>Ga0078972_1005647_pt1 | contig 31337 bp, 26 predicted proteins | sample YelNatPaOPGAMG01_FD_67568 | JGI IMG/M metagenome (GOLD analysis project Ga0078972, IMG submission 67568) | Hot spring thermophilic microbial communities from Obsidian Pool, Yellowstone National Park, USA - OP-RAMG-01 (SPADES assembly) (version 2) | ecosystem: Environmental > Aquatic > Thermal...
CGTCGAGGCCGACTTCCGGGCGCGCAAGACCAGCAGAAGTCTGCGGATGCCCGACTATGTCGCCCGGGCGCGATGGATCGGCCAGGGGCGTTACGACGAGGCCGGGCTCGGGCCCTCTGTTGGGCCGGACGGGCTGCTGGACGCCCGAATCCACCTCGATCACCTGAGCCCGCGTTTCGCGGTCAAGGCGATCCGGATCGAGGGCACATCGGGCGCCCGGTGGGAGTTCGGGACGAATCCGATGGGCCTGAACAACGCCGAGCTTATCAAGGACCCGAAGAACCCCCGCGAGGCTGACCTCTACTTCCAGCCCGATCGGGATCTCTCCGGTCAACGCCTGCGATTGAGCATCGAGTATCAGGAGGCCGCACCCGACGCCACCGCGGTCGTCGCGGGACGTACCGATCCTCGACTCCGGATGCCGGTCGTTCCCCCGCCGAAGGTCGAGGAGGCGAAGCTCGAAGCCCGATGGCTCGGGCAGGACGGCGGCCTTTGCCGTGCGGCGCATCGGGCAGCTTGTGCGCCTGGGGCAGTTGCAGCGCATCCGCGGCATCGCCACGTCGCGGGCGGTAGAAGCGTTGGCCCGCGAGCTGGCCATCCCTCTGACGACTCTGGATTCTGTGACTGAAGTGGATGTAACCATCGACGGCGCGGATGAGGTTGACGGGCAGTTGAACCTCATCAAGGGGCGGGGTGGCGCTCTGCTCCACGAGAAGGTGGTGGCCTGGGCCTCGCGTTGTGAGATCATCGTCGTCGACGAGACCAAGCTGGTCGACAGGCTGGGCACCAAGGCTCCCCTGCCGGTGGAGGTAGTGCCCTGTGCCCGGGCTGTGGTAGCGCGCGCATTGGGCGACCTGGGGGCGCGGCCGGTGCTCCGTGAGGAGCGAGGGCAGCCCGTGCGCACCGATGAGGGCAACCTGATCCTCGATTGCCAGTTTGACGGCATCGATGACCCCTGGGGCCTCGACCGGGAGATCGACGCGATCCCCGGTGTGGTGGAGCATGGCCTTTTCTTGGGGCTGGCGAGCATGGTGGTGGTGGGGGGGCGCGAGGGCGTGCGCCTGGAACGGGCCGAAGGAATGAGCCAGGGTGGTAGAGCATGCAACCGATGCGAGGTGAGCGAGGGGCGCTAGGACAGGCGGAGCGACAAGCGAGGTTGCTGGTCGTCGACGACGACCATGCCATCCGCGAGTTGATCCACGATGTGTTGGAGGGGCCGGAGCTCGAGGTCTCGGTGGCCCAGGATGGGAAACAGGCGCTGTCGTTCCTGGAATGGGATTTCTACAACGTGGTCATCATCGACTTGCGCCTGCCCGACACGGACGGGCTGACGCTCCTGCGTGCCATCAAAGAGCGCAGCCCCGATACCGAAGCGGTTGTGCTGAGCGCCTACGCCGACCTGGCGTCGGCCGTGGAGGCGCTGCGCCTGGGGGCCTGCGACTATCTCCGCAAGCCGCTGGAGGATGTGAGCCTGCTCAGCAAGACGGTGGAGCGGGCTCTGGAGCGGCAGGAGCTGCGCCTGGCCAACCGCTACCTGCTCGACGAGCTCAGGCGGGCGAACAACGAGCTGCGCCGGCAACGGCGGCGCGAGTTGCGCCGTTTGGAAGAGGTGGGGCTTGCCCTGGCCGGGGCACTGCAGCGCGACGACGTGCTGGAGGTGCTGCAGCGGTCGGTGTCGGCGGCGCTGGCGTGCGATGTGCTGGCCCTCTACGTCTTTAGCCCGGAGCTGGGCGGGCCCTACATGCGGGTGCACACCCAATGGCCGTTGCCCGATCACCTGCTGACCACCATGCGACAGGCGGCCCAGGAGGTGCCCGCACCGGCCGACGCCCTGGAGCGCGCGGCCGCCAACTGCGAGGTCAATGTTCTCGCTGCCCAGCCTGTGGCAGCGCCGGCGGAGTTGGGCACTGTCTCGGCGAGCGTCCTCGCCACGCGCGGCACGGTGTTGGGCCTGGTGATCGTGGCGGCCGAGCGGCCCGACGCCTTCGCCCCCGAGGAGTTGCAGCTCTTGCGCATCCTCTGCAACCAGGCGGCGGTGGCCTTGGAGAACGCGCTGCTCTTTCAGCAGGCGCAGTTCCTGGCCACGCGCGATGGCCTGACCGGCCTCCTGAACCATCGCACCTTCTATCAGCGCCTCGACGAGGAGATCAGCCGCGCCAAGCGCCACAATACGCCGCTCAGCATCGTCATCCTCGACACCGATTGCCTCAAGCGCCTCAACGATCGCTACGGCCACCTGACGGGCGACGAGCTCTTGCGCGTCTTTGCGCGCTTGATCAGCAGCACCGTGCGCCGGAGCGACATTGTGGCCCGCTACGGCGGCGACGAGTTCGCCATCCTGCTGCCGCACACCACCCCCGAGGCCGCCCAGGCCCTCTGCGAGCGGCTGCGGCGCCGCATCGAGACCTACCCCTTCGCTGTGGGCGAGCAGGCCGAGACCATCGGGGCCAGTTTCGGCATTGCCGGGTACGACCCGCTGGTCGACGCCGATGGCGCCGAGATCGTGCGCCGCGCCGACGAGGCGCTCTACCGGGCCAAGAGCGCGGGGCGCAACTGCATCGAGGTGGCCCAGCCGGCAGGCCTGGCAGGCGAATGGCGGCCAGAATAGGCCCGGTCTGGCTCTTGGCAGCACAGAACATTTGTGTTATAATGGGGTCACTGTTGGGGGCTGCACGCATGTGAGAGGAGGAACCCCATGTATCAGCGGACTGTCGTGGTCGGCCATCTGGGCCGGGACCCGGAGATGCGCTACACCCAGGAAGGCACGCCGGTCACTTCCTTTTCGGTGGCAACGACCCGTAGGTGGAACGACCGCGAAGGCGCCCAGCGCGAGGAGACGACCTGGTTCCGGGTGACCGTTTGGGGCCGCCAGGCCGAACCCTGCAACCAGTACCTCAGCAAGGGACGACTGGTGCTTGTGGAGGGCACGATCGGCGCCTCTGCCTGGAAGGGCCGCGACGGCGAACCGCGGGCGACCCTGGAGCTCCGCGCCGACCGGGTGGTCTTCCTCGGTGGGCGCGGCGAGGCCGGGCCTGCAGAGGGCGGTACCGTCGAGGCCGGCCCGACGGAGGCCGTCGGCGAAGACGAGCTCCCGTTCTGACCCCCATCCCTTTGCCTCGTTGAAGCGGGAACCGGCGCCAACACAGGCCCGGTTCCTTGCTTTTCGGCTGCCGGCGGCACGGAGGTTTGACCCACCCCTTTGGCTGCGCTACAATACACCCGTTGTTACGGCGTCGGTCGCAATCTGAGCCGGGCAGGAGGCCCCGGCAGCCCGCATGAAGCGTTCATCCTCATCGCTGCGCGCCCTGGTGATCGTTGCGATTGTGGCGGGGCAGGGCTTCTGTGTCGGCTTCGGGCCGCCGCGGCTGGCGGGGGGCGATTTCGGCCGGGCGTCGCTCTGGCCGGGTCAGGTGCACGATCTGGCGGCGCTGAGCCGGCAGCCGGAGCTCGATGCCGCGGCGGCCCTGCTCGTGGATGTTGCCACCCAGAAGGTCATCTATAGTAAGGAGGCCTCGCGGCGGCTGGCGCCTGCGAGCACGACCAAAATGATGACCGCGTTCATCGCCATCGAGCGCGGCAGGCTGGATGATACGGTCGTTGTGCAGCCGGGCGACCTGCAGGTGGCCTCGGCCAGCGGCCTGAGCGCTGGCGAAGTGTGGACGCTCAGGGATCTGCTGTACGACCTGCTCCTGCCGTCGGACAATGCAGCGGCCGTCATCATCGCCCGGCATATCGCTGGGTCTGAGGCAGCCTTTGTCGACCTGATGAACGCCCAGGCTGCCGAGTGGGGTCTGAAAGACACGCATTTCGCCAACCCCCACGGCCTGGATGACCCCGACCACTATAGCACGGCCGGCGACCTGGCTCAGATCGCCTTGCACGGCCTGGCCCAGCCTGTTTTCGCAGACATCGTGAGCACCCCAGAGAAGCGGGCGGGTGGGCGTGCGCTGCGCAACCTGAACGAGCTCCTCGGCAGCTATGCGGGGGCTGAGGGGGTCAAGACGGGCACTACCGATGCCGCGGGCCAGTGCCTGGTGGCCGCTGCCGGCCGACCTGAAGGCCGCGCCCTCGCGGTGGTCCTGGGCAGCACGGACCGCTACCGCGACGCGCGGGCGTTGCTCGACTACTACTTTACTAATTACCGCCTGGCAGCTCCCGGGCTCGGGCCGGTGGGTCTCAACACCATCCGCCAGCCTGACGGCTCCAGGGCGGTGCTGGCCCTGGAGAGGCGGCCCATGCTCCTCTTGCCCCTGTGGCAGGTGCCCTGGCTGCAGGTGTCGCGTGTGGAGCAGGCAGGGGCGCCGGGGGGCACGGCGCGCTTTGTAGCCGGCAGCACTGTGCTGGCAGAGGTGCCGCTACAGGTGCTGGCGCCTTGATGCCATTGAGAGAACGAACTACAGGGATGTACAGCGTGGACAGGATAAGGTGCCACCATCCTGTGTATCCTGTCTATCCCTGTTCACATGCTCCCTGCGTTCGAGGTTCCTCCTGAGTCTGAACAAGTGCGAGTGGAGATTGGGTTGGTAGAGGAACGTCTGCAGAAAGTGCTGGCCCATGCGGGGGTCGCCTCACGCCGCCGGGCTGAGGAGATGATCGTCGAGGGGCGGGTGCAGGTCAACGGTGAGGTGGTCAAGCAATTGGGCACCAAGGTCAACCCTCACCGCGACGTCATCGTGGTCGACGGCCGGCCGCTGGGCAGGCCCGAGCGCCCCGTCTACGTTCTGCTCAACAAGCCGCGGGGGGTGCTCTCGGCCGCCCACGATGTGCGGGGGCGCAAGACGGTGGTAGACCTGGTGCCGGCGCGCTCGCGCCTGTACCCGGTGGGGCGGCTGGACCTGGACAGCGAAGGCCTGATGCTGCTGACCAACGACGGCGCGCTCGCGCTGCGCTTGGCCCACCCGCGCTATGAGCACGAGAAGGAGTACCGTGTGCTGGTGGCCGGCGTGCCGGATGAGGCCGCGCTGGCCCGCCTGCGCGGCGGCGTGGGGCTGGAGGGCGGTTGGACGCGGCCGGCAAGGGTGGAGGTCGAAAAGAGCAATGGCGACACCTGGCTGCGCATGGTGTTGCGCGAGGGGCGCAAGCGCCAAATCCGGCGCATGGTCGAGAAGGTGGGCTACCAGGTGCTGAGGCTGATCCGGGTGCGCATGGGGCCACTGCGCCTGGGAGACCTGCCGCCCGGCGCCTACCGGCCGCTGACGCGGGAAGAGCTGGCTGCCATTCGACGTATCCGGCAGGAGGACTTGCCCGGGGCTGCGGCGCGAAGGCCCGAGCGGCGTGCCCGCCCGGCGGGCACTGGAAGGCGGGGCCGGAGCGAGCGGCCGGCGGTCGCGAGGGACGCGGCGATGCGAGGGCAGCAACGGGGCGAGCGGGAGAGACGGCCTTGACCAGGGTTTCAAGGATCGCCATTGACGGCCCGGCGGCTTCGGGCAAGAGCACAGTAGGCAAGCTGGTGGCCGAGCGATTGGGCTATCTCTACTTCGACACGGGAGTCATGTACCGGGCGGTGACATGGGCCAGCCTGGAGCGCGGCATTGCCATCAGTGACGAAGTCGCGGTCACCCGGCTGGCGCAGGACCTGCACATCGATGTCACCCGCCCCACGGTGGCCGACGGGCGCCAGTACACCGTGCTGGTCGACGGGGTCGACGTGACTTGGGAGATCCGGCGGCCAGAGGTCGATGCCCAAGTCTCTCCGGTCTCCGCCTACCCGGGCGTGCGGGCAGCTCTGACGGCGCAGCAGCGGCGCATCGGCGCCGGCGGGCGGGTGGTCATGGTGGGCCGCGATATCGGCACCGTGGTGATGCCCGATGCCGACCTCAAGGTCTACCTGGATGCTGCCGTGGAGGAACGGGCACGGCGGCGCTACTGCGAGGTGTTGGCCCGTGGCGGTGAGGCCGACTATGAGGCCGTGCTGCGCGGCATGGCGCAGCGCGATGCCATCGATAGCTCGCGGGCCACGGCGCCCCTGTGCGCTGCCGCCGATGCGGTGGTAATCGACACCACCTGTATGTCCATCGACCAAGTCGTGGGGGCCATCCTGGGCCTGGTGGGTGAAGCTGAGGAGAGGTAGGCACGTGCTCGTTGGGCAGCGCATCATCAATGCGATCCTGTGGCCGCTGGTGGCCTTGTTCCTCCCGTGGGAGGTGCAGGGGCTGGAGAACCTGCCTCCCAAAGGGCCTGTGCTGGTGCTCATGAACCACATCAACTTTCTGGATGTGATCATGCCCGCCTTCTTTCTGCCCAGGGATGTCGTGATGCTCTCCAAGATCGAGAATTTCAGGACCTGGGGGCTGGGCTTCTTTGTGTGGGCCTACGGGGCACTCTCGGTGCGGCGCGGAGAGGCCGATGTGCAGGCGATGCGCCGCTCGCTGGGCGTCCTGCGCAAAGGCCAGGTGCTGTGCATCGCCCCTGAGGGAACCCGCAGCGGCGATGGCCGGCTGCAGCGCGGCCACGATGGAGCGGCCTTTGTCGGGATGCAGGCGGGCGTGCCGGTGGTCCCCTTTGTCAGCTATGGCCACGAAAAGTTCATCAGGAACATCAAGCGGCTGCGGCGCACTCCGCTGCACATCCGGGTGGGTGAGCCATTCCGTTTTGTGCCGCGCAGCCAGCGCCTGCGCGATGACTTGCGGCCGGCGACGGAGGAGGCGATGTATCGCATGGCAGCGCTCCTGCCTCCCGAATACCGTGGCGTCTATGCAGACGCGGGCCGCGCCACGCAGCAGTATACCGAGACCTGGCAGCCAGCCATGCCTGCGGAGGGCTTGTGACCGGCGCGGGCGGGCGGGTCACGTCATTGGAGCCGGGTGGGCTGGGCGATGCGCTGGGCCTGAGGGTAGGCGACCGGCTGCTGCGCCTCAACGGCCACCCTCTGCGCGATGTGATCGATCTCCAGTTCTACGGGGCCGACGAGGAGGTGAACCTCGCCGTCGAGCGCGGGGGCGCCGAGCTCGAGCTGCATGGCTGCCGTCCGTATGGCCAGGGCTGGGGCGTCGGCTTCGATAGCCTGCTCTTCGACGGGATGCGCACCTGCCGGAACCATTGCCTCTTCTGTTTCGTCAAGGGCTTGCCGGCCGGCCTGCGGCCCTCTCTCTATGTCCGCGACGACGACTATCGCCTCTCCTTCTTGCAGGGCAACTTTGTCACGCTCACCAACCTCACGGATGGCGATTGGCAACGCCTGGCCGAGCAGCGCCTGAGCCCCCTGTACGTGTCGGTGCAGGCCACCGCCCCCGAGCTGCGGCAGCGGCTTTTGGGCGGCCGCTCCATCCCCGACGTGCGGCAGCAGATTGCGCGCCTGGGCGAGTTGGGAGTTGCCGTCCACGCCCAGGTGGTGGTCTGCCCGGGCCTGAACGATGGGGCGGCGCTGGAGCAGACCGTCAGCGACCTGTGGCAACTGCGCGACTCGGTGGAGTCGCTGGCGCTGGTGCCGGTGGGGTTGACCGCTCACCACCCGCTGCACCTGCAGCCGGTGGGGGCCGATGCTGCCCGCGCCGTCCTCAGCCTCGCCGAGCGTTGGCGGCGCCGGGCCTACCGCGAGGTGGGGCGCCGCTTCGTGTACCCGTCGGACGAGTTCTACCTGCTGGCCGGGCGAGTGCTGCCCTCTGCGGTCACATACGATGGCTTTCCGCAACTGGCCAATGGCGTGGGCCTGGTGCGGCGCTTTCTCGACGGGTGGCGGCGGCAGGAGCGGCGCCTCTCGCGAAGCAGCTCGCCGGCTCCTGCGGTGCGGAGCGCCACTCTGGTCTCGGGCCGCGCCTTTGCCCCGTTTCTCGACGCTGTGGCTCACTCCCTGGCCTCGTTCCTGGGCATCGAGTGCGGGGCGGTGGCCATCGAGAATCGCCTCTTTGGCCCCGGTGTGACCGTAGCGGGCCTGTTGGCGGCAGAGGATGTGCTCGCTGCGCTGGAGGGCCGCGAGCTGGGCGAGATTGTGGTGCTGCCCCGGAGCATGCTCGATGCCGCGGGTGAGCAGACCCTCGACGGTTGGAGCGTGGAGCGCCTCGCGAGGGCCCTGGGGCGGCCGGTGGCCACGGCTGCAACGCCGGCCGAGTTGGTCAGAGCGTTGACCGCGGCCTCTTGGGGATGATGGGCTGCAGACCTCGGGAAGGACCCCGTTGCGATGGATGTGATTGTGGTGGGCGCCGGCCCGGCGGGCCTGGGCGCTGCGCGGCGCTTGCAGCAGGCCGGTGTGCGAGTGCAGGTGTTGGAGGCCACCGATCGAGTGGGTGGCCGGGCGACGACGCTGGCGTGGGAGGGGTTCTGGCTGGACCCCGGCGCCAGGCTGGTCTCGGCCGGCGATCGCTTGCTGATGCAGTTCGTAGACGAGCTTGGGCTGCGCTCGGACCTGCAGCCCTCCCCAGGCGCGCTGGGCGATGCGACCGTGGTGCGCGCAGGCGCCCTGTCACGCCTGGACCCCGGCCTGCCGGCGGGGCTGGCCTGGCGCAGCCGGATCGCCGTTGGGCTCCGCCGTGCCGCGCAGGCCTACGAACCGGAAGGGCTGCCGGGCGACCAGCGCCAGACGGCGGGCGAGTACCTGGCCCGGCTGGGCGGCGCAAAGCTGCTCGATAGTTGGGCGGGGCCGCTCCTGGCGTGGCGGTGGGGCTACACTGCGGATGACCTCTCCGCAGCCGTGTTCCTGCATTTGGCACGGCCCGACCCGCACCTGCGCTTCTTCCGGAGCGGCATCGGGCTCCTTTCGCGGGCGCTGGCAGCACAGGTGCACGTTGCCAGCGGGGCGCGCGTCACTCGCATTGCGGTCCGCGACGGCCGAGCGCACGTCACCTTCCTCTGGGACGGGCGTGAGGAGGCCCGTGAAGCCGATGCAGTGGTCATCGCCGTGCCGGGGACGCTGGTGAGCAGCCTGCTGGCAGAGGTGCCTGCTGCCTGGGAGCCGCTCCTCGGGCAGGTTGCCTATGCGGTGGGCCTGGCGGTCTACTTGGTGCTGGAAGTGCCGGAGGAGCTCGATCTGCCGGGCGCTTGCAGGCTCCGCGCCGCCGGCGTGGACGGCGCAGTAGCGGGTTTGGCCGTCGAGGGGCGCAGCGCCGACCGGCGGCGGCTGCTGGTCCGCGCCGCCCTACGGAATGGGGCGGAGCTCTTCCCCTGCCCTGAGGATGCCATCTATGCGTTGGTCGAGGGCGAACTGGGCAGCCTGTGGCCCGAGCTGGCAAGCGGCCGGGTGGCGGCGCGCTGGCTGTTTCGCTGGCCCAACCAGGCCCCCTGCTGGCGCCCCTCCTATGTGAAGGCGCTGGCAGAGGCGCGCCCACACCTCCCCCAGGCCCCGCTCTACCTGGCAGGAGACTATCTGGCTGGCCCCAGCGTGGCGGCAGCCCTGGCGAGTGGATGGACCGCCGCGGGGCAGGTGCTCAGGGATGCGGGCCGCTAGGCCCCGGCCTACTCCAGCGCCCGTATCTGGGGAAGGAACACCCAGACGGCCAGGGCCAGGCCGAGGCTGATGACTGCAGCCAGGCCGACGGTGAGGGGCTCGCCGACGGTCTGGGCGACGACGCCCGCCAGCAGCCCGCCCAGGGGCATGAGGCCCATGAAGGTGAGGCTGTAGATGCCCATGACCCGGCCACGCAGCTCATCGGCCGACTCGGCCTGCACCAGAGCGTTGGCCAGGTTCGAGAACAGGATCTGCGCCCCTCCTGCTGCGACCAGGAACATGAGCGATAGGGGCAAGGAGCGCGCCAGCGCAAAGCCCAGGAGCGCCGTCGGGAAGACAAAGGTGCCGATCGTCAGCAGGCGCCCCTTGATCCTGGAGCGGGCCAGAGAGGCGATGAGGAGGGCTGCCACGAGCGACCCGATGCCCCGCGCCGACAGGAGGAGCCCATTGGTCGTCGCATCGCCGTGAAGGATCTCCACCGACCAGGCCGGGAACAGCGTGGAGTAGGAGATGCCAAAGACGGCGGCAACACTCATCATCGCGATCAGCCCGCGGATTGCCGGGTGCGCCAGGGTGTACTGCAGGCCCTCGCGCAGGTCGCTCAAGGCCGAAGTGTGGCGCGGGCGGATGGTCGGCGGTTTCAGCTTCATCAGCAGCAACGCGACGATGACGGCGATGAACGAGACGCCGTTGAGCAGGAAGCACCAGGCCGGCCCAAAGGCGGCGTACGCCAGGCCTGCGGTGGCCGGCCCGACGACCACCGCCATGTTGAACATGGTGGAGTTGAGCGCAATGGCGTTGGTCAGGTCCTCGCGCTCCACCATCTCCAAGACGAAGGACTGGCGCGCCGGCGTGTCAAAGGCGTTGGTCACGCCCAACAGGAACGCCAGGGCGATGATGTGCCAGGGCTGCACCACGTGCAGGAAGGCCAACAGCGCCAGGACGAACGCCAGGAGCATCTGCAGCGTTTGGGTGACAACGAGCAGCCAGCGCCGTGGCACGCGGTCGGCGACGACGCCGCCGAGGAGCATGAGCAGCCAGGAGGGGATCCCCGAGGCAAAGCTCACGTAGCCGAGGAAGGCCGGCGAGCGGGTCAGTTCGTACACCAGGTACCCCTGGGCCGTCGACTGCATCCAGGTGCCGAAGAGCGAGGTCATCTGCCCAAAGAACCACAGGCGGTAGTTGGGATACTTGAGAGCGGCGAAAGTCTGGTCCAGACGAAAGCTCTTGCGAAGGGAGAGGCTGGTTTGACTCATCCGCGTCTTCTCACGACAGGGTTTCGTTGCGTGGCCCATCATCGCCACTTGAGGGGGCCATTATACTCTTCTTTTGTCGTTCCTGCATCTTTGGCTTGCGAGCCCCGGCGCACCCTGAGGCGGTGGATTGACTCTCTGGCGCTTGTGTGCACTGTGGGGAATGTGCTATAATCTCCAGGCACGGAACTTGATAGCAGGCAAGAGGGAGGTGCGGCGGCACAGAGCGAGACAAGCGAACAGTAAGGGGAAGCAGCGCATGGGCTCGGGCACCTGGCCGAGCTGACGAGGTGGAGGTTCCCCGCTGCGAGGCGGGGTTAACCCGCGGCCCCCAGCCGCGGGGAAAATCGAGGGATCAGCGGATGCCTCCAGGGCCGACCACGGCCCTACGATCCCCTCCTGGTAAAGCTGGCCGTCAAAGCCGGCGGGTGACCGCCGGGACAAGCGGCCGGCAGTGGTTGATCGCCAAAGCGCATCAGAACGCCTGCTCGCGGCGCGCTTGCGCGTGCCTGTCGGGGGGCGCGCATCAGGAGGGGAAGTCCATGTGCGGGATTGTCGGCTACGTGGGCAGCCGCCAGGCTGCACCCATCGTGGTGAACGGTCTCAACCGCCTCGCCTATCGTGGCTACGACTCGGCGGGGCTGGCGGTCATCGGCGAGCAGGGGTTGGCCCTGCGCCGCTCGGTAGGCAAGCTCGAAAACCTCTCTCGGCTCCTCGAAAGCAACCCCGTCTTTGGCTCCATCGGCATCGGCCACACGCGCTGGGCCACCCACGGGAGCGTCACCGAAACGAACACGCATCCCCACATCGACTGTGCCGGCCAGGTAGTCGTCATCCAGAATGGCATTGTCGAGAACTACCTGGAGCTGAAGCAAGCGTTGGTCGCGGAGGGCCACACCTTCCGTTCCCAGACCGACACAGAGGTCATCGCCCATCTGGTGGAGAAGTACCTCTGTGGTGGTGCGGACCTGGCGACGGCGGTGCGCCACGCCCTGGCCCTGCTGCGCGGGGCGAACGCTGTGGTCGTGCTCGCCACCCGCTACCCCGATCAGATCGTGGCGGCACGGCTGGGCAACGCCGGCGGGGTGACGGTCGGCCTCGGCGATGGTGAGATTTGGGTTGCCTCCGACCTGCCGGCCATCCTCGAACACACACAGCGGGTGGTCTTTCTCGAGGACCGTGAGATGGCTGTATTGAGCCGCGACGGCGCGCAATACCTGCGCCTCGATGGCACTCCACTGGCCAAAAAGATCGAAACCATCGCCTGGGATCCCGTCGCGGCTGCCCGCGGGCGCTACAAGCACTTTATGCAGAAGGAGATCTACGAACAGCCGCGCTCGCTGATCGACGCGCTTCGGGGCCGCGTCGATTTCGAAGCGGCTGAGGTTCGGCTCGAAGGGCTGCCGTTCCACCCCGACCAACTGCGGGGCCTCGGGCGCATCCACACCGTCGCCTGTGGCACAGCCTGGCATGCCGGGCTTCTCGGCAAGTATATGATTGAGAGCCTGGCGCGCCTGCCGGTGGAGGTCGACTATGGCTCCGAGTTCCGCTATCGGGACCCGCTGATCCAGGCCAACGATCTGGTGCTGGCGATCAGCCAGTCGGGCGAGACGGTGGATACGCTGGCGGCCATGGAAGAGGCCCGGCGGAAGGGCGCGCCAACGCTCGCCATCGTCAACGCGGTAGGCAGCCAAGCTGCGCGCCTGGCCGATGGCGTGATCTACCTGCATGCCGGCCCAGAGATCGGCGTGGCCTCGACGAAGGCCTTCACCTCGATGCTGGTGGCGCAGTACCTGCTGGCGATCTACCTTGGCCAAACACGGGGCACGCTGGGGTTGGCAGAACGGCGCAGACTGCTGCAGCAACTGGCCGAGTTGCCCAACCTGGTGGGCCAGGTGCTGGCAGACGATGGGCCCTGCCCGGAGCTGGCCGAGCGCTATCAGCACTGCCGGGATTTCCTGTTCCTGGGCCGGGGCATCAACTACCCGGTGGCGCTGGAAGGGGCGCTCAAGCTGAAAGAGATCTCGTACATTCACGCGGAGGGCTACCCGGCGGGCGAGATGAAGCACGGCCCCATCGCCCTGATCGATGCCCAGATGCCGGTGGTCGCCATTGTGGGGCGCGACCATGTGCGCGAGAAGATGCTCTCCAACATCGAGCAGGTCAAGGCGCGCGGCGGGGTCGTCATCGCGGTGGCCGACGGCGAAGATGCGGAGGTAGCCGCCAAGGCCGACCACGTGGTGCCGGTCCCCCAGTTCTCACCGCTCCTGGCGCCGGTGCTCAACGTGCTGCCCCTGCAGCTCCTGGCCTACCACGTGGCGGTGCGGCGGGGCTGCGACGTGGACCAACCGCGGAACCTGGCCAAGAGCGTGACCGTCGAGTGACCGGCCGCGCCGGCGGCAATGCCGGGATCCGGGGCGTGCGGTCTGGCGTGGGTCAGCGCCTGCCCAGGCTGAGCTGCAGGTCAGCAAAGGCCGCAATGCGTTCGGCCGGGAGAATGCCCACCAGCCGGCCATCCTGGAGCACCGGCAATGGCTCATCGTCGCTGCCCAGAGCGCTGAGCGCTTCGAGCAGGGCCTCGGAGGGGCCCACCGCATGGAGTTGGCTGGCCGGGACCATGGCCTGCCGCGCCGTGCGCCGGGGCCACTCGGCTCGCGGCAGGGAATGCACCCGGCGAGCGGTCAACAGGCCGCGGAGCATGCCGTCTTCCAGGAGCGGGATGCAGCGCGGGCCGGCCTCCAGCAGACCACAATCGGCGATCTCCTGCAGCGTGGTATCGGGGCTGAGAGAGGGATAGTCGCGGGCCATGGCCTCGCCAACGGTGTGGCCAGCAAGCCGGCTGCGCAACAGAACCTGTTCATAGCTCCTGCGTGCTGTAGTGTCGAGGAAGCCGGCAATCGCTGCCAGCCACAGGCCGTTGACCAGGCTACTCGAAACAGCCTGCCAGATCCCGATGGAGAACAGGGTCAGGGCGATCAGCCGTGCGCACCGCGTTGCCCAGCGCGTGGCCCACTCCACGCTGTGGCTGAGCCTCCAGAGCATGGCGCGCAGGATGCGGCCCCCATCGAGGGGAAAGCCCGGGATGAGGTTGAAGAGGCCCAGGCTGAGGTTGAGGCCGCCCATGTAGCCCAGGACGGCAGTGAGCGGCTGGCTGTACCCTCGCAGCCAAGCCCAAAACCAGAGGGCCCCCGTGACGGTTCCCAGCAGGATGCTCGCCAACGGGCCGGCGACGGCCATTTGAAACTCGGCACGCGGAGCCTGGGGCTCGCCGTCGATCTCGGAGACGCCGCCGAGCAGGAAGAGAACGATGGCGTGCACCTTCAGGCCGTGATGCCTGGCCACCAGGGCGTGGGCAAGTTCGTGGGCCAGGACGGAGGCGAAGAGCAAGAGGCTGGTGACCGCGGCAAGCCCATAGTAGAGGGCGGGGGGCCACCAGGGATAGTGGGCAGGGAAGTAGGCGCTGGCCAGCGTGCTGGTGATGAGAGCGAAGAGGGGGAGCCAGCTCATGTGAAGCCGTATCGGGATGCCAAAGAGCTTGCAGATCTGAAGCGAATGCTTGCTCACGGGCATTCCTTTCGCCGGTCCGACCGGGCTGAGGGCCATCGCGGCAGGCGAGCATGGCTTCAAACCGGCCCTACACTCATTATACCGTGGCCGGAGGTGCCAGGCCAGGGCAGAACTGGTCAGTGTGGGGCGGTTCCTTGGGCCTAGTCCCTGCGCCCGAAAACCAGCACTTGACGCGTTGTGCCCGGCTCCCTATACTATCGCTGCTCTGAGAATCTGGCAGCGCAGCGGGCAGGGTTCGCGCGGGGGGACTGCTCGGCCCAGGGGGTAGAGCAGCCCCGGCTGCCGCGCCGCCCATGCCGATAGACTGCTGGACGGGCAAGGAGTCGCAGGGGCGCCGCCGCGTGGTGAGCAAGGCGCTCTTTGATACTAGAACCGTACTTGCCCATTGGGGCGCGGATCCCATCCGGGCATCGCGCTTCGCACGCGGCCGGAGTGGAGCCTTTGGGCCCCGGGTCACGGCCGGGCAGGCGCGGAGCGGGTCTGCCGGGTGGGGGTTGGACCAGGTACGGTTGTCGTATCGGACCAGCGGAGTTTGGTAAGGTCTCCATCTATCCAGGGAGGTTCCTGTGCACGACGGCCGCGAGCGCGAGGCGCTGAGCATGATGCGGGTCTTCAGTGGACCCTCGCATCCCGAGTTGGCCAAAGGCATCTGCGCGCACTTGGGGGTGCCCCTCAGCCCGATCCATTACCAGAGGTTCAGCGACGATTGCCTGTATATCCAGTTGGGGGAGACCGTCCGCAATCACGATGTCTTTATCGTGCAGACGATCTCGGCGCCTACCAGCGATCACCTGATCGAGCTGTTCATGATGCTCGACATTGCGCGCAGTGCCGGGGCGCGCAGCGTGCATGCGGTGATCCCCTACTTCTCCTATGCCCGCTCCGACAAGAAGGATGCGCCGCGCATCTCCATCACGGCCCGGCTGATGGCCGACTTGATCGTGCAGTCGGGGGCGCAGCATGTGATGACCATGACCCTGCATTCGCCCCAGGTGCACGGGTTCTTCAGTGTGCCCACCGACCACCTGACGGCGCTCCCCTGCTTTGTGGACCACTTTAAGAAGCGGGACCTGCGGAGCACCGTGGTGGTCTCGCCGGATATCGGCCATGCCAAGCGGGCGAGCAAGCTGGCCAGCGCGCTGGGTGGGCTGCCGATGGCGGCCGGGAACAAGGTGCGCGTCTCCGATACTGAGGTCGTGATGCGCGACTGGGTGGGCTCGCGGCCACGGGGCGTGGAGCACGCGCTCATTTTCGATGATGAGATCGCCAACGGTGGCACGATGTTCGAGGCGATCCGCGCTCTGAAGGAAGAGGGGGTGCGCCGCTTCACTGTGGCCTGCACCCATGGCATCTTCTCGGGCCAGGCTATCGAACGCTTTGCCGCCATGCCCGAGATCGAAGAGATCGTCACTACCGACACGGTGGCCATCCCCGAGGGCAAGCGCCTGCCGAATATGACCATCCTCTCGGTGGCCGGCGTCTTTGCCGAGGCCATCCGCTGCAATGCGATGGGCCGCTCGGTCGGAAAGCTCTTTGCCTTCTGGCCTGAGGACGAGCCCGGGCAGCCGGGGCTCGGTCAGGCGGAATAGGGCTGGGGTCCGCGAGCGCCGGGCAGCGCGCACCGGGTGGTGCTACCCAGGCTGCCCGCAGGATGGGCTGCGCCTGGTAGCGCAATGCGCATTTGACAGACCTGTGGCGCAGTGGTAAAATCGAGCCAATCAGTCCGATTGAGTGTGCCTGGCCCCAGTGGCGTGGTAGAGCGGGCGACGTCCAGCCCTCCAGCCATGGGGCTTTTTGATTCCCCGGGCATCGTGGCCCTCCTTCAATTCCACACAGGATGGCCAGATGTCTCGACTCAGAATCGTCAGCGACGAGGCAGCCTGCATCGGCTGCCACCTCTGCGAGATTCACTGCCTGGTCGAACACTCCAGGTCGCGCCAGATCGTGAAAGCTTTCAGGCGTGAGGTACCCCGCGCCCTGGCCCGCGTGCATGTGGAAGAGGACCTGCCCGTCACGCTGGCGGTGCAGTGCCATCACTGCAGCGAGCCGATGTGCGTCTACGCCTGCCTCACCGGCGCTATGCGGAAGGATAGCGAGACCGGCATCGTCACTTCGGACCCAGAGCGCTGTATGGGCTGCTGGACGTGTATCATGGTGTGCCCCTACGGTGCCCTGGCGCGCGATGAGGTGCGGGGGGTGGTGGGCAAATGCGATCTCTGTCAGCACCTGGTGACGCCGGCATGCGTGGCCCACTGCCCCAACGAGGCACTGACCCTGGCGGAGGCAGAGCCATGACCCGGTATGTGATTGTGGGCAACTCGGCGGGGGGTGTGGGGGCGGCCGAGGCCATCCGGCAGGTGGACCGCCACGGTTCCCTGACTATGGTCAGTGAGGAGCCATACCCCGCCTACTCGCGACCCCTCATTGCCCGCTATCTCTCTGGCGAGACGCCTGAAGGGCAGATGGCGTATCGCCCCGCCGGCGATTACCAGGCGTTGGGAATCGAGCTGGTGCTGGGCCGCGCCCTGCAGGGCATCGACACTGCCGGGCAGACGGTGCGCCTGAGCGACGGGCGCCTGCTCCCCTGGGATCGGCTGCTCCTGGCAGTGGGCGGCACGCCAATCGTGCCGCCCACCGAGGGCCTGGCGGAGCACGAGCACTTTACCTTCACCACCCTCGACGACGCCAAGCGGCTGGCAAGGCACCTCTCAGCGGGGAGCCACGCGGTGGTGGTGGGTGGCGGGCTGATTGGGATCAGCGTCGCAGAGGCGCTGGTCAAGCTGGGCGCAGCGGTGACGATCGTCGAGCTGGCCCCTCAGGTGCTGGGCCGGGCCCTCGACTCCTGCGCCGGCGAGATCGCGCGGCGCGCCATCGAGCGGGCCGGCGTGCAGGTGCTGACGGGGCGAACGGTGGCCCGCGTGATCGGGCGCGCGCCCGGTGCGCCGGCGGTGAGCGCTGTGGTGCTCGACGACGGGGCGGAGATCGTCTGCGACACCCTGGTGGTTGCCATCGGCGTCAGGCCCAGGGTCGAAGTGGTGGCCGGCACCGGGATCGCGGTGGGTCGAGGGATTGTCGTCGACCGGCACATGGCCACGAGCGCGCCAGGCGTCTATGCCTGTGGCGATGTGGCCGAGGCCTACGACTTTGTGCTGGGCGGCAACCGCCTCACGCCGATCTGGCCCAACGCCTACCTTGGCGGGCGCATCGCCGGGCGCAACATGGCAGGCGAGGAGACGGTCTACGAGGGCGGCACGGCGATGAACTCGTTGCACTCCTTCGGCCTCTCGATGATGTCGGCCGGCACCGTGGACCCGCCCGCCGGCGATGGGAGCTATGAGGTGCTCTCCTGCCAAGATGCGGGCCGGGGCATCTACAAGAAGGTGATCCTGCAGGAGGGCCGCGTGGTGGGCATGATCTTCTGCGGCGCCATCGAGCGAGCGGGGATCATCTTTGGCCTGATGCGTGCCCGGGTGGCGGTCGACGGGTTCAAGGAGCGCCTGCTGGCCGATGACCTGGGGCTTCTCTCCTTGCCCGCCGACCTGCGGCGTGAGTTGATGCAGAGATGAGCACACACCCGAGTTCCCTCAACAACCCCTACGGGGACGGCAAGGTCATCGACGCCTGCTCCATTTTCGGCGTGATGGACCGCAGCGGAGCCTGCTTTTCCGGTGACGACGCTATCGCTGCCATTGCCAGCATGCACGACCGGGGCAATGGCCTCGGCGGGGGATTCGCCGTCTACGGCTGCTACCCCGAGTTCAAGGATTGGTACGCCCTCCATGTGATGTACATGGAAGGCGGTGTACGCGAAGACGTAGAGGGCTACATCGACGGCCACTTCCACCTGCGCCTGGCCGAGGAGGTCCCCACGCGCCGCACGAGCCGCATCACAGACCCCCCGCAGGTTTGGCGCTACTTCGTCTCTCGAGAAGGCGGCGGTGAGCCGGGCGAGTCCGACGATGACTATGTCGTCCGCCAGGTGATGCGCATCAACACCAGCTTCAAGAGCGCCTTTGTCTTCTCCAGCGGCAAGAACATGGGGGTGTTCAAGGGGGTAGGCTACCCCGAGGAGATCGCCGAGTTCTTCTGCCTCGATGAGTATCGCGGCTACATCTGGACGGCGCACGGGCGCTTTCCCACCAACACGCCGGGCTGGTGGGGTGGCGCACACCCTTTCAACATCCTCGACTGGACCGTGGTGCACAACGGCGAGATCTCGTCGTATGGCATCAACCGGCGCTATCTGGAGGCCCATGGCTACCAGTGCACGATGGAGACAGACACCGAGGTCATGGCCTATGCCCTCGACCTTCTGCTCCGCCGCCACGGCCTCCCCATCGAGCTTGCTGCTACGGTGCTGGCTGCCCCACTGTGGAGCGCCATCGAGCGCAATGGCTCGCCCGAGGCAGCACTGCAGCGTACGCTGAGGCAGGTGTATGCCTCGCTGCTGATGAACGGCCCCTTCACGATCATCATCGCCCATGCCGGCGAGATGGTGGGGCTGACCGACCGCATCCGCCTGCGGCCGCTCACCGCGGCCACCCTGGGGCCGCGACTGTACCTCTCGTCGGAAGAGTCGGCCATACGCCTGGTGGCGCCGCAGGTCGAGAGGGTGTGGACGCCGCTGGGAGGGCAGCCGGTGATGGGCCGCCTCGCCGAGGCGGCCTGCTGGAACGCTGGGGACGTGGCATGAAGAGCTATCTGGCCAGCCGTTTTGTCATCGACCGCAACCAAGATCGCTGCATCCACTGCCGGGTGTGTGTGCGACAGTGTGGGTTCGACGTGCACAGCTACGATGTAGAAGAGGATGAGATTGTCAGCAGCGAGAGCCGCTGTGTGGGGTGCCACCGCTGCGTGCTCTTCTGCCCCACCGGCGCCCTGACGGTGCGCAGCAACCCCCTCTCGTATCGGGCCAATGCCAACTGGCACCCGGAAGCGATCGAAGATGTGCTCAAACAGGCCGAGACGGGCGGCGTGCTCCTCACCGGCATGGGCAACGACAAGCCCTACCGCATCTACTGGGATCACCTGGTGCTCAATGCGAGCCAGGTGACCAACCCGCCCATCGACCCCCTCCGTGAGCCGATGGAGCTCAAGACCTTCCTGGGGGCCAAGCCGGAGCGGGTGGAGATCGACCCGGCGACCGGCGCCCTGGTGACGCCCATGCCGCCGCAGGTGGCCATCGAGGTCCCAATCCTGTTCTCGGCCATGTCCTTTGGCTCTATCAGCCTGCAGGTGCAGGAATCGCTGGCCCGCGCGGCCGGCCAGGCTGGCACGCTCTTCAACACCGGTGAGGGCGGCCTGCACCGCAGCCTCTACCGCCACGCGGATCACGCGGTGGTGCAGGTGGCCTCGGGCCGTTTCGGCGTGGATGCCGGGTACCTGGAGGCGGGGCGCATGGTGGAGATCAAGATCGGCCAGGGGGCCAAGCCGGGCATCGGCGGGCACCTGCCGGGCGAGAAGGTCTCGGTCGAGGTGGCCGCCACACGGATGATCCCGCCGGGCACCGATGCGCTATCGCCCGCGCCCCATCACGATATCTACTCCATCGAGGACCTGGCCCAGCTCATCTTTGCCCTCAAGGAGGCGACCGGCTACACCAAGCCGGTGGGGGTCAAGATCGCTGCCGTGCACAACGTGGCAGCTATCGCCTCGGGGATTGTGCGTGCCGGCGCCGACTATATCGCTATCGATGGCTTGCGTGGCTCGACTGGTGCGGCGCCCAAGGTCATGCGCGACCACGTGGGCATTCCCATCGAGCTGGCGCTGGCGGCCGTGGATACGCGGCTGCGGCAGGAGGGCATCCGCCACCGCGTCTCGATCATCGCGGCCGGCGGCATCCGTTGCAGCGCCGATGTGCTGAAGGCGATCGCCCTGGGCGCCGACGCCGTCTATGTGGCGACGGCGGCGCTTGTGGCGCTGGGCTGCCACCTGTGCCAGATGTGCTACACCGGCAAATGCTCGTGGGGCATTGCGACTCAGAATCCGTACCTGAGCCGTCGCGTGAACCCCGACATCGGTGCGCGGCGGCTCACGAACCTGCTGCGCGGTTGGAGCCATGAGATCCAGGAGATGTTGGGGGGCATGGGGGTGAATGCGTTGGAGAGCCTGCGCGGCAACCGCCTGCACTTGCGGGCTGTGGGGCTGAACGAGCACGAGATGCGCGTGCTCGGCGTGCGGCCGGCAGGGGAGTAGGTGAGCATTGGAGGCGTAGCGATGGCTGAGCTGGTGCTCGAGATGGCCGATACCCTGGAGCTGGATGCGCGCGGCATGTACTATCGGGAGCTGAATGCTCGCCTGCGCAACTGCGTTGACCGGGGCAACTGTGGGCGCGTGGTGATCCGCAATGTGTGTGGGCAGCGGTATATCGGCACCGGCCTGCGGCGCCGGGTATGCATCGAGGTCGAGGGGACGCCTGGCAACGACCTGGGCGCGTTCATGGACGGGCCATCGATCATCGTGCGTGGCAACGCGCAGGATGCCTGCGGCAACACGCTCAACAGCGGCGAGGTCATTGTGCATGGCAGGGCGGGCGATGTGGTGGGCTACTCGATGCGAGGGGGCAGGGTGCTCATCCGCGACGATGTGGGCTACCGTGCCGGCATCCACATGAAAGAGTGCGGGGGCCAGCGGCCCCGGCTGGTGATCGGCGGGACGGCCCAACCCTTCCTGGGCGAGTACATGGCCGGCGGCGTCATCCTCGTGCTGGGGTTGACCATGCCCGCTGGCCAGCGGCATCGCGCGGATTTCATCGGCACCGGCATGCATGGTGGGGTGATCTACCTGCGTGGCCAGGTAGAGGCCTGGCAACTGGGCCGAGAGGTGGGCACCGCGGAGCCCGACGCGGCCGACTGGCGCGAGGTGGAGGAGTTGGTGCGCGCCTACGTTGCCTGCTTTGGGGGCGACGCCCGGGAGATCCTGGCTGGCCCGTTCACCAAGCTCTTCCCCCTCTACCTGCGGCCATATGGCAATCTCTACGCGTACTGAGGCGGCAACAGCGCAACCTCAAACGCAGAGCCGGCGGCCTGTTGCGCGGCCGGGGAGCGCCGCCTCGAGAGTCATTCTGAACCCCCACCCAGGGGCTGGGCTGGGAGCGGGCGGAGCTCAACACCCGGCTGCCACCCCTGGCCGCAAGTTCCTTCACCTGGCACAGGGCTGCGCGAGCCCTGGGGTACTGTTGATGACATGCGCTGCCCAGGCCCGGAGCTGAAAGTGACCGTGCTCATGGGCGGCGCGTTCCATGACGCTCCGGGCTGAGAATGGCGCCGCTTGGCACAAGGTCTCGGGAACCCTGGGATACTCAGAATGACAAGCCAGTCTGGCGCCGTGCCGGACGGCTGCGCCCTCTCCGACGCCCAGAATGCACGCTGACGATTCTGGGATATTCCCAAGGTGCCTCCTGCCGAGGCGGGCCTACTCCTCGGCCGCCGGGCGCGGTGCCTGGGTGAGATAGATCTCGCCGAAAGGCGCATCCTGCTGCGCCTGGGCCTTGCCCAACTTGATCAACTCCAAGACGGCCAGGAAGGTCACTACCACCTCCACCCGCGACTGGGCGCGCATGAGCAGCCCCGAGAAATGGACGCGGTGGCCGCCGGCCAGCGCGGCCTCGATGGCGCGGATCTTGTCGTCGATGGAGATGAGGACGGGGGCCACGACGGTGCTGACCGGAACGGTGGGCGACGAACCCAGCGCCCGTTCCAGGGCGGCGAGCAGGTCGGCGAGGGAAACCTCGCCGGGGGTCAGGCCCTTGGGCTGGACGGAAGGGGAAGCCACCCGCACAAAGCAGCGCAAGCCCTGCTCTTCGCGCTCGCGCAGGTGCAGTGAGGCCTCTTTGAAACGCCGGTACTCCTCCAACTGGCGCACCAGGTCCTGGCCGATTTCCTCCTCATCCTCGTCGGGCTTGGGGGGCTGGGGCAGCAGAGCACGCGATTTGATCAGGATCAGCTTGGCGGCAACGACGAGAAAGTCGGCCAGCAGGTCGGGATGGATGGTATCGAGCTGGCGGATGTAGGCCAGGTACTGGTCGGTGACCTGGGCCAGCGAGATGGTGGTGATATCGAGCTCAGCCTTCTCAATCAGGCGCAGCAAGAGGTCAAGGGGGCCCTCGAAACTCTCGATGCGGACGGCATAGTCGGGCTGGACGGTAGCCACTGCACACCTCCGTGGCAGAGATGGATCGCAGGCACGGGCAGGCAAGATCTGGGTGGGGAGTGGCAGGCCACGTGTCAGGGCCGCACACGCGCTGCGCCCCGCCCCAGGCCGCACCGGCGCAGCCAGACCCTGGGGCGCTCAGCGCGGTGCCAGGCCACCTGCCGGAGCAGGCCTGGCGCCCAAGTGTAGTCTGCTTTTGTAGGGTTTGCAAGTTGTGGTAGAATGTCGGCTGCACCAGAGTCAACCCCTTCGTGGCCATCCAGGAACCGTCTCGCATCCCAGGAGGTTGGCATATGTCCAGGCTATCCCGGCGGAGTCTGCTGCGTGGCGCCACAGGCCTGGCAGCGGGCTATTGGGCCCGCCGCTTTTTCCAGGAGTATGGCTACTACCCTCTGTGGATGACAGCGCCGGAGCCGCCGGCGGTGGTGGTGGCCGAGGGGAGCGATGAGGACACGCCGGCCAGGTTCCTCAAGGCTGCGCTGGCTCCTCTGGGCGGCATCGAGCGCTTTGTCAGGCCCGGGCAGACGGTGTGCATCAAGCCCAATGTGACCTGGGCCAACAAACCGCACACCGCCAGCTCCACCGACCCGGACCTCCTGCGAGCCCTCATCGAGATGATCAAGGCGGCAGGCGCCAAGCGCATCATCGTGGTCGACCGCTGCACCATCGACCCGCCGATGATGTGCCTGGCCGAATCGGGCATCGGCCAGGTGCTCGATGAGACCGGGGTGGACCGCGAGCTGCTGGACCGCTACCTGGAGCCCAAGAGCAAGTACATCGACGTCGAGGCCCCGGAAGGCAAGGCGTTCAAGAGCATCGGCGTGATCAAGGCAGCAGCCGAGGCCGACGTGCGCATCAACATGGCCGTGGCCAAGACGCACCTCGTCCTGCCGGTAACCCTCTGCTGCAAGCACATGATCGGCTTTACCGAGAACCCTGGCGGCCTGCACGCCACCTTTGAGTACCTGGATCAGGGGATCGCCGACCTGCTCGGAGTCCCCAAGATCCATCCCGATTTGCACATCCTCGAAGCCATCCGGGTGCGCGTGCGCGGCCCGTCGTATGGCGATGGCACCGACGTCACAGATCCGAGCCGCGTCAAGCGCTTCAACAGGCTGCTGGCAGGCACCGACCCGGTGCTGATAGATGCCTACGCCTGTGAGAACTTTTTCAACCGTTCGCCGAAAGAGATCACGCACATCGTGCGGGCGTGGGAGAGCAATCACGGCGAGATTGACGTGAAGAAGGCCACCGAGAGTGGGCGCCTGCGCAGCTATACCGTGGCTGACCTGCTCCGGCCCACACCGACGCCTTCGCCGACACCGGCGCCCACGGACTGGCCCACGCCGACCCCTCCGCGCTACACGCCCACGCCGATCGTGACGCCCACGCCCTTCGTCGCCGGCCGCGGCCAGGGTGGCAGCGGGGATGCCATCGTGGACCTCGGCCCCGCGCTCAACGGGGCGCTGGTGCCGTTGGCGATGGTGATCGGCGGCATGGGCATGGTCGTGGGGCGGCGTCTCGCCAGCCGCCTCCCCAAGGCGCCCGGAGGGGGCGAGGCGGAGGGCAACAGCCAGGGCGACGGAGGCGCGGGCGAGCCGCCGGATGAGGCCGGCAGCGGAGGGCGCGCGTGATCGACAGGGTCGGACGCAAGCTGGTGCAACTGGGCTTTCTGGGCCTTTTCCTCTACCCGTTGGCCCTGGTCGTCTACCGTCGGCTGACCTACCATCAGGCGCCGGTGCTGACGGGCCTGCTGCTGACGTGGGACCCGTTGCTCCTGCTGGCACGCCTGCCACGGTTGGGGCGCGACGCGATCATCTGGGGCGCGCCACTCCTGCTGCTGGCGCTGACTCTGGTGGGCGGGCGATTCTTCTGCGGCTGGGTCTGCCCGGTGGGGACCGTGCTGGACCTGATCCGGCTGCTCCCCCTGCAGCGCTTGCGGCGACGCCCGCGCAGGGCACCGGGGAGGCTGGCGCGGCGGCTCACGCTGCCGGGCGGGAACAGCTATCTGAAGTACCTGCTGGCGCTGGCGATTCTGCTGTTCTCGTTCCTGTCGCTCAAGCTGGTGGGCTTCTTCGACCCACTGGTGATCTTTCACCGGGTGGCCACGGCTATCGCCTCGGACTATTTCGCTCTGCGTAGCCCCGGCTTCGACATCTACCTCTCGGTGTCGTTCCTCTTCCTGGGCATCCTGGCCCTGGAACTGTGGCGGCCGCGTTTCTGGTGCCGGCACCTCTGCCCTCAGGGGGCGCTCCTGGGCTGGCTTTCACGCTGGACCCTTCTGAACCGCCGCGTCGGAGATGCTTGCAACTACTGCGGGCGCTGCCGCGAAGTGTGCCCCATGAACGCCATCCCCAAAGAGGTGCACAACACGGACTATCGTGAGTGCCACGTTTGCCTGGCCTGCGAGGCTGCGTGCCCGCAGAGGGCGATCTCCTTTGGCTTTGGGCCGCTGGCGTGGGCGCGCTGGCGGCCGCAGCGGTTGGCGTCGGCTGCGGGGGGCAAGCCCAGCGAGCGCCGGGTGCGCGCCTTCCCCGGCGCCTATGTGCGCGCCGAACGGTCGGTGTCGGAGCGCATCCTGGGCGTCGAAGTAAGCCGGCGTGGCCTGTTGGGAGGCTTCGTCGTGGGCCTGGGCTCGCTGGCGCTGTGGCCTGCGCTGGGCCTGGCGCCGAGCAAGGCCCTGGTGCGGCCCCCCGGGGCCCTGCCCGAAGACGAGTTCCTGGCCACCTGCATCCTGTGCCAGGAGTGCATCCGCGTGTGCCCCACGCGCGGCCTGAAGCCCGCCTTCCTTGAGGGTGGCCTGCGCGCTCTGGGCACCCCCCGCGTCGTCGCGCGCGAGGGCGGTTGCCAGCTCAACCGCAGTTGCGATCACCTCTGCGCGCGTGCCTGCCCGGTGGGCGCCATCCAGATCATCCCCCGCGAAAAGATGAGGATTGGCCTGGCCAGGGTAGACCGGCGCTCGTGTTTGGCGTGGGACCAGGCGGTGCGCTGCCTGGTGTGTGTGGAAGCGTGCCCGACTCAGGCTGCGACGCCGCATCAGGGCAGGGTGACGATCGACTCGAGCAAGTGCTCAGGGTGCGGCATCTGCGAGCGTGCCTGCCCGGTGCCTGGCAGCGCCATCCACGTGACTCCGGAGAACGAGGTCCGCTACCGGCGAGGGGAGCCCGCGTAGGACTGGCCCTCTTAGGGCAGCTTGTAGGCGAGGACTGTGCCGTCGCGTTCGCCCAGGTACAGGGCGCCCCCCACGACCACGGGTTCCGTCGCCGGCCAGTCGCCGGTGTCCATCGCCCACAGCGAGCTCCCTGTCTGAGCGTCAAGAGCGTAGAGGTGGGGGTCGCCGGCGGCTACCAGATAGATGGCGCCGCGGGCGCAGGCAGGGCGGGTGGTGAGAAAGGTTCGGGCGTTGTAGCGCCAGAGCAGCTCGCCCGTCTGGGGGGCAAGGGCGAGGAGTACCTGGCCTGCAGAGGTCGCGTAGAGCCGGTCATCCTGCAGGAGAGGCTGGGCGTAGACCGAATCGCCGGCGGAAACGTGCCACACTTCTCGGGCGCTCTTGGCATTGACGCAGTACACCCGGCTATCGTTGGCGCCGAAGTACAGCAAATCGCCTTCCAGGAGGGGCGTCGACTCCACACCCGAGAGCGCGGCAAAGTGCCAGCGCTCGGAGCCGTTCTGCGCATCGATCGCATAGAGGTTCTGGTCGAGGGAGCCCGCGTACACCGTGTCGCCGGCGAGCAGGGGAGCCGCCTGGAAGGCGCCCCTGGCCTGAAACTTCCAGAACAGGCCGCCGGTGCTGCGGTCGAGCGCATAGAGCGTGCCATCCATCGATCCAAAACAGACCCGATTGCCGGCCACAGCGGGCGAGCCGTGGATGGGGGCGGCAGCCCGGAACTGCCACAGCTCTCGCCCATCGGTCGCAGAGATGGCGTAGAGCACGGCGTTCTCGGCCCCGAACAAGACCAGGCTGCGATCGGCCGCAGGGCTGTAGGCGGGCGCCGAGACGATGGGCCTGGCATCGCGCGGGGCAAAGTGCCAGCGGATCTGGCCTGTCTCCCGGTCCAGCGCGTAGAGCGAGCCCCCTTGTGTGGTCACAAAGAGGGTGTTCTCACCGACTGCCATCCCCGAGATGGCCCGCTCCTCCAGAAAAGTCTCCCACAGGGAAGGCAGTGGAGGCTGGCTGGCGGCGTCGATGGCTTGGACCGCGATTCCCAGCGGTCGGCCGGCCTCCGCAGCCTTGTCGAGCCGGCCGAGGGCCTGGTAGGTCTCGACCAGAGTCCGGCGCGCTTCGTCGTCATGGGGGCTGGCAGCCAGCAACCGCTCGTAGAAGTAGGCGGCGAGGCGGCGGCGCCCTTGGGCGGCGTAGGCCGCGGCCAGCCTGCGCAGAGCGGGCTGGTAACTCGGGTCGGCCTCGACTGCCTGGCGGAAGGCCAGGTTGGACTCGGCGACCTTGCCGGCCTCGGCCAACCTCTCCCCTTCACGGAAAAGGCGCTCGGCCCGGCTCAGCGGCCGTAACCCGTGCAGATCGACGTACTGGCCCACAACGCCGCAGCCCGGCGCCGCCAACAGGCTGGCCAGGAGGACCGCCAAGAGCGCTCTCGCGCGGAGGTTCTTCATCATTCTGCTCCTCGGGCGACCCGTCGCAGGGACTCCACCTCTGGCTGGCCAGGTGCGACATTACCCTCGCGCTCGCACCCTGGCGGCAAGTTGCCGCAGCGATGACTCACAGGAGGCCAACGCCTGCTGCACCAGCTCCGCCGGGGCTCCGCCGGCTGCCTGGGGCTGGCCTCGCCCAGCTTGCAGCAGCGCCCCCGCCAACTCGCCCACCGCCTGCTGCAGCGCCAGGCACTCGGCATAGGGCAGCGGCGCCTGCGCACCCCACGCGGTGGGCGAGATCAGATCAGCAGGTCGGGGTGCCTCTGGGGCGATGGCCTCGCCCTGAAGAGGAGGAGGTCCGCCCCTCTGAGGCCCGTTGGCGAGCGCCGCGCGAATGCTCGCACAGACGTCGTGCAGGTCGGCGGGGCTGCGGACCACATTGAGCCGGTCGGTATCGAGCGTCAGGAGGCGCGCGCCCTGGTAGGTCGCGAAGAACTGCTCGTAGGCCCTGGAAAGGTCAACGATGTACTCGCGCGACATGGCGCGCTCATAGGGCCGGTCGCGCATGGCAATGCGCTCCATGAGCACGTCGGGGCTGGCGCGCAGGTAGACGATCAGGTCGGGCAGGGTGACCCGCTCGGCCAGGGCCTGGTGCAGGTGCTCATAGGTTTCGAGCTCATCGCCGTGAAGGTTCAGGTGCGCGAAGAGACGGTCTTTGGCAAAGATATAGTCGGTGATCAGCGAGTGCTGCTGGGCGAGCCGGTGGACCTCGCGTTGCTGGCGGTAGCGGCTGAGCAGGAAGAAGATCTGGGTCTGGAAGGCGAACCGCGCGCGGTCGGCATAAAAGTCGGAGAGGAAGGGGTTCTCCTCAAAGATCTCGAGCATCAGCTCGGCGCCGAACTCGGGCTGCAGCATGCGCGCCAGGGTGGTCTTGCCGACGCCGATGGGGCCTTCGATGGCGATGTAGACACGGTCGGGCACGGGGGCGCCTCCTGCGATGAATGACGACAGTGCGTAAAGGATAGTCAGAGCGCAATCTTCTGTCAAAAGACGGGCTACTGCGGCCGGCTGAGGCCGTCGGCGCAGGCTCCTGGGCAGCCGCCGGCACGCTGCAGTGTCGTTCAGGTAACAGGGCTTGCTTGTGAAGGGCTGCGACGTGTGCTACAATGGCGCGCCGGGAGGAAGTGTGATGGAGCGAGTGGTCTTTATGGGCACCCCCGAGTTCGCCGTGCCGTCGCTGCGGGCGCTGGCCGGGCACTATGAGGTGGCTCTGGTGGTCACCCAGCCTGACCGGCCGGCCGGCCGCAGCCGGGCGCCGCGACCGCCGGCCGTCAAGGTGGCGGCTCAGGCCCTGGGGATGCAGGTCTACCAGCCCGACAGCCTGCGCGGGCCGGAGGCGGTCGCCCGGCTCGAAGCAGCGCAGCCTGAGGTTATTGTCGTGGCGGCCTATGGCGAGATCCTGCGCCAGAACGTGCTGTCGCTGCCGCCTCGGGGGTGTGTGAACGTGCACGCTTCGCTCTTGCCGCGGCACCGGGGGGCGGCGCCGGTGGCAGCCGCGATCCTGGCCGGCGACGAGGTGACCGGGGTGACGATCATGCTGATGGACGCCGGGATGGACACCGGCCCCATCCTGGCCCGGGCCCAAGAGTCCATCCGCCCCGACGACACGACCGGCACCCTCACTGCCCGCCTGGCCGAGTTGGGGGCGCGCACGCTGCTGGAGACTCTGCCACGCTGGCTTGCCGGCGAGATTGAGCCACAGCCGCAGGACAGCTCGCAGGCGACCTACGCACCCAGGATCACCAAGGAGGACGGGCTGATCGATTGGGCCGAGCCTGCTGAGGTCATCGAGCGGAAGGTGCGTGCCTTTGACCCGTGGCCGGGCGCCTACAGCTACTGGCAGGGGCGGCGCTTGCGCATCGTGAGCGCGGGGGTTGTGGCCGGCTGGTGTGGAGGCGAGGAGCCGGGCACGGTGCTGGAGACGGCGCAGGGTGTAGCCGTAGCCACAGGCGGCGGTGCGCTCCTCCTGCGAGAACTGCAGCTCGAAGGGCGCTGCTGTGTGGGCTGCGCCGAGTTCCTGCGCGGGCAGCGGGGGTTCGTCGGATCGGTATTGGGCAGTGCGGATTGATTCTGTAGCCAGTGGAAGGAGCACCCCATGGAGACCAACACCAAGCTCTTCCGCGCCCTCCTCTTCGGCTCCATCTACTTTGTCGAAGGTGCCATCCTCACCTACATGTCTGGCTTTAACGCGATCTATCTGCGCAGCTACAACGTGCCCTACACGCGGATCGGCATCGCCGGCGGCATCGCCATGCTGCCTTTCATCCTCAAGATCTTCATCGGCATGCTGAGCGACCGGGTCAACCTGGCCGGGCTGGGCCACCGCAAGCCCTACATGGTCGTCGGCATCGTTGCGCAGGCGGTGGGCGTGCTGCTCGTGCCCCTCGTCAACCCTGCGCAGTCCTTCGCGGCCTTTATCGTGCTGCTGGTCTTCATCTCTCTGGGCATGTCGACCTATGATACCTGCTCCGACGGCCTGGCCATCGACTCGACGCCCGAGAAGGAGCGCGGCTTCGTGCAGGGGGCGATGGTGGCCGGGAGAGCGCTGGGCGCGATCGTGCTGGCCAGTGCCGTCGGGCTGCTCGTGCAGCGGGTTTCGTGGACGGCCTCCTTCGTCTTTGTCGGCTTGGTGAGCCTGGTGCCGCTGTTCTTGGTGCTTCAGGTGCGTGAGGGGGAACGCGGCCCGGGGCGCGAGTTCTCAGCGGCCGGCTTCCGCTCCTTTCTGACGCCGACCATGGGACTCTTCTTGCTCCTGGGCATCCTCTACCCGCTCGTCCTCTACAGTGCCAACGGCATGTTGGGCGCCTTTCTCAAAGAGGCGCTGGGGGCAGCGGAGGGGGAGGTGGGGCTGTTCATCTCGCTCTTTGGCGTGGGCGCGGTGTTGGGAGGGCTGGCCGGCGGCCCGCTGACCGACCGCTTGGGACGGCGGGTCAGCCTCCTGGGGGCGCTGGGGGTGACCTCGCTGGCGCTCATGGCCCTGGTGGGCAGCTCCGCAGTGGCGCCGGCCGTGGCGGCCGTGCTGCTCTTCGGCTTCGCGTTCGGGTACTACGAGACGGTCTACATGGCCGCCGGCATGGACCTGGCCGACCCGCGCATCGCCGCCAGCATGTTTGCCATCATGATGGCCGCGGGCAACATCGGAATCGGCTTGGGGGCACCGCTGGCCGGAGTGCTGGTGGACCGCACGGGCTTTGATGGCATGTTCATCGTCTTTTGTTTGATCAACCTGGCGTGCGCGCCACTTGTGCTGGCGGTGTTCAAGCGCAAGGCGGCGGTGACGTCGGGCCAAGCCCTGAATGGGTAGGCCGCACGCCAGTGTTCAGCGACCCAGGTGACGGTACCGGTGATGATACTCTACATAATTCGACACGCCCAATCGACCAACAACGCCCTCGACGACGAGAGCAACCGCGTCTGCGACCCGGAGCTGAGCGAGTTGGGCCGGCAGCAGGCCGAGTTGCTGGCGCGACACCTGGCGGGCGGCGCGGGGCCCGAGTTCGAGCGCGGGAGGTTGGTCGTACCGAACGGGGCGGGCTATGGCATTGCGCGCCTCTTCGTCAGCCCGATGCGCCGCGCGCTGCAGACGGCGCGGCCGGTGGCTCGGGCCTTAGGCCTGACCCCGGAGGTTTGGGTGGACCTGCATGAGCATGGGGGCATCTTCCTCGACCACGGGCCGGAGGTGGGCTATGTGGGCTACCCCGGCCTCTCGCGGGCCGAGATGCAGGCGATACTCCCCGGCTGCATGCTGCCCGACGGGGTGACCGAGCGTGGCTGGTGGTGGGGAGCCCGCGAGGACCGGCCGGCCTGCGAAGCGCGGGCTGCGAGGGTCGCGGCGACCCTGCGGCAATGGGCTGCTGCCATGGATGAGCGCATCGCCCTCATCTCGCACGGCGACCTGATCGACGCCCTGATCCGGGCGCTGCTGCAGCCGATGCCGGCGCAAGGGTGCTACTTCCTGCACGCGAACACGGCCATCTCGCGCCTCGAGCTGAGGCCCGATGGGCGCATCCGGGTCGACTACCTGAACCGGACCGACCACCTGCCGCAGGGGATGATCAGCTAGAGCCAATACTGTCCGAAAAGGACAGGGTAGCCGCCGGCAAAGTCCCGCCTATGTCACCCCTTCGCTCTGCTCAGGGCAAGCTCTGAGCGGTTGTGCGGGCCTCCCAACGTGGCGGACGCTGGCCTGCGAAGGGTCCGGGCTACACATAACGCCGACTTGGGAAAAGCCCTGCCGGCAACCGGACTCTGGCAGACGCGGAGAGCGCGGAGAGGCAGAGGCCCGCAGAGGTACAAGGAGACGCCTCCCTGGCGTTGCCTCTGCCGTGCTCCATCTC
>Ga0078972_1005648_pt1 | contig 31337 bp, 19 predicted proteins | sample YelNatPaOPGAMG01_FD_67568 | JGI IMG/M metagenome (GOLD analysis project Ga0078972, IMG submission 67568) | Hot spring thermophilic microbial communities from Obsidian Pool, Yellowstone National Park, USA - OP-RAMG-01 (SPADES assembly) (version 2) | ecosystem: Environmental > Aquatic > Thermal...
AGATTGAGCAGGCCGAAAGACTGGCGATGGAGTTCGGCGATGGGGGATTGTTGTTGTCTGGCGTTGTTAATCGCCTCGTCGGGGTGTTGATTGGGGTTAAATCGACAATTGCAGGGGCGTTGAACGGGGCTGGAGACGCCTTGCTGAATCAAATCTGAGGTTTCCGATGGTTGTTTAGTGCGGTTGAGGGGTGTTTCGTGCCGGCGGAGCAAATAGAGGGACAGACACGATATGTGGCCCGGCTGATCGGCGCCGGGGGCGACCGAGGCAAATAGAGGGACAGACACGATATTTGGCCCGGGCCGCCAGACTTTCGACACGCCGGACCCGACCAAGCGCAGGTCTGGCGGTTCCAAGCCAGCTGTGACGCCCAGATATGGGGACTGGCACGATGTCCGGTATACCGATCAGGAACGTTCAACGTGAAACGTTCAACTCTCAACTTTCAACGGGGTGACCGCAAGGGCGCATGGTGACCGGGATATGGGGACAGACACGGTGTTCTGCCGGTCGGCGGCGCGAATAGAGGGACAGACACGATATTTGACCTGTCTCATTGCCACCGGGGGCAACGGAGTGGCCTCGGACAGCGCGGCGTGACGGAGCGCCGAGCTTGCAATGAACGTATTTACCTCGCCGCGATCATTCGGCTGCGGCTGCGCCGCGCTGTTTAAGGTTCTGCGAAAGAGCATGATCGATGGCCGGTTGGGATTGAACTTGCGAGGATGGACGGGTTGCGGTACTGGTAGCGGTGTCGGCGCTTTGGGCTCTCCCGGAAGATTGGGATGGGACAGCCCGAGCGCCAAATTCACTTATTTGAGAGGACATAAGAACAGATGGCAGTAAAGAAAGTAGCAATATTGACGGCAGGTGGATTGGCGCCCTGCCTTTCGTCGGCGATTGGAGCTTTGATCGAAGCATACGACCGCGTGGCAAAGGGCGTTGAAATCATTTGTTACAAGGACGGGTACAAGGGCTTGTTGTTGGGGGACAAGTATGTTGTTGATGCCGAGGTGCGAGCAAAGGCGCATTTGCTCCACCGTTACGGCGGAAGTCCAATCGGGAACAGCCGCGTCAAGCTGACCAACGTCGAGGATTGCCTCAAGCGGGCCCTGATAAAGGAAGGGCAGGACCCTCAGGAGGTTGCAGCAGATCAACTGATCAAGGACGGTGTGGATGTGCTGCACACGATTGGCGGCGACGACACCAACACCGCGGCAGCAGAATTGGCAAAGTACATGGAGAAAAACAAGGAAGGGTATAATCTGACTGTTGTCGGGCTTCCGAAGACAATCGACAACGACGTTTATCCGATTCGGCAGACTCTTGGCGCATGGACAGCCGCAGAACAAGGCGCACGGTTCTTTGAAAACGTTGTTGCCGAACACAGCGCCAACCCGCGAATGTTAATCGTCCACGAGGTTATGGGGCGGAACTGCGGTTGGTTGACGGCTTACACCGCCCGCATTTACCGATCGAGGCTGAACAGGAAAGAGTTTCTTCCGAGCATTGGCCTGACCCGGGAACGGCGGGAAGTGCACGGGATTTTTGTGCCTGAAATGGGTTTTGACATTTCGTCCGAAGCCGAGCGTTTGCGCCGTGTCATGGACGAGCACGATTGCGTGAACATATTCGTGTCAGAGGGCGCCGGGGTTGAATCGATTGCTGCAGAAATGGAGAGCCGCGGCGAAAAGCTGCCACGCGATCCGTTTGGTCATATCAAATTGGATGCGGTTAATGTCGGTGCGTGGTTTGGAAAGCAGTTTGGCACCATGATCGGGGCTCAGAAAACACTGGTGCAAAAGAGCGGGTATTTCTGCAGGTCGGCTGCTCCCAACGCCAAAGACCTCGAGCTGATTCGCCGCTGCTGCGAAAAGGCCGTCGAATGCGCATTGGCCGGAGTTAGCGGAGTCGTTGGCGAAGATGAAAAAGCCAAAGGCGAACTTCGTGCGATTGAATTTGATCGTGTGAAAGGCGGCAAGCCGTTCGACATTGACACCCGATGGTTCCTTGATCTTCTCCTCGACATAGGTCAGAAGGTCGGGCCAAAGGTTGCTGTCAAGCGGACCGAAGAGTAAGGGCAATTGATGCCAGACTGGTTGACCGCGGTCATATTGGGCGTGGTCGAGGGAGTCACGGAGTTTCTTCCGATTTCCTCGACCGGCCACCTGCTTCTTGTGGAGCATTGGTTGCCTCCCGGCGCTCAATTCCTCAGAGGCGAGCTGTTCACGGTTATTGTCCAGCCCGGCGCTGTGGCGGCTGTTCTTCTGATTTTTTGGAAACGGCTGGTCAACCTCGGTCGCGATTGGCGCAAACCCGAATCGCGTGATTACATTGCAAAGCTTTTTGTTGCGTTCGGGATTACGGTTGTTGGGGGGTATTGCCTGAAGAAGTTTGGGTGGCGGCTCAACAAGGAGAGCGTGACGGCAGTTGCACTTGCGACGTTGATTGGTGGGATTCTGTTTTTGGCAGTTGAAGCGTGGCTCAAACACCGACCAACACACGACAATGTAACATGGCCGATCGCACTCGCCGTTGCCGGGGGGCAACTGTTGGCTGCGATATTCCCCGGCCTGTCGCGGTCCGGTGCAACAATTCTGGTGGCGCTGGTGCTCGGTCTTCGCCGAGCACCAGCCACGGAGTTTTCGTTCATGCTTGGGATTCCCACGTTAACAGCGGCAGCAGCCAAGGAACTTATGGACGCGCGCGAGTCCCCACCGCCGTATCCGATCGATTGGTGGTTGGTTGCGGTTGGGATTTTTGTGGCAGCCGTGACGGCTTTCATTTCCGTCAAATGGCTGTTGCGTTTTGTCCAAACACACACGTTTGTCGGGTTCGGATGGTATCGAGTGGTCCTTGGCGGGATTGTCCTGCTGTTTGGCCGATGACGCTTTCGAGCGTACGAACTGCATTGTTTCAAGCTTCGGCGCAAAGTGCTACGAGCGGTAAGCGGCACAAAGGCCTTCACATCCGTTCTGTGGTTTCGATGCCGAGGACCTCGAGTCCTTGCCGAAGGACACGTGCGGTTAGATCACAAAGCGCGAGCCGGCACGAGCGAATCGGTTCGGGCGCCTTCAGTACCGGGCAGTTCTCGTAGAAATCAGTAAAGTGCCCTGCGAGTTCGAACAGGTAGTTGCAAAGGTAGTTGGGGCGGTACTCGCTGGCGACTGCTTCGAGGACAAGACCGAAATTGAGGAGATGTTTGGCGAGGTGCAGTTCGTGATCGGATTCGAGTGTGAATCCGGCAAAGGTGGTTTGTTGACAGCTTGATTCCTTGGCGGGGGCATCGGTTCTTTTCCTGAAAATGCTGCGGATGCGCGTGTAAGCGTACTGGAGGTATGGCGCGGTGTTACCGTTCAGGGCGAGCAACTTGTCCCAATCGAACACGTAATCGCTCTGGCGGTTGGGCAGGAGATCGGCGTACTTGACAGCGCCGATTCCGATGATTCTTGCGATTTGGCGGCGTTCTGATTCCGGAAGATCAGGTTGTTTTTCATCGACGATTTTGAGTGCGCGTTCCTCGGCTTCATCGAGCAGGTCTGCCAACTTGACCGTGTCGCCCGACCGCGTTTTGAAAGGCTTGCCGTCAGGGCCAAGGATGGAACCGAACCAGACATGTTCGAGTTTTACGCGATCGGCTTCTTCAGAATACCAACGACGGAATATGGCGAAGATTTGTTTGAAATGGAGCTGCTGGCGGGCGTCGGTGACATAGATGATCTCGTCCGGGTGCCATGTCTTGATGCGGTAAGCGAGCGTGGCAAGGTCGGTGGTGGCGTAATTTGCGGCGCCGTCGCTCTTGAGTATGATGGCCGGATGCGGTTCGAGTTCGGGGTCGCCGTCGAAGAACACAACCATTGCCCCTTCGCTTTCGCGAGCGATGCCGCGTTGGACAAGATCGCGGACAACATCGGCCAGCATCGGATTGTAAAAACTTTCGCCGAGAGTATGGTCGAAACGAATGCCGAGGCGCGCGTACATTGCATCGAACTGCACCTGGGAGCGCGCGGTCATTTCACGCCAAATTGCAAGGTTTTCCGGATCGCCGCTCTGGAGTTTCACAAGCTCTTGTCGGGCGGATTCGAGGACATCAGGGTTTGATTCGCAAGCGGCGTTGACGAGTTTGTAGATGCGTTCGAGTTCTGCACCCGGGTCGCGCTCGAGGGCGGCCCGGTCGAGATGATTTTTCCATCCGACAATGAGTTTGCCGAACTGTGTGCCCCAGTCGCCTATGTGATTATCTGTGACGACCTTGTGGCCCAGCAATCTCAGTACTCGGGCGAGGCAATCGCCAAGGATTGTGGATCGGATATGGCCGACGTGCATTGGTTTGGCCACGTTGGGAGAACTGAAATCGACGATAACCGTGCGTGGCGACCGGCTTCGATCAAAGAAGAGGTGTTCGCCTGCGGCAGCGCGTTCGAGCACGGAGACAACTGCAGATGGTTTCAGCCTGAAATTGACAAAGCCCGGCCCCGCTATTTCCGGAGGGGCACACAAATCTGCGACGTCGAGCTTTGCCGTCACGTTTTGTGCGAACTGGCGGGGATTGAGCTTGCGCGCCTTGGCAATCCCGATGAGCGCGCTGGTTTGCAGGTCGCCGAATGCCGGATTGGGGCATGGGCGGACCATGATTGTTGATGTATCAACGTCCGGCAGCACTGAAACTGCGGCTTCTCGGAGGCGCTGTTCAATTAATCGAGCTAACATTACAGGAGTAAGTCACGGGGGCGATTGTGGGCCCGCAATTTGAAATCCGCAAAACATTGCGTTGGGCGATATGCTCAATCTTTTGCTGCTGCTTTTTTGGACATACTGCTATTTTGCTGCGGCATTCTGTTTGATAATGGCATACATGGATTCGGCATCTGGGGCCTGTTCGAGTGCCTGGCGGAACTCTTTTCTGTGCAGCAGTTTCGCAATGTCTGCGAGTGTGTGGAGGTGCTTCTGGAACTGGCCTTGCGGAACCAGGAACAGCATGACCAAAGTGACAGGCTGATTGTCGAGTGCATCGAAATCGATGCCCTTTGAAGACCGGCCAAATGCGCCAACCACATCCTGGATCAAATCAGTCGAGGCATGGGGGATCCCAATGCCGTAACCGATCCCGGTGCTCATCGAGCTTTCGCGTTTGCGCACCACGCCAACGATGGCGTCCCGGTGTTGGGGTTGGATTTTGCCGGCCCTAACAAGGCAATCGATGAGCTCGTCAATTGCCTCCCATCGGTTGTTGGCCTTGAGGTCAATGACAATTGTTGACGGGTCTAGTATGTCGCCCAGCGTCATAGTCCAGTTATAGATGCGCCATTTGGCGGCAGAACCGGTCTTTTTTCAAGTGTTAATTGGGCGGCGAAGGCAATTTTGTGATTGCAGCAAATGGGCAGGCATTGCCAGCCTTGAAAAGCAGGCCGCCTCGAGCAACACAGCAGAACTGAGGCAGGCGCGTTGTTTGGTTGATTACCAATACTGAGCGATGATTCATAGCGAAGGCACCACTGATACAACCGGATTTCGGGTTGGCGATCGGCACGTGGTAAGGATCCATGACGTGGCATTTGGCGGGGAGGGCGTTGGGCGGATTGGGGATTTTGTGGTGTTTGTGCCTTTCGTGATTGAGGGTGAGGAAGTGGAGGTTGAGTTGACCGAGGTCAAACGGCAGTTTGCCCGAGGTCGATTGGTAGAAGTGCGTGCTGCTGCTTCGGCGCGTGTTCAACCTCGATGCCGATACTTCGGCCAATGTGGGGGTTGTCAGTACCAGCACATCGCGTACGAGGAACAACTGCGATTAAAGCGCAAGCAGGTGCAAGACTTGCTGCTGCGCGTTGGGCGGTTTGGGGGGACTGAAGTACTTCCGGTGATACCGTGTCCGGAACCGTACGGGTACCGGAACAAGCTCATGGTGCGAACCCAGTGGAACAAAGTTGAGCGGAGACTGGTTATGGGGTTCCTGAGACATGACAGTCGTTTGGTGGTGGACGTTGAAGAGTGTTCGATAGCGGAACCGGTTCTTAACGCCGAACTCAGGAAAGCCCGGCTGTCACCCCCGCCACGCGGGGGGCTTAAAGTGCTGTTGAGAACAATCCCGACCGGGTGGGAAGTTCCTGCAGACTCATTCTTTCAAACCAATCGGTTCATGCTGTCGGCGTTGGTTGAGACTGTTAAAAAATTCATCCATGACAGCGAAGTGGAATACCTGGCTGACATTTACTGTGGGGTGGGTTTTTTCGCGATCGAGGTTGCCCGGGCATTGAAAGGGTTTGTCGGGATTGAATGTGATCAGCGGGCGATCAAGGCAGCGCGGAAAAATGCTGAGGCGCACGGGGTTGCGAACGGGCGGTTCATTGTCGGCCTTGCCGAGGAGAGATTGCCGGAGGTGCTGAGCGGGCTTGATCCGGCTCGGACGGCTTTGATTTTGGACCCGCCCCGTGTTGGCTGTGACGTGCGGGTAATACACCAGATCAGGGCTGTCCACCCCGTCCAGGTGCTGTACGTGTCGTGTAATCCGGCAACCATGGCGCGGGATTTGAACACTTTGTGTTCGGAAGGACTCTACAAGGTAATGCGAGTACAGCCTTTGGACATGTTTCCGCAGACGCAACACATGGAGTGCGTCGCGGATGTCCGCTTGCAGGCTGCGGGTGGTGGAGCGGTGATCGGCCGCGATGCCGCAGCGATTTGTAAGGGGTCCGATCAGACTGGTCTTGCCAAAACACCGTAATTCAGGTTCAACTCAGTCCGCAACTTATATGGAACAAAAGGAGAAATCGCCGTTTGGATTCGTGCAAACGCAGCTCCCGTGGGTCATTGGAGCATGCGCCCTGGTTCTTTATTTTGTTACCGTGAACCGGTGGGCGCGTTGGGAAAGCCTGCCGACTTTGATCAGGGTTACCGGGATCGAGCCCGGTCCGGTGGTGTCGGCGCCGTTGTTGTTTCTGTTGACGTACCCGATCAGGTGGCTGCCTGTTGGTGTGCAGCCGGTGGCGCTGAACCTTTTGTCAGCGGTGTTGGCGGCGCTGACACTTGTTTTGTTGGCGCGGTCAGTGGCTGTATTGCCTTACAATCGCACCGCCGACACCCGGCACCTCGAACGGAATGAGTATTCCTTTTTGACGCATCCGCCTGCGTGGCTTCCGCCGGTGTTTGCTGTTCTGCTGTGCGGTCTGCAAATCACGTTCTGGGAACACGCAACTGCCGGCACAGGAGAAATGCTGGACTTGCTGTTGTTTGCGTACGTGACGCGCTGTTTGCTGGAGTACAGGCTGGATGGGGAGGACCGGTGGCTTTACAAGTTCGCATTCGTTTATGGGTTGGCTGTGACCAACAACTACGGAATGGTCGCATTTTTCCCGTGTTTCCTGATTGCGCTGATTTGGATAATGGAGGCTGATTTCTTCCGGCTGCCGTTTTTGGCCAAGATGGTCGGGTTCGGTTTCTGCGGGCTGTTGCTGTACCTTGTGCTGCCGATTGTGAACGTGATAGGGTCGCCTGAAACCGGGGGGTTCTTGGCGCAATTGCGCACCGTTGTCGGAAATCAGAAGGGCATGCTGCTGGCGTTCAGGCCGTACACGTATGTACTGTTGCTGTTATCCTTCACCTCATTGTTGCCTCTGGTGATAATAGGGATTCGCTGGTCGACCGGACAAGGCGATCACAGTGCAGCGGGAGCTGCGACCGCGACATGGATTTTGAGGATTGTCTATGCTTTTCTGTTTGTGGCGTGCGTGAGCATATTCTTCGACACGAAATGGAGTCCACGGGTACTGGGCGCGGGTTATGCGCTGTTGCCGTTCTATTATTTGGCGGCGTTGTGCGCGGGGTATTTTGCGGGTTATTTTCTGTTGATTCTCAGTACGGGCGGAGCAAGGCCATTGCCCCGACAGGAACCGGTTCCAAAGACTATTCGACCGGGTGGCGTGATTGTGGCAATCGCATGTGCTGTCTGTGCGATTGTACTTGCACAACGCAATCTGCCTCTGATTTCGCTCGGCAACGGGAAAGCACTTGGGCGGTTTGCTGATCTCTTGATACAGACCTTGCCCGAAACGCCCGCATACGTTATTGCAGACTCGCCCGGCGAGCTGATGCTGGCGCAGGGCCGGTTGCACAAGAAAGGCGCGGTTAACAGGCACGTTCTCATCAATTCTTCCCTGCTCAATTACGGTGCATACCACAGGCATCTTTCGAAACGTTATGGTCAGCGTTGGCCGTTGAACTTGGACCCTGAGGAGGCAAAAGGGATTTTGCGGCCGATGGCTGTGAACGCAGTCCTGACCGCGCTTGCACGCAGCAATGAAGTCTATTATCTGCATCCGAGCTTTGGCTATTTCTTTGAAAACCTTCAAGCCCGGCCGAAGGGAATGACCTACCTTCTCAAGCCGTACCCGAACGACTCGCTGTTGCCCCCGCCGTTGACCCAGAGCGAACTTGAGGAAAACAGGAAGTTCTGGGAATCGGCGGAGCCTGTTGTCCGGGGTGTGCAGGTGCAGCGATCGCAGGTACCGGCGGACCGGGAATGGTTGCGCCAGTTGTGTTCGCGGGCGCTCAACGCATGGGGGGTGACCTTGCAGCAGCATGGGCAAACAAAAGAAGCTGAGAAATGGTTCAAACTGGCTGTGGACATCAACCCCAAGAACATCCCCGCCGCTGCGAATCTGGCTTTCAACGCACGATTGCAGGCCGAGAGCGTTTTGAAAGACTTCGACGTGGTCAAAGCCGCGGAACAGATTGGAAAAGAAAACCAGAACCTCGAGAGTATTCTTCTTGGTTTTGGGCCGTTTGACGAGCCGGCATGGTTATACAGGATCGCAATGAACTTCATGCAAGCCAGCCTGTTCAGGCAGTCTCTGATCACGTTTGACCGGCTGCACAAGCTGATGCCCAACAACACAACCGTTGACATTTGGCGGATGACCACCGAGTTGATGACACGGTTCGGCATGGGAGATGTTGCAAACGCAGAAAAACAGGCTCTGGCACTTCACACCAAGTACCCAAAGGAAGACAGCGTTCTGGAAGCGCTCACGCAGATGTACCTGATGACCGCCCGGTTCTCGAATGCGCTTCAAATCGTCGAGGAACAGATTGCGCTGGATGCGTCGAACAGACGGGCTTTGTTGAACAAGGCTGCAGTTTGCATCCACCTGAAACAATACACCAACGCGGTGGCCGCACTTGACAAGCTTTTATCGCTGGAACCTGAAAGTGCTCCTGCTCTGTTGAATCGGGCAATAGCATACTTGCAGATGGGAAATCTCGACCGGGCCAAACAGGATTATGAGGCCGTGTACAAGGTGTTGCCCACATCGTACCCGGTTCTGTTCGGGCTGGGCGAAGTCGCATACAGGCGCAACGACAAGCCCAATGCCCTCAAATATTACGAAGAGTACTTGAAGCACGCTCCAAAGGACACCGAAGAATACAAGCAGATTTCCGACCGGGTAAACGACTTGCGTGCGGGAAAGTAATCGCAGGCCCGACCTCGCCACTTGATCTGATGCCCGGGCACAGCCAATTCTTGCAGAACGGCGGGGTGCGATTGTGGACGGCCTTTGTGCCGGGCCGGTGAAGAGCATCCCTGCCATGGAGCGCAGGTGAGATTTGTTTTGCGTAATGCGCGTGGTTCACATCATCACCCGCCTCATTGTTGGAGGTGCACAGGAGAATACGATTGCCACGGTATTGGCCCTCCGGAAGCGCCCGGGTGTGGAGGTGATTTTGTTTGCAGGCCCAACCACCGGACCTGAGGGATCGTTGGAATCAAGAGTCCGCGATGTTCCCGGTTTGTTCACGCTCATCCCGTCATTGGTTCGTCCTCTGAATCCGTGGAAAGACGTGGTGACCTTGGTTGTGTTGAGTCGCAAGCTCAAATCAATCAGGCCGGACCTTGTGCACACGCACAGCGGCAAGGCGGGGTTTGTCGGCAGGCTCGCAGCGCGGCTGGCGAGGGTTCCTCTCGTTATCCATACCATCCACGGGCCGTCCTTTGGGCCTTTTCAAGGGACGTTGCCGAACGCGATTTATTTGACAGCGGAGCGAATGGCGGGCCGCGTGACGGATCATTTTGTTGTTGTGGCTGATGCCATGAAAAGGTTGTACCTCGATGCCGGCATCGGACGACCGGATCAGTACACGAGAATTTTCAGCGGGTTTGACCTCGGACCGTTTCTTGCGGCTCGCAATGACATTGCTCTGAGGAGACAGCTTGGCCTTGCCACGGACGATTTCGTTGTTGGAAAGATAGCGAGGCTGTTCAAACTCAAGGGACATCACGATCTTTTGGCAATCGGCCCGGACATTGTGAAGGAACATCCCAAACTGAAATTTCTTTTTGTTGGCGACGGGGCGTGGCGTGGGCGGCTCGAACGCGAGTTTGCCGAAGCGGGTTTGGGTCAGCACGTCAGCTTTGCCGGGTTGGTGCCGCCTGAAGAGGTCCCGCGATACCTTGGTGTCATGGATGTTGTGGTGCATCTGTCCAGACGTGAAGGATTGCCGAGAGCGTTGCCTCAGGCACTGGCAGCAGGAAAACCTGTGCTGGCCTGCGACTGCGATGGGGCCGCTGAAGTCTGCATTGATGGACAAACAGGGTTCCTCGTCAGAGCAGGTGACCTTGATTGTTTGAAATCCCGATTGCTCGAATTGGCGCGGAACAGAGATTTGCGTGAACGCTTTGCACAGAACGGACGGGAAATGGTGCAGCGGTGTTTCAGCGTCGATCGCATGATTGACGAGTTGCACCAGCTTTACCTGCGCCTGCTGGCGGAGAAGCCGGGCGGCCCGAAGCCCAAGGACCAATGACCGTGTTCTTTTCATTCCCCACTTTGGTGTACCTCATCGCCGCCGGGGCAGGTTTGTTCACAACCGCCATCTCATTGCCAGCATGGCGGCGGTGGTGCGTGCGGACCGGCGTTGTCGATGACCCGGGACACAGAAAAATCCATTCGGAACCGATTCCGCTGGCTGGCGGATTGGCAGTGTTGACGGGTTTGGTTGTTCCGCTCGCGGCAGGGTTGGCCGCTTTGCGTGTGGGATTGTTTGATCCGACAACTGTGAGTGTTCTGGCGCATGGTTTCGACCGGCGGCAATTGCAGTTGATTGCGGTTGTTGCAGGCGCGCTGGGAATGGTGTTCCTTGGCTGGTTGGACGACCGCTACGAACTTCGACCGTTGTTGAAGTTTGCCGGGCAGGTTCTGGTGGCTCTCGTCGTGGCAATAGCGGGGGTTCGGATAACCCTTTTTGTGCCGAGCATCGTGTTCAGCGTGGCGGTCACTGTTCTGTGGATTGTGACTCTCACCAATGCCCTCAATTTCATGGATAACATGAACGGACTTTGTGCGGGTCTGGGATTAATTGGCGCCTTTTGTTTTGGAATGAAATCGGCGCTGGCCGGACAGTATCTTGTTGCGCTACTGGGTTTCTTGTGTGTGGGGGCTCTGATGGGTTTTTTGCCATACAACTTCCCACGTGCAACGGTGTTCTTGGGCGACGCCGGAAGCCATCTGGTCGGGTACCTTTTGGGCGTGTTGGCCATACTTCCCCACTTTTACACAAAAGAAAATCCGACTGCATTGGCGGTGCTGAACCCGTTGCTTATTCTTGCCGTGCCGCTGTTTGATCTGATCTCGGTGGTTCTGATAAGGTGGAAGGCCGGCCGACCCTTCTACGTCGGCGACACAAATCATCTGTCGCACCGGCTTGTGCGAAAGGGGTTGAGCCAAACGACGGCGGTGTTGGTCATTTGGCTGCTCGCGGCGATGTGTGGTGCGACGGCTTTTCTTTAATTGACGCGCATTCAGTTCGCGCTTGAACCGCCAAGTGACGGCTTGCATGTGCACCGAAAGTAATGGCAGGGTTTTTGCCGCAATATGACAAACAGTTCTCTTTACACCCGCCGGGAATTCATGAGTGTCACAATGCTTGGGGCGCTCGGGACTGGTGCGTTTGGTGGCATGGGGCGCGCCTCAGAACTTCAGCAATGGGATCCTGCCAAACCGTTGCGAAGGCTGGGCAAGCCATTGCGAGTGCAGCCGGTTCTGATGTACAAGCTGCCAACGCCAAGACCGCAGACATCGTGGAAATCGTGGGGAGGTGTTCAAACCGAGAACGCAGTGGGTGAGGAAGCCGGTCGCGTCACGCGCGAGCTGGATCAACTGCAGAAGCGCGCGGACTTTCCACTGAACATTCTGCCGCTAGTGCGGTTGAACACTGAGGATGCAGCGGGCGCGCTTGGGCGCATGGATCATGACCTGACCCTGCTGTATGCGTGCACCGGCGGTGGGAACATGCTCCGCGCCTGTCTTTCGGCCAAGCCGGACACGATTGTTTTCGTGCGTCACAGATCGGGTCCCGTTTATTACTGGTACGAAGCATTGAGTACGGCGTACCTGAAGACCGGGAACGGAGCAGCCAATGACACCGGTTCTGGCAGCGTTCACGTGGATGACGTTGTGGTTGACGATGGAGATGAATTGTTGTGGCGACTGCGCGCTGTAGCGGCAGTGCATAACACGCGCGGGACGCGGATTGTCGCGCTCGGAGGTGCATGGGGCAAGTATGCGCCTGATGCACCCGAGGTCGCAAAACGGCGGTTCGGCATCGAGATCATTGACGTTGGCTACGAAGATTTCGAGCGCAGAATTTGGGAGCTGAGAAACAACAGCGCAGTTCTCTCTGACGCTGAGCGATGGACCCGGCGCTATCTGGCGCTTCCGCGAACACGCCTTGAGACGGACCGTCGGTTTGTGGTGAACTCGTTTGTCCTTTATTTGGCGTTCAAGGAACTTCTTGAAAAGCACTCGGCCACAGCTTTTACGGTCAAAAGCTGCATGGGAACAATTATTCCGATGTCGGAAACAACGGCGTGCCTGACATTGGAATTGCTAAACGACGAAGGGCTGGCGGCGTTTTGTGAATCCGATTTTGTCATTATTCCGGCGGGGCTGCTTCTTCGGCACTTGAGCGGCAAGCCGGTGTTTCTGCACAACTCGACCTTCCCGCACAAGGGCATGGTGACGTGCGCTCACTGCACGTGCCCGAGACGGTTGGACGGGCGAAAGTACGAACCGGCCCGGATTGTGACCCACTACGAATCCGACTACGGTGCGGCGCCCAAGGTTGAGATGCCGATCGGCAAGGTGCTGACATTCATCGACCCGCAATACAGCACTGCGCGATGGGTCGGTTTCACCGGCAAAGTGCGGGCGAACCCGGCTTATGAAATCTGCAGATCACAACAGGACGTCGAGATTGAAGGGCACTGGCGCAGGCTGATCAACGAAGTGCGCGATTCACATTGGGTTGCGGTTTACGGGAATTGCCTGCGTGAAGCCGGTTATGCCGCGCGCAAGTTCGGGATAGAGTTCGATGGCTGCGACGCTTGATGCGTGACCCGTCACGGTGCCGCGTGCGTAGTTGGTCCAAACCGGAACGTTGTAACGCTTGAATTTGTCGGCTTGTGCACTACACTGGGCACCGGCAATGGAGTTTGCCATCCTCGTGATTCATTCGGGGTAAACCGCCTGAACCGGGTTCAGTGCTGATAACTCCTGCCAAACCGCTTTGGCGGGAGTTTAATTATGCTGGACAACATTTGGTTCATAGCGGCCATTTGGATTGGGCTGGCTTTTCTGGCCAGTATTATTTCCATTCGGGTTGGGATTTCAGTTGCGCTGATTGAGATTCTTGTCGGCGTTGCAGCGGGGAACGTTTCTCTGGCTGACGGGCATTCTATTCTGCGCTCGACCGATTGGACGAATTTTCTGGCGATGCTGGGCAGCGGGGTGCTGACATTCCTTGCAGGAGCGGAAATCGATCCGGTGGCGTTGCGCAAGAATTTACGACCGGGTCTTGCCATTGGCACTGCGGCGTTTTTGTTGCCATTTGGCGGGGTGTGGGCGTTTGCGCAGCTTGTGCTGGGCTGGTCGGTTCACCAGTCCCAGATCGCCGGCATTGCGCTTTCCACAACATCTGTTGCGGTCGTGTATGCAGTGATGATTGAGACCGGCCAGAGCGAGACCGCGATGGGCAAGATGATACTTGTGGCGTGTTTCATCAACGACCTTGGGACGGTGCTGGCATTGGGGCTGATTTTTGCAAACTACGACGTGTGGTTGTTGGTGTTTTTTGTGGTGACCTGTTTGGCGTTGTTGATCGTTCCCGGGCTTACGCGGTTTGTCATATCGCGTTGTGGGGCAAAACGCGTGAGCGAACCCGAAATCAAGTTTGTTTTCTTTGTATTGTTTTTCCTTGGTGGGCTGGCTACTGCGGCCAAGAGTGAAGCCGTGTTGCCGGCGTATTTGTTGGGGCTGGTTTTGGCCGGTGTTTTCTTTCACGACAAGACCTTGGTGCTGAGGATGCGGTCCATTGCGTTTGCGATGTTTACACCGTTTTATTTCATTCGAGCCGGATCGTTTGTTGGTTTGTCGGCAGTTTGGAGTGCGGTGGGCGTGATTTTGGTGCTGCTTGCAATGAAAATGCTGACCAAGTTCGTGGGGGTGTTTCCATTGTCGAGGGTGTATTGCATGCGGAAGCGCGAGGCCAAGTACACCACACTGCTGATGTCAACAGGGCTGACATTCGGGACCATTTCAGCCCTTTTCGGACTGCAGAACAAAATCATAAGCAGGGAGCAGTACTCGATCTTGGTGACGGTGGTGATACTGAGCGCGGTGGTTCCGACCCTGATCGCGCAGAAGTTTTATGAACCTACGCGGCGTACGATGGATGCGTGGGGACGGTTTTATCAACGCAGGGTTAACGTCAGGGCAGGTATGGTCAAATTGCCGAATAGAAAGTGAGGCGTCCATGTTCACAAAGATACTGGTTGGCTATGACGGGTCCAAGGGCGGGAAACGGGCGTTACAGCGTGCGGCGGTTCTCGCGAGGGAGTATAACGCCCGCATAACAGCGTTGTGGGTGAGAGAACCTTTGCCTCGGCATTCAGACGTGCCGGGTGAACCCGAGGCTGAAGCTGAAGCCGCTGAAGACTACTTTCAGGAGCGAAAGAAAGAGGTCGAAGAAGTGGCGGCGCAGCACGGTATCAGGATCGATTGCGAGGTCAGGCGCGGTCATCCGGCAAAGACGATTGTCAACTTTGCCAGGGAAGGCGGTTACGATTTGATTGTGGTTGGCCACAGCGATCATTCGGAGCTTTGGGGACGTTTGTTGGGCGACACGGCGGATCGAATTAGTGATCACGCCCATTGCAGCGTTTTGATTATCAAGGATTGAGCATCACGCGCGGCTGACAGGCCTGAGACCAATCCGGTCATCCGCTTTTTCAGCGGCGAATGGCCAGTCGCATAAACCTCTGCTTATGGGCTGTAACTGGTTCGGTATCGCGAAATGTGACGCGTTCCAGCAGCCCGAGGTCCTCGACTGAATGCAGAATCGCAGCAGACGGCCCTGATTCCCAAGTCTGCAGGTCATTGGATGTTTCAGGGTTGCATTTGACGTCGGTGGCTGTCTTGTCGCGGAGATGTTGGATTGCAAGGAACGATTGTTCGCCCAGGAGGATCAGCGCCGGCAGCGGGAGGCGGTCTGCTGGCGCAGGTGTCTTTGCCGGCAGTCCGAGGTAGTATTTTACGAGGTTGGGCACGCCGTCGCCGGCTGGCGTGGCGCTCTCACCGCTGACAGCCGGATTCAGCAATTCAACCGCGGTGAAATTCTGTGTCTGCCATTGGGCGTAGCCGGTCAGAGGCGCCACATTGATTTCGTACCATATCGTCGAGCTGTTTGTGGTGACGACGATGACTGCATTGGTGGCGTTGCCCGTCACGGGGACAGATGCTTTCCGCTGACCGCGTTCGTCCAGCGCCCAGACTCGGACGCGGTTTGTGCTCAGGGGTAAGCTCAGAGTGAATGGGACAACTTCAGTGAGGACGGGCGGGCCTCCGAACTTTGACAGCGAGCTTTTCTCCGCGTTTTTCCATGTCTGCCCTGTGTTTTCCCACCAGCCGGTTGCGACGAGCAGTGCTTGGCACTCATTGGTGAAAGAATCGCCGCGGACGATTGTGGCTGCGATTGTGCACCAGCCGAGCATGTTGGTGTTTGGGGCGAAGGTGAGTTCACCCAGATTGATGATCTTGTTGGTGCACCAACCGACCAATGCCCTGGTTCGCGGGGTGTTGATTTTGACCAATCCGCGTTCAGGGATGCTGAGGTCCCAGGTGAGTTCGGCTGTATCAGAGGTGATGATGCTTCCTGTCGGTCCAACGGGTGGATTTGTGAGGCCGGCAACGTTTGTGCCGACACTTGTGCTGAGTCGCCTTGCGAAAGCGAGTTTGCCCGGGACACCGAGTTGGCTTGAAGAAAAGATGCCCCACGCATGGCTTTTGAGCAGGATGTCAATTTCGGTTTCCGGCGTGAGCGCCGTTGTGATTTCTTGTTGTCCGGGTTGGATATCGCCGCGGCGGAGAAGATTTGCGGCCAGGAGCAGGTTTGCCATTTTGCCGGGGTGTTGGGCCGTGTCAAAGAAGCCCTGCACCCAACCCATGGTTGTAGAACCGTCTTGACCATGGCCGTAGTCGAACATCCAGACTCCATCCCAATCTTGGAAAGCGGCGTAGGCGGCGAGAAGCAACGGTCCTTCGGCTCCATAGTAGTTCGGCTGGGGGTGATTGTACTCGGTGACTGTGAATGGTTTCCCTTTGATTCTTTGGCGTGCGAGGCCGGCGAGTGTGTTGTCATCGCCCAGCGTGTTAACCATTGACACATTTCGCACGTACCAGTTTGACATGTCCCATGCCGTGCCCGGGAAGACGGGGTGTTGCCAGTAAGCGTGACCATCGATGACGTCGAGCCTGCTCTGCACGGTGGCGGGGCTGTTGGCCATGATGGTGCCAAAGACAAGCCCATTGTAGCCACATTCAGAGCGGATGCATTCAAGCATTTGTTCGTAGTATCGAAACTCGAGGTCACGGAGGAAGCGCAACCAATCCTTTCGTGCTTCGGCTGTTCCTGTGTAACCGTCGCCGGAGTAGAGTATGCGTGGAATGGTGCGGGTTGCTAGTGATGTGCCGGGGGGGAGCAAACCAACCTGTCCGCCGGAATGGAAGCGGACATCGGCGATCCAGAATGTTCCCAGCACGGTTCCCATGCCTCCAAAATTGACGCGCACGTTGGTGTCGGTTCGGTCTGCGATGAACGTGCGTGTGAATTGCTGCCAGTTTGTGGACAGAGCATACCGTTGGTTGAAGCCGACGGCTTGCCAATCGGCGTGCGCCTGCATCACGGAGACATCGAGACTGGCTGGCGGATCAGATTTTGCCCAGAAGGTGATCGTGTATGGCTGGCCAACTGTGACGCTCAAGCCGGCCTGATTGAACTGGATGTGCCAGGCTTCGGAACTGGTCTGAGTAACCTTGATTTGCGCCGAGGGCGCGCCACCGATGAAATCATAAGTGCGGCTCGAGACGGCGCGCGCCGACGAATGCTGTTCGGTGGTCCAATAACTCAGTGCATTGCTGAAAGCGCCGTTCTTGAGAAGGTTTGGTCCAAGGGGCTGGTCAATGGCCCGCCATGCAGCAAGCAGGAAGGTATCGTTGGTGTAGCGCAAGGCGAGCCAGTCGTTCCATCTCGCGCCGAGCTGTGCAGCATAACTGGCGGGCAGGCGGTCAAGCCCGCCATCCAGCCATTTCTGGACGATGCCGTTTTCGTTGATGATCTCGACGAATGCGACTGCGGGGTCTTTGGCGAGGGGCAGGCCGGTAAACCTGTTGGTTGGCGTGAGCACCTTGCGTGCATAGTCCTTCTGAAGCGCAAGTGCTGTGTCGTTGAAGTATCCAAGCACGTGTGTGTCTTTCCAATCCATGGTCACAACATCGCTGCCGAGGCCGTCGCGTGAACGGTACTGTCGTCCCACCAGCAGGTTGATGTCTGAATAAATGCCGTGTTCTTTCAGGCGAGCGACGGTGTAATGCAGTCTTTCCAACTGCACCGGATTGATGTTTGTGCTTGTTGTGCTTGTGTAGGCGAGGAGCCCGCCGCCCTGTGCCCAGGGCGCGTCCATGTGATGGAAACGGACACAGTTGATTCCGAACTTTGCGAGGCGCGCGGCGACGGCCTCTGTCTTGTTTGTTGGTGTGAATGGCAGTTGGCCGGCGAAGTTCATGCCGAGGAACCGAATCCGGTTCCCGTTAACAACAAAATGCCCGTTTGTGTCCACTCTCACGCGGGCGTCTGGGCTGATGGGTGTGTTTAGCGCTGAAAAGTCGGTGATACCCGGGGTGGAATCGTCCCATGGCATGACAAACGGCACGGCGGGTTGTGCGGTGCCCATGACGGTGAGTGCCGCGATGATGATCGAGGGCATTCGCGGTGGCTGGAAAGTGTGCGTCGTCATCGGAGTTGATTGAACCAAGCAATCCGGCTTTTGCCAGATCAAAACTGGTCGGGTTTGTATGCTCCAAGTGCATGGGCGAGCAATTCGTATTGGCCAAGGGAGTTGTAGAGTTGAGCCGAGACGCGAAGCACTCGCCGGGGATGTGCGGGCCATGGCATGATTGGCACTTCGATGTTGTGTTTTTCCAGAAGCAGGTCCTGAACAGGATCAACGTAGAGTGGTGATGTGGGTGATTCGGGCTCGGGCGAATCCCAAAATGGCACAGCCGCCATCGAGCCTATCATGTGCTCCGGACATGGGGGGGCAATCGCAAGGGCTTTGCAAAGCATCTTTTGCGCTGCGATGGCAAGCTCGCGATTTCTTCGCATTATCGTTGGCCACCCGCCCCGTGCGAGGGATTCCATGTATTGGATGGCAACCGGCACGCTCAGGTAAGCCGATGGATCAATGGTTCCGGTCCAGCCGAATTCGATCAGGAACCGTGATCTGTCTGTTCGGCGTGAGTTTGCGCCGTGGCTTATGACAAGAGGGCGGATGGCATGTTGGAGGTCGGACCGCACGTGGAGGAACGCGGCGCCTTTCGGGGCGCAGACCCACTTGTGGCAATTGCCTGTGTAATATGCAGCGCCCAGCTTGTTCAGGTTCAGGGGCAGCATTCCGGGCGCGTGAGCGCCGTCCACAAGAGTTTCGACGCCACGTCGAGCAAGTTCGCGAACCAGTCGTTCCATTGGGAGGACAAGCGCGGTCGGGCTGGTGACGTGATCCAGCAAAGCAATCCGGGTGCGGGTGGTAACTGATGACAATATGGCTTCGACGATCTGGTCCTCGCTGTTCAGCGGGAACGGGACTTGTGTGACGACAACGCGGCACCCGGCCTGTTCGGCGACGAAATTCAACGCGTTCCGGCAGGCGTTGTATTCGTGGTCCGTTGTCAGAAGCTCGTCGCCGGGCTTGAAGCCGATGGACCTGAGGACGGTGTTGACTCCGGAGGTTGCGTTTGGAACAAAGACGAGGTCATCGGCGTTGCATCCGACAAATGCGGCCAGTGATGCGCGCGCCGCATCCAGCAACGCTTCCAACTGGCGCGCAAAGAAATGGACCGGTTGTTTTTCGAGCGAATTGCGGATGGTCTGTTGGAACTCGAGCACGGGCCGCGGACAGGCGCCGAATGAACCGTGGTTGAGGAAAACTACTTTCGGGTCCAGCATCCAGTATGCCGGGTCTGCGGCAGGGCGCGAAAGGTCGTCGAAGGATGGTGTTGAAATCATGCGACACGCTGTAAAAGGCCAGTGTAAGGAACCACGTGGTTTGACGCAACCATGGCGCGCAGTTGTGCCCGTTGCGAATAAGATTGTTCCGGAGGAAGTTATCGTCGAGAATACGATCCCATGCGAAGCTCTGGTACTGCGGTGCATGGGATAGAGGTCGTCTCGGCCGGTGCGGCAAACACCCGGTACCGCCTGTCCCCAACCGATATGCATTTGCCATGGGCACTGTGCTGGTAATCCTGTTGGTGGCGGCAGCGGTATTGATGACGCGCCATAGAGCGCTGAAGAGCTATGCATTTACCGTTTGGGTGTTTGCATTTGTCGCTGCCGCTCTGGCGCACCCGTCGCTGTTTGGCACGTGGTTCGGGTTCGACCTCAAGTATCTGATTGTTCCGCTGATTCAGATAATCATGTTTGGCATGGGGACCACACTGAGCGTGGCTGATTTTGCCCGGGTGTTGGCTGTACCATGGCCGGTTGTCGTTGGCATGGTTGCGCAGTACCTTGTGATGCCTCTTGTCGGGTTCGGGTTAACGTTGCTGTTTGGTTTCGAGCCTGAAATTGCGGCGGGGGTGGTGTTGATCGGCTCCGCGCCGGGCGGCGTGGCATCGAATGTGATCAATTATCTTGCAAGGTCGAATGTCGCGCTCTCGGTCACGATGACGGCCACTTCGACGCTTGTATCGCCCCTTATGACGCCATTGCTGATGAAGCTGCTTGCCGGGCGTTACATCTCGATAAGTTTCGTCAAGATGATGGTCGATATCTTCAACATGATTATTGTGCCGGTGCTGGCGGGTTTGATTGCAAACAGGATGCTGTACGGGGGCGGGAGCTTTTTTGTGCGCTTACGGCACATGGTGTTGTTTTGTGCAGGATGCGTGGGTGCGGCTGTCTGCACGACGATGATTCCGGCGGATTTGCTCGGCGGACTGAAAAGCGGTTTGGTTGTCGGGTTCGCAATGGTTGGCGTGGTGGGGCTTACAAAGGTGCTGATCGATCGTGTGTTTCGGGGGCCGGGCAATTGGATGGACCGCGCGCTTCCGGTTGTTTCGATGGCGGCGATTTGCCTGATAATCGGTGTCATAACCGCGCGGTCGAGCGAGGATTTGAAGCGGGTTGGTCTTGCATTGCTCGCGGCATCAATGATGCACAATGTTTTCGGTTACATGCTCGGATACTGGTTTGCCCGCGCGCTCAGGTTGAGTGTCATCGACGCGCGGACGGTGGCGGTCGAGGTCGGTATGCAGAACGGCGGAATGGCGACGGGGATCGCAATGAACACTCTTGGCAGTGCGAAAGCGGCACTGGCACCGGCCATATTCGGGCCATGGCAGAACGTTTCGGGTTCAATTCTTGCGACCTACTGGCGGCGGCGACCCCCACGCGAGTGATTAGATTGCGGGACGCAGCCCGTTCAGTGCAAAACGCGATGATTGGAGACAGCCAATGAAAATGAACATCACAAGACGACAATGGTTTGCAAAAGCCGGGATCGGCGGAATCGCGGGCACGGCATTGTCGGGGATGTTTCTTTCGGCCGACGATGCCGAGGCGGTCCGCGGCAGGGTGAATACCAATTCAGAGCCGTCGAAATTGCGCATCACGGATCTGCGGGTTGTGCCCGTGCGCGGCCAGTTCAGGAGTTATGTTGTTCGGTTGGAAACAAATCAGGGACTCCATGGCTACGGAGAGATCAGGGACGCCGCCAGCGCCACTTACGCACTGATGCTAAAGAGCAGGATTCTCGGCGAGAACCCGTGTCACGTTGACCGTATTTTCAGAAAACTAAAGCAGTTTGGCGGGCACGGGCGACAAGCTGGCGGAGTGGTGGCAATTGAAATGGCGTGTTGGGACCTTGCGGGCAAGGCATGGGGCGTTCCGTGTTGGCAGATGCTGGGTGGGAAGTTCCGGGACAAGATCAGGCTTTATGCAGACACGCCAACTCACAAGGATCCGGAAGAAATGGGAAGGCGCCTGTTGAAACGTCGGGAACGCGGATTCACTTTTCTGAAGATGGACATTGGGCTGAATTTGCTTCGGGATGTGCCCGGAGCGGTTTCATATCCACACGGGGATGGCGTTGACCCGTATTCGCCGCGGGGCGCGTTTGCTTCTGTGCGCCATCCATTCACTGGGATCAGGGTGAGCGAAAAAGGTCTTGGGGCGCTTCAGGAGTACGTTCGCAAGGTTCGCGACGTGGTTGGCTGGGACGTGCCGTTGGCCGTTGATCACTTGGGGCATTTTGGTGTCGAGGACGCGATCAAAGTGGCGCAAGCGCTTGACCCGTTCAATCTGGCGTGGATCGAAGACCCCATCCCGTGGGATTACGTGGACGATTACGTGCGTATTCGGCAATCATGCAAAACGCCAATTCTTACGGGCGAAGACATCTATTTGAAGGAAGGGTTTGTTCCCTTGTTTCAGAAACATGCGATTTCAATTTGCCATCCGGACCTTGCCACGGCGGGCGGTTTGCTCGAGACGAAGAAAATCGGTGATTTGGCCATGGAACATGGCATATCCATGGCAATGCACATGGCCGGGTCGCCGGTGGCATTGTTCGCGAGCGTCCATTGCGCTGCCGCGACAGAGAACTTTCTCGCGCTCGAGTTTCACGATGCAGACACAGAGAATTATGAAGACCTCGTGGACGGAGTGCAGAAGCCTTTCATCGGGTCCGACGGTTTTGTTATCGTCCCCGATGGACCGGGACTGGGCATCACGCTCAACGAGCAAGCAGTGAAGGAATCAATTCGGCGTGACGGCCTGGACCCCGAAAAGCTTTACTTTCCGCCGACGGATGAATGGAATCAGGAGCGGTCACATGACAGAATCTGGAGCTGAAGTGCGCCGGCAAAACGGTTTCTGTTGCTCTGCGCCGCTGTTCATGCAGTGCAATGGACCGGCGTAAGTCTCATCTCGAGAACAAACCTTGAACTGCAGAGTCGGGCACGTGACTGCCGTCGTTGAGCTTTGGACTGATGTCATCGGCTGCCGGGTGGCAGGAGGGTGGATCAGCTCTCGCAGCCGCCGAGAATTGAATTGAAACAGATCGACCGGTTCGGAGCAACGACCGGCAGATGAACTGGTGCTTTAGACAAACTCAGGCTGAATGCAACAATGAACACGACCATCGAACAAGCTCGGTTTCGGACTGTTGCCATGAAGACAACAAGATTCTGGTTGATCGGCCAATTGTTGGCCATGTGCCTGCTCACGGAAGCGCAGGTCGGCGTGTTTACCCGCGAGCATTTGATCGAGTACACGCCCGACTGGAAAGGTGAACGTTTTCCGGACGGACGTCCCAAAGTGCCTGATGACATTTTGGAACGGATGAAAGAAGTGTCGATCGAGGAAGCGTGGGCGGTGCTGAGGCGGCATGGTTTTAACAACCAGTTTGAGGGCAACTGGGTGATTGCAGGACCGAAAGAGCCGGTACTGGTTGGGCGCGCCGTTACCGCGGTTTTTCATCCGCTCAGGCCGGATGTGAACGCCGTGATCAAACAGAAAGGCGAAAAGGAAGGACGCGTTGGAGGACAGAACTCGTGGGTGATCGACACGCTTGTCAAGAGTGATGCGCTCGTGGTGGACCTCATGGGGAAGGTGATCGACGGCACGTTCATGGGCGACAACCTTGCCAACGCAATTTGGGCCAAAACAGGCGGAAAAGGCGTCGTCATTCACGGGGGCGCACGCGACATCGAAGGAGTCGAGGAGATACCAGATTTCCCCGTTTTCAATCGTGGCTGGGATCCGTCCGCAATTGCCGAAGTCATGCTGATGGGGATCAACGTTCCGATTCGAATTGGCCGTGCGTCAGTGATGCCAGGCGATGTTGTGCTGGGCAAGAAAGAGGGAGTCATTTTCATCCCCGCGCACCTTGCGCAGGAAGTTGTCGAGACTTCTGAAATTGTCCGGCTCAGGGATCAGTTTGGACATCAGCGGTTGCGCGAGGGGAAATACACGCCCGGGCAAATAGATCGCAAATGGACCGACGACATCGAACGGGATTTTTCGGAGTGGCTGAAGGCAAAAGGAAAAGAGCTGACACCGGAACAACGCGAACGATTGTTGCGGGGGCGAACGTGGTGAGTCGGCGTTTTGTATTACTATATTGAGAAATCGATCATTTTTACGAAGATTTTCAGACTGTGAGTTTGCTCACTTTGTCACCAGAGTGCGGCCTTTGGAGTGGAGCATCATATTGAATAATCTGCGCGGAAATTGCAGATCAGCGAGTCGTTCGAGACTTTTGCCTTCGAACTTTGCGGTCGCTGATCCCACTCGCATCTGCGCATTTGGCGACGAAGTCGCCCCTTTCAGCGCGGCGCGACAGAGCGCCCAGCTTGGAACGAACGACTTTACCTCGCCCAGATCATTCGGTTGCGGCTGCGCCGCGCTGAGAAATCTGTAGCCAATGGGCATTCAAGGCCATGCCATCTTGGAAAACCATTTGACAGGAACGGCGACATATGCTGTGATGGATATGGTTCGTTTAGACCATGTGACAACCAGGATGCATCCTTACCACTGCCATGAAAACGATGACCTTTAACGCGAAGTCACTCCTCGAGGTTCCTACCAGGGCGCGTTTGGCGATTTTCCCCATTATCCTCGTGCTTTGCTCTGCATCGGTCGGTTTTGGCCGAGCGGCATCGGTTGATTACGGGTTGCACACGCAGCCACCATCATCTGACTGGTCGGATCGGTTCACTCGCATCAGCAGCGGAGAGCTTGTAACCACCGTGGCTGACTCCCATGGCGCTGCTTGGGGTGACTACGATCGGGATGGTGACCTTGATTTGTTCGTCGCAAACCATGGGCAGCCGAACTTCTTGTTCAGAAATGAAGGGGACGGGAGCTTCACGCGAGTCACAGGTCAGCAATTGACAGACAATTCTGCCAGTTCGGCAGCTTGCGCGTGGGGTGATTACGACAACGACGGCGACCTTGATTTGCTGGTGGGGAACAAATGGCAGCAGCCCATTCTTTGGAACAACAACGGTGATGGCACATTCCGTCAGGTCACAGACAGCGGCATAACCAGTGCTGGCGGTGAGTCCTACGCAGTCGCGTGGGCGGACTACGACAACGACGGATGGCTCGACCTGATTATCCTGAACACATGGAACTGTAATTACCTTTTCCACAACAACGGGAACGGCACCTTCACTCGTATCACCCAAGATCCCGTAGTCACCGAGGCCGGCGCCGCTATCGGGTGTGCATGGGGAGATTACGATAACGATGGCTGGTTGGACCTGTTTGTGGCCTATGGCGCGGGACAGAACAACCGCCTTTACCGCAATAACCGCGACGGCACTTTCACCAGAATTACAACCGGCGAAATTGTCAATGACGGCGGGGAATCTGTGACTTGTGCGTGGGGTGACTATGACAACGACGGTTGGTTGGATTTGTTTGTGGCAAATCGTTCGGGTAACAACTTCCTTTATCACAACAACAGCGGTGTAACGTTTACAAAGGTGGTCTCGGGTAGCGTCGTGTCGGACGGCGGCGAATCGAACGGGTGTGTATGGGCCGATTTCGACAACGACGGGTGGCTCGACCTCTTTGTGTCAAACTGGAGCGGGAATTCCAACTTTATTTATCGGAACAACGGTGACAGAACGTTCACCCGGATTACGACCGGTGAAATCGCATCCCTGGCTGCGCAGTCTATAGGTTGCGCCGCTGCCGACTACAACGGGGATGGCTTCGTTGATCTCTTCGTCGCCAACGCAGGTGGGAGCGGTAGTTACCTCTTCCGGAATGTTCCAAATGCCAACAATTGGCTGAAGATTCGCTGCATTGGCACCAGCGCCTGTCCACTGCCGACAGGCGTGCGTGTCAGTGTCAAGACCACCGTGAACGGGGTGCCGCGCTGGCAAACTCGTTACATCTCCAGTGCCAGCGGCTGGTCTGGGGGAGATCCGGAGGCGGTCTTCGGCTTGGGCAGCGCGTCAAATGCTGACGCAATAGTTGTCGAATACCCTTCCGGGGCTTTTTGCGAGCTACAGGGTGCTTCTGCAAACCAAACACTTCAAGTATCTGAAGAGTCCCAAATGGTGACTTTCCACCCCCACACCCGGGCATTCGATGGCACGATCGAAGCCTTAATTTCAACGACACTGCAAGATGCGGAAATTCATTACACGTGCGATGGCTCGACACCCTCTGCTTCATCCCCTACGTACAGCAAACCGATTTCGATAGCTCAGAGTTGCACAATAAAGGCAATCGCGTACACGAACGGAAGCCCTGCATCAATAGTTTTTGGCCACCACTATCAGAAACGGGCGGTTGAAGGCTCGATCATCGTTCCGCCACGCTACGCTAAACTCGAGGACGATGGCTGGGGTAACGTCTTATCCAGACCCGAGCGCGTTCAGGAAGTTTATGCTGCATCACATTTTCCGGACCATCCAATCTGGATCAAGGAGATACGGTTTCGCCCCAACGCCGGCGATACCCCGAAGTCAGGTTCTGTGGCCGATTTTCAGTTGAACTTGTCAACGACCGCGAAGGCTCCAGATGAACTGAGCTTGAACTTCGCGGAAAACTTGGGCCCAGACGATACTGTCGTTTACAAGGGGCGATTGGAAATCAGCAGCGCGGTCTCCGGACCGCCCCAAGGTCCATGTGACTTCGACATGATATTGAGATTGACCACGCCATTCTACTACGACCCCGCTTTGGGCAATCTGTTACTGGACTTCAGGAACTTCTCTGGAGGAACCATTTGTTACGAGGATGGATGCAACGAGGTCGACGACGGCGCATCGCGTGTGTGGAGTCTGGATCCCAGCGGCCCGGCTTCCACACAGGATACAGGCGCCCACGTGCTGCAGTTCATATACGAGGCAGAAGAGCCTTCGATTCTTTTCTCGCCGAGGCCGGGCACTTTTGTGAATTCGGTGGAGATAATACTGACAAGTCCAATGGCAGGCGCGGAGGTGCATTACACGCTCGATGGCAGCTCCGTCACACTGGATTCTCCGGCGTACGTAGGGCCCATCCGATGTACAAATACGGTCACCATTCGTGCCCGAGCTTTCCTCGGCCCTACTCCTGTATCGCGGGAGGTCTCGGCCACTTACGTTGCTGTGCCAGAACCTGAAGGTGGCGAGGGCCGTTTGGTCGTTCCGAGCCGGTTCCAGACAGTTGAGGACGATGGCTGGGGAAACGTCCTATCACAAAGGGAACGGGTGCAAGAAGTCTATGCATCCAGACATTTCCCTAGAATCCCAATTTGGATCAGAGAAATCCGGTTCAGACCTAATTTAAACGACGCTCCTAAAACCGGCGCTACAGAGCAATTCGAACTGACTTTGTCAACTACAGCACGGGATCCAGATGCACTGAGTGTCACCTTTGGGGATAATGTCGGGCCAGACGAAACGGTGGTCTACAAAGGCTCCCTTACTATAACAACGACGGTTACAAAGTCGGCGGACGGACCATGTGTGTTCGACATGCCAATCCAATTCACCACTCCATTCTATTATGACCCGTCCAAGGGCAACCTGCTCTTGGACTTCAAGAATTTTTCAGGGGGTACAATAGGCTACGAAGATGGCATAAACGACTCCGACGACGGCGTTTCGAGAGCATGGAGCTTGGACCCCAACAGTCCGTCTGGTGTCGTTGACACCGGGGGCCATGTCCTCGAGTTTATTTATACCTTCGAGGCACCCATTTTGTGGGTTTCGCCTCCTCACGGGGCATTCGATCAATCCATCAACATTTCAATGATTACGTCTGTCCCAGGCGGGACAATTCGTTTCACTTTGGATGGCAGCGAGCCGACGGCGGAGTCGCCCGCTTACGAGCAGCCGATCAGGTTGTCCAGTACAACAACCGTCAAAGCACGCGTGTTTGTTGACGGCGCGCCTGCGTCCGACGTGGTTACAGGCGTTTATGAGATCACTCTCACGCCGCCCGCGATCACGTCCGAACTGAAAACCCAGACGGTTGTCGAGGGCGGGAACCTGACTTTCACGGCCAGCGTCACCGGTTCACCGCCGCTGGCATATCAATGGGCGTTTAATGGCGTCCCGATCGCGAGCCAAACCAACAACACGCTCAGCCTCGCCAACGTTGGCTTCGACAACGCAGGCACCTACACGCTCACCGTCAGCAACGAGGTCGGAACAGTCTCGAAGGATTTGCTCACCCTGACTGTCGCGCCGAAGCCGATTCCGCCAACGATCGTTTTGCAGCCGAAGAGCATCATGGTCGTAACCGGCTCGGTCGCCACTTTCACCGTTGTCGCCGCAGGCACTGAACCGCTGTCTTATCAATGGAGACGCGGCACCACAACTGTAGGGATGAACAGTCCAACCCTCACAATTACAGACGTGAAGCAGTCCGACGCCGGGACTTACCGGGTCAAAGTGCTCAACCCGATTGGGTCGGTTTACAGCGATTACGCCACGCTCCAGGTGTTCGACACGCACGTTGCGCCGCAGATCACGTCTGCTCCCACGTACGCGAGGGTCAATGTTGGAGAACGTGTTGTTTTCAGCGCCGAGTTCACAGGCACTTTGCCGCTCGCATGCCAGTGGTACAAGAACGGCGTGCCCATCGAAGGCGCCACCAATTCCACCCTCACCATTGAAGCGGCTCAGCTCGCGGACCAGGGCACCTATGTTCTGGTCGTCACCAACCCGGCGGGCTCCGCCGCAACCCCGGGCGCAGTCCTGTATCTCTGGCCTACCGAGATCGGTGGCACGGTCAATTTCAACAACCTCGCCACGCCTTCGGGCGTTGACGCACCGATTTACGACTCTGATGGCACAACCAAGCTAAGCGGCGCGGCGTTTCTGGCGCAGTTGTATGCGGGCAAGACTCCAGATCAATTGGTCCCGGTCGGACCTGCGGTGCCTTTTGAAAGCGGAATCGCAGCCGGGTACGTGTGCCAGAGGTTCACCTCCCGAACGATTCCGTTCGTTGCGCCCGGTGATCCCGTGTTTGTGCAAGTGCGCGTTTGGGAAACCGCGTTTGGCGCAACCTACGAAGCAGCAGTCCTCGCAGGCGGGAAAACCGGGACCTCCGACGTCCTCAATGTCGTCACAGGCGGAGCAGGATCGCCACCGTCATTGCCAGGCGATTTGGCTGGCCTGAAGAGTTTCTCCGTCAAGCGTGAAACGGTGCCGCCAACGGTAGTGATCGAATCGCCCGTGGCCGGCACAACCACCGACGAACGCGTCACGCTAACCGGTGTCGTTACAGACAACACCCGGGTCGAAAGCGCCAGATGGGAATTGAACGGCCGGCCAATGGGTACATTGGCTCTCGATGCTGCAGGCAGGTTCAATCAAACCGGCGTGCGCCTGCATCGTGGCGAAAACGTGATTCGTGTCGTGGGACGCGACAGTGCCGGAAACGAGGCCGCTGCAGATGTGGTTGTTGTATGGCAACCGCTGCGCGAGCTTGCCCTTGTTGGACCGGAGTCCGACCAGGAAGGCAGGTTGATTGATTTCGACCTGGTATTGCGCAGCCCGGGCGACGTGGCGGGCCTGAGTTTCGCAATGAGCTTCAGCACCGATCAGTTCCGCAACGCCAGTTTCGCATGGAGCGATGCAGTGTCCGGCGCTTCGGGACAGGTTAACCTCGATGTTCCGGGCGAAATCCAGGCTACTTTGTCGCTGCCCGGCACGGCGATTCCCGCAGGTACGGTCAGGTTGGGAACTCTGAGCTTGCGCGCACGCAGTGTGCCGGCTTCGCAGGCGCAAACTGTATCGCTGAACCTGCAGGATCTCGCAGACACTCTGGGCAACCGCATCTTGTTCGGGAGCGACGCGTTGCCAGCAGTCGTAACAGTGTTGCCACGCAAGATTCGCGGTGACAACAACGGCAACGACAGGCTCGACATTGGCGATGCCACGGTCATTCAGCGTTATCTTGTCGGGCTGGACCTTGCGCGACCGTGGGATATCGTCGGCAACGATCTCAATCAAGAAGCCGGCCAAGACCCGGCTCTTGACTCGGGCGACGTCATAAAGGTGCTGCGCGCTGTTGTGGGACTTGATCCGCAGCCGAAACCAGCGGAAGTCGGCCGGGGTTTGGCCCAAGATCGTCATTGGGCTTTGATGGACGTCGCGAACAACTCGTCACCAACGGCAGCCCTGCACTCAGTCGAGTCCAGCGGGCCATGGGCCACAGCGAAAACGCTGGTCAGCGCCGATCGCATGCGAGCAGCAGTTGGAGAAACGCTTGTTGTCCGGGTTCAATTGAACGATCTGCCCGCGAGAATCAGCGGCGCAGTGTTCAAGCTCGATTATCCCGGCGACAGTCTTGTCCTGCGCGAACCGGTTCGGGCAGGCGCAATGGTGCCGACTGCCCCGACACCTGCGGTTACATGGAGAACCCAGAATGGAAGTGTCGCGGGCGCAAAAGAAGTTGTGGCTGCGATCAGCAGCGCCCAGGCATGGCCGAACACAAGTGGCGTTGTGGCTGAGCTGACGTTTGAAGTGGCGCCGACAGCGTCGTTCAAAGCCGTCTGGCCGGTAGTGGTCGAAAGCCTCGAGGTGACAACATCTGATGGCTACGACCTTTACACGCTGCCGGGCTCTGCCATTGCGCTCAACCCGCTGCCAATACTCACTCAGGACATTGCGGTGAGCGCTGACGGTGTCCACGGAAGTTTCACCGGATTGAGCGGATCGAATTATCGTGTAGAAGTCTCGAACGACCTGATCACATGGGGGCCGCTTGCCACGGGTGTGAACACGTCTGGCACGGTTTTGTTCCACGACCCGTTTGCGACGCAGTTCCCTGCGCGGTTTTACAGGGTTATCGAGTGGTAGTGTTATGCGACCTTGGGCGGGCGAGAAACTAACCCGGAAAACTCCCCGCCTGACCAAAACAAGACACCCAACACTTCACTTCGGTGAGATCCCGGCAAGCCGACGCTGTCGCCCCGTTCAGCGCCGCGCGACAAAGCGGTATTATTCAGATCTCAGTAAAAGATTAGCTTTTCCACGTCGAACAGGTCGCAATTTCAATTCCCGCTTCTGGTGGCGCATTTCACGATGGCTCATTTCACCAATAACTAACTGGCTGTCGCCCCAGCGATGTACCGTCGCACGGGAATTGGCGGGTTGGAAGGCCGTGTTGATCCCGGTTTGCCGTGAGGGCGGGCGTGATGTTTACAGACTACCCGCACAAAGCTCACCGATTTGAAGCATAACCTTCCCGACACCCCGCCCCATTTGACTCCTCAAGACCGTGCCGGGGCACCTGGCCCCCGAATATGGGGACAGACACGAAGTTTGGACGACCGGACTCTTGGCCCGGCGGACCTGTCCAGGCCTCGGTCTGACGGTCCAAGCCGGCTGGAGCGCCCAGATATGGGGACAGACACGATGTCCGATGTGCCGAACAGGAACGTTCAACGCGGAACGTTCAACTCTCAACTTTTAACGGCGTGACCGAAAGGGCGAATGGTGGGCGGAATATGGGGACAGACACGAAGTTTGGACGACCGGACTCTTGACCCGGTGGACCTGACCAAGTGCCGGTCGGGCGGTCGAGGCCGGCTGCAGCACGCAAGATATGGGGACAGACACGGAATTCCGGCGACCGGACTCTTGGCCCGGCGGACCTGACCAAGGGCCGGTCGGACGGTCGAGGCGGGCTCGGCACGCAGATATGGGGACAGACATGATGTCCGGTATGCCGATCAGGAACGTTCAACGTGAAACATTCAACTCTCAACTTTCAAC
>Ga0078972_1005649_pt1 | contig 31331 bp, 29 predicted proteins | sample YelNatPaOPGAMG01_FD_67568 | JGI IMG/M metagenome (GOLD analysis project Ga0078972, IMG submission 67568) | Hot spring thermophilic microbial communities from Obsidian Pool, Yellowstone National Park, USA - OP-RAMG-01 (SPADES assembly) (version 2) | ecosystem: Environmental > Aquatic > Thermal...
CATCTGTAAGTCCCATTGCCTTCAATATACCTATCTCTTTAGATTTTTGAAGCACTGTTATTGCAAGTACACTCGCAATTGCAAGTGTAACGGCCACTATAACGAAGACTTGGATCATTATGCTCGATATGCTTTGACCCTGAAGGCCTGTAAGGAGATCCGCATTTTGATCTTCCCAGTTCTCAACCTTTATCGAAGGATCATTCAAGGTTTGAGAGATTTCTCCCGAGATCTTTTTGGCATCAAAGACGTTCACGACTTGCATTTCTATGCTGCTGACATTGTTACCAATTCCTCCGACATTTTGAGCAGTTTGTAAATTAGATATTGCCCATGATGAATTTATGGAAGAAACGTTGAAATCAAAGATACCGGTTATTTTGAGTATTTTTAACTGCCTTTTGGCAGTAAAAACTGTCACAGACTTTCCAACACTTAAATTGGCATCCTTTGCGAATTGTTTCCCTATAATTATCTCGTTGTCGTTTGCTGGAAGAGTACCTTCAATGAGATGGGATTTAAAATGGTAAATCGGATCGGAAGCTTTAAAGTCAAATCCTCTAAGCAAAAGCGAATTTATGGCCGATCCTTCCGAAATGAAGATCGGCGTATCGACGGACGGAGAAACATATTTTATGTCTTTGTTGTATGCAGGATCTGAACTTATCTTTTGAATTATCCCATCCCAACTGCTCACGGGTGTACCTTGAATTTTAGATACAATAGTTATCTGTGAAGAGTTACCTATCGTTGTCTGCACTAAGCTCGTCTGAAGGCTCTGGATCAAAAGTCCTATGAATATTTGAACGGATATTCCTATCGCTATACTTAGAATTATGAAGATGGATTGCGATCTGTTATATCTTATGAATCTTAAAGCTATCTTGAACGGTAATCTCATTTCGATCGCCCCAAACTTTTCAAAAATTTCGTTAATTCATCAAAATCGTTGATCTGAAAGTCAGCACCGCATTTTTTGTAATATTCGGGATTTTTGTAAAGTGCGCGTCCTCCAACGAGAACCTTTGTTTTTGGAGAATATCTTTTTAAACCATCGACAAATCTGCAAAGATATACAAGATTATAATAATCTGTGATGCTTATGGATATCATATCAAATTGCTCAACCTTTAAAGCTTCGATGAAGGTATTGAATGGCACTTCTTTACCTACAAAGATAGTTTTAATTCCGTTAAGCGTGAAAACATCCGCAACCATTCTGGCTCCAAGTTCATGTTCCTCTTCCTGTGGGCAAAAAACAGCACATGTAAGAGTTGACTCAGGCGCTTTGTTTTTCATAATAAAAGGATAAGAGCATTCAATAGCAGTCCTGACGATAGAGGATATCTTGTGCTCTTTCCATATACAAAGAGGATCTTTTTCGTAATCACAGTCCCATTCGTTGAGAATTTTAGAAAACACTTTGTAGAGTTCGATCACGTCCGTTCCATTGTCAAGGGCTGACATGACGGTATCAATCGTTTCGTCTTTTTTGCCCTCGTAAAGTTTCGATTTCAGATCAGAATAGAGATCCATTCACATCACCTCAAGATTAAAGCGATTAAAAGTATCAATCCGACGGCAGAAACTCCTATCACAGCGTTCATCCACCCTGGAAGACCTGAAAGGCCGTAAAAAGCTCTTATCTGTGGAAGGATGTTAAAAACGTTGACTATATCCTGTGGAGTGAATTGTTCTATCGTCCCAACGGCAATGAAAAGATTTCCAGCCTGACCTGATGGTGGAAAAAATGAGACTATGTAATATTTTCCCGTTTCAGGCAGTGTTATGGTTTTATTGAAGTATATCCAGGAATACGTGTCCGTTACAGGTTCATAGAAGACGGTTGGTGTGCCCGTTGATGTAAACGCAAGTGCACCCATTCCGGATGGAATTTCAAATGGCAAATTATCTATTTTTGGTAAACCCGGACCCACTATGACGACTTCAGGTTTTAAATCTTTGAATTTATCTATCTTTGGAACGCCTGGCTGAAAATATAAACTCTGCCCTTTAGTGCCTTCGAATGTCATCCACAAAAAACTGTTGTCGTGATCGAAGACTTTGTACAAAACTTGGGATATTTCTATGTGATTTATCGAAATGGCATTCGATATGTCCGAACCGGACATCGTCGAAACTATCGGCGCATGGGCAAAGATAATTGATGCCATTATGAATGAAGTAAGTAAAAATACCAGAAATTTGTATTTCATAAAGATCACCTCAATGAACGTTGAATCCAAGCGTAAAAGTCATGGTTCCGAGGTAGTTCGACGTGTATCCATCGGTTTGTGGTACAGTCGGATATTGAGAGGTACCCACCGCACTGCCTCCCAAAAATCTCACGTTTGCAAAGGTATCAAGATAATCTGTGTTTCTAAATCCAACACTTAAGGATGCATCGAGTATCGATCCTGTGAAGTCAAAATTAGCCCCATTAAACCATTTACTTGAAGCGTAAAATCCGTCTATATCGGTTCCTATGTACATACCGTTATCGAAATTATACTGTCCCTTTAACTTGAGAATTGGAACCGGTCCAAGATTTTCACTTACCACTATGTACTGACCATTCAAAGATTGAAAAATTATCGATGCGTTTCTCAGCTGCAAGGAAAGACCGACACCAAGTTTTGCACGTGATGTATTTATGAAATCATAAAGATAGCTTACTCTCCAAAATGAAAAGCCGTAATTGTAAAGCATAACGCTGCTTGCCGGGAAGGTCTGGTAAGATATGGTTATGGGTTGCGTGATTATGCCTTCGGTTTGAATGTCAAGCGGCTGGTACAAAAAGATCAACTCGTTGTTTTTGAGAAAGGTAAAATCTACAGAGTACCTTTCAACGGGAAAAAGAATGCTTTCTCCACCGTTGTTAACGTAATCAAAATCAGTTGTGTTATGGCCATACTGGATCGTGTTGTAAAGGACTTTAAGAGCTCCTGTTTCATATTGAAAACTGACATTGTACCAATTGTTAGATGAATTAAAAAGGCTAACCCCGAATCCAATAGAAAAAAGCCCTACCAAAGCAATTACCATGAGTGCCATAAAAAACTTTTTCATCATAAATCCCCCTTTTCAAATTAGTTATCATTATTATATAACATTTTTATAAAAACTGAATAGTCAGTCATCAATATTTGAATGTTTTACTCTAAAAATATATATTTGATCAACTTTAAATATGAAATATCGTTGGCTCCGGCCTTCGCCATATGAAAAAGGCGATCAAGCAGTTTGATAAATCGTACCCTTAACATCACCCTCGACTTGATCCGGGGCGATAACGACGGTGTGAGTTATTCCATCTCTCCTAACAGGTCTGTGATATTCAGTATCGCCATTCCGGTTGAAGAACCGGAATCGCCTTAGAACTTATCCGTAAGCATTTCATGAATGTACAGATGGGAATACCAAAGAGGAAAAGTGATCTACACACATGATTATAATTGTGATATAATGATGTCTGAGGTGTTAACATGAAATTTTTAATTGTGAAAGATTCGATTGCAGAACCTCAAAGAGCAAGGACGGTAGATGCCATTTTCGATGCATTGCATACATTTGCAAAGGTCGATGTTGTAATAGCTGATAAATTGGCGGAGGCAATGCACAAGGATGAGATCATCTTCAACCTTGCAATAGGTCAAAGACATGATTTTATGCAAGGAAAAATTGCCGCAATTTCTGAAATGTATGGATATGAATATGTAGGTTCTTCTTCTTACACCCATTATCTTTGTCTCGATAAGTTTGTGGCAAAAAATGTACTAAAATCTTATGGTGTAAGAATTCCCAGTGGTGTTCTTTTCGATGGTAAGAATTTTACCGGTAAAGTGTCTGCTCTTCCGGTAATCATTAAACCTGTTGCGGAGGGCTCAGGAATAGGAATAGATCATGAAAGTTTATGTGAGAATGCCGAAGAAATCGAAAAAATCGCGATAAATAAATTTCAGAAGTTAAAAGAACCAATTCTCGTAGAAAGATTTCTCGATGGCCCTGAAGTTACAGTTGGAGTTATTGGGTATGGAGAAAGCACCTTGGTACTGCCGGAATTGGAAATAGATTTTTCTCATCTTCCAGATGGAATAGAAAGATATTACAGTCAAAGAGTAAAAGAAGATTTCTGTGAAAATGTTATTTACAGGTGTCCATCTGCATTTGATAAAAAGGTGAAAGCACGTATTCATCAGACAGCTCTAAAAGTTTTTGAAACACTTAAAGCGAGAGATTATCTCAGAATGGATATGAGGATCGTAGATGGCATTCCTTACGTGATCGAAGTTAATTCAATGCCCGGTCTTGATCCTCAGACAAGTGATTTGCCAAAAATGATAGAACCGATGAATAAAGATTACGAATGGCTTATAAAGGCTATTGTGAAAAGAGCAATTGACAGGATAGAAGGTTAAATATGGAAGATAGCATGGTTTTTGCCGTTATAGGCGCGGGGAATACAGGTCAGGCAATGGCAGGATACCTGAAATTCAAGGGATTCACGGTTAAACTCTATGATAGATCTGAATGGCGTTTTAAATATTTAAAAAAAAGTCCGATGAAACTTTCTGATGAAATAGAAAGTTCTCAAAAGATCGATCTTATGACGACAGATCTCGAAAAAGCAGTTGAAGGTGCAAATTTTGTCATTGTATCTACGACGACAACGGCTCACGCAGAGATCGCAAAAAGGCTCTCGGAGATCCTCACAAACGATCAGATCGTTCTACTTCATCCTGGGAGAACTGGTGGAACATTGATCTTCAAAAAAGTGTTTAAAGAAAATAGACCTGATCTCAAAATTACAATAGGTGAATTTGAAAGTTCTATTTTTACCACCAGAACTTCAATTTCAGGAACGACAGTCCATTATTATGGCATTAAGGCAGGGGTACATTTTGCGGCTATTCCTGCCGGGAATACGAGAAAAATCTTTCAAATACTTAAAGGTATTTTCCCTCAAATTGAAACCGCTCAAAATGTGCTTTACACCTCTCTCAGTAACTACGGTTCGATACTTCATCCTGCTCCAACCCTTTTTAACATTGGTAGAATAGAAAATGGCTTATCTTACGCTCATTACGTAGAAGGAATAACGCCATCCATCGCAAATTTTTTAGAAAAACTTGATTCCGAAAGGGTAACACTCGGTAAGTACTTTAAATTACGGTTGAAACCTCTGACCGTATGGCTTTCAGATACTTATGGATCAAATGGAGACAATCTTTATGAACTTCTACAAAACACTAAGGCATACCATAAAATACTCGGTCCGAATACATTACAGCATAGATACATCGTTGAAGATACTCTTAACGGTCTCGTACCATTTGTCCATCTTGCCCGTAAGTGTGGGATTGGTCTTCCGATCACAGAATCACTCACGAATTTGATAGGACATTTACTCGGGATAGATGTGATCTCTTTGGGAAGAGATCTCAATGATATGGGAATAGCGAATATGGATGTCCAGCAGATCATTGATTACGTTTCTAACGGTGATCTGTGATGAAGATAGTAGGTGGGGCAGTTGAAAATTGTGTACATGTTGCGGGTATATTGTCCTTTTTTAGCGTCGCAAGGAGTTTGGGATACGAGACGGTCTTTCTTGGACCGGCCACACCTATAGAAAAACTACTCGGTGCTGCCGTTGAAACGAAAGCCGATGTCATCGCCATAAGCTATCGACTAACACCTTCAGTTGCAAGAAAGATTTTCAAAAAGATAGAAGAAGAAATACCACGTTACGGCCTTGAAAATAGAAAATTCATTTTTGGAGGGACTCCGGCAGTTGCAGAGGTTGCAAAAGAATTTGAATTTTTCGATAAAGTTTTTTCAACTGAAGGGCAAAGAGAAATCGTCAACTATTTAAAGGGAAAAAATGAAAGCACAACGTTCAATATGCCTGCCCAAAAATTAGTTGAAAGAATTAAGGAAAATGAGCCTTACCCACTCATAAGACACCATTTTGGCCTTTCTTCCCTCAAAGAAACGATCGATGGGATGAAAAAAATAGCCGATTCACATACGGTAGATGTCATCTCCATCGCTCCAGACCAAAACACGCAGCAATTCTTTTTTGAACCAGAAAAGATGGATAAAACGCTCGATGGCGCAGGCGGAGTTCCTTTGAGAAGTGAAAAAGATTTTGAAATGCTTTACACTGCAACAAGAAGTGGAAATTATCCATTGCTGAGAGCCTATTCTGGTACAACACATTTGATAGAAATGGCAAAGTTACTTCAAAAAACGATAAACAATGCGTGGGCTGCGATTCCACTTTCATGGTACAACGAACTTGATGGAAGAAGTGACAGAAATTTTGTTGATGGAATGAAAGAGAACATGGAAGCCATAAAGTGGCATACCAGACATAATATTCCGGTTGAAATAAACGAACCGCACCAATGGGGTTTGAGAAATGCCCATGACGTTATATTCGTAGCGATGGCATTCATTTCTGCTTACATTGCAAAGCATTTAGATGTGAAAAATTACGTCGCTCAGTACATGTTCAATACTCCTGCGGGATTAAGTCCTAAGATGGATATCGCAAAAATGCTTGCTGCAAAAGAAATGATAGAAACTTTGACCTGCGATGATTTCAAAGTGATAACCGAAGTTAGGCCCGGTCTTATGGCATTTCCTGCCGATCTCGATGAAGCAAAAGGACAGCTCGCATTTTCTATAGCGGAAGCCATGATTTTGGAACCACAAATAGTCCATGTTGTAGCGTTTACCGAAGCAGATCATGCTGCAAATGCTGATGAAGTTATAGAGTCGTCGAAGATCGCAAGGAAAGTAATGGATGAAAGTTTGAAAGGATTACCTGATATTAAATGTGACAAAGAGATCAAAAGCAGGATAAAAGTTCTTAAATCAGATGCCGAATATCTTTTGAATTCCATAAAAGCACTTTCAAAAGGTGAAGATCCATTTTTGAATCCAGAAACCTATCATATGGCCATCAGGGCTGGATATCTCGATACACCAAATTTCGCAGGATCAAAGATCGGATGCGGTACGATATCAACAGCAATAATAGATGGATCCTGTGAGGTTGTTAACCCTAAAACAGGAGAAATAATAAGAGAAAAAGAGAGAATAGATCGGATTAAATGAGATCATCAACTATACCTGTTCAACTCCAAATGTGCAATTTCTGAATCATGCAGTCAAGCTATACTAAATCTCTTTTAAAAGTGAAATGCAAAGTTAAGTTTGGCGGAGCCAACGATATTTCATATTTAAAGTTGATCAAGTATAACAACGTGTGATCTAAAATTAAAAGAGGCGATTGATTTGAAAAAATACTTTTTTATTTTTTTGATTCTAATTTTACCGGTTATTTCTTTAAGTGCGAATGTGAATTTAAGTGATATAACACTGAAACAAGCAGTTGATATTGCCAAAGCTTACTTCGATGTACCGTCAGATTTTACAAATTTCACTTTCAATTACAACACTTATGGGGATCATGAAAATTGGAATTTGACATGGTCATTACCACAGATAAACAGTGGAGAAGAAGGAAGTTTAAATATAACGATTAACGCTTTGAATGGTGAAGTAGAAGATATGAGCTATTGGAGTCAATCACAAAATCAATCAAAATATGCCATTCCAAAGATAACCCGTGAGGATGCAAGAAAAATAGCCCAAAATTTTTTGAGCAAGATCGATTCTACAAAATTAAAAGATTTAATGCACATAGATAATTCGAATCAAATCGTACCTTTGACTTTACCACAATCTTACATTTTTGGATGGGAAAGAATCGTGAACGGAATACCCTTTTCGAATGATTTCATCCAGATATCCGTTGATGCTCAAACGGGAAGGATCATAAGCTATCAAATGAAGTGGTCAGATCAGGAATTTCCAAGCCCATCTGATATTCTTACTCCCAAACAGGCAAAACTTGCATTCCTGTCAGATGATCTTTTGAAATTGGAATATTACTCATCGTCGATCACTGAAGGATCGACTGCAATCCTTGCGTATGCTCTTTCCGGACAAATGAACGGTGCCATAGATGCCGTTACAGGCAGGCCGGTTGAACTTAAAGACGGGCAGCAGATAGATTGGGGAAGTTTCTCTAATACGATCAGCGGTGCTAAAGTACAAGATAACGCAAATCAGGACCAGATTGTGGAAAATTATAAGTTCATAAGTGAAAAGCAAGCCATCGAGAATTTGAAGAAAATCATTGAAATTACTTCTAACCTTGAACTTACAAGTGCTGATCTTTCTTACAATCCAAATGATAAAAGGATAGTATGGAATCTTTACTGGTGGAATAATAATGAAGCAAAAGCGGATATAACCGGCACCATAACATCTATATTTTCCGGAATAGATGCGATAAATGGCTCTCTTGATCATCTCTACGTGAATTATCAGAATCCAAATCCAAATGCCACAATTATTGGTGAAGATGAAGCAAAGGACATAGCAGAAGTATTCCTTAAGAAAGCACAGCCGGAATATTTTTCACAGATCAAATATGATCCGCAAGGCGGATACAAGCCACAGGGATCATACAATTTTGTCTACGATAGAATCGTTAAAGGTATCTCATTTCCAGCAGACAGCTTGAAAATAACCGTAAGCGATTTTGGCCTTGTAACAAGTTACAGTTCAAACTGGTCAAAAGTATCTTTTGAAAGCACGGATGGAATTATCCCTTTGAAAACGGCCAACGAAATTTTTCTCGATTACAGACCACTTTCTCTCAATTACATAAAGTTAAACGATCAAAATAATTCAACATCTACTATAATACTTGTGTATGAGCCTGAGATAAAACCTTTTACGACCGTATCAAATCTTTTGAACGCAAAAAGCGGTCAAATGATGGGATCTAATGGGAAGGATATTGATATTTCAAAAGCCTATCATTTCAATGATATATCCGCATCAGGGTACGCGACAGAACTTTCATATCTTGGCCAGTCAGGCATCTTCGGTGAATACGGCAAACTTTTCATGCCTTATGAAGATATAACGGTTACGAATTTTTTGAAGGATTTGGAATCTTTGAAATATGGCGCGAATTACGTTGATTCTCTTTCACCAAATCAGATAATGGATGTGGCAAAAAATGATGGTTTGATCTCAAATAACGTAAAAGATGAAAAACTTGATGGGATAATGCTTTCCGAAATAATCGTTAGATTTTTAGGATTGAAAATTGCCGCGAAAACTTGTAACGACCGGTACACAGAGCTTGCATACAAACTTGGGATAATTTCATCGCTAAAATCTTCTGATTTAAACAAAGATGTAACTCGTTTGGAAGCAGCACTTTCCATATTGAAGGCGATAAAGATCTTAGACGATAATTGAGATGAATTGAATCTCTTAAAAGTGAAATGCAAAGTTGAGTTTGGCGGAGCCAACGATATTTCATATTTAAAGTTGATCAAGTATACAAAAAGGGAGGGATTCGATGAATGCTCTATTCCTTTCGAGATTGCAGTTTGCCGTAACAACTGCCTTTCACATGTTGTGGCCATTGTTGAGCATAGGTTTAAGTTTTATGATGGTGATTCTCGAAATAGCCTGGCTCGGGACGAAAAAAGAAGTTTATTACAGACATGAAAGATTCTGGTCCAAAATCTTTTTTCTAACATTTGGAATAGGTGTGGCAAGTGGCCTTGTGCTTGAATTCGAATTTGGGACAAATTGGGCGGGTTTTTCACAGACAGCTGGCGGGTTCTTCGGAAATATACTCGGATTTGAAGGTTCAATGGCCTTTGCACTTGAATCAGCATTTCTGGCACTCTTCATATTTGGATGGAACAGAATGTCAAAGGGTGCCCATCTTGTATCAACAATAATGGTCGCTTTTGGAGCATCGCTTTCTGCCTGGTGGATAATGGATGCGAATTCCTGGATGCAAACTCCTACGGGCGTAAAAATAGTAAATGGATCTGTCGCATATATAAATTATCTTCAGGCCATTTTGAACCCATTTGCAACCATATCCTTCTGGCACATGTGGATAGCGTGTATAGAAACGACGATATTTTTTGTTGCCGGAATAAGCGCATATTACATTTTAAAGGATCAAAATACAGAATTCTTCCTGAAAATCTTCAAGATATCTGTCATAATAGCAATCTTCGCAACCCCTGTTCAGGTTTATCTTGGTGACCTATCCGGAAAGGAAGTTGGCCAGTACCAGCCTGCAACACTTGCCGCGATGGAGTCTCATTGGAATACAAATCCTTCGGGTATTGGGGCAACGTGGCATCTTATAGCCATACCAGAGAGAAGTGCTGAAAAGAACATTTTCGTAATAAACGCTCCCGTTCCGGGACTCATGAGTTTTCTTGACACAGGCTCCTTTACAGCGCAGATAAGAGGGCTAAAGGATTTTCCCGCCGATGACAGAGGCCCTATAATTTTGCCATTTTACTCATTCAGACTTATGGTGCTTATCGGTTTTATAATGGTTTTTATGATGCTCTGGGCTTTGTGGTACTGGTTTCGGGGCAATCTTAAATACGAAAACACTTCGAGGCACAGATGGTTCTGGAAGATATGGTACTGGGGCTTTCCACTTGGGTTCATAGCAACGGAACTCGGATGGATAACGCGCGAGGTTGGAAGACAACCATGGATAATATACGGAATAATGAGAACATCACAGGGAGTCTCGAACCTCACAACCTCCCAGGTTCTAATAACCTTAAGTGCCTTTATAGCGACATACTTTGTTCTCTTTGTGCTCTTTATCGTTTTCGTGCGCAGAATAATAAAGGCTGGTCCTGATTTAAAAAGTCCACTTCCAGAATACCATGAAAAGAGGTGAAGGATAATGCATGAATTTCTTGCTGATTTTTGGTTTTTTGCACTGGCATTCGAACTTTTCATGTATGTAATACTCGATGGAATGGATCTTGGCATCGGTGTCTGGACTCTTTTCGATGAAAATGAAGATCATATCTCGATGGGTCTTTCGGTAATAGGCCCATTCTGGGACGCAAATGAAACGTGGCTTGTCATGGCAGGAGGAATACTTTTTGGAGCATTTCCGGCAGTTTATGCCATAGGAGCAAATGCTCTTTACATCCCTATAATGATACTCATATTTGGATTGATCTTCAGGGCTGTGGCCATAGAATTCAGAGAGCACTCTAAAAACAAAAGATTATGGGATATCCTCTTCGGAAGTGGAAGTGTGGCAGCTATTTTTGGTCAGGGTTTTGCAATCGGAGGACTCTTTGGAGGTATAAAAATAGGACCGGGAGGCTTTGCAGGATCTCCATGGGACTTTTTTACCCCATTTTCATTCATACTCTCTTTTGGCTTCATTTTTGGCTACATGATGCTTGGCGCTTCCTACATGGTGGCAAAGACGGAAGGAGAAATTCAGAGAGTAAATTACACACGAGTTATAATCTCTTCCATATTTGCGACACTCCTTACGATTATAAGCCTTATTTTGCTGCATTTTTTGAATCTTCCAGAAATGAAGATGTGGCTTTCAAGCCCTGATGAGTACGTTTTGACAGCCCTTTACATACTGGCAGCCCTTGCGATTTTAATGATAATTCTTAGCGCACACGCAGAGAAAAAAGACAGATTGCCTTATTTTTGGACTGTTTTTCTTGTAACGGATATCTTCATAGCAGGAGTCGTCGAAGTTTTTCCGTACATAGTTCCGCCGAACATAAAAGCAGTAGAGGTGGCATCTCCAAATGAAAGTCTTATAGCCATGATGATAGGCATAGGTATGATCGTACCGGTAATATTAGCATACAATCTCTACGTGAAAAAACATTTTGCCGGAAAAGTTAAAAAGAGCGGTGGATATTACGAATAATGATAGATAATCAGTTGGTACAATTATTCAACAGTGAATTTGAGGCTTAACAGGGTATTCTAATCAGTTTCAAAGTGCTTTTTTGAGTAAATGGCAAATATTATAATGAATAAAGCAAGTATAATTGAACCAGCGAGATTGTCAAATGGTTTAAATGAAATGTTACCATCATTTATAAGATGATCGAAGACGTTTGCAAAATATTCTATCGAATAAAAAAGTCCAAAGATTCCACCTATCACTCCACCGGCAATTATATGTGCCAACCCGCTCTTTGTTCTTCTGAATGTGTCACGGATTCCAAATGCAAAAATTGCAGACACTGTGAATGCAACAAAACCGTCCATATAGTCCTTTGATAGAATCATTGAAAGACCAAGAGCTGAATAACCAATAGTTACAACGATCATCATCAAACCCATTTCACACCACCAGATATGCTATTTTTTCAAAAAGAAAGGTGATCATGTACGCGATAGAGAGACTCCATACAACAGAAAAGATAGGCCATTTGTAACTTCCTGTTTCCATCTTCATTGTAGCCTGTGTTGCAACACATGGAATGTAAATGAGTGCAAAGAGCATCAATCCATAACCGGTTATAGGATTCAATATTTTGGGTAGAAAAAGTCCAAGGCTCCCATTCGCAAATGTACCGAGTGTTGTTACAGTTACCTCTTTTGCTATTCCGCCGAAGATCAGTGCAAGCGTTACGTGCCAATCAAATCCAAGAGGGGCCAGGATGGGAGAAATCGCCTTCCCTATTTGTGCCGCGAAAGATTTATCCATTGGAACACCAGCTGGAAGATTTGACAACAACCAGACGACTGCGGTTGCACCAAGTATTATTCCGCCGGCTTTCTTCAAAAAATGTTTTCCTCTCGACCATGTATAGATGCTGAGTCCCTTGAAAGTAGGTGTTTTGTAACGAGGCATTTCAATTATCAAAGGAGAACTCTCTCTGTTTCTAAGGATGAAATTGAAGATCATTGCCATTGAAAGAGCTACAATTATACTTATCATGTATATGGAAAAGATCGCAAATCCTCCAAAAGCTCCAAAAAAAGCTGCCGCTATAACTGCATAAATAGGTAAACGTGCGCTGCAAGTTGTGAAGGGATTTATAAGAATGGAAACCAGTCTCTCTTTTTCACCTTCAATAGTTCTTGTCGTCATTATGGCTGAAGCGTTACATCCAAAACCAAGCAAGAGGGGAATAAAAGCCCTTCCACTTAATTTGAATCTATGCATTATTTTATCTATCAAAAAAGCCGCCCTTGACATGTATCCCGAATCTTCAAGAATTCCCATCGAAAAGAAAAGAAAAAAGATCAAAGGTACAAAGGTCAATACGGATCCAAGTCCGGAGATTAACCCTTCTCCAATGAATGAACCTACCCATCCATGTATCATATGTGCATAACGGCCAAGTTCATTGAATCCTTTGCTCAAAAGATCACTGAACGGAGCTGAAGCAGAAAATGTGAATTGAAAGATCATCCACATTATGGAGATAAAAATTGGAATTCCAAGAAATTTATGGGTGAAAACATGATCAAGTGCATCTGTCACAGTCCACATAGATTTAGGTCTAACTTCGACCTGCTTTATCATCGAATCTATGAAATCGTAACGCGCTTTAGCAAGCTTTATCGAAATAGTTTTATCGTTATCGAAAAAATCATCTAATGCTTTCAATCCGGCTTTTTCTAAAATTGAACTGGCATAAACGTCTTTTTCAGCCAAAGATATCGTAAGCCATCTCAACGGAACGTTTTTCAATTTTTCTTTGTCAACGGACTGTTGAAATTCATAAAATTTTTTCTCAATTTCATCAGGATATATCTTATACTCAACGTCAGGCTGCTTTAAAAGTGATGTTTCTAAAACCTCATCTATATCGATCGATTTTGTCGCAATTGTTTCTATGATTTTTATTCCCAATCTTTTTGAGAGCTCACCGGTATTTATTTTTATATCAAGGTTCTTAACTTCATCCATCTGATTCAAAATTAAAACAGTTTTTACTCCTGTTTCGATCAGTTGAATTGTGAGATAAAGATTTCTTCTCAAATTTGTTCCATCAACAACGTTGAAAACGAGATCCGGTTTCTCATTTATAAGATAATCACGCGCAACTTTTTCATCCAGGGTCCTTGCACCTAACGTGTATATTCCGGGGAGATCGACGACATTTATTTTGTAATCCTTCCATTTCAACAATCCAACTTTTTTTTCAACGGTAACACCCGGCCAGTTAGCTACATATTGATGTGATCCTGTAAGAGCGTTAAAAAAGGAGGTTTTTCCAACGTTAGGATTCCCTATAAGAGCTATTGTAAGCTCAACCATTCGTTTCCTCTACCAAAATCTTTTGGGCCATTCCCTTACCGATATAAAATTCTTTATCATCTATTCTCAAATGTACCCTGCATTTTGATGAATCTCCAAGAACTTTGATCTTCGCACTCAGTTCTATACTAAAAGCATGCAATTTATCAAAAAAATGTTTTCCTCCCTGTATATCTACAACCCTGTAAATACCTTTATCAACTAAAGAAAGAGGCGCTGGATAAAGTGGTTTAACACTTATCATCTTGCTTTCATCCTGTCTCAAAGAGATCTCAGTAGAATCGATGAGATAAATAGTTGGATCCCCAAGAGGTGCTTTTCTCACGACTTTTATCTCACAGCCCGGTAGCCAGCCCATTCCCATCAATCTATTTTTCAAAGATTCAGGCAAATTCGTTTCCATCAAAATACACCGTGTGCTTTCAGGACATTCGCTGAGTAATGCGATGATATATCACCCCTTATTGAGAATCAATCTCAATAAAAATCATATCACAAAAAGCACGAAGTGTCAAATGAAATGGTTTTCTTTCATCTCCCACCATAGTCTTGAAACGGGAAGACCAATGATCGTGAAAAAATCGCCTTCGATTCTTTCAACAAGGATCATTCCTAGATCTTCCTGTATGCCATAAGCTCCTGCTTTATCCATAGGAGAACCAGTTTTTATGTAATTGTTTATCGTTTCGTCATCAAGGACGTAAAATTTTACCCTTGTTGATTCCACAAAGTTTATGATTTTATCTTTCAAAGTTGCACATATACCTGTATGAACGGTGTGCCATTTACCAGACAAGAGCTTGAGCATTTCATAAGCTTCGAATTCATCTTTCGGTTTGCCAAGAATTTTCCCTTCTATTTCTACTGTCGTATCCGCACCTATAACTATGTTGTCACGTTTTATGGAAGTTGCTTTCATCTTTGAAAGTCTTAGAACCATATTTCGTGCACTTTCAAACTCTAAAATTGATTCGTCAACATCGGGATAAACTATTTCAATTTCTTTAAAAAGTTTTTCCAACAGGTCTTTTCTTCTTGGAGAAGAAGACGCCAAAGTTATCATGGACATAGAGAATCTCCTTTAATTTTGAAATGTCATAACGTCATAAGGAGTTTTTTCTTTCATACCCCTCGTATATATCACTATTTTATTCGGAATGCTGATGATAGATTCACCATCTTTCGAGATCCATCCGGTCGCAACGCTGACCTGATTCTCTTCCGTCGCTGGGAAGACCCAATTAGTTGAGTACACTGCCCTTATGGCACCATCCTTAGTTTCAACGGTCATCAAATACGTTTTTCCATTGTAAATTTTATAGTAACCTGATTTATTCAATTGAAGTACTTCGTAAATTTTTCCATCGATAAGGATAACGGCCTCGGAAGCATTGGGAGAAAATTGCTTTATTCCGATCCATATCATAACAGCCCCTATAACTGATATTATGAGTAGAAGATCCCATTTTGAAAAAATTTTATGGCTTGTACTCATAAGCTGTCCATCCCGGACCTTCTATCATCTTTCCGTTTTCATCTATTGCAAGATATGATATGCCAAGTTTTTTTGCCCATTCGTTTATGTTTGATGAACCATTTACCATTGCAAAAACTCCGAATCCATCAGATAGAGTGGAAATTGTCGAGACGGTTGTTATAGATTCGAAATAATTGTTTGAATAGCCCGTTTTAGGATCGAAGATGTGGTAATACCTTTTACCGTCAACAACTATATATCTTTCATAATCTCCCGATGTGCCAACGTATCCTTTGTAAAGTTTCACGTAAGCAATGGCATCATTCGGACCGCCACGCGGATTTTGAATGCCTATTATCCATGGCTGACTTCCGTCTTTAGGACCTATTATACCAACGGTTCCTCCCACATCTACATATCCTGTTGAGTTCGGATCGTTAGCTTTTGCAATATTTATGAGAAGTTGATCTATGTATCCTTCCATCATACCGTTCAGATCAAGCCAGACTCCATTTAAAAGTTTTACTTCATTCCCCTTTATTTCGACATTTTTGTACCCAACATGAATCAGTGCATTTTTGATCGATTGTGGAGAGGGTAAATGCCATTCATGAGTGTTATCCGTGTTGAAGCCCCATAGCGGTACAAGTCTTCCAATAGTTGGATCGAATTCACCATCCGTTAAATTGGCCAGAACAATCGAATTTTTGAGAACAGCTAAAAGCTCAGGCGAAACTTTAACCCATTGACCGTTAGAATGATTCAGATTGTAAAGTTCGGATCCGTTAAGCCATGGATCGAAAATCTTTTCATATTCGTCAAATTTATTGAACATATCATCAACAACTTTTTTTGCATTTCCGCGATCTGTCGCATACGTGATCTTAACATCAGTTCCAAGTTCTATACCATATCTTGTGTAGTATTTTGGTGGTTGCTTCAAGATTATGATAGTTATAACAACGGCTATGACGATGAATGAAAATATTGAAATGGTAATTGTCCGTTTACTCAACTTAAAACTCCTTTCTACCTTTTTCTGATACCATTCTTTTTATTAAAATAGCGGCAACTATAGCATTTGCAATTCCTGAAAATATTCCTATTATTTCCATGTAAGGTAAGTAAGATAAAATTGCCCAGCTTTTGATGATCTGAGTACCTATGAAGACTTGTGCAAGGTTGTTAAAAAGAGCTCCAACAGTACTGTGAAAAATCAATCCTGCTTTTTTCACTGTGTGAAACGAGACGAACATAGTTATCGTTGCAACAATTGAACCAGAAAAACCCATCAAAAATGTTGGGCTTAGAAAAGTGCCACCGAGAAGACTTCCTATAAGAGATTTACCTACTGCCAAAACCAAAAGCCAGGATAAAGATGTATTTGGCAGAGCATAAACTATTACCATATTAGAAAATCCCCATCTTGCTCCAGGAATTGGAACAGGAAATGGTGCGTAATTTTCTAAAATATAAATGGCAGCTCCCACGGCCACAAGCATGCCATAAGTTGTGATCCTTTTACTCACACTGAAGTTATCGTTTCTGAGTCCTTTACTTTCCTTCATTGCGATTCATACTCTTTCCACAGTGTGTTCGATTGGATATTTCCATTTTCATATATTGCATAATAGGCAACGCCAAAGTCACCTGCCCACTTGTCCAGCATGGAAGGACCGGCGACCATTATGGCGGTACCGAAGGCGTCAGATAGCATACCGTTAGATGAAATTGTGCTTACGGATTGAAAATAATCGTTTGAGTATCCGCTCTTCGGATCTAAAATGTGATAATATCTTTTACCGTTAATCATGATATATCTCTCATAATCTCCTGAAGTTGCTATAAATCCTTTATAAAGCTTGACATATTCAATTGCATCATTTGAAGTTCCAGCCGGATTCCGTACACCTATGATCCATGGTTGATCGCCGTACTTAGGTCCAATTATGCCGATATCTCCACCTATATCAACATATCCTGTCGAGTTCGGATCATTTTCTTTTGCAAGTTCAACAAGAAGCTGTACTGCATACCCCTTTGCTATTCCACCAAGATCAAGCCATACTCCGTTCATAAGCCTTACCTGATCGCCATTTATCTGAACATTTTGATAGCCAACATTTAAAAGTGCCTGAGAAATATCGTACTGAGATGGAAGATGCCACTTATGGGAATCATCTGTGTTAAATCCCCAGAGTTGAACAAGCCTTCCAACAGTTGGATCGAATGCACCATTTGTATCATTTGATATTTCGAGAGAATATTTGAGAAGTTCCAAGAGGTTCGGGCTAACTTTCATCCATTTACCGTTAGAGTTATTCAGATCATAAAGTTCTGATCCCTTAAGCCATGGATTTAAGGTTTGATTTATCGTATTCAATTCATTGAACATCGAATTAACAATCTGCTGGGAATTGCCTTTATCCGTTGCGTAAACTATTTTAACGTTTGTTCCCAAAGCTACACCGTATTGGCTGTAATACTGTGGAGGTTTGTTGATCAACGAAACGGCTAAAACCGTTACAACTACGGCTATCACAAGAATGGATATGATGGCAACTCTTAAATTCATCAAATTACTTTTCTTACCGCTATCGGGTGATGACAATTCGTACAGCTCCCCTCTTCATCAAGACCAACTATTTTTACATCATATCCCATTCTTTTTATGACAATTTGACCGCAATTTGGACAGATCGTATCTTCATGCATTCCAGGAACGTTACCGATGTAAACGTAATCAAGATGAGCTTTTGCTACATGCCATAACTTTTCAAGTAAATCAACGTCCGTAGCAGGCCTATCATATTTGTAATTCGGATAGTATCTTGACAGATGAAGCGGGATGGAACGATCTATGGATGAGAGCCAGCCCGATATTCCGTCAATTTCTTCTTCTGAATCGTTATCGCCAGGCACTACAAGTGTTGTTATCTCCACATGAACACCTGCTTTATGTGCAGCCTCAACATTTTTCATCACGATATCGCGTTGACCTCCAAGCACTTTTCTATAATATTCAGGATCGAAGGATTTAACGTCGATATTCATTGCGGAAAAATACTGTATGAGTAATTTAAAAGGTTGTTCTTCTATGAAGCCATTTGTGACAAGTACATTATCAAGTCCATCTTTCATCGCCGATCGCGCGCAATCAAGAACATATTCAAACCATACAATAGGTTCAGAATAAGTGTAAGCTATTCCAAATGAATGGTGGGCTCGGGTCAGAGAGACAAACTGTGCCGGTGAAAAATCCCTTACATGAGGAATGGCATGGGAGATTTCCCAATTTTGGCAGAATGGACATGCCATATTACATCCCCAGCTTCCAATTGACAGTATCTCTTCGCCAGGATGAAAATGGAAAAGTGGTTTCTTTTCGATTGGATCCATGGAAACGGCGGAAACCTGACCATAATTAAGAGAATAGAGTGCACCATCTATATTTTTCCTCACACCACATATCCCCGTTTGACCATTTTTCAGAATACAATGGTGGGGGCAAAGATCACATTTAACTCTCTCTGCATCTAAAAGTTCAAAAAAAAGAGCTTCTCTCATCTTCCCTACCTCTTCCACCTTTCATGACAGGCATAAGCGTTATGGGTGTGAATAGATTCGTAACTTGTAACTTTCACACTGTACCATCTTATCCTTTCATCCTTTTCAAGTTTCATAGAAATATCCCGTACAACATCTTCCACGAATTTGGGATTGTTGTAAGAATTTTCAGTTATGTACTTCTCGTCTTCTCTTTTCAGCAATGTAAAAAGCGGTGTAGATGCTGAACTTTCTGCGATATTTATAAGATCTTCTATCCAGACAATCCTGTTCATCCTGATCGAAATATTTGCTCTCGCACGTTGATTGTGTGCACCGTAATCACTTATCTCTTTGGAACAAGGACAAAGTGTTTGAACAGGAACATCAACTTCAAGTATGAAATCAAAATCGTCATTTTTTTTGCATAGAAATTTTGCTTTGTAAGGTGTATAACTTTCTATTTTGGAAACAGGAGCTTTTCTGAGAACGAAGTAATCGAATTCAACTTCAAAATGAGCAGTTTTGGCTTTAAGATGGTTTCTCATATCGTCAAGGATCTTTTCCATATTCTGAACTGTCATCTTTCCGCGATGATCGTTTAATACCTCAACGAATCTGCTCATGTGAGTTCCTCTGAAATCTTCGGGCAGATCCACATACATATTTATCTTCCCAATTGTATTTTGATAATTATTTTCTTTGTCCAAAACTATTATAGGGTAAACAAGATCACTTATTCCAACCTTATCTATGAATATATTTCTTGTATCTTTTTGATTTTGAACATCTGGCAAATTGTTTTCCAAAAAATCTTTACTCCTTTCGAAAAGTACAATTCAATTATACCATTTATAAATTTTGTTGTAAAATAAAGCATGAAAGGGGTTGAAAAGGATGAATAAAATTTTATCGTCTGATGATTTTTTTAAGCTTAAGTTCGTTGGTGATCCACAAATCGATCCAAGCGGTACGCGTGTCCTGTTCACTGTAAGCCATGCAAATGATAAAAAAGATGGGTATGATAAATCCATTTACATGTACGATGGCCGAAAATATTTTCAATTCACATCAGGATCATCTGATTCAAATCCACGATGGTCACCGAATGGTGAAGAGATAGCTTTTGCATCGAGTTTGAAAGATGAAAAAGGTATGAATTTGATGATCATAAGCAGAGATGGAGGAGAAGCCAGAAGGATAGCGCATTTTGACGATCATATCTCCGAGCTCAAATGGTCTGATGATAATTCTTTGATCTTATCCATTTCCATCAAACAAAAAAGAAAGGATCCGCACTCGGATGTTCATGAGATAAGTAAAATTCCCTTCTGGTTTAACGGGGAAGGCTTTATCTATGATAATTTAACACAGCTATTTTTAGTTCAAAAAAATGGGAAAAAGCAAAAGTTAACTGATGAAAAAGGTCAGATCTCTTCTTATTCTGTGTCTCCAGATGGGAAAAATATAGCCTTCGTTGAATCTTTAGATCTTGAACATTCACCTTTGGTTTCTGATCTTTTCGTTCTTAAAATGGGTTGGGGAAGTCCTAAAAAGTTAACCGATTCTAAAAAATCGATCGGTAACCTCACATGGGATCAGGATTCGAAAAGAATAGCTCTCACTTTATCGGATATCGAACACGGATCTTTTACAAACGAAAGAATATGGATCACAGACTTGGATGGAAAATTTGAAAAAATCTGTGATATAGATCTTCCAAAAGCGAATTCTGTTAACAGCGATTCGAGAGGTAGCTCATCGAATCAACTTTTTTGGAATAAAAACGGAATATATTTCATGATGACCGATGGCCCTTCAGCTAAAGTTTTCAGGGTGCTGAACGGGAAAACTGAAGAGATGATAGGTGGAGAAAGAAGTGTAGATGGGTTTAGCGTTTCAAAAAATGGAAACATCGCTTTTATATCGATGGACTTTTCACATTTGGACGATCTTTTCATCTTTAAAAATGGAAAGGAAAAAAGATTATCGAGATTCAGTGATACCATTATTAGAAACTTTAAGCTTTCGATTCCGGAACATTTCGATGTCATCGCTTCAGATGGTCAAAAAATAGATGCATGGATCATGAAACCGGTTGATTTTCAACATGGTAAAAAATATCCAACGATTTTAGAAATTCATGGTGGTCCAAGAACAGCTTATGGAAATGCTTTTTTCTTTGAATTTCAACTTTTAGCATCGAATGGCTTCTCCGTCATCTTTTCCAATCCACGTGGGAGTGATGGATATGGAGAAAAATTTTCTTACATATATGGAGCATATGGCAAAAGGGATTACAAGGATCTCATGGAAGTCGTTGATGAATCTGTAAAAAAATTTGAATTTGTAGATGAAAATAGGTTAGGTGTAACTGGAGGCTCTTACGGTGGTTACATGACGAACTGGATAGTTACACAGACAGATAGATTCAAAGCGGCTGTTTCACAAAGATCCATAAGTAATTGGACATCTTTTTTTGGAACAACGGATATTGGATATTTCTTTGGCCCCGATCAACTCGGTGGAGATCCGTGGTCAAATTCGAAAGGATACACGGAGATGTCTCCTCTTACCCATGTAAAAAATGTTAAAACTCCTATAATGTTCATCCATTCGATGGAAGATTACAGATGCTATATGGTTGAGGCTTTTCAATTCTTCACAGCACTAAGATATTTTGGAAAAGAGGCGAAATTGGCTCTTTTTCCATCTGAAAGTCATGAACTTTCAAGATCGGGCAAACCTTATCATAGAGTAAAAAGGCTGAATTTGATACTTGATTGGTTCAAAAGTCATCTCGTACAATAAAGTTTGGAATTTACACGTATATAGTGTATAATCCTTACATGTATAATTTAAAAGAGCAGTAAGCACGTAGCAAAGTTATTCTCGTTCACCGTAAATGGTGCGCGGTAACTGGATAAGACAGATGCTACACATTTAAAGCTTGATAAGTATATATTTAAAATTGATCGATGCTTCTTCGTATAATCTTGGGAATAAGGCTCAGGAGTTTCTACCAGGCAACCATTAATTGCTTGACTACAGGAAGTGACTTTTTTTGTAAAGATCACCCTTGTAGGTGATCTTTATATTTTATATAAGGTCTTATCATATCTTATTTCAAAGGAGGTTTTTATGGGTAAAGAAACGGTTAATCTTTCTTCCATGTATACACTGGGATGGAATCCAGGGAAAATAACGACAACGAAATACGTACTTTATGCGGTACAGATAGCTGTTGTCATACTGTTATCGTGGCTTGGTGCTGTTGCTACTCCAGTTGTTGGCCCAGGTATAGGTTTCCTTTACTGGGCTTATCCGTTCTTCGTCGTCTTTACTCTCTGGTGGGGATTTTGGGGAATACTCGGTGCCTGGATAGGCAGTGTTGTGGGGGCCGGGTTGCTTACAGGTCTTCCAATAATTCCTTCATTACTTTTCAGCGTTGGCGATTTCGTTCCTGCTCTTTTGATATTTTTACTTTATCGTGGATACCTTGTAAATCATGGAATTGATCCATTCGGTCGGGACATATTTATCAGTGCAAGAGCTACAACATGGTTTGTTGTGTGGGTCATGGGTATCACAAATATATTTGGTGGAATGTGGGGAGTCTGGGTCTTGACCATACTTGGATTTGTCCCGGTAAAAGCTTACTGGCTTGGCGCTGGTTTATGGATAGTAGGAGATGCAATAGTTCTTATTTTGATGCCCTTCTTGAGCAGATACCTTACACCAATAGTTGAAAGATTTGGCCTTTTGAACAAGGGATGGATTTCATAACCATGGAAACGGATTCGTTGGAACATTCGAGGATAAACAGGAGCGGAGAAAAAAGATACATAAAAACATTGCTTTTTTCGGCAAGGAAAAATTCCATTTTTACTAAAATCAACGCACTCGTTAAATTTGCAATGCTTGTTATAGTTTCGCTTGCCGTCATAAGATTTATGACAGAAAAAGCTCCGGATTTGCTTTCAGCCCTTGTAATTCTTTTAATCGTGCTTGCTTTCATGGAAGATGCAAGGGTTTTAAAATTTCTTGTGAAAACTTATCTTATCATACTACCAATAGCCCTTTTCGTGATGATGATATGGTGGCTTATCTTCAATCAGGTTGGTAACAATGTTCTATTTTCGTTGATACCTTATGGTATTCCCTTCAAAATAACGACGCTATCTTTAGAAGTTGGAGTGACCAAGATAGTTGGATATGCTGCAATGGCATTCATGACCTTGCTCGTTATAATGACAACGAGGGATTCAGATATCTTAGATGCTTTAAGCTCGTTGAAATTACCCTTTAAGTCATCATTTTTTGCATCGATGATACTCAGAAGCTTTCATGTCATGCAAAGTGATTTTGATTCGATAAGACATGCACAATTCGCAAGAGGTGCAAGCATAAATTCGGGTACAAATATAATCAAGAATGCTAAAAATTTCATATCTCTATCAATCCCTCTGACAGCAACGATGATAAAAAGATCCGTTGATATGGCCGCGGCACTTGAAGCAAGGGGTTTTGGTAATATAAAGCATGTTACGGCCGTGAATGCTGGAGATACTTTGCATTTCCGTGATTTAATATTGATATGTTTTTCAGTCGCCGTTTTGATCATCTCTTACATCTTCAATCTCACTTTTGCAGCTGGGATTGTGAGGTGAACCTTATGGATGCAGTTACGATAAAGAATTTTTATTGGCGATACCCAAATTTTGCCGGAATAGTTAGCGATTTTGCACTTAAAAATATAAATTTGACAATTAAAGAAAATGAATTTTTCGGTATAACGGGTCCAAGCGGGGCTGGAAAAACAACTTTATGTTTCTCCATAGTAGGTTTGATTCCACATCAAATGCAGATTAACGATAAGGATCCACGTCAGTATATAAGTGGAAATGTCAAAGTTTTTGATGAAACTGTTAGTGCCATCGAAGAAAAAGATTCTAAAAGCGTTATAACAGGTAGAGGGGTCATGTCTCCCGAAATCGGTCTTGTCATGCAAGATCCAGAAAGTCAGTTTTTGACGATGAGTGTAAAACAGGAATTGTCTCTTGGTCTGCAATTTCTCGGACTTAAAAAGGAAGAGATAGAGAACAGGATAAAAGAAGCTTTAAAACGTGTTGGAATGGTTGACATATATGACATGGCAGATAAAATACATCCTGCAGAACTTTCTGGTGGTCAGAAACAAAGATTGATAATAGCAAGCTTTATAGCAATGCGTCCAAAGATATTGATCCTTGATGAACCAACTTCAGATCTTGATCCGGCTGGGAAGATAGAAGTAATTGAGGCCATACAAAGGTTGAAAAAAGATGGAAATCTTACTGTCATACTCGTCGAACATAACCCTGAATTGATGCAGGATTTCGCCGATAGGATGTTAGTCCTTTACGAAGGTTCGATAGTTGCGATTGATGAACCAGATAACATATATTCAAACTCCAAATTAGTTGATAAATACAATATTTATGCCCCAGAAGTTGCGGAGTTGAAATACGGTACGGATTCAAAACGATGCGCAACGATAGAATCCTTCATCGAAGCCATTCCAAAGAATTTGAATCTTGGCAAGGTAAAAAAAGAGGATTATGTTGGAAACACTAACGTGATGATAAAGGTTGAAAATCTTCATTTTGCTTATGAAGACGGGACAAAGGCATTGCAGGGTCTTTCCTTCGAGGTCAAGCAAAATGAGCTCATCGCTCTTATAGGACAGAATGGTTCTGGTAAGAGCACACTTTCAAAGATTCTTTCCGGAATAGAAGGCAATTTCAAAGGGACAGTAAAAGTCATGGATCTGGATCTTCATGATTCAAAGAACAGAAAAAACATGCCCCGTCACATAGGATATGTTTTTCAAAATCCGGATCATCAAATATTCAACAGAAGTGTGTACAATGAGGTCGCTTATGGTTTGAAAAACATGAGCATTGATTTGCCTGTTATTGACGAAAGAGTCAAGTCCGTCCTTAAAAGTGTGAATCTTCTTGATAAGATCAATGAAGATCCACTCTTCCTTGGCAGAGGTCAAAAGAGAAGGCTTGCCGTTGCAAGCGTACTTGCGATGCATCCTGAAATAATCATAGTCGATGAACCAACCACCGGACAGGATTACAGAATGTCAAGAGAGATCATGGAACTTCTGAAGAAATTGAACGAGGATGGCACAACGATCATAGTTATAACTCATGATATGCGTCTTGTTGCAGAATTCTGTCCAAGATCAATCGTTATGAATCAGGGAAAGATAGTTTACGATGGAAGCACCTTTGATCTTTTCAAAAATGACAAGGTTCTTGAAGAAGCATCCCTAAGAACGCCGCAGATTGTAAGATTGTCAAAGATACTGGAAAAACTTGGAATCACTGAAGACATTGTTCTAACTGCGAAAGATTTGAATGGTTTGATTGAAGAAAGCGAAAAAATCCCGGAGTGATCCGGGATTTTTTTTCATATTCTGCTCACAAAAGTTTTATCACTTTGATCTGCAAATCAATTCGCTCGTAAAGAATCACTTACACTGTCATTCCCGCATTATCTTTTACTTTCAAATCTTTCAAAGATTTTGTCGACGTTTTTGAGATAAGGGCTAACATCGAATGCATCGTCTAAATCAAAATTCACATACTCTTTCATAGCTTCTTTCAAACTCTGCCTTTCTTTATTCCATACTTTCATCGAAGCCTTCTGTACCATCACATATGCGTCTTCTCTGCTCATGTTGTGTTCTATCAATTTAAGCAATACTCTCTCTGAAAAGACAAGCCCACCAGTCATATATATATTTTCTTCCATCCTTTTTTCATCGACCTTAAGTCCATCTATTATTTTTTTCAACTCATCTGTCATAAAATACACGATAGAAGTCGCATCGGGCAAAATTATGCGTTCGACTGAAGAGTGAGATATGTCCCTCTCGTGCCATAAGACTATGTCTTCCATCGCAGAAAGTGCATATCCCCTTATGACCCTTGCAAGGCCGGATATTCTTTCATCTTTAACCGGATTTTTCTTGTGCGGCATCGCACTCGATCCACGTTGGGTACCGGAGAATGGTTCTTGCAACTCACGTATTTCTGTCCTTTGAAGATTTCTTATCTCTGTGGAGATCCTTTCAAATTCTCCGGCCATCACGGCAAGCGTTGAGACGTATCCTGCATGGATGTCTCTTGGAAGAATCTGGGTAGAGATTTTCGCCGGTTTAAGTCCGATTTTTTTGCAGACATTCTCCTCTATTTCCGGTTGTACATTTGCGTAATTTCCAACGGCTCCTGATATCTTCCCTATCGATATATTTTCTTTTTCTCTCTCAAGTCTTTCTTTCGCTCTTTCAAGTCCGTAGTACCAGTTCAAAACCTTCAGACCAAAGGTCGTCGGTTCTGCATGAACTCCATGTGTCCTGCCTATTATCGGCGTGTATTTGTAACGTCTCGCAAGTTTTAACGTCGAATCCATCAAAGCATAAAGTCTCGAGAGGATCAAATCCGTGGCTTTCACCATTGCCATCGAAAGAGCGGTATCAACTACGTCCGAGGAGGTGAGCCCGTAATGAAAGTATCTTGCCTCATCTCCCATTCGAGACGTTACGTATTTTATGAATGCAATGACATCGTGGTCGACAGATACTTCTATCTTTTCTATTTCATCAACATCTATTTGCGCATTCTCCCGCGCCCTTTTACAGTATCCTTTCGGGATCATGCCGGCCTCTTCGTAGGCTTCCATAACGGCCAGTTCTACTTCAAGCCATCTTTCGAATTTCGCCTGCTCTGACCAAAGATTTTTCATACATTCAGGCGTGTACCTTTCTATCATGATCTCACTCCCATTCTATCGTGGACGGTGGCTTATCCGTTATGTCGTACACAACGCGCCCTATCTCCGGAACTTTTGAAGTTATTTCAGAAGATGCCATTCTTAAAATATCGTAAGGTATTTCATGCCACGAGGCAGTCATTCCATCGACGCTGTCAACACCTCTCAATGCAAGCACATATCCGTAAGATCTCGCATCTCCTTTTACTCCTACGGATCTTACAGGTAAAAGCACTGGGAAAGCCTGCCATATTTTGAAGTATTCTCCCGTCTTTAGAAGTACCTCCGTGAATATACCGTCTGCTTCCCTCAAAATTCTGACTTTCTCTCTTGTTATTTCTCCAAGAATTCTTACCGCAAGTCCCGGTCCGGGGAATGGATGTCTCGATATGAACTCTTGGGGAAGTCCAAGCAAGCTTCCAACTTCTCTTACTTCATCTTTGAAGAGGTTTCTCAAAGGCTCTAACAATTTCAAATTCATTCTCTCCGGCAATCCCCCAACGTTATGATGGCTCTTTATTTTTGCAGATCTTTGAGAGGAAGCGGCCGATTCTATAACGTCTGGATATATGGTTCCTTGGAGCAGAAATTCTGCATTGACCTTTCTCGCCTCTTTTTCAAAAATCTCTATGAATGTCTTTCCTATTATCCTTCTCTTCTCTTCGGGATCGGAGATACCCTTAAGATTCTCAAAAAACAGGTCGGACGCATCGACGTACTTGACATCTATTCCAAGCGTCTTGAGATTTTTCGGAACGTCCATGTCCATCTTTCTTAAAAATCCATGATCAACGAAAATAGATGTGAGATCTTTTCCTATGGCTTTCGAGGTTAAGATTGCAGCGACTGTCGAATCAACACCGCCGGAAATAGCACCTATGACATTTTTGCCATTTGTGATGCTCTTTATCTGTTCAATCTCGGATTCAACGAAATTATCCATGGTCCATTCCTTTTGAGCCTTACAAATGTTGAAGACGAAGTGCTTTATAATTTCTTTTCCTTGCGTGGTATGAATAACCTCCGGATGGAACTGTATGGCATATATCTTCATAGTGGAAGACTCGAAGGCTGCAATGACGTTAGACTGACTTACGGCAGTCTTTGAAAATCCATCCGGTATCGATTCAACTACATCTCCATGGCTCATCCATGTTACCGTTTCAGATGGTATTCCTTCAAAAAGCGGTGACTCGAAGAGTTTCACCTTTGTAAGACCGTACTCACCCTGAGGCCCTTTAACAACCTTGCCTCCGAATTTTTGAGCCAGAAGGTGCATTCCGTAACATATGCCGAGTACTGGAATTTTCCCTATCAACTTCATGGGCAGATCGTACATTTTATCGTAAACACTTTCTGGGCCTCCAGAAAGTATGATACCGTATTCTTCTCCAGTAAATTCTGCATAATTAGGACCTTCAACCTTTGAATACACTCCCAGTTCCCTTACACGTCTTGCGAGTAATTGAGTGTACTGGGATCCGTAATCGATGATGAGAATTTCTTTCATTTTATCCTCCCTAAAGTATTCATCCCATCATCTTCTCACTTCGTAATTTGGAGCTTCTTTTGTTATAAACACGTCATGAGGATGAGATTCGTTCATACCAGATTGGGTTATTTCGATGAATTCTGCTTTTTTGTGGAAAGTCTCGATATTCTTAGCGCCACAATACCCCATACCAGCTTTCAAACCACCAACAAGTTGATGAAGAATTTCAGAAGTTTTACCCCTGTACGGAACCATTCCTTCTATTCCTTCAGGAACGAATTTATCCACTGAAAAGTTTTCCTGAGCATATCTATCACTGCTTCCATTTTTCATGGCTCCAATACTACCCATTCCACGGTAAGATTTGAATTTTCTGCCCTCATAAATTATGACCTCTCCAGGAGCTTCGTCCGTCCCAGCAAACAAATTTCCTATCATGACGGCATGTGCTCCTGCTGCGATCGCTTTAGCGATATCACCGGAATACCTTATTCCTCCATCTGCTATAACAGGAATATCGCACTTTATGGCCTCTTCAACGCAGTCCATTATTGCCGTTATCTGAGGAACTCCAATTCCTGAAATTATTCGAGTCGTACATATAGAGCCTGGTCCAATGCCGACTTTGACGCTGTCTGCACCTGCATTCACAAGGTCCTTGACCCCTTGAGCAGTTGCAACATTCCCTGCCATCAATTGAAGATCTGGATATGCTCCTTTGATCATTCTGATAGCATCTATGACCCTTTTAGAATCACCATGTGCGGTATCTAACACTATCACATCTACATCCGCATCTTTAAGAGCTTTAACTCTTTCCATCGTGTCGTTAACCCCTACTGCTGCTCCAACCATGAGTCTACCGCGTGTGTCACGGGCTGCATTTGGATATTCATACATGGAACGTATATCTTTTATTGTTATCAATCCTACAAGAGCACCATCTTTTTCGATTATCGGTAACTTCTCTATCTTATGCTCCTGTAAAATTTTCTTCGCATCATTTAAAGTTACAGGAGGATATGCAACAACAAGCTTTTCAAACGGGGTCATCATCTTTTTGACCTTCGTACTTCTATCTTCCTGAAATCTTATATCCCTGTTTGTAAGAATTCCGATGAGTTTATGATTTTCAACGACGGGTAATCCTCCTATTTTGTAAAAACTCATCAGTTGTTCAGCGTCTTCAACACTTTCATCCGGGGAAATTGTCACCGGATCCTTTATGACGCCATTTTCCGTTACTTTCACTCTTTTAACTTCCATTGCCTGTTTTGTAACATTCATATTCTTGTGAATGATCCCGATTCCGCCTTCACGTGCCATAGCTATTGCCATTTCAGATTCGGTAACTGTGTCCATGGCAGCCGAAAGTATCGGAATATTTATGGTCAGCTCCCTTGTAAGGCGAGTTTTTACATCTACTTCTTTCGGTAAAACATCACTGTACTGTGGAACAAGTAAAAGATCATCAAATGTGTAAGCTTTTCTGAACATCTACACCACCCCAATTAACATTCACATCTTTTGGCGAATGAATACACTCAAACGATCATGATCTCCATAAAAAAAGAAAAAATCACTTACAAGGAGTGATCTATACATCAATCACACCCCCGTAGTCAGACAATTCATGGTTGTCTGGTAGAAACTTCCGAGCCATATTCTCAGAATTATACAAGGATCCAAATTTTCTTACATTATTCGTAAACATATTCAAGATATCATTTTTTGATATTCATGTCAATACCCTTCAAACCTTAATTTTTCTACAACTCTCGAATATGCTGGTACCCATTGCAATAACAGATGAAACATATTTGATATTCTTGTTCAGATCACTCAAAAGTATCTCGATACAGTCAACAACAACTTTTATATTCTTCCTATGATTGTGTATCATTGACTCAAGGCTTTTGAGATCGAGAGCATGTTATGGTTATATATACTAACTCATGATGTACGTCAAGATTACGATAAATATTACAAAACTGTCATTCCCAACCTGATTGGGAATCTCATCCTTACAAGAAAAAAGGCGATTTGCGTAGTTTGATAAACCATATCCTTAACGCCACCCCCGACTTGATCGGGGGGAATGACACTAAGACAAGCATCTTTCATTTCGTCATTCCGGTCGAAGAACCGGAATCGCATTTGAACTCTTAAAAGCGATTCCCGTAGTTTGATAAACCGTATCTTTAACGTCACCCCCGACCTGATCGGGGGGAATGACACTAAGACAAGACTTCTTCATTTTGTCATTCCGGTCGAAGAACCGGAATCGCATTGATAATTTGTGTGTTACAATGAATAAAATGAGAGATCATTAACCTTCAACCATTGAAAGATGGCAAAACAAAACCATATCAGGTTAAACAGGTAAGAAATTTAATTTTGAAATACAAACTTCATAAGGAGAATTGATATGTATAAATACGAAATGATTGTTTATTGGAGTGAAGAAGATAAAAGATATATTGTAGAGATGCCTGAACTTTCCGGATGTATGGCAGACGGAATTACTTATGAAGATGCAATTCAAAACGCTCAACAGGCAATTTCTGAATGGATAGAGACTGCAAATTTACTGGGAAGAACAATTCCAGCTCCACGTGGCCGATTAACATATGCTTGAGCAAAGTCGTCATTTCTGTAATTTCTGTTAGCTTCATTATATAAGGTTATAATCAAGCACTCATTGCCCTTAAAGAAATTAAAAAATCGAAAGTATCTGCCTGTTATTTACAAAGAAATAAATGAAAAAGACGGTTTTGTAATTACATTCTAAAGTATTTCAT
>Ga0078972_1005650_pt1 | contig 31331 bp, 27 predicted proteins | sample YelNatPaOPGAMG01_FD_67568 | JGI IMG/M metagenome (GOLD analysis project Ga0078972, IMG submission 67568) | Hot spring thermophilic microbial communities from Obsidian Pool, Yellowstone National Park, USA - OP-RAMG-01 (SPADES assembly) (version 2) | ecosystem: Environmental > Aquatic > Thermal...
TGGGCCCCACATGCGGGTGTGGGGCGGTTTTTTTCTGCCCTCTGGGCGGGGGGGGGGTATGACCCCCCCGTTTGTGTTCTCCCGGGGGTTTCCCCCCCCCCGCTCGCCAAGAGGTCTACCGGGGGGTTCACACCCCCCGCTCGCCGAATTTTGCTGGAAAACGGGTGGTGTTTTTGTCTTCACACCGGTTGTGGGCAAGGTATAATGAAGAATCATGTGAACCTTCGTCACATCAACCGGAGTGAGGCCCTATGAATTACGAAGTGCATGGAGAATTGCAACCCCTGGGTGGCGGCGACCCGATTCCCCTCATCCGTGAAGAGTTGACCATCGGCCGGCGCGAATCGTGTGATATTTGCTTGCGCTATCCGAATGTTTCCGGAATTCACGCCAAGCTGTCGTTTCGCAACGGCTACTGGTACATCCGCGACATGAACAGCACCAATGGTGTCAAGGTACAAGGCGTCCGTATTCAGGAGAAGCTGCTGCACCCGCGCGACGAGATCACCATCGGCAAACGTAAGTACATTATTGATTATGAATTGCCGGCTGATCGCCGCGCTCTCGATGAAGTGGTGGAAGAGGACATCATGAGCCAGTCGCTCTTGGAAAAAGCCGGCCTGGAGCGTCCCAAGCCTCCCCGTTCCGGACGCAAGTCCGCAGACGCCTTCGATCCGGGCGATTTCCTGCTCTCCGATGAATGATCGACGTAGTCATACAAGGCAGGAGGAGATCTAACACCTTGGCGAGCGGGATCGCATCAGCGCTCCGAGAGGGTTCCGCAGAGCGCTTACGCAATACCGCTCGCCTATTTCTGGATCAGTCTCTGCCGCCTAGGGGCCACAGCAGGTCCCAACCGATGACGAAAATCCCTGCATCGATCAGCAGATGACTCAGCCAGGACGGTACCAGACTGCCGCTGCGCTCATATAGCCACGCCCATACTGCGCCGCCGATAGCAATGGCCAAGGAGAAAGGCACCGCTGCTGTCCAGAAGTTCCCCGGTAAGTATACGTACAGTACGACCATGTGATGCGCCATGAAGGCCAAGCTCGACAGAGCAAGGGCCGGCACTTGTGTCGTTAGTTGGCGCAATTGTCCAAACACGAACCAACGCCAGTAGTATTCCTCCAACAGCGAATGCACCGTCACAATGAACCCGGCTAGCACCCCATAGCGGATCGGTGTGGCCATGTTGAATTCGCGCAACTTCTGCTGCAATTGCGCCGGCGTTTGTCGTAACATCTCTGTGTTGCGCAGCACTCCAAAATAGGTCCCCAGCATGAGCATCACTACGAGCAAACCGAAAGCCAGCCCGTAGTGCAAGGAAGGGGTGAGGGTTTTCTGGCTTGCACTGCGGAAGGAGGGGACTTGTCGCTCGACCACAGCCAGGAATAGCAGAGGAAACGCGAACTGAACGATCTTGCCGGCGACATAAGCGGACTGCTGCCCGATGTTTGGTTTGTCCTGTGATCCTGCTAAAGCCAAAAAATAGCTCCAGGCCGCCAGGGTCGGGAACGTCATGGCGAATAGCAGTGCGAACAACCGAGTCCGATTCTCCGTTATTTTCGACATGCCTTTTTCAGAAATAGTGTAGCGTTTCTTGGTTAGCACTCCCGAAGGAGAGGGGAACGCGCTCTAGCCCTCTTGCACGAGTCGGCGGACCAGGACACGGAGTTTTTTCTCTGCGGCGTTGGCGGTGGCGATGATGTCGGCGATGTCGACCGGCCCCAGGGCATCGGGCAGGCACATGTCGGTGATGATGGAGATGCCGACGTTGCGCAGGCCGCAATGGACGCCGACAAGGACTTCCGGCACCGTAGACATGCCGACTACATCTGCGCCGATGCCGCGCAGGAAGCGATATTCCGCACGTGTCTCCAAGTTAGGCCCTGACACGGCCACAAACACACCCTGATGCAGAACGATCTTTTCTTCTAAAGCGATGCGTCGAGCCAAGGCCAACAATTGGCGATCATACGGATAGCACATGTCCGGAAAGCGTGGGCCGAGCCGTTCATCGTTCTTCCCGATGAGCGGGTTCGCGCCCATCAGGTTGATGTGGTCTTCGATCATCATCAAATCGCCCTTGGCGAACTGAGGATTCATGCCGCCGCAAGCGTTGCTGACAATGAGCGTCTCGCAGCCGAGTGCCTTCATGACGCGCACCGGTAGCGTGATCTGTTGGAGGGAATACCCCTCGTAGTAGTGGAACCGTCCCTCCATTGCGACGACGCTTTTGCCAGCCAGTCGGCCGCATACCAGCCGGCCGGTATGCCCTGGCGCCGTCGGTTCAGGAAAGTGCGGAATGTTGGCGTAGTCCAGCGCCGCCTCAATGGCGATCTCTTCGATCAAGCCACCCAGCCCGGTGCCGAGAATGATGCCGACCTGCGGCCGCCCCTGCCAGCGCGCCTGGACCGCCGCCTTCGCTTCTTGGATCTGTTCGTACAACTCAGCCATGAAGTCCTCCTTTTTCCACTGCCTCTGATTGAATCCATCGCGATCTTCCGTTTCTCTTGGGGAGGGAAAAAAAAGGCACAACCCTGTGCCAAAATATAGGTGAAACTCCTCAAATACCTAACCCCTTCGCGTAGCGATCGGTTTAGCGACATGGAGTAAAAATGTTGGATTGACGGCCTCGAAGCGGAGCGTTTCGAGTTGTTCGGTGCCGCGCGCGATGTTGATAAGCAGCACGCCCACGCTGCCGGCCAAGCGTTTTAAAACGGCGTGAGTAGCGCTGAGGCTTTCCAGCGTGGCTACGTTGACGACCATATTGCCGCCCGGGCGCAGCGCCGTCCAGGCCGCTTCGAGCAAGCGCGTCACCTCATGTCCACAGCCGCCGACAAAGATCGCATCGGGGGCCGGCAAATCCGCGAACACGTCCGGAGCGATGCCGTGAATGGCGTGAAGATTGGAGACGCCGAATGTCTGGGCATTGGCCAAAATCAAGTGATAATCGGCGGCGTCCTGCTCGATAGCATAGACGGGGCCAGGATCGCTCAGCCGCGCCGCCTCGATGGCCACCGAACCCGAGCCGGCGCCGATGTCCCAGACGACGCTGGCCGGCTGAATCGCCATCTCCGCCAAGGCGAGGCACCGAACCTCCGCTTGCGTAATCAGTCCGCTCTTGGGCCGACTTTGCGCGAACACGTCGTCGGGATTGCCGAAGGGCCGAAAACGCCCTGCCGCCGCCGGTCGATCCGGCCGACCGGGCTTACGTTTGAGAATGACGACGTTAAGCGGGGCGAATTCCATGTCCTGAAGGTCGCGCAGCTCGCCCTGGGTGACGCGCTCATCGGGACCGCCGAGGTTCTCGCAGACGTACATGCGGAAATAATCGAGGCCCCGCGCCAACAACATGCGGGCGATCTCCGGCGGGCCTTCCTTCTCACTAGGGAACAGCCCGACCGTCTCCGCTGTGCGAATACGATCGAGGACGGTCTCCAACGGGTGCGTTTGCAGATTGGTGAGGTAGGCTTCTTCCCAGGTCTCCTTGATGCGCGCGAAAGCCAACTGCATGCTGCTGACGTGCGGCAGCACCTCGAAATGCTCCTTGCCCAAGCGATCGCACAAGTAGCGCGCCACTCCGTAAAACAGGGGATCGCCGCTGGCGACAAGGGCCAAGCGTCTGCGGCCCAGGAGGGTCGTTAACGCGTTGACGGTTTCCTGCCAATCGGTGCCAATCGCTCGCCGCTCCGCTTGGAGTTCCGGCAACAGTTTCAAGGTGGATTCGGAACCGAAGACGACCTCGGCAGACAGAAGCAAATCGCGCGCGCGACTGGTCAGCCCAGCCAGACCATCGCTGCCGACGCCGATGATGTAAATGCGCGGTTCAGGAGTGCTCACGGGTGGTTCCTGTCGAACACGGATTTCGCTCTTGTGAATTGATATACGCCTAGCGCAAAGGGCTGTCCGCCTCGGAAGCGATCTCGGCGGTCCTCCTCTTCTGTGGATTGTAAATAGACGCTGTTCTGCTGAATTCGCCCTTACCCCCTTGCAAGTCGATGCCGCGATTGAAATAATAATCCCTTCCTTGAGGAGATACGAATATGGCTGAATCTATAGTATTGCCCATCGAGAAACGCGACGGCCGTGGCACACGCTTGGCGCGCAAGCTGCGCGCTCAAGGGAAGGTGCCCGGAGTCGTCTACGGACACAAAGAAGAAACTGTCTCGGTAGCGGTGGCCACCGATGCCTTGATGTCAGCAGTGCGGCACGGGGCGCGGGTCGTCGATTTACGCACCGACAGCGGAGTGCAGAAGGCGCAGATCGCCGAATTGCAGTGGGACCATCTGGGGATGGAATTGCTGCACGTCGATTTCCGCCGCGTCGCTGCTGATGAGCGCATCCACGTTACCGTCCCGGTCGAGCTTAAGGGCATTGCGCCCGGCGTCACCGGCGGCGGCATTCTCGATCAGCCGATCCACACGCTGTCGATTGAGTGCGCCGCCGACAGCGTACCGGAATCGATCCGCGTCAATATCAACGAATTGCAGCTGGGCGCCGCCATCCACGTGCGCGAGCTGCATTTGCCGCCGGGCGTCAAGGCATTGGCAGACCCTGATGCTATCGTCGTCCATGTCACGGCCCCGCAGGCCGTGCCGGAAACCGCCGCCGCGCCGGGCGCCGAACAGGCCGAGCCGGAAGTCATCGGACGCAAAGCAGCTGCCGAGGAAGAAGAGGAGAAGTAGCCCGTGGTCGGCCGTCTGGGGTCCGCCGCAAAGATATAATGGGTGTGTCTTCCGTTTCGCCCCAGGCTGCCTGGATACTTGATGTACTACGGACGATGGACGACGGCCTACCATGAAAGTTGTGGTCGGTTTAGGCAATCCCGGCAAACGGTACGAGGGCACGCGCCACAACGTTGGTTTCGCCGTGATCGACAACTTGGCGGCCAGTCCGCGGGCAGGCCGTTTTCAAACGCGCTTTCAGGCCCAGGTGAGTGAGCTCAACGACGAGGTCGGCAAGATTTTGCTGGTCAAACCGGAAACATTCATGAACCTCAGTGGCCGTTGCGTCCGTGCGATCGTGGATTTTTACCAGCTGCCCTTGGCCGATTTGTTGGTGGTCTGTGATGATATCAATCTGCCGTTGGGCAAACTGCGCGTCCGCGCCAAAGGGACGCACGGAGGCCACAATGGGCTACGCGACATCCAGGACCACCTGGGCACGACAGAATACGCTCGGCTTCGCATCGGCGTCGGCGCTCCTCGAGACGACGCCGTCGATCACGTGCTGGGGCGCTTCAGCCCCAGCGAGCGCCCTGTCATTGAGGAGGCCATCGCCTTGGCGGTCCAGGCGGTGCTGACATGGGCAAGCCGGGGTGTCGAGGTATGCATGAATCAATATAACGCCCCCAAGGAGTGAGTTACGACAATGCCAGTTAATGTCTACGAATGCATGTTTCTTCTGGACACCAATAAAGTCTCTGGCGACGTTCCTAATGCCGCCAAGCAGCTGCACGCCCTCCTCGAGCGCAACAACGCGGAGGTGTTGGCCAGCCGGCCGTGGGACGAACGGCGTTTGGCCTACCCCATCGACGGCCACAAAAAGGGGCTGTACTACCTGACCTATTTCCGCACCGAAGGCAAGAACATCGCGGGCATCGAACGCGATTGCGCCCTGACGGAGTTGATCTTGCGGGCGCTCATTCTCAAGGTTAATCCCAAGCACGTAGATCTCATGCTGCAAGTGGCCCGTGACGAACATGCAGTGGCCTTGCAGACCGTCACTGAGCCGCCGCCCGAAGAAGAGATACCCAGCGAAGAGATACACGATGTCGAACCTGCCCCACGCCGCAGTTCGCGTCGCAAGGAAGAGACGGCCAAGGAGACGTGACACATTGAGCTTGCTGTGGGGTTTGCACGCTTTACACGGCCAGAAAAAGGAGCACGCATTGGCCTACCGCGCTTGCATACGCCTAGCAGACGTATGTATAGTATTTAGGTGGTGTTGGTGTAAAGTACTTTTTGGACCCGGCGAACGGGTCTTCTCGTGCAGGAGATGCCCCCATGGCGAACCTCAACAAAGTAATGCTCATCGGCCGATTGACCCGTGACCCGGAAGTGCGAACCTTCGGCAATGGCGGCAAAGTCGCTCGCTTCGGTTTTGCCGTCAACAACCGCAGAAAGAATCAGCAAACCGGGCAATGGGAGGAGGAACCGGTTTTCCTGGACATCGAGGCGTTCAATCGCCAAACAGGACGGCAACTCGCCGACCAAGTGGAACAGTATTTCAAAAAGGGAGCGCAGTTTTACCTCGAAGGCCACCTTCGCTTGGATTCGTGGCAGGACAAAAATGACGGCTCGAAGCGCTCCCGGTTGGTGATCGTCCTCGACGACTTTCAGTTTCTCGAACCGCGGGCCGAGGGCAGTGGGGGAATGAGCGGCCCCGTGGCGCGCGCCGGCGCTCCGATGCAGCGCCGACCGGAACCCAGCTATCCCCAGGGCGGCGGGTTCCCCGAACCGGAGCCGGACATGCCCGGCGATAATTCCGATGACATCCCGTTCTAAGTGGAGACGGGGACAGTTAGACAGGTAGGTATTGCTATGGCCAAAAAGCGTAATCATGTCCTCAAGGGCAAGCACGGCGGCATGCAATTGGTGCTCACCGAAGACGTTCCGCATCTGGGCAAGCAAGGAGACGTGGTCGAAGTCCGGCCCGGATATGGGCGCAATTATCTGTTGCCGCGCGGCATGGCCACGATCCCGACGGAGCACAATCTTCGCCTCTTGGAGCGCTATAAAATCCGCGTCAAACAGGCCCGCGAGGCGCGCATCGCTGACCTCAAAGCGCTGGCGGAACAGATCGCCAAGATGGCCGGCATCACCGTCGAGGCCAACGCTAACGAGGAAGGTCATCTTTACGGCTCCGTTGGCAGCGCAGAAATCTCCAAAGGACTTAAAGCCAAGGGAATGCTCGTCGAACCGGAGATGGTGAAGCTGGAAGGACCAATTAAGGAAACCGGATTGTACGCCGTTAAGCTGAACTTGGGATACGACATCGAGACTGAGGTTAAAGTCGCCGTCATTAAAGCACAGAAGTGAGAGATGCCGCGGGCAGGGAGGCTCGGCGGCCGGGTGGTTTTCGGTTTTCGGAGTTCGGTGTTCCGGACGATACAAAACAGCAGCTTTGAACGCCAGACCCCAAAAATCGAAAACCATCCCAGCAGGGAGGTGAGTCCATGTCGCCGGAAAATGTCGGACTGGATCGTCTTCCGCCGCAAAACCTCGACGCTGAGCGTTCTGTGCTCGGCAGCATGTTGCGCGACAACGATGTCATCGATGTGGTGACGCAAATCCTCAGCGCCGAAAGTTTCTATCTCGATGCCCACCGCAAAATCTTTCAGGCCATCTCGGACCTGCGCAACAAGGGCGGTCAGCCCGTCGATTTGGTCCTTCTGCACGAGGAACTGAACAAGCGCGGCCAACTGGAAGATGTGGGCCGCGCTGCCTATTTGGCCTTGCTCTGGGACGCCGCGCCCACGGCGGCCAACGCTGAGTATTACGCCAAGATCGTCCGCGACAAAGGCATCGTCCGCAGCCTCATCCACGCCAGCACCGAAATCCTGCGCGATGCCTACGAACAGAACCAGCCCGCCGAGGAGTTGTTGGAAGAGGCCGAACGCAAAATCCTCGATGTCGCTCAGATGGGTGTGGCCGGCCAAACCATCACGCTGGAAGAGGCGATCACGGAAACTTATCGTCGCATCGACGACCGTGCCAGCGGCAAGCAGAAGGCCGGCGGCCTTTCGACCGGTTTTATCGATTTGAACGAAATCACCGCCGGCCTGCACGACGGTGAATTGATTATCATTGCGGCCCGGCCCAGCGTCGGCAAAACTTCTTTTGCGCTCGGAATAGTCCGTAATGTGATTATCGACGAGAAGGCGCCGGTTTTCTTCGTCAGTCTGGAGCAATCGCGCATCGAATTGGCCGAACGCTTGTTATGTTGTCAGGCCCGCGTGGACAGTCATCGGCTGCGCAAGGGCACGCTCAGTTCCGACGACATGGACCGCCTCATCGATGCGGGCGGCGTGCTCCGCAACGCCAAGTTGTTCATCGACGATTCGCCGGTGCAAAGTATGCTCCGCATCGCCGCCAATGCCCGACGGTTGAAGTTGCGCCACGGCATCAAGCTCATCGTCGTCGATTACTTGCAATTGATCGAGCCGGACAATCGCCGCGATCCCCGTCAGGAACAGGTCGCGCAGATTAGCCGTCGTCTCAAGGCGCTGGCCAAAGAATTGCAAATTCCGGTTGTGGCCCTGGCCCAGGTCAATCGCGCCGCAGAGGACCGGCAGGACCATCGACCGCGCCTGGCAGACTTAAGAGAGTCGGGAAGCATCGAAGCGGATGCCGACACGGTCATGCTCTTGCACCGTCCCGATCGTTATGAACCGGGCCAGCACGAAGGCATTATTGAAGTGATTATCGCCAAGCAGCGCAACGGCCCCACCGGCGAAATCACACTCGCTTACCTCAAGCAATTCATGCGTTACGAAGATTACGCTCCCGGTACGCCGTTTGATAGTTAGTTTCGCCGTGAACTGTAGAGTGCTTTACGCGCTTGGCAAGGGGTTGTAAATCTTTGACTGCGGTAGGATCGCCATGATAGGATAAGAAGAGCTTAACGGAAGCAACGTTTCCGCTCTCTCGCCTGATGCATCACAAACGGATCCGCGAAGGTTGACCTGCCGTGAACACACTTTTCTGTCCTGGCCCGCTTTCTCGACGTGATTTCCTGCGTCTCGGCGCGTTCGCGCTGGGGGGAGTAGGGATTGGCAATCTCCTTGGCCTGCGTGCTGCGGCCAAGGCGGCCGGCCGGTCTACGCCGGACACGGCGGTGATCTTCCTCTGGCTGCCAGGCGGGCCGTCCCACCTGGAAACGTATGATCCCAAACCGGATGCTCCCGCCGAGTATCGCGGCGAGTTCCGCCCTATAAAAAGCAACGTCCCCGGCATCGAGATTTGCGAACTGCTGCCGCTTCATGCCAAGATTGCCGACAAATTTGCCCTGATTCGCTCGATTGCCCATACCTTCGCCGATCATGGCGGCGGCCACAAACGCTTCCTCACTGGCTATGAGCCGCGCGAAGCAACCGGCTTCGTCAACGATCATCCCATGGTCGGCTCCGTGGTAGCCAAGTGCCGTGAGCACCTCCACCCGGGCATTCCCAATTACATCGCCGTCACCGATCCCGGCCGGCAGGGGATTGACGTGTTCAGTTTCGGCTCGGCTTACCTCGGTCCTTCCACGCACCCTTTCATCTTCGCGGGCGATCCGAGTGATCCTAAGTTTCAGGTTCCTAATCTTCTGCCCAATCCGAATGTCGCCCCCTGCTTGTCCGAGCGTCTGAAACTGCGTGCGGAACTGGACGCCGTCTCCCCGCAAATCGACGCCGGGACGACCATGACCGCCCTGGATGCATCACGGGAAAGGGCTGTGGAACTGCTGCGCAGCAGCGTGGCCAACAAAGCGTTCGACCTGAGGCAAGAACCCCAGAAGCTGCGCGACCGCTATGGTATGCATGCCTGGGGCCAACGCTGTCTGTTGGCCCGCCGCCTCGTCGAACACGGTGCCAGCTTCGTGACGATGGTGTTGGAAAACCCGTATCAGTCGGGCATCCCCCGGCTCAAGGCCGGCGTCTACAACTGGGACTCCCATGCCGTCAACTGCCATCTCTTCGAGGACGCCAAGGTACGTCTGCCGATCTTCGATCGCTGTGTATCCGCTTTGATCGAAGACCTGTACGCTCGCGGCCTGGACAAGAAAGTCATGCTGATCGTGACGGGCGAGTTCGGCCGCACGCCGCGCATCGAATACAACAAAGGCACGGAGACCGGCGTGCGCCAACCTGGCCGCGATCATTGGCCTCATGCGATGTCGGTGTTGGTAGCCGGTGGGGGGCTGCGCGTCGGGCAGGTAGTCGGCTCCACCAACCGTAAGGGGGAACATCCCAAAGACCGGCCCTTGACGCCTAACGACCTGTGGGCCACCATGTTCCACCACCTCGGCATTGACTGGCACAACACCAGCTTCCTCGATCACACCGGCCGCCCATTGGCCATCCTTCCGTACGGCGAACCCATCCGGGAATTGGTGTAAACGAAAACCTGTTATACCGGATACGGACCCAGACACAGGCGAGCGGAGTCGCATCAGCGCTGGCGAGCGGGGGGTGTTAACCCCCCGGTAGAACTCTGGCGAGCGGGGGGTGTTAACCCCCCGGTTGTGCTACCGGGGGGGTATACTGGGCACGAGAAGGGTTGGGGTGGGGGGAAAGAGAAAAAATGTCCAATCTCCCCGTGCCCAGTATAGAATCGACGGCAGCACTATTTTTTCCTTTTCCTCTCGCAGGCGATAATTTCTCTCGTCAAGGAGGCCTGCAAGCGTTAAGATCTCCTGAATAGATGGGGCTTTTGGTCCGTCTGACACCAGGGAGAGCGCGCGACGCCATGGCCACCCTCACTGCACCGTGCCCGCACAGCGCCAGCGACGAGCAATTGCTCGCCTGCTTTGCCGCAGGACATCGGCAGGCGCTGGACGAGTTGTTTCGCCGCTATCGGCAACCGGCGTATCGGGTGGCCTATCGCTTGCTCGGGCACGAAGCCGATGCTCTGGATGCCGTCCAGGAAGGCTTCATCAAGGCGCTGACCCATCTGCACAGCTTCCAAGGGCGCAGTTCGTTCAAGACTTGGTTGCTGCGCGTGGTCAGCAATGCCGCCCTCGACTTGGGGCGTCAACGCCATCGCCGCGATGCCGTCAGCCTCGATGCGTCGCCCCACAAAGATTTGCCCGATGCACGCTTGCTCACGGCCGACGAAACGGGACGCCAGCTCGAACGCGACGATTTGCGACGCCAGTTGGACAGGGCCCTGGATTGTCTCTCAGAGGTGCAACGGCAGACGTTCGTGCTCTTCGCCGATGGGGGATTGAGTTACCGTGAAATTGCGGAGGTCATGCATACCTCGGTTGGTACGGTGATGAGCCGGCTGTTTTACGCTCGGCGGAAATTGCGGAATTATTTGAACGAACGAGGTTCGTTATGAGCGCAGATCGGGAGAGTCTGGAAGCCTGGCTGCGGGAACATCCCGAGGCCCGCGACGACCTTGCTGATTTGCTGCGCTTGCGCGAGTTGTATCAATCCGCTTGTCCGCCGGAACCGGACGAGGCCGCTTGGAACGCCGTGCGTTTGCACCTCGGCGAAGCGCTGGGGCGCGGTCGTTCGCCGCGCCGGTGGTGGGCGCTGGCCGCGGGGACTGCGGCCGCCGCACTCCTGGCCGTGCTGTTGATGCGCTCGGCGTGGTCTCCCTTCCGCTTGTCCCCTCCCTTGCAAGGAGGGGGAAAGGCGGAAGGGGAAACGGTTCAGGGCGTTAAGAGACCGTTTCCCGTGGCTGAGCCGGAGGACGTGACAATTGTCAGCATGGATGCGCGCGATGTCGCCGCCCTGGTAGTGGGCGAACCGCCCGTGGGAGGCGATCTCCAATTCGCCCGGCCGGAAGACATCCGTGTTATTCGCTGCGAGCGCTGCCCCCACAGCGGCCGCTCGGCCCGGCTTGAACAAGGAGACGAAGTGCTCATGTTTGTGACGGCTGCTGCCATCGCGCCGCCGGAGGACGATTAATGGGGCCACGCTCCCATGCTCCGCATGGGAACGGGCTGAGAGGGTATCATGTCGCCGCGTCCACATGTTCTCGTTTTCATGTTCTGCATGGGAATGGCCTTGGTCCTCTTGGCGCCGTTGGCTGCTGCGCCGCCCAAGGGGGCAAAAAAAGATACTGTAGAGGTCGCTGTTATCGCCATCTTGGCCACCGATCGTCATAACCAAATCAATCCAAAATTAGACTGCATCGCCCGCCAAGTACGCAAAACGCGCAAGGAGTTGACCGGCTTCCAATTGGCCACCATGACCAGCCAACCGTTACCTATCGGTGTCTCACACGTCTTCGAGGTCGTCGGCAACCAGAAAGTCGGCGTCACCGTGCTGCGGGGGGCCGACGAGAAAGACCGTGTGCAAGTGAAAGTGGCGCCGCCGGGGATGGGCGAAATCACCTACGACACCTGCTGCGGCAAATTCCTGCCCATCGTCACGGAATTCCGCACCAAGGACAAGGAACTGCTCATCATCGCCGTGTGCGTTCGCCCCTGTCATGAGAAATAAACGACCGGCAGGGACCGAGTACAGCAATTTAAGAGGAGCGGTCTAACGGTCCTTTCCCCGCGGTACAGCAGGCGGCAGGTATGGTGTTGGGATGTACTGTACAGCGGGCTGGCGCTGCATGGGCTGCGGGAAAAGGGCCATAAGCTGATAAAACTCCACAGGCATGTCAGCCCGCACCGGCAAACCCAGTTCGCGGGCCTCCTGGAAACTGATCGGGTGATCGTGGGTCCAGGTTCCCTGAGATAACTTGTCGGCCAACGCTTCCGCTCGGTCGGTCGGCATTTTGTCGGCCAGGAGTTCCAGCACCTCCGTTCGGATCTGGTGCAGCGCTTTTTCGGCCATGTCCGCCAGGATTAGTGTCTTGTCCTCCACCTCGTTGACGTTCTTGGTCTTGATAACCTTGACCAAGGAAGCCGCCGGATATTCGCCCAGTTGCGGATCGACCGGCCCCAGAACGGCATGGCAGTCCATGACGATTTCGTCGGCGGCCAGGGCGATCAAGGTGCCGCCAGACATAGCATAGTGCGGCACGTGAACGGTCGTCTTGGCCTTGTGCGCCCGAATGGCGCGGGCAATTTGCAGGCTGGCCAGCACAAGGCCGCCGGGCGTGTGCAACACCAAGTCAATGGGGACATTGTCGTCGGTCAAGTGGATGGCACGGATCACTTCCTCGGCGTCGTTGATGTCGATGAACCGCATCAGAGGAAAGCCGAGGAAGCTCATCGTTTCTTGGCGATGGACTAGCAGGATGACGCGGCTGCCGCGCTGGCGCTCGATTTTGTGCAACAGCCGCAGGCGAGCACTGTCCAGCAGCTTTTGCCGCAGCCACGGCTGTAGCATGGAAAGCATCAGAAAAATCCAGAAAATGTCGCCAATCCCTCCACCCATGCTCACACTCCTCTGGTTACCACGGCCAATACTCGTCTGCGTAATAGCGCCGGTATTGTTGGGACGGCTTCTTGAAGACGGGCAGAAGGACCAGACCCGCAACAAAGCCGCCGACATGGCCCCACCACGCTATCCCTTGATAGTTGTCCGCAGCGACTAACGATAAGGCGCCGCTGAATAGCTGGCTAAGGAACCACAAGCCAAGATAGAAAACGGCCGGGACTTCGACCACGAACGGTATAAATAGAATAGGAATGAGAGTAAGGATACGAGCCGTAGGGAAGAGAACAAAATAGGCGCCGAGGACGCCGGCAATGGCGGCCGAGGCGCCGATAGTGGGAACGGTGCTCGTGGGATTGGTCAAGCAATGCGTCAGGTTTCCTGCCACGCCGCAGAGCAGGTAAAAGACCAGATAGCGAGCCGGCCCCATGCGGTCCTCGACGTTATCGCCGAACAGGTAAAGGGTCCACATATTGCCGAGAAAATGCATCCAGCCGCCGTGCAGAAACATGCAAGTCACCAGGGGCCACCAGCCTTGGGCCTCGCTGCCGAGTTGGGCCGGGACCACACCCAGCTGGGCGATGAGCTGTTCCAGGTACTTCGGCGGCAGGGCCAGCTCCTGAAAGAAAACCAGACCGTTTATCAGGATCAATCCCCAAGTCGCCAAGGGAACGCTTCGGGATGGAACCGTGTCCTGAATAGGGAACATGCGCTAATCTTCTGAGCCAGGCTTTCAGCAGGTCCGTGCTCCCGCAGGCGTGGCCCACGTCTGCATATTCGGTGTAGCGCGGACTGGCCCCGGCGGCCCGCAACGCCGCAATCGCGCGTCGCGATTGCTTCACCTCGATGACGTTATACATACGGGCCATGAAAACGCCAGCAGGGAATGTATTGGATGACCTCGGTGCTGTACGGATCGCTGCCTAGCTCCACACACTGAAGCCGCCTGCCGACGTGCCCGTCGGATGAATGGGCGATGGCCCTATGCGCGGTATAAATTGTGGTATCGGATGAGGCGCTAGAGAGCACCGCCAGGGCCTTCCATCATGCTGCGCAAGGGGCCCCTATCTGGCTGGCAGCACTCTGGTCATCGGCACGTTTATTTCTCCTCTGTGCTTGCCGATTTCTCTTGAGCGATGAACGGATCGATCACGCGTATCTTGGCCTCGTAGCCGGCATAACCAGCGGCGGCAAAGAGTAGCACTAGAATCAGCCAGCCTTTGACGCGAAACAGATTGAACAAGCTGAGGACGATGTGCAGTAATAATCCGACGGCAACCCCAGCACCGCTATAGACGATGCAGCGGGCAAACATTGGCCCCTGGGGTTCGGGAAGGCGCGCCAGCCACCAGAAACTAATGTCCACGACTTGCGCCAAGAGCGGCAGCGGACACAAGACGGTTCGCACCCACCGCGGATAATTGCTGAAGGCGAGTATCAAACCAGTCAGGCCGTACAACATCGAGAAGCTGAGCAGATGCACATGCGTCGTTTGGGCCAATTTTTCCAGCGACATGCCCGCGGAGGTCTTTACAGAAGCATATTTCTTGATTTCAGCGAAGTTGGTGAGGGGGAAATGTTGCGCTTCTCCGCCGTCCTGATGGCAGGTAGCGCAGCGTTCTCGAAACAGTGTTTGAATTTTGACGGCACGCGGCTCGACCGGTTGACCGTTCTGTTCCACCAGCATCTTCCGCGTGATGGGCAGATGGGCAAGATCGGGCGGCAGAGGGAAATTGTCTTCCGTGTACTCCTCTTCCTTGGCGCCGTTGCGCACCCAGGCGATCATGGCCAAGCGCTCGCCGTTGCGCTCCTGATCGATTTCGGCCTTGGCCGCTTCTTTGATAGCTTTGTCCGGCTTCTTGAGGCCCTGTTTCTGCGCCAGCTGACGCGCTCTCTCGGCGATGGCGTTGTTGTAGTCCTCCGAGCGCTTGAAGAAGGCGGCCGTCATCTGCCCTTGGCCGTTCATCTTTTTGCCTTGATAATCTTCCGGCAACAGTTGCTCGATTTTGCTTTGCGGCTTCTCACCGACCGCGCCATGAAAAACGCGGACCACATCTTCCGGGCTGGGCAGCAGAGCACCGGGCGAGGCGTGCTGGAAGTGCAGTTGCACCAGCGCCGAAATATAGCCGAGGCCAACCGACAGTAAAAACAGGGCCAATGTCAGGCGCACAGGTAGAGGCAGCTCAGCTAAGGTAGGGACAGGCGAAGGAGAAGGAGGAGCAGGTGCGTTCATCCGGTGGGACTCCTAGGTTGCCTCAGTAATTATCGAGCGCTTCAGCGACGGCGTCCAGAATGCGGCGGCGGGCATCGTCGAGGGAGGTTTGCAAGACGGCTCCGGAGGCCAGGCGGTGGCCGCCGCCGCCGAAGCGCTCGGCCAGCCGGGCCACATCGACACGCCGCGAGCGGAAACTGACTTTGACACCGCCGTGTGGCTGCTCCATAAATAGCAAACCGACTTCGACTCCTGCCAGGCTGCGCGTGTAATTAATCAAGTCTTCGCTGTCTTGCGGCGTAGCGCCGGTAGTTGCGTAATCATCGCGGTGGATTTCGGTGTGCGCCACGCGACCGCCGTGCGTCACCTGCAAACGCGATAGGACCAGGCCCATCAGTTTCAAACGCTCCGGGGTATTTTGCTCGAACAGACATTCATAAGCCTCGCTAGCCCGCGCGCCCGCGCGGACCAGGTCGGCCGCCAGGGTGAAGGTGGCGGGCGTGGTATTGTTATGGCGGAACCAGCCGGTATCCATCGCCAGGGCGACGAACAAACTATGGGCCGCTGAGGCAGGGATCGGCCCCCCCAGAGCGAGGATAGCTTCGTAAACGAGCCGGCCGGTTGCCTCGGCCGCGGCGTCCACCATCCGCAGCGCGCCCAGATCGTCTTGGGTCAAATGATGATCGATGACAACCTTGGCAAGGGGCAGCGAACGCAAGAACGGGCCCAAGTCACCCAGTTGGTCCCAGGTGCCGGTATCGAGAATGATGACGGCGTCGGCATCGCGGTAGAGATCGCCCGGCGGCTCAAAGCGGCGGATGCGCCGCCCTGGATCAAGGAAATCGTAGCGCGGCGGCAGCACGCTGGCCACGGTCATCCGCACAGTCTTGGACAGCGGGGGCGCTTCGAGCACGTCGGCCAACGCTAACATTGAGCCGAGGCCATCGCCGTCGGGTCGGACGTGGGTGGTCAAGAGGAAATGTTGGTGGCGGCGCACCCAATGGACAAAGGGAGACCAATCCAGGGGCATGGGGAACCTTTCATAAGCCTGCGGTTGTGTCGGCGCTACTTCGTCGCAGCCTCGTTAACTCCTTAATACGGGAACGCCTCATCGATCGGCGCTGCGGCCAAGTCGATGAGGAAATCGCCCAAGCGCTCGACCAATACATCCATCAAGCGCCGCCCTTTCTCAGCCGTGGCAGCCCTTGGATCGCCCAATCCGGTATTGGTGCTGACCAGGTGCCAGGGCCGTGTGATGCTGATCCAGCCGCGATTGATGGCGTCGAAGCGCGACGGTTTGGCTGCCCCCTCATCGGCCCATTCTAAATGTAACAGCTCTGGAAAAAAGGCTAATCCCAGGCTGGTCTCGATCTCGTCGGCGTGTTCACCGGGCGCCTCAAACAACCCCGGATAGATATCCTGGGCCATCCGGAACCAATCGCACAGGCATAAAAACACCGAACTCCGATGGTGCAGCTCGCGCATCAACGGTTTCAGTTCGTTACCGCCGTGGCCGTTGAGCAACACGAGCTTGCGCACGCCTTGACGCTCCAGCGAATCGACGAGGTCGGTCAGCAGGTGCAGCAATGTCGTCGGGGTAACGCTGCATGCCAAGGCGCCGGGGATGCGCAGATGATTGGTGTTGACGCCGTAGGGGATGGTCGGCAGCAGGACGACGCGGGCGCCGGCCTGATAAGCGCGTTCGCACGCCCGCTGCCCCAACAACTCAACCTGAAAGGTGTCCGTGCCGTAAGGCATGTGCAGGTTGTGCGGTTCGGTGGCGCCGAAGGGCAGCACGGCCGCTTGCCAAGGCTTCTCACGGACCAAAGCATGCGTCTGTTCCGCTAAAATGTACTCGCGCATTCCTTCTTCCTGTTCAAAAGTTCACCGAATCTTGAACAATCGGCTCGCGGCGAAACGCTCCCGTTGCTATAATGTACTTCTCCCAGACAGGAGGTATGGTATGCAACGGCCTGCTGCGCCGCCAGTGACGACTCTGGATGATCCTTCCCTGTATTTCAACCGGGAATTGAGTTGGTTAGAGTTCAATCGTCGCGTCCTGGAGGAAGCGCAGGATGCAAACGTGCCGCTCTTGGAGCGCTTGAAGTTCCTGGCCATCTTCGAGTCCAACCTCGATGAGTTTTTCATGGTCCGCGTCGGCGGTCTTCTGCAAAAGATGCAATCCGGCATCAGCTATGGCTCTGGCGCCGACCGTATGCCGGTCAAAGAACAGCTCGAACGCATCGGGCAGACCGTCCGTGAGATGACCGACCAGACCTACCACTGCCTCATGAAAGAGGTCTTGCCAGGGCTAGAGCGGGAGGGCATTGTCCTTTTGGCGCCGAAAGACCTGACCGAGTTGCATCGCAAACACCTCTCGGAGTTGTTTCGCCGGGAGATCTTCCCTGTGTTGACCCCCTTGGCTGTTGATCCCGGCCATCCGTTTCCCCTGTTATTGAATAAATCGCTCAACCTCGCCATCGTCCTCCAGCGGCCGAGCAACTCTGAAAAGTTGTTCGCCGTCGTGCAGGTGCCAAGCGTCCTGCCGCGCTTCGTAGCTTTGCCTCTTCCGGGAGCGGGAGGAGACGGAGGCGGGGGTGCGGCGGTGCGGCACGTCTTCACGCCGTTGGAAAACGTTATTCGCATGCACCTGCCGGAATTGTTCCCCGGAATGCAGATTGAGAGCGCCACGGTTTTCCGCGTGACACGCTACAGCGACATCGAGATTGACACCGACGATGTCGAAGACCTGCTCAAAGAAATCGAAGAAGAGGTACGGCGGCGACGGCGGGGTGCAGCCGTGCGGCTGCAAATCGAGGCGGACGCCCCGCCTGAAGTGGAACAGTTCCTCACGACCGCCCTCGACCTCGATCCGACCGATGTGTATCGCCATCCGGGCTTGCTTGATTTGACTGGGCTGTTTCAGATTCACAGTCTGCCGGGTTATCCGCACCTGCGTGATCCGCAATTCGTGCCGCAACTGGTGCCGGAATTCGTCCAGGCGACTAACCTGTGGTCGGCCATCCGCAACCGCGACATCCTCATTCACCATCCCTACGAGTCTTTCAGCCATGTGGTCGATTTCGTCGAGGCGGCGGCCAACGACGAGCGCGTGCTGGCCGTCAAGTTGACGTTGTACCGCACTAGCAGCGATTCGCCAGTAGTACGGGCACTGGCCCGGGCCGCGGACAACGGCAAACAAGTGACAGCGGTCATCGAGTTGAAAGCGCGGCTGGACGAGGAACGCAACATCGTGTGGGCGCACGAACTGGAGAAGGCCGGGGTCCACGTGGTCTACGGTTTCCCCGACTTGAAAACCCATTGTAAGGTCGCCTTGGTGGTCCGCCGCGAGGACGACGGCATTCGCCGCTACGTTCATCTATCTACCGGCAATTACAATCCGCAGACGGCCCGTATCTACACCGATATCGGTTTTTTCACGTGCAATCCGGACTTCTGCGAGGACGCCTCGGCGCTGTTCAACTATCTGACCGGCTATTGCGAATTGCCGCAGTGGCGCAAGTTGGTAGTGGCGCCCAGCCGTATGCAAGCGTTCATGATCGAGAAGATCAGCCGGGAAACCGCCTTGCAGCAGAGCGGTCGGGAAGGCCGCATCATCGCCAAGATCAATGGCATCCTGGAGCCAGCCATCGTGCAAGCCCTGTATCGGGCGAGCCAGGCCGGGGTGCGTATCGACCTGATTTGCCGCGGCATCTGTTCCTTGCGGCCCGGTATTCCCGGCATTAGTGACAACATTCGTGTCATCTCCATTGTGGATCGCTTTCTGGAACATAGCCGAATCTATTATTTCGGTAACGACGGCGATCCGCAGGTTTACATCGGTTCGGCCGATTGGATGGATCGCAATTTGAGCCGCCGCGTCGAAGTGGTTTTTCCCATTGAGACGCCGGAGTTGAAACAGCGGCTGATCCGTGAGATCTTGGCCACTTCGCTGGCCGACAATACCAAGGCCCGTCTGCTCCTTCCGGACGGCCGTTACGAACGTCTCCAGCCGCTCGACGGCCAACGGCCCATCCGCAGTCAGGCCTGTTTCTTGGAAATGGCCCTCCAGAACGCTTCGCGCGCGATCGCGGAACCGCCGCCTTCCCCGCCTCTCCCGTTCATCGAGCAGCGCCCCAGCACCCGCCGCTATCGCAAACGCCAAACCAGCTGACGCTTGGCTTCGCCACCGCCCATGAGCCACCGCCGGGGTGAACCCGGCGGCTCGCCCATAGTCTGTGAGCCGCCGGGTTCACCCCGGCGGCGGCTCGCCATGTTGGCACTTTCCGCCTCTGGGGCGAGGGAATTCGCGTTTCCTCTATTCAAGGGCAGGTTCCCAGTGCTCGGTCGGCTCCTCATGTAGGTGGTAGCGTTCGATGAGACGAACGCAGGTGTTCCAGCGCAGCAGGGCGTCGTCGTTGCCGTGCGGCCGAATGGTTTCGGCCTTATCGTAAAACTCCATCGCTTTGCATAGCCAGGGATAAGCGACGCGGCTGCTTTCCGGCGCTGCCTGGCTCAGCCGGGCGCTGGCGCGGCGCTCCCAGATCAAGCCGGCATAGTAGTAGCGATCGTACTCGTGATGCAGGCGCGGCAGGATTTCCCGCGCGTGATGAAAAGGACCAGCGTCGCCCTGATGGAACTGATCCGTCAGGGCCAGCAACAGGGTGATAAGGGCCGGCTGATTGTCGGGATCGATCGCCAGCACGTCCTCGCAGATACTCTCCGCTGCCTCCGGCTGATTGAGCAGCCGGTAACGCTCGGCTTTTTCCAGAGCGGCCGGGATCGCTTCCGGCCCGATGCGCTTTAACTCGAACATGGCTGCAACCTCTCATGGGATTCGCCACAGCAGATAAACTGTCCAGACCGACCCGACAATCGCACCGCCGTAGCACAACACGTTAATCACCTCATTGAGATGTTTGATCTGCAATCCATCGTACAGGGTGTAGCGAAAACGATGCGCGCTGTGAAACAGTGCCAAGGTGCAGAGGACAAAGAAGTATCCCTGCGTTGCTGGATGCCGCAACAGGGAGAGCAAATGCTCATAACTGGGATGCGCCCAGCCCAGGGGCACGGCCAGCCCAAATAGAAATAGGTGTATGGGAATCAATAGCGCCGCCAGCACGCCGCCGGCGCTAAAGAGCGTCCACAGAAACGGCTCCAGGGATTTCTTGGCCATTTGGCAGCTCCTTCTCGGTTGACCGCGAGCCGCGGGCGAGCGCGGCGCCCTCGCCTTCGGCTCGCGGCTAAACTTTATCCTCCCAAAATGATCCAGGCCACCAGTGCGGAGGCCAAGGCCCAGACGACGTAATTCGACCCAGCGATCCAGGCGGCGGGGACGCGCTTGCCGTGCAGCCGTATCACCATCGCCTGCGGCGCCAACTTGAACCAGGTGATTGCATGGAAGACCACAAAAAACAGGGCGATGAGATTCACGATCAGGACGACAGGTTGTTTCGACCAGTCTTGGAAACGTTGATAGCCCTCCGCGCCTTGGCTGAGGGCCTGGATCTGCACCAGAGTGAAGATGACGAACCAGGCGACAAACAGACTGCTCAGCTCGCGCAGGATGAAAGCAAGATACGACGGGCGACGCAGCCACCAGTAGGTGGAGGTGCGGCGGCGATACCAGCGCGGATGAAATTCGGTGTAGATCGGCGTCTGGTTCATGAGGTTCCTCGCGGCATCAGGAAGGACTTGAACCACTCCAGCGCCGCTTTGAGCTTGTAGCGCTGGATGGCGGCAGCGGGATCGACACTCTTGGGGCAAGCCTTGGTGCATTCGCCCACAAACGTGCAGCCCCAGATGCCCGTGTGATCAGAAAGCAGCTCCATGCGTTCGCGCCCGCCCTGATCGCGCGAATCCAGGTTGTAGCGCTGGGCCAAAGCGAGGGCGGCCGGCCCGATAAAGTGCGGCTCCAGGCCGTAAACCGGACAAGCAGCGTAGCAGAGCATGCAGTTGATGCACATGCTGAACTGCTTGTACTCGTCCAATTCCTCCGGCGTTTGTAGATATTCTCCCTCGGATAGAGGCTTTTCCTCAGCGCGAATGAGCCACGGCTTGACCTGGACCAGTTTGCGCATGAAGTCGCTCATTTCGATGACGAGATCGCGCATGATGGGAAAGTTGCGCAACGGCTCGACGCGAACAGGCCCGGGAGCATAGTCGGTCAAGAAGGCGGCGCAGGTCAGTTTCGGTTCGCCGTTGACCGTCATGCCGCAGCTGCCGCAAATGCCCATGCGGCACGACCAGCGATAAGACAATGTGCCATCCACTTTGTCCTTGATGTAATTGAGGGCGTCCAGGACCACCCAATCCTTGCGACAGGGAGTTTGATATTCCTGGAAAGTTGGCTCGGTTTCGATTTCGGGGCGATAGCGCGCCACGTGCAAGATGATGGTGTCGGACATAGGCGTTTACTTTCCGTAAACCCGTTCGCCAGGGGGCCAACGGGTGATGGTCACGGGCAAATACTCAATGCGGCATGAGCCGTCGGCGTTGCGATAAGCCAACGAATGGGCGAGGTAACGTTGATCGTCACGGGCCGGGAAGTCGGTGCGCTGATGGGCGCCGCGCGATTCTTCGCGGCGCAGTGCGGACTGAACGATGGTCTCGGCCACGTCCAGCATGTAGGACAGTTCCAGGGCGGCAGTCCATTCGGTGTTGAACGTTCGGCTGTGGTCATGCAAGGCGACGTGACGAAAGCGTTCTTGTAATTGGCGCAGCTTGCCGGCGGCTTCGGTCAAAGCGGCGCCCGAACGGTAAATGCCGGCGCTGTTCTCCATGATGCGCTGCATCTCCTCCCGGAGGACGGCAATGCGTTCCCGGCCCTCGGTCTTGTGAAGCAGCTCGCGTTCGAGCCGCCGCTGTTCCTCGGCTGCCTGGGCGAGAACGCTTGGCGATGCTTCGGGCTGATTGGCGGCGAAGGCGGCGGCGGCCCGGCCGGCGCGGGCGCCGAACACCAGGCACTCCGGCAGTGAGTTGGAACCCAGCCGATTGGCCCCGTTGATGCTCACGCACGCCGCTTCACCGGCCGCAAACAGGCCGGGCAGCGGCGTTGCCCCGTTGATGTCGGTATGGACGCCGCCCATCATGTAATGCACCACCGGACGCACCGGGATCAGTTCCGTGATCGGGTCAATGTTCTGATATTTCAGGCATAATTCGCGGACGAACGGCAGCTTGGTCGTGATGACCTTCTCGCCCAGATGGCGGAGATCGAGATGCACGACCGGCCCATACGGTCCTGAGAGGGTGCGGCCTTTCTCCATCTCTTTGACGAAGGCTTGCGACAAGCGGTCGCGGGGGCCCAGCTCCATGCTGCGCAGCACCGGGTACGGCTGCGGCGTACCCAGGTTGTAGTCTTGCAGGTAGCGGTAGCCGTCTTTATTGAGCAGCCAGCCGCCTTCGGCCCGCGCCGCCTCGGTGATGAGGATGCCGGTAAACGGCAAGCCCGTGGGATGATACTGGACGAACTCCATGTCTTTGAGCGGAACCCCGGCCCGATAGGCCAAGGCCATGCCGTCGCCGTTCTTGATGTTGGCGTTGGTGGTAAAGGGAAAGACCCGGCCGCAGCCGCCGGTGCAGAGGATGACGGCTTTGGCGGTGATGGCTCGTACTTGGCCCGACATCAATTCGATGGCCGTCACGCCCTGAACACGACCGTCTTCGACCAGCAGCTTGGTCACGAAGCACTCGTCATAGCGGACGACGCGGGTGTATTGGAGCGAGGTCTGAAAGAGCGTGTGCAGCAGATGAAAGCCGGTCTTGTCGGCCGCGAACCAGGTGCGCATCTTCTTCATGCCGCCGAATGGCCGAACGGCAATGCGGCCATCCGCCTCACGGCTCCAGGGGCAGCCCCAATGCTCCAGCCGCAGCATCTCTTCGGGCGCTTCTTTGACGAACGCTTCCACAGCGTCTTGGTCGCACAGCCAATCGCCGCCGGAGATGGTGTCGTAAGCATGTTCGTCGAGACTATCATCGGGGCGCACTACGGCCGCTGCTCCCCCCTCGGCAGAGACCGTGTGACTGCGCATGGGATAGACCTTGGAGACAACGGCAATGCTTAACCGCGGATCGCTCTGAGCAACAGCGATGGCCGCGCGCAGCCCCGCCGCCCCGCCGCCGACCAGAACAACATCGTGAGACGACGTAATCACGGCAGCACCCAACTATTCGGAGCAGAGTGGAAAGACCGGGAAACGTTGGGTGGTTGGGTGGTCTGCTATGACTGCACCCATCCTTCCCCGAACATAATCGTGCTCGGAGCGCTTTGCAAGAGGGGAGTGCATGAAAAAAGCTGGCGAGCCGCCGGGTTCAACCCGGCGGCCCCCTGGTCCGTAGAGCGCCTCAACCAACCAAACATTCGTAAGCGCGTTTCTTGAATTCCTGCCGCAGCGGGATGTCGCCGATCGCGAACAACTGGACCATCAATACGCCGATCAGATCTTTCTTGGGATCGACCCAAAAATAGGTTTGGAAGATGCCGCCCCAGGAGTAGCTGCCCGTCGAGGAAACGTCCAGGCCCATGCCATCCACCGTGTGTATACCGAACCCGTAGCCGTAGCCGTCGCCGTACTTGAGGATGTAATTTTTCAAATAACCGATCTGGTTAGACGTCATCTGTTGGACCGTCTCTGGCCGCAGCAGGCGCACGCCGTCCAGTTCGCCGCCGTTTAGCATCATTTGCAAGAACCGGGCGTAATCGGGCGCCGTCGAAACCAGGCCCGCGCCGCCGGAGAAATATTGGCCGTTCTTTTCACACGGGTATGTCACCGAAAATTCGATCTCCCCTACAGATACCAATCCCAACTCTTCGCGGATGCGCTGCACGCGCCCGTGACGATCCGGCATATAAAGGGCGGACAAGCGGCCCTGCTTTTCTTGGGGAACGTAGAAACAGGTATCGTGCATTTTCAGCGGCCCAAAAATGCGTTCGCGGAAGAACGTCTCCAGGTCTTGACCGGAGATTATTTCGACGACAACGCCTAGCACGTCGTCGGACAGGCCGTATCCCCAGAAGGTGCCAGGTTGAAACATTAACGGCAGCCGGGCCAGGCGGCGGACATTGTTGAGGCTGGTGCCGGGGGCGTGGTTCAGGCCGTCGCTGACGCCGGCATTGCGGTACAGTGTCGTCCACGGCTGAAGGTCCCAATAGCGATAAGTGAGGCCGGATGTGTGATTCAGGAGATCGCGGATAGTGATTTCGCGCCCGGCCGGTCTTACGTACAAACTGCGGCTGAACAAGTTCGGCACGCCGACGGTCGGGTTTTTGAACTCGGGAAGGAACTTCGAGACCGGATCATCCAGGCGCAACTTGCCTTCCTCGACGAGCATCATGACGGCCACGCTGGTGATCGGCTTGGTCATGGAGCCGAGGCGGAAGAGGGTGTCGGTGGTCATGGGGGCCTGGGCTTCGAGGTCGCGCCAGCCGATCGCTTTGAGATGGCCGATGCGGCCGTGTCGCGCCAGCAGGACCACAGCACCGGCGATCTGTTTGCCTTCAACGGCCTCGTGTACCAAGGCATCGAGGCGTTCCAGCTTGGCCGTGTCCAGACCCGTGGCCACGGCCTCAGGTGAAGGCGGAGGGTCCTTCAGGAAAAGGACACATCCGACCACGGAGGCGACCAGCACACAGGCCAGCATCAGACAACGACGAAATGACGGCATGGCTCAACCTCCATCCCTCTTATCCATGTACAGGGAAGAAAAGTCAATCCGGTCTCCCCACCCCGCATCAATCCTGGTTCCCCTACTCCGCGTAGGGCCCGATTTTGCAATCGACATTCTATTTCCCCTACTTGATGCTTAATCCGCACGCATTGCCACGCCCGCCGTCTTGGGGTATACTTCACCACAATCGCTAACTTACCCATGGGGCCTACGACAGCCCCCGGCGCGCGAATGCGCCCCGCGCGTTGGGGGTTTTTGTTTGCTTTTCTTAGACCTGCTGGCCGCGCCAGGAAGGCGCCTCTCTTGGGACGGCGCAGACAGGTCAAAAAAATAGGAGACGCCCTTATGCCAGTCCTTCAAGAACCTGCCTCGAACACTTTCGACGCTACCGTACTGCTGTCCGCTTTGACAGCCCTGAAAAGAGGAGATTTCACCGTCCGTATGCCGCTGCATTGGACCGGCCTGGCCGGCAAGGTGGCCGACACGTTCAACGAGGTCGTCGAACTGAACCAGCGCATGGCCCGTGAGTTGGATCGCCTCAGCCGCGTCGTGGGCAAAGAAGGACGCATTTCCCAGCGGGCCTCGCTGGGCGACGTGAGCGGTTCCTGGGCCGACGCTATCAACTCCGTCAACGATCTCATTAGTGATCTCATCCACCCTACCAGCGAGACGGCCCGCGTCATTGGCGCCGTCGCCCAGGGCGACCTGTCCCAGACGATGGCCCTGGAAATCGATGGTCGGCCGCTCCAGGGCGAGTTCCTGCGCACCGCCAAGACCATCAACAAAATGGTCACTCAGCTTGGCTCGTTTGCGGCGGAGGTGACACGCGTGGCCCGCGAAGTCGGCACCGAAGGCAAACTCGGCGGACAAGCCCAAGTCAAAGGCGTGTCCGGCACCTGGAAAGATCTCACCGACAGCGTCAACTTCATGGCCGGAAACTTGACTAACCAGGTCCGTAATATCGCCGAAGTGACGACGGCGGTAGCCAACGGCGATCTGTCCAAGAAAATCACCGTCGATGTCAAAGGCGAGTTTCTGGAGTTGAAAAACACTATCAACACCATGGTCGATCAGTTGCGATCGTTCGCCTCGGAGGTGACGCGGGTGGCCCGCGAAGTCGGCACCGAAGGCAAACTCGGCGGACAGGCGCGCGTCGAAGGCGTATCCGGCACCTGGAAGGACTTGACCGATAGCGTCAACTTCATGGCCGGAAACCTGACGGCCCAGGTGCGTAACATCGCCGCCGTAACCACCGCCGTGGCCAACGGCGACTTGTCCAAGAAGATCACCGTCGATGTCAAAGGCGAAATCCTGGAACTGAAAAACACCGTGAACACGATGGTCGATCAGCTCAGTTCGTTTGCGGCAGAGGTGACGCGCGTGGCCCGCGAGGTTGGCACCGAAGGCATCCTCGGTGGGCAGGCTCAAGTCAAGGGCGTGGCCGGGACTTGGAAAGATCTCACCGACAGCGTCAATTTCATGGCCAGCAACCTGACGGCCCAGGTGCGCAACATCGCCGAAGTGACGACGGCGGTAGCCAACGGCGACCTGTCCAAGAAGATCACCGTCGATGTCAAAGGCGAAATCCTGGAACTGAAAAACACCATCAACACCATGGTCGATCAACTGCGATCATTTGCGGCGGAGGTGACGCGGGTGGCCCGCGAAGTCGGCACCGAAGGCAAACTCGGCGGACAGGCCGAGGTCAAGGGCGTGGCCGGCACCTGGAAAGACCTCACCGACAGCGTCAACTTCATGGCCAGCAATTTGACGGCCCAGGTGCGTAACATCGCCGCCGTAACCACCGCCGTGGCCAACGGCGACCTGTCCAAGAAGATCACCGTCGATGTCAAAGGCGAGATTTTGGAGCTGAAAAACACCATCAACACCATGGTCGATCAGCTCAGTTCGTTTGCAGCGGAGGTGACGCGCGTGGCCCGCGAAGTCGGCACCGAAGGCAAACTCGGCGGACAAGCCGATGTCAAAGGCGTGGCCGGGACTTGGAAAGACCTCACCGATAGCGTCAACTTCATGGCCGGCAACCTGACCGCCCAAGTACGCAACATCGCGGAAGTGACCACGGCGGTGGCCAACGGCGACCTGTCCAAGAAGATCACCGTCGATGTCAAAGGCGAAATCCTGGAACTGAAAAACACCATCAACACTATGGTCGATCAGTTGCGGTCGTTCGCCTCGGAAGTCACTCGTGTGGCCCGGGAAGTCGGCACCGAAGGCAAACTCGGCGGCCAGGCGCGTGTCGAAGGCGTATCGGGCACCTGGAAAGACCTCACCGATAGCGTCAACTTCATGGCCAGCAACCTGACGGCCCAGGTGCGTAACATCGCCGCCGTGACCACCGCTGTGGCCAACGGCGACTTGTCCAAGAAGATCACCGTCGATGTCCGCGGTGAAATTTTGGAGCTGAAAGACACCATCAACACGATGGTCGATCGCTTGCGTTCATTCGCCGCCGAGGTGACGCGGGTGGCCCGCGAAGTCGGCACCGAAGGCAAACTCGGCGGACAGGCCGACGTCGAAGGCGTGTCAGGCACGTGGAAAGATTTGACCAATAGCGTCAACTTCATGGCCAGCAACTTGACCAGTCAGGTGCGCAACATCGCGGCTGTCACCACGGCCGTGGCCACCGGCGACCTGTCCAAGAAGATCACCGTCGATGTCAAAGGCGAAATCCTGGAACTGAAAAACACCATCAACACCATGGTTGATCGCCTGCGGTCGTTCGCCTCGGAGGTAACGCGGGTGGCCCGCGAAGTCGGCAGCGAGGGCCGACTTGGCGGGCAAGCTCGTGTCGAAGGCGTATCGGGCACCTGGAAAGACCTGACCGATAGCGTCAACTTCATGGCCGGCAACCTCACCAGCCAAGTACGTGGCATCGCTAAAGTGGTGACGGCCGTGGCCAACGGCGACCTCAAGCGGAAATTGACCGTCGAAGCCAAGGGAGAGATCGCCGCTTTGGCCGACACGATCAACAGTATGATCGACACCCTGGCCACTTTTGCCGACCAAGTGACGACAACCGCAAGAGAAGTCGGCGTCGAAGGCAAACTCGGCGGGCAGGCCAAGGTGCCCGGCGCCGCGGGGACGTGGAAGGCGTTGACAGAGAACGTCAACCAATTGGCTGCCAACCTGACTACCCAGATTCGTGCTATTGCCGAGGTTGCTACTGCCGTCACCAAGGGGGACCTGACGCGCTCTATCACCGTCGAAGCCCAAGGCGAAGTCGCCGCCCTTAAGGACAACATCAATGAAATGATCCGCAACCTCAAGGACACGACGCTGAAAAACAGTGAGCAAGATTGGCTTAAAACCAACCTGGCCCGCTTCAGCCGTATGCTCCAGGGACAGCGTGATCTCAACACCGTCGGCCGGCTCATCCTTTCCGAGTTGGTACCCGTCGTCGGCGCCCAGCAGGCCGTCTTTTACGTTCTATCGCCCAGCCAACAAGAAGCCGAGCCGAAACGCCTCAAGCTGCTGGCCAGCTACGCCGATCGCGGCGCGGTCCCCAGCGAAATCGCCTTGGGCGAAGGATTGATCGGCCAATGTGCCTTGGAAAACAAGAAGATCCACATCACCAACGCCCCGCCTGATTATCTTCGTATCTCGTCTGGATTGGGCGAAGCAACGCCGCGGAGCATCATCGTCCTGCCGGTGCTTTTCGAGAAACAGCTCAAGGGCGTCTTGGAACTGGCTTCCTTCGAGCAGTTTAATCCGACGCACCAGGCCTTCCTCGACGAATTAACCGAATCGATCGGCATCGTGCTCAATACCATCGAGGCCAACATGCGGACGGAGGACCTGCTCAAGCAATCGCAATCGTTGGCCCAAGAGCTTGCCGCCCGCGGTGAAGAACTGGAGAAAACCAACCGGGAACTGCAAGAAAACGCCCGTTTGTTGGCCCATCAAAACCAGGAAGTCGAACGCAAAAACCAGGAGGTTGAGCAGGCGCGCCGGGCCCTGGAAGAGAAGGCCAAGCAGCTGGCCCTGACCTCCAAGTACAAGTCGGAATTCCTTGCCAATATGTCGCATGAACTGCGCACGCCGCTCAACAGCCTGCTCATTCTCTCCGATCAGCTGTGCAAAAATCCGGAAGGCAACTTGACGCCCCGCCAGCGCGAGTTCGCCAAGACCATTCACTCGTCCGGCAACGACCTGCTCTGGCTCATTAACGACATTCTCGATCTGTCGAAGATCGAATCCGGTACGGTAGTCGTCGATGTCAGCGAATTGCGGTTAGATGACCTGCGCAGCTACGTCGAGCGGACGTTCCAGCACGTGGCCGAGTCCAAAAACGTCGAGTTCATCATCCGTATGGGCCCAAACTTGCCGCGCTCCATCTTCACGGATGCCAAGCGCTTGCAGCAGGTCATCAAGAACTTGCTGTCCAACGCTTTCAAGTTTACGCATCGTGGCCACGTAGCGCTGAACATGGACATAGCGACGGGCGGCTGGAGTGCAGACAATGAAGAGCTAAATAAGGCGCAAAAGGTGTTGGCCTTCTCCGTAAGCGACACCGGCATCGGCATTCCGCCGGACAAGCAACAGATCATCTTTGAGGCGTTCCAGCAGGCCGACGGCTCGACCAGCCGTAAATATGGCGGCACCGGCCTAGGCTTGGCCATCAGCCGCGAGCTGTCGCGGCTGTTGGGCGGCGAGATTCGTCTGAGCAGCCAGCCCGGCCACGGCAGCACCTTCACACTGTATTTACCGCAGGTGTACACGCCGCGCTCGGCCCGCAAGCCCATCCCTGCTTTGGCGGAAGTGCTGACACCCACCACGAGCAACGGCGCCGGCGCACCGAGTGAAGAGCACCCAGTCCCCGAGGTTCCGAATCTCGGCGAGCGGACGCTCCCCGCTCCAGAGACCTACATGCCTATCCCGACCGAAAGTCAGGAGACGCTGCCGCGCTTGCTCATTAACGAAGTCGGCGACGACCGCGACCACATTGGACCGGGTGATCGTGTGCTCTTGATTGTCGAGAATGACCTGGGTTTCGCACGCCTGCTCCTGGATTCAGCCCGCGAGAAAGGTTTCAAGGGACTGGTCACTTCGCTGGGCGCCGCTGCCCTGACCTTGGCGCGCGAGTACGGGCCGCACGCCCTGACGCTGGACATCCTTCTGCCCGACATCGATGGCTGGCGCGTCCTGGAACGTCTCAAGAATGACGTAACCACACGGCACATCCCTGTGTGCATCATCTCCACCGAAGAAGCGCGCGAACGCGCTTTGCAATCCGGTGCCCGCGCCTTCCTCGCCAAACCGATCCCGAACAAGGAGACGTTGGATGAACTGCTCGATGATTTGATGAAGTTTCTGAATCGTCAAAAACGCCGTTTGCTCGTTGTCGAGCCGAAGCTGGACCGCCGCCAGCGCATCACGGAGTTGTTGGTCGGAGGCGACATCGAAGTGTTGACGACCAGCGACAGCAGCGACGTTTCACAGCTGATCCAGGAACAGCCGATCGATTGTTTGATCGTTGATGCCGAGGCCGCGGTCGGCAATCCGCTGCCCACCATCCGCCAGCCGCTGCCCGTCATTGTCTATGCCGAGTCGGCGGCGCAAACAGGGCCGCGAATGGCAGGAAGCGATGAATCGAAAAGCAGCTGGCGGATGGCGGACGGCGATGTTTTGCCTGTCCGCCGCGTCTGTTCGCCGGAGCGCCTGCTCGATCAGGTCGCTTTCTTCCTGCACCAAGACGTGAGTAAGCTGCCGGAGACACAGCGACGCCTACTGGCCAGCCTACACCGTTCCGACAAAGTGTTGGCCGGCAAAAAAGTGCTAATTGTCGACGACGACATGCGCAATATCTTCGCTCTGTCTACGGTGCTGGAAGAGCACGACATGTCCATCGTTTCGGCCGACAACGGCCGCGACGCCATCAAGATTTTGCAGCAGCAATCGGACATCGACATTGTGCTCATGGACATCATGATGCCGGAATTGGACGGCATCGACACTATGCGCGAGATTCGCAAGGTCCCGCGCTTGAAATCGCTGCCGATCATCGCGGTGACCGCCAAGGCCATGAAAGGCGACCGCGAGAAATGCATCGAGGCGGGCGCTTGGGATTACTTATCCAAGCCGGTAGACCCCGAACAGATGCTGGCCGTCATGCGAGCCTGGCTGCATCGTTAAGCGTTTCGGGTTCGTGGCGGTGTCCCGGCCAAACTGTAATGCCTCCCCAAAATTGGGCACGTCCGAGAATTGGTAATATACTGCCCACTCTGCAACAGACTGCCTCGCGAGCGCTTTATACTGGGCACGGGGAGATCGGACATCTTGGCGAGCGGGGTTACGTTAACAGGGCGAGCGGGGGGGGGGAAGCCCCCGGGTTGGCGCCCGGGGGGGGCACACCCCCCGCGCCCCCCGCTCTACGCC
>Ga0078972_1005651_pt1 | contig 31328 bp, 23 predicted proteins | sample YelNatPaOPGAMG01_FD_67568 | JGI IMG/M metagenome (GOLD analysis project Ga0078972, IMG submission 67568) | Hot spring thermophilic microbial communities from Obsidian Pool, Yellowstone National Park, USA - OP-RAMG-01 (SPADES assembly) (version 2) | ecosystem: Environmental > Aquatic > Thermal...
TAAGTGACAAAATTTGTTAATAGAAGGAGTTTTCTGACTGTTCAGCCAGAGTTGGGATATACGAAATACTTCGTCTATACCCCCAATTCGGGACAAAAAGCGAAGTACTTCATCTATGAACGAGTTAGGCGGCATACTTAAATTAAATTAAGGAATAAAAAATGGCAATACCAGATTATCAAAGTTTTATGTTACCTCTTCTAAAATATGCTGCAGATAATCAAGAGCATTCATTCAATGATGCAATTGATTTCTTAAGCAAAGAGTTAAATATTACAGATGAAGAAAGAAATTACTTATTACCTAGTGGTACCCAGTTTATCGTTGATAATAGAATTGGATGGGCAAAAACATATTTATTAAAAGCTGGATTATTAGAGTCAACACGAAGAGGTTTTTTTAAGATTACACAAAAAGGTTTAGATTATTTAAAAAATAATCCTTCAGACCTTAACACGAAAATACTAATGCAATTTGAAGAATTTAAAAATTTTAGAAATACTCGAAAGAGTAAAGAAGAAAAAGAGGATCAATATGAAAAAGAAACTACTTATACTCCCCAGGAAGCATTAGAGTATGGATTATCAAAAATAAATGAAACATTAGCAGATGATTTAATAAATAGGATAAAACAGTGTAGTCCTTCTTTTTTTGAAAAACTAGTTATTGATTTACTTGTGAAAATGGGATATGGCGGATCGAAACAGGAAGCAGCACAGGTCATCGGCAAATCAGGAGATGAAGGAATTGATGGAATAATTAAAGAAGATAAATTGGGACTTGATGTTATTTATGTTCAAGCAAAAAGATGGGAAAATGTTGTTGGAAGGCCCGAGATACAAAAATTTGTTGGTGCACTTGCTGGACAAAAAGCCAATAAAGGAATTTTTATTACAACCTCTTATTTTACAAAAGACGCAGAAGAATATGCAAAAGGTCTTAGTACAAAATTAATATTAATTGATGGTAAAAAATTAACTGATTTGATGATTGAGTATAATGTTGGAGTATCTATTATTGATACAATCCAAATAAAAAAAATTGATTCTGATTATTTTAATATAGAATAAGTACGCCGCCTAACAGCTGCTATACGCCATTAAAACGGCGCATAGCAGCGGAACGTTAGCGGGCATTTAAACACGAGTATATGAAGAGATTTGACGAGATACTATTTGGATTGGTGATAGGATTAATATTTCCTATTATGATTGGATTGTTGTCTGTTTTAATTTGGTTCTATACTGATAGACAGGAAACTCATGCTCCTATTTATGCTTTAATTGGATTGTCAAGTGGATTGCTGTTAGATTTAATGTTTTTAAAACGTTGGATAAATAATCGATATGTGTTACCGATTTGGTTTGTTGTTGGGATTTATATTCTCTATAATATTTGCATTTATGGATTCTTTATGGGACTTCCAGTTTTCAATACATTCTTAGGATTGTTAGCTGGATACTATTTTGGTAAAAGGATTTGTTTTAATAAAGTAGAATCAGAAACACACACAAAACTTATAAATCAAGTGTCAATATTCGCAGGTCTGATAATGACTTTTGTTTGTATCTCGTCAGGATTTTTGGCAATATATGATAACGGAGCAGCCGGAATGATTCAAAATGTATTAGGATTAAGTTTTGAGGTTACAAGTTCAATGCTATGGGGAATTGTATTGATAGGTGGATTTATATTGATTTCGATTAATGTACTATTGACGAGATTTACGATGATTAAAACAATAAAAAATTACGCCCGCTAACACAGTGTATACATCATGCGGGTTTCAGAGCAATTTGCAAGTTCAGAGCTCGCTGGCAAGGGCAGTAACGGTGGATAGTGAAGTGCCACGAACCCCGCACGCTGCATACACTCGAACGTTGGCTGCAATTGGAAAAGAATCTTTGCAAACATCAAATAAAAATTGAGATAATATGAAAACTAATTACAAACTTGACAAATCATTTGGACCAGTTGGGACATCTGCAGGTATATTTTTGTTTGTTGCGGGATTGATTATTACATACTTTTCTCACTCTGGATTAATTCTAGTATTGATTGGCGCTTTTGTTGGTTTTACTTCTACAAGTACATTGATAGATTTTGCTAATAAAAGGCTAAAATTCTCAAATAATCTTTTTGGTATTATACCCACTGGACAATGGACTTATATTAATCCAGATATGAAAATTGGCATTAAAAAATCAAATAAAGTATGGAGAGCGTATAGTAAAAGTAATCGGACGCTTGATATATCCAATACAGATTTTAGACTTATTCTTTATGATTCCAATGGTAAAGAGATTATGCCAATTAAAAAAACTGACAATCTTGATTCTGCAAAATCGGATCTTGATAAAATAAGTAAACAATTGGGAATTAGTGTAATTTGATAATTTATTTGAGTTTGCGATAGTATGAAAATAGAATTAATAACCAACTGCAGCCAACACGCGGTATAGTTAATTGCCGTCTTGGCGAATGTTTCAAGGGTTTTACCCTTTTCAAACATAGGTGTACCCTGATAAGAAGGCACTTTGAACTCGGCAACTAACCATACCGCAAACCGTTGGCAACAAGGCAAAAATGACTTCTAACCAAATATTTTGAGATATGAAAAACTTAGGACTTTTACTTATTGCTGGATTAATGATTATTTCATGTAATCAGAATCCAAAAAGCACCAAAGATGACAACAAGGGAATGCAGACAGCATCCTGCTGCAAAGATTCAGTGAGAGATGGAATATTTATCCATATCACTGAAAGTTATAATGATCCTCATCGAGTATTAATGCCTTTAAAAATGGCAGTCATGATGGCAAAGGATAAAGATGTAATTGTATACATGGATATTCATGCTGTAGAACTATTAGTTAAAGGTGCAAAAGACATGAAATATGCAGATTTCGAATCATTTCAAACTTATATAAAACAACTTATAGAAAAAAAAGTTGGTGTTTATGCCTGTCCGACTTGCTTGAAAATTGCAGGATTCAAACCAGAAGATTTAATGGACGGGGTAAAAGTTGCCCAGAAAGATAAATTCTTTGATTTCACAAAAGGACGAATAATAACATTAGATTACTAAAAAAATGCCCAGTTGTCAACATGCGGTATAGCCAATATGGGTTTCAGTAGTATGCGAAGTTCATCACCCGCATCAATCTTTCGTCTCGGTTGATAGGAACGTCGCTCCGCTCTCCCTTACTGGCCATACCGCCGTCCGTTGAATAACAGTTGATTCTTTAGTTGTTTACACGAAACGATAAAGTGTTTTTTCTAAGTTGGCTATATTTATCCGCTACGCGGGTGTCGAGGCTACCATTTACATGCGGTGAAGTCTGTGACTTCGCCGAGCAAAAGGACAAAAGTAGTCGTAAAAAATTGATAACAAGTAAAATTTATTCCGAATGAAGGTAAGTGTAATAGGAGCAGGAAATGTAGGAGCAACAGTTGCTCAGGTATTGGCGTCACGGGAAGTGGCCGACCAGATTGTACTGGTAGATATTAAGCAGGGAGTAGCCGAAGGTAAATCGCTGGATTTATGGCAGACGGCTCCCATCAATTATTACGACAGTCGGATTATTGGGGTTACCGACGATTATCAGGCAACTCATGATTCGGAGGTGGTGGTAATTACATCGGGGGTACCCCGTAAGCCCGGTATGAGCCGCGACGACTTAATTTCGATCAATGCGGGGATAGTTAAAGAGGTTACTGAGAAAGTCGTTAAAACTTCACCGGCTGCCAAAATCATTGTTGTTTCGAATCCTCTCGATGTTATGACCTACGTTGCATATCGGGTTTCGGGTTTTGAAGCAAACAGGGTGATGGGAATGGCTGGGATTCTGGATACGGCACGATACAGGGCTTTTTTGGCCGAAGCTCTCGACTGCAGCCCAAAGGATATTCAGGCACTGCTGCTGGGAGGACATGGTGATACTATGGTGCCTCTGCCACGTTATACCACGGTTTCGGGCATACCGGTAACTCAACTTATTGGTAAGGAACAGCTCGATCAAATCATTAAACGTACCCAAAACGGTGGAGGCGAAATCGTTAGCCTGTTGGGCACGTCGGCTTGGTATGCCCCTGGTGCTGCTGCTGCTCAAATGGTGGAAGCCATTATTCGCAACCAGAAACATATTTTCCCCTGTTGTGCTTATCTGAATGGCGAATACGGGTACAAAGGTTTGTGTGTTGGTGTACCGGTCAAACTTGGAAAAAACGGAATAGAAAAGATTATTGAAATCGACCTAAATGCTGAAGAGAGGTCGCTTTTCGATAATTCGGCTAAGGCGGTAAAAACACTTATAGATGCGCTGGAAGGAATGAAGATCCTGTAATAAAAAAAAAGGGGCAAGCGCCCCTTTTTTTTATAGACTGGCCACTATAGCGTCCTTGTGTATTTTTTTGATTAATCCCTGGAGTACTTTACCGGGGCCTACTTCGTAGAATTCTGTTGCTCCATCGGCTACCATTGCCTGAACCGATTGTGTCCACTTCACGGGGGCGGTAAGCTGTTTAATCAGATTTTCTTTTATGGCAGTAGGATTATTTTCGGCCTTTGCTGTCACATTCTGATAGATAGGACAGATGGGTGCATTGAAGTGTGTACTTTCGATGGCTTCGGCCAGTTCCTGACGGGCAGGTTCCATCAGGGGAGAATGGAAAGCACCTCCCACCGGTAGTTTCAAAGCTCGTTTAGCGCCTTTGGCCGTAAGGAGTTCGATGGCCTTGTCGATGCCGCTGATGCTCCCCGAGATAACCAGCTGGCCGGGACTATTATAATTGGCCGGTACTACTATATCATCAATCGATTTGCATATTTCTTCTACTACATGATCATCCAGCCCCAGAATTGCTGCCATGGTCGATGGCTGGAGATCGCAGGCTTTCTGCATGGCCATTGCCCGTTTTGACACCAATACCAGACCATCTTCAAAACTCAGGGCACGACTGGCTACCAGAGCCGAAAATTCACCCAGCGAATGCCCCGCTACCATGTCGGGTTTAAACGATTCGCCAGCTACAATAGCAGCAATCACCGAATGCAAAAAGATTGCCGGCTGAGTTACACGGGTTTGTTTCAGATCCTCGTCGGTACCCGAAAACATTAAATCGGTAATACGAAAACCCAGAATATCATTCGCTTTTTCGAATAATTCCTTTGCTACCGTTGAGCTTTCGTACAGGTCTTTTCCCATGCCTACAAACTGTGAGCCCTGACCAGGAAATACATATGCTTTTTTCATTTTTCAACTTTTAAGTTATACATTAAAAAATATTATCGGGTTTGCTTAATCCATTCACGAGCATTGACAAATGCTTCAATCCATGGGCTTACTTCATCATTTTTACGATCTTCGGGATAATACGCCCAGTTCCATGGGTAAATAGAGCGTTCGAGATGGGGCATCATGGCCAGATGACGACCATCGGCCGAACATATGGCTGCGGCATCATAATCGCTGCCGTTGGGGTTACCCGGAAAACCGCTGTAGCTATATTTCATCGGTATGTGGTAAGTATTTTCGGGCTGTGGCAGATGAAAACGACCTTCGCCATGGGCTACCCAAATACCCAGTCGAGTTCCCTGCAACGATTTGAGCATCACCGAATGATTTTCGTTTATTGTAACATTGACAAAATGTGATTCAAACTTGTGGGATCGATTGTGTTTCATCCTAGGATGTTGAGGATGATCGGGATAGATCAGGTTGAGCTCTGTCATGAGCTGACAACCATTGCATACCCCCAGACTCAGTGTATCATTCCGCGAAAAGAAGCGATCGAGGGTTTCCTTGGCCCGGGGATTGTACAGGAATGCCCCTGCCCAGCCTTTGGCTGACCCCAATACGTCGGAATTGGCAAATCCTCCTACAAAAACTACAAAATGAATATCGTCGAGCGTTTCCCGACCGCTGATAATGTCGGTCATATGCACGTCCTTTACATCAAAACCGGCAAGATACAACGCCCAAGCCATTTCTCTGTCCCCATTTGAACCTTGTTCGCGCACTATGGCTGCACGGATGCTCGACTGACTCCTGCGTTGTAGCGATATACCATATGTGCTCAGGTGACCGGAAAACTTTTCGGGAAACTTATACAAAAGAGGTTGTGCTTTATAATTTCTGTAACGTTCATGGGCCAGATCTTCGCCGCTCTGTCTGCGATCGAGCAGGTATGAGGGCTTGTACCAGATGTCGCGCAAACTATCGATGTCGAGCGTCAGGTTTTGGTTGGCTTTTTTGATCATTAGCTTGCGATCGCCGATAACCCTGCCCAGCACATGAAAGGAAATGCCCTTTTCTTTGAAAAAGTTAGCAACGGCCTCTTTATCTTCATTTAAAATCTGAAGGATAGCTCCCGGATTTTCACTGAAAAGGAGTTTTACCCAGTCTTTTTCGGGCAAAGTATTTAAATCTATTTCCATTCCCCCGCGGGTGTTGGGAAAATTCATTTCGAGCAATGCGGTAATCATTCCACCCGAAGAAATATCGTGACCGGCCAGAATTTTTTCCTCCTGTATGAGCAATTGAATGGCATTAAATACGCTTGCAAAGTAGACAGGATCTTTGATGGTGGGGGTATTTCCTCCGATTTTGTTCAGTACTTGTCCCAGTGCACTTCCGCCCAAGGAAAAGGGAGTTTGAGACATATCAAGGTAAATAAGAATACTGTCTGAATCGGGCTGAATGACAGGTTTTACTACTTTGCGGATATGGGTAACTTCGGCAGCTGCAGAGACGATAAGGGTACCCGGAGCTAAAACCATCTTTCCGTCGGGATATTTCTGCGTCATCGACAGGGAGTCTTTGCCGGTAGGGATATTGATCCCCAGTTGTAGTGCAAAATTACTTGCAGCTTCAACTGCACGATACAGACGGGCATCTTCGCCGGGTTGTTTGGCCGGCCACATCCAGTTGGCGCTTAGCGAAACACCACGGAGGCCACCTTCAATGGGCGCCCACATGATGTTGGTCAGGGCTTCTGCAATGGACAGCACCGATCCGTTTTGTTCATTAACCAGTCCTGCCACCGGTGCATGACCTATAGCTGTAGCTATACCCCTTTGTCCCTGATAATCGAGTGCTACTACGGCTACATTACTCAGGGGAAGCTGTAGTTCACCAACTGTTTGTTGTTGTGCCACACGTCCGGTTACCGATCGGTCAACTTTATTGGTAAGCCAATCTTTGCAACCTACCTGTTCGAGTTGCAATACCGATTCCAAGTATTCTACAATGGCAGACGGATCGTAAACCGGCTCTTCAAATATTTGTTTGTGCGTAGCATCAACGATGATACTTTTAGGGGGATTGCCAAACATATCCGTGAGCTGCAGATTCAGGGGTTTTTCTCCGCTACGCGAATCAACAAAGCAGAAATTGCCATCGCCGGTGATTTTACCTACAAGATACATAGGTGCTCTTTCTCTGTCGGCGATTCGTTTGACCAGTTCAATGTCGTGGTTCTTCAAAAGAAGCCCCATACGTTCCTGCGACTCGTTGCCAATTATTTCCTTGGCCGATAGGGTGGGGTCACCGATAGGTAACCGGGCGATATCGATTTCGCCCCCTTCGGGTTCAACCAGTTCCGAGAAGCAGTTGAGGTGTCCCCCCGCACCATGGTCGTGGATAGAGATAACGGGATTGTTGTCCATCTCGGCTAATCCGCGGACAACGTTATATACCCGTTTCTGCATTTCAGGGTTCGATCGCTGAACGGCATTGAGTTCTATTGAATTTTCATATTCGCCGGTAGCAACTGACGACACAGCTCCGCCGCCCATACCAATACGGTAGTTATCGCCACCCAGCATGACTATCTGATCGTCTTTCTGAGGAGTTCCTTTGATGCTGTCTTTTTTATGACCATAACCAACACCGCCGGCCAGCATAATGACTTTGTCGTAACCGAACAGTTTGTCTTTTTCGGCGTGTTCAAAGGTGAGTACGCTGCCACATATCAAGGGCTGACCATACTTGTTGCCAAAGTCACTTGCTCCGTTCGAGGCTTTAATGAGCAGGTCCTCAGGGGTTTGGTACAACCATTTGCGGGGGGGAATAGCTTTTTCCCACGAACGTTGATCATTACGAGGATAGGGAGTCATATATACTGCTGTACCGGCTATGGGAAAAGCGCCTTTCCCGCCAGCCATACGATCGCGTATTTCGCCTCCTGTACCGGTAGCAGCTCCGTTGAACGGCTCTACTGTCGTTGGAAAATTATGGGTTTCAGCTTTAAGCGATATAACAGATTCGACGGGATGCGTTGTAAAATATGAAGGTTCATCGGCTCGCTGGGGCGAAAACTCTTCAATCACCGGACCCTGAATAAAGGCACAGTTGTCGCGGTAAGCCGATACTACCCGGTTGGGATTCTGCTGCGTAGTTTTCTTGATTAATTGAAAAAGCGTGCTGCTTTGTTCTTTCCCATCAATAATAAAGGTTCCATTGAATATTTTATGTCTGCAATGCTCGGAATTAACCTGTGAAAACCCGAAAATTTCGCTGTCGGTAAGAAGTCGCCCTAATTTTTGGCTCAACTGTTTGAGGTAGGCTATTTCGTCTGCATTCAGGGCCAGCCCCTCCTGTTGATTATAGCTTTCGATATCGTCGATATAACGAATGGGATCGGGATCTTTATCGATACGGAAAATATCTGGCGATAGGCCATGATACAATGTTTGTAACATCCTGTCGTAGGAAACATCGGGCGAACCAACCGGAAAAAACTCTTCAATCCGCCGGATACCTTCTATGCCCATATTACGGGTTATCTCCACCGCATTGGTACTCCAAGGTGTAATCATTTCTCGCCTTGGCCCTACAAAGTAACCTTCAATTTTTTCTGTCTCTGCACGCTTGCCCGAAAATAACCAGCTTAATTTTTCAAAGTCGGTATCGCTCAGCGCATTAGTACTTTCAACTACAATGTACGATTGTTCGGTCTGATAATAATAAATCATGTTAGGCATTTTTTGCCTCGCAAAGTTACGAATATCGGCCATGAAAAAAATTCCGTTTTAAAGAATTTTACATTTGTTTGATTATCTTTGGGTTACACCTGTCAATTTTGCGCCTCTGACTTGTTCGGAGAGTGCCTGTATCCGTCATAGAATGTAGCTTTACTTTTTTTAACAATCTCCTTAACATCCCTTAACAGCGACAATTTGTCAGCGGTACAAATTTTGACCAATTTTGTTAAAAAAATGATTAATTAACAAAAATTCAAAATATTATGAGAACGAGAAGATATTACATCGAAATTGCAGTGGTTGCAATATTTAGTGCCCTGTTATCGGTAGTAGCTTATCATCATTTTTTCAATAAGACTCAGGTGGTATACAATTATCCCAATTATGCAAGGCAGGTAGCATATTCCGATACAGGGAGTCAACCGATAGATTTTACTTATGCGGCCGAACAAACCATTCATGCTGTGGTTCATGTACGAACTAAATCAAAGGTTGAAACCACCTACCGTAATCCTATTTATGAATTTTTCTACGGCGATGGTACCATAACCCGCGAACAGCCGGTAGTGGGTTTTGGATCGGGCGTAATTATCAGTCCCGATGGTTACATTGTTACCAATCACCATGTAATCAAGGGGGCTGAAGAGATTGTGGTGAAGCTCAACGATAACCGCGAATTTGATGCAAAGTTAATTGGCAGTGACCCCAGTACCGATTTGGCACTATTAAAAATCGATGGCAATAACTTTCCATTCATTCCCTTTGGTAACTCTGATGCTCTTCGGGTGGGTGAATGGGTACTTGCCGTAGGTAACCCATATAACCTTACCTCGACGGTTACGGCGGGTATAGTAAGTGCAAAAGCTCGTAATCTCAACATTATCGACGATAATTACCGCCTCGAATCTTTTATTCAGACCGATGCAGCTTTAAATCCGGGCAACAGCGGAGGTGCTTTGGTAAATACCCGCGGCGAACTGGTAGGTATCAATACAGCCATACTTTCCCCCTCGGGCAGCTATGCGGGCAACTCGTTTGCTATTCCGGTAACAATCGTTAAAAAAGTGGTCGACGACCTTCGTGAGTATGGGGTAGTGCAGCGTGCATTCTTGGGTATTACCCCCACCGATATGAATGCCGAAATAGCTAAACAGCATGATATTGCTACCACCATTGGGGTGTACGTAAGCGATGTTCGCGAAACAGGGGCTGCCAAGGAAGCCGGTATTAAAAAAGGCGATGTAGTCATGAAAATTAATGAGGTACCCGTGCAAAATACAGCTGAACTACAGGAGCAGCTGAGTAAATATCGACCCGGCGACAAGGTGAAAGTGACTGTATTGCGCGACAATAAAGAAAAGACATTTGACGTTATACTAAGGAATCTTCAGGGCGAAACCAAGGTAGTTAAAAGTACCGACGTTGCCGAAACCGTAATATTTGGCGCTAAGTTTGCCGAAATTACGGATGAAGAAAAAAGCAAGCTGGGAATCCGCTATGGAGTTAAGGTTGTTGAACTGACTCCCGGTAAATTCAGCCGGGCAGGCATTGAAGAAGGATTTATTATTACCCGGATGAACAACAAACCGGTAACTTCTATTGCTGAACTGAAGAAAATTCTCAACAACACCCGTGGCGGAGTATACATCGAAGGGGTATACCCCAATGGTGTGATAGCTTACTATGCCTTTGGTATATAATTCTTACCGCTCAGGCACTTGTATCAGTGCCTGAGCTTTTGTTAAAAATAATATAACTCTATCGGGCACAAGAACGATTAAAAAAAAGGTACTAACTTTGTAACAATCAATTAATCTTTGTTACCTTGAAATATTCCGAAGAAGTTTTTGAAAATTTTCAGCAGTTCCTTGAATCATTCAAGGGCGACATCAACATCCTCGAAGGAATTGTAGATGTTGATGTACAAATGGAGTATTTTGAGGAATCGAAAAAAACAAAGGATTTACCCCCTCTGGAAGAATGGGAATCACAGGTGCAGTTGCTATACGACCCCAATGTAGATATTAAGACAAAAAAAGAATTCATTGTACGTATTGCCTCGATAGATGATGTCAAGGTATATCGCTTTTTAGAAAAATTCTATGAAGAAACTACCGATGATTTGAAGGATTGGACAAGGCTTGCCATACAGGAGTCGCGTCTTTTGCTTCAGTCAAAATTGCTTGATCAGCCGCAGTTACTTATTTCTACAGGGCTGGGGGGCAAGGAGGGGAAATTAAGATATTTTATCGTACTCTTTCATCGAAGTTTTAAGGATTATACTCCTTTTCAGGAAAAAATTATTCGCAGCGAACTTTCGTACATTCTTCAAAATAAGAATGTAATTATCGAGCAGATTGATTTTGCTGGCAATTATGTATCATTGATAGCACTTTTTCCACTTTTTGTTTCAGTTACGGAAATTCTGCAGGACGCATTGCGCGAAATCAACCAATACGGAAATTTTATGAATGAAAAATGTATCATTACCAATGTTCGTATACTTTCAGCCGGAGACATTCATCAGATTATATCCCAAAATGAACAATCGTATTAATCTTATACAAATAAAAACAAACCATGCATCCCCAGATAAACGCAGCCATTCAGGTAATTCCCCGATCAATAGCCCGTCATCCCTATGAAATTATTGATGCTGCTATTGGTGTTATAAAAAAGTCGGGGCTCAGGTATGTAGTTACCCCGTTTGAAACGGTTGTAGAAGGTGATTATCATCAGGTAATGCAATTGATAGAAGAGATACATCGGGTCTGTTATGAGGCCGGTGCAATGGATTTGATTTGCAATCTGAAAATCCAGAGTTCATCAGCAGCTCCCGTATCCATTGACGACAAAATGAAAAAATATTCACAGCATGAACGCTGAAAGTAAGCCGGTAATTGAGCTGTTGGATCTGGTAAAGCACTATTATGTAGGTACCATTGTAGTTCCTGCCATCCGATTAATCAGTCTCCGGATCAACAAGGGCGAATATGTTGCTATCATGGGGCCGTCGGGATCCGGTAAATCTACGCTGATGAATATTATCGGATGCCTTGATACCCCCACAAAGGGTACGTATGTGCTCAACGGCATGCAGGTCAATACGCTCAATGATGACAAACTGGCAGAAATCAGGAACAAGGAAATTGGCTTTGTGTTTCAAACCTTTAACTTGCTGCCCCGTTTCAATGTGCTGGAAAATGTCATGCTACCCTTGGTTTATGCGGGCTATGAAAAAAAGGAACGCATGCAGCGGGCACTTGAGGTTATCCGAAGTGTGGGATTGGAAGAACGTATCAATCATAAACCCAATGAACTATCGGGAGGACAACGCCAACGGGTAGCTATAGCCCGTGCTCTGATTAACAACCCTTCCATAATCCTTGCCGACGAACCTACCGGAAACCTCGACAGCAAAACTTCCAACGAAATTATGCAATTGTTTGACGAAATTCATCAGCGGGGAAATACCATCATCCTGGTCACCCATGAAGAAGACATTGCCCGTCATGCCCAACGTATTATTCGGCTTCGCGACGGAATGATTGAATCCGATACCGTCCAGAACAAACAGTATGCATTTTAGGCATACAAATTGCTTAAAACCTTTTTAAGGTTACAAAAAACCATTACATTTGTGACTGTAAATTTTTACTAAATGAGAACTTTTAAAACGTATAGCGTATGTTGTTGAAAACAGTATTAAAAAATCATCTGCTAATTGTAATATTGGCATTATTGGCAGGACTGAATGCCTGTCAGACTCCTACTGCACCTTCTGGTCAGCAGGCTGGCGGCGATTCTCTGAGCAAGGATTCCATTGCCCAAAACGTGAAAGAAGTAGTATATCCGTTACCGGCTCCTTTTGAATTGACCCAGATGCTCAACGATATTGGAGCAGCTTATGTAGGCAAAAATCTGAATCCGGTAAATAAAGTTGAAAAATACGTAACGGAAAAAGACAAAGCCGTAAATCTGGGCGTTTATGGCGCCGATCTGGCCTATGCTACCACCTACAATAAGGAAGAAGATGTAAAGGCATACCTGAAAGCCGTCAGAACCCTTATTGATGCCTTGGGGGTAAATATCGACTATTCTCCCCTGTTCTCCGACGAAGTAAAAATGAAGGCCAACAATAAGGACACTCTGGTAGAGATTATCACCAACACTTTCTACGCTACCTATTCCTCGCTGAAAGAAAAAAACAGCCCCGAAATGGCTGTGATGATGGTATCGGGTATGTGGATTGAGCTTATGTATATTGCTACTCACATTTCAAAAGATACCTACAACAACACGCAGATTGTAACATTGATTGCCAAACAAAAAGATTCGTATGAAAAATTAATGAATCTTATCGAAAATTATCCCAATCATCAGGCGTTGAAAGATTTGGATGAAAAACTCTCCGTGCTGAAGCCTGTATTTGCTAAAGTTGATCAGGGCCTTACCGTTTCTGACTATAACCTTTTGCTCAGTACTATTGAAAAAGTAAGAAAGGGTTTTGTTTTATAAAACATAATGTCTTGCTTCCATTTTTGATGCCCACAATTATTTTAATTGTGGGCATTTGTTTTTGCAGGATATGCCGATTTCTTGTAATTTTGCTAAAGGATACATTTCAGCAAAACGTTTGAGGAATCGTGTATTGAAATTGGCTAAAGCTGTCTTATCGAACAAAGTTCAGGGGTAAACAATAACGACCGGATTGGGTATAAGCCTACCAACTAACCAATGAGACAGTAAGTGGGTGCGAAAAAATTGCTTGCTGATAAAAATCTGTTAATTTAGCAGCACAAGATAAAACCATATGATACAGTTCCGGCTATGATGAACGAAGTTGTTTTAAAATCATTGATGCGACTGTTTGCCATTGTTGCCGACGTCCGAAAGGACGGCAATTTCGACAACAAGCGCGATATCGTAGTCGATTATCTCGACCGGCAATATAGTCAGGAACTGGTACAAGCCTACATCGAATATTTCGACGAACAGGTTAAACGACTTCATCCCGAGTCGATGTTCGATAGCGACAAAGCTACGAAAGAGCAAAACGACCATCTGGAATCCCTGATTGAGGAAATATGCAACCGGATCAATCAGGAACTTGAGATGGAGCAGAAAATGATTGTCATGGTCTATCTGCTCGACTTTATCAATCGTGGGGAGAATATCACTTTTCGTGAACAAAAATATGTATTCAAGATTGCCATACATCTCAAAATAAATCTCGAAGAATTTAAAGACCTGCGGGCATTAACTTTTGGGCAGATCGATAAAGTTATTCACAAATCCCGTCTGCTTTTCATTGATGCCGAGGAAAAACCGGAGTACGAAGAGGTCAAGCATATGCACAATCCCAAGATGGAGGGTCGTATTGTGGTGATGCATCTGCCCTATACCAATTTGTTTGTTTTCCGGTATCATGGCAACCTCAACTTTTTGCTCAACGGGCACCGGATCAAACCTTACCGTTCGTACATTTGGTCGGTGGGGGCAGTGCTTAAAAATTCCAAGGTAGGTACCCTGTACTATACCCGCATGGCAGGCCGTTTCATTCAGGCCAATGTCGAAAAAAAATTTGTGTATGTGGCCGAGGAGATTGAATATCGGTACGGTAACAGCAACAACGGAGTGCGCCGTTTTAGCCTGAATGAGGAATCGGGCCGTTTTATCGGTATCATCGGTGGGAGTGGTTCAGGAAAATCTACCTTACTCAATCTGCTTTGTGGCAATCTTAAGCCCCGTCATGGACGTATTACCATTAATGGCTGGGATATCCACCAGCACAAGGAGGAACTGAAAGGGGTAATCGGATTTGTGCCCCAGGACGACCTGCTGATTAAAGAGCTGACCGTTTACCAAAACCTGTATTACAATGCCAAGCTATGTTTTGGCGACTACTCGGAGGAAGAGATTCAACAAGTGGTTGAACGTGCGCTTGTTGACTTTGATCTGGTCGAAGCGCGCGACCTCAATGTAGGCGATGCATTTACAACTATTCTCAGCGGAGGACAGCGAAAACGCCTCAATATTGCCTTAGAACTTATCCGTGAACCCTCTATCCTGTTTGTCGATGAACCCACGTCGGGACTTTCATCGGCCGATTCTGAAAAGGTCATTAACCTGCTTAAACGGCAAACTTTCAAGGGTAATCTCATTATTGCCACCATTCACCAGCCTTCGTCCGAAATCTTTAAGATGTTTGACAAACTGCTGGTAGTTGATCAGGGCGGACGAATTATTTATTACGGCAATCCCATCGATGGGATTACCTACTTTAAGAAGATTGTACATTTTGCCGATGCCGAAGAAAGCGAATGCCTCTGCTGTGGTAACATTAATTGTGACCAGATATTGCGCACCGTCGAGGCACGTGTGGTTGATGCCTACGGACGTCCAACGCGCAAACGAAAGATTTCGCCGCAGGAATGGTACGAGCTATACCTTAAAAATATCGACCCCGATATACGGCAAATTCAACGCGAACACGATGGTACCATTCCCAAAAATAATTTTAAGATCCCCAGCCGTTTCAAGCAATTCCTAATCTTCATCAAGCGCGATGTGCTGGCTAAGATACGCAACCAACAATACATGTTGCTTTCGGCAATTGAAGCTCCATTGCTGGCTTTGATTATTGCCTTTTTCAGCAAACGCTACCTGTTTATCGACGGATCACCGGTTTATATTTTTGGCGAAAACTCAAATATTCCGGCCTATCTCTTTATGATTGTAATTGTTGCCTTGTTCCTGGGGTCAATCATTAGCGCTGAAGAAATTTTCAAAGACCGGAAAATTTTAAGACGAGAAAAATTTCTCAACCTCAGCCGTTCGAGCTACCTCTTGTCAAAATTAGCGATACTATTCACCATATCGGCTATTCAGATGTTCCTTCTGGTCATCATTGGAAATCATATTCTGCAGATCGAAGGGATGAACTGGCGTTACTGGTTGGTGCTTTTTTCTACCACCTGCTGGGCCAATCTGATTGGGCTCAATATCTCGGCCGGATTAAATTCGGTAGTAACCATATACATTCTAATCCCGCTTATCCTTGTGCCTCAGTTGTTATTCAGCGGCGTAGTAGTTGAGTTCAATAAAATGCACAACAAAATTGCATCTGACGTGGTGGTTCCTCTGCAAGGCGATCTGATGCCATCGCGCTGGGCATATGAGGCGCTGGCTGTTACCCAGTTTAAAGACAATTTTTACGAAAAACATTTCTTCCCCTATGAACAGTTGCAGTATACTGCCAACTATTTTCGTTCGAGTTCGATCCCTTACCTTCGAGAACTGCTTTCAAAAATTGAAGAAAGGGAAAACGATTCGGCCTTAGTACAACACAATCTGGCCATTGTTGCCAACGAAATAAAAGTAATTTCAAGCTACCTGAATATTGTCGGGCCTGCCATTTCCAACACTTCCGATATAACACTGCAGGTATCCCGAGCCCGAATTTTTCTCGATCAGGCCGAAAAACAGTTTAATTATCAATACCATTTTGCTGTATCAAAACGCGACTCTGTGTTTGAAGCACTGGTAAAAAAATATGGGAACAGGGATAATCTTTTGAAAATAAAGCAACAATACTACAATAAGCAATTGGCCGACATTGTTACCAACGAAAAAGAATTTTCGGAATTTTATGTGCAGAACAATATGATTGTCCCCACTCGGAATGCCATTTACCGGTTGCCGGTACTGACCAATGGAAGAGCCCATTTTTACGCTCCCATGAAACGACTGGGTAAGTACTATATTGATACCTTCTGGTTTAATGTTGCTGTTATCTGGCTATATTCAGGCATTTTACTGTTGATATTGTACGCTGATCTGTTCCGTAAAGTAATTGCCTATTTTGAATCGCTACGACTGAACCGTCTGGCTCGTCGCCGCTTTATGCGACTGCTTAACATTACAGAACAGCGACCTGTACAGAACAGGTAGTTGATCGATTATGTATCCATGTATTACTGGCGAATTCGTTGGACCTACAATAAAATCAAAATAAGATAATTAATTGAGTATTATATTGAAATTATTTTTACTTTTGGAAAAAAGAATAAAAAATACCCATGAATGGGATATTTTTAAGGATTTGGAAAACATTTTGAATATAGAGCATGTTAATGGGCTGTACAGCTTTCGAAATGATAATGTATGCTTAGCTTAAAGAAGAAACAAGGACAGAGAACGATAATAAGACATTAACAAAGTGAGATTTAAAGCAGACGACTAAAGGTGATTAGCTTTGCGGTGATGTTTTTTTTGTTTCTGTACTTTTTAATAAACAAATTAGAAGTCAGTAACTTACAAAAATATTTTTTCGGATGAGAAATAAGTTTTTTGTCTTTATCTTGTTGTTGTTTATTTTACCTGTTGTACGGGCTAATCAACTCGATAGTCTGCAGCAGGTATTGCAAAGGACGCATGATGATACATCCAAAATAAAGATTCTGAGCAATATAGCTAATGTGTACCTGAATAAACTGGAATGGGACAGCGTATTGCATACCTGCGAAAGGGCAATAGAAATTGCAGAAAAAGTTAATTATCCCCAGGAAATTTTTCGTATTATCTATTGGCAGGGAATAGCCTATTACCGGAAAGGTGTAATAGAGAAAGCCTTGCAGAGCTATTTAAAGGCACTGGAGCTGGCCAAATCCGTAAACAGTCGCATGCAGGTCGATATACTTAACGATATCGGAGTACTCTATAAATCGCAGGGCAACTACCTGAAAGCAATTGAATATTTTCAACGTAACCTCGAATACGTGGAAACCCATAAAGACAGTGTACTTATTGGCCGAACGCTTAACAATCTGGCGAATGTATACTTCTCGTACGGTGTTTACACAAAAGCGATTGAATACTATGAACGCGCAACGGATATCTTTCTGCGACTGAAAAAATTAAATTACGTTGGTTACCTGTACATGAACACGGGGGTAGCCTATAAAAAGCTTAATGACAATCAAAAGGCGCTTGAATATTTCCGTAAGAGTCAGGAAATTTTTACAAAAATTGGTTTTAAACCTGGTTTAGCACAGGTCAATGGCGAAATTGGGACCTTCTATGCAGAGCGGGGAGATTATAATCGGGCGCTGCGATATGCCGAGGAAGCCCTTAATGTGTACAAGTCGTTGGGTGAAAAGCTGCTGATCGGGCAAGCCCTTCGTCAGTTGGGCGAGATTTATCAAAAAGCGGGTTCGTATGCTACCTCGTTACAGTACTACAAGCAAAGCATTGAAATTTTTAAGGAACTTAATGCCAAGAAGGAACTGCTCGACAGCTATGAAAATATGGCCAGTGTATATTCGTCTATTGGCAATTATAAGCAAGCGTACGAATATTATAAGATTTACTCCAACCTGAAAGACTCGGTACTGAGTGAGGATTATCTGCGGCAGATGCAGGAAAATGAAGCTCGTTACGAAAACGAAAAGAAAGAAAATGAAATAAAACTTCAGAAGGCCGAACTGGCTAAGAAGGACGCCGAGTCGAAGCGTAAAAGTATTTTCCTGCTGGCGGTCGGGCTCATTGCCCTGATGGTCATGGGATTTTCCATTATCATTTTCAAACAATACGCTGAAAAGAAGAAAGCCAACATTTTGTTAGCTGAACAAAATGATCAGATCAAAAAACAACGCGACCAGATTTTCCAACAGAAAAAAGAAATTACCGACAGTATTCATTATGCAAGCCGGATTCAGCGGGCTGTGCTGCCCTCTCCAAAAGTTCTCGAAGATTACAACATACAATATTTTATTCTGTACAAGCCCCGGGACATTGTAAGTGGCGATTTTTATTGGATTAATGCTAAGGATAGCAAGATCATCGTGACTGCAGCCGACTGTACCGGACATGGGGTACCGGGAGCTTTTATGAGCATGTTGGGGATGGCTCTGCTCAATGAAATAACATCAAAATCTGAAGTTACGACTGCTTCACAGATACTCGATGAACTGCGTACCCTGGTAATTAAGTCATTGCATCAAAGTGGTTCGGTCGAAGAAACAAAAGACGGCATGGATATGGCTTTGTGTGTTTTCGATAGTGACCTCAAACGGGTGCAGTTTGCCGGTGCCTTTAATCCACTGTACTTAGTAAGGGGTAACGAACTGATAGAAGGTCCTGCCGACCGAATGCCCGTTGGTTTCCACGACAAACAAACCACCAGCTTCACCAATACCGAAATACCCTTGCAACCCGGCGACACACTTTATATCTTCTCCGATGGCTATGTCGACCAGTTTGGCGGTGAAAACGGCAAAAAATTTATGGCCAAACGATTTAAACAACTGCTGATTGATATTCACGACAAGGCTATGGAGGAACAAAAACAAATACTCGACACCACCATCACCGAATGGCGGGGCGAGCTTGATCAGGTCGACGATATCCTCGTTATCGGTATGAGGGTTTGATCGGAATAGTAGGCGGCTATTCCATTGCCTGCCGGATACGGGCGGCAATGTCTTCGAATTCTTCCTTGGTTAACTTCAGCTTGGGATTTGAAAAATTCATATCATTGATGCCAGAAACAAGGGGAATAAGGTGAATATGTGCATGAGGTACCTCAAGGCCTACCACCGATACCCCAATGCGATGACAAGGAACGACTTTTTCTATGGCCCGGGCAACCTTTTTCGAAAAAGCCATCAATTCACCCAGCAAAGCATCATCGATGTCAAAAATATAATCTATTTCTTTTTTGGGCACCACCAGCGTATGTCCTTTTACCAGCGGATTAATGTCGAGAAAGGCGAAGCAATGCTCATTCTCAGCGACCTTGTAGCAGGGAATTTCCCCACTGATAATACGGCTAAATATGCTTGGCATAGTTCTATAAATTTTTATACGATTACAAAATTATAAAATTAGCTGATTTCAAACACCGATCCGCTGTTGAGCAAATCATCCATGCATCGAATATCCGATGTTTCCCGGGCATGCAGTATTTGTTCGTTCAATAAATCATTGTACGTAGGTTTTTTGATCATACGTATAACTCCTACTGCCATGGGATACTCGGGCGGCATCATCTGACATAGCATCATTTGCAGGTAAAAATTATCCTCGTAGGGTTTATGTACCAAAATATCCTCAAGGGCGGCATCTTTACCGATTTCTACAACTACCAGCTTACCTTCTTTCCATGCAATACCCTTGTTTTTGTTCTTACCGAAAATCATGGGTTCGTCGGGGGTAAGCAACAACAGATTATCGTCACGTGTTTCTTTGCCGGCAATGTGTTCATAGGCCTTATCGTTAAAGATAACGCAGTTTTGAAGTATTTCCACAACCGACGTTCCGTGGTGTTGGGCGGCAAGATAGAGGACATCGGCCATAAACTGAGGCATGTTGTCGATTACTCTGGCAAAGAAGGTGCCTTGTGCCCCAAGAACAAGTTGTCCCACGTTAAAACTATCCTCGATAGTGCCGTCGGGCGAAGTTTTGGTTACCGTGCCCTTGGGGGTGGTGGGCGAAAATTGTCCCTTTGTGAGCCCGTAAATCTGATTATTAAAAAGAACAATATTCAGGTCAACATTTCGGCGAATGACATGGATAAAATGGTTCCCGCCAATGGCAAGCGAATCCCCATCGCCGGTCGATACCCATACGCTTAAATCTGGGTTGGTAAGTTTTACGCCTGTAGCAATAGCCGGCGCACGTCCATGGATGCCATGAAAACCGTAGGTATTGACATAGTAAGGAAAGCGTGATGAACAACCAATGCCCGATACAATTACAAAATTCTCTTTTTTGTATCCAATGCGAGGAAAAACACTTTCTATTGCCGAAAGAATAATATGCGACCCGCATCCCGGACACCATTTTACCGGCTGGTCGCTCACAAAATCCTCTTTTTTCAGTTCAACCGGTGTAGGATCAGTTGTATTGCGTGTAGATTCCATATTTAGCTGTTTACAACAAATTTAATATCGCATCTCTGATTTCATTCTGAGTAAACGGAAGTCCTTGTATCTTATTGTATTGCATATAGTTATACTTTGGCAGGCTCATGCGTAAGTAATTGGCAAACTGGCCCGAATTGAGTTCGCAGACCAATATTTTGCTGTATTGGGCAAAAATTTCGGCCGTATTGCCGGGCAGTGGAAAAAGATAATGGAAATGGGCATGTGCAACCGAATATCCTTCATGCAAAAGTTCCTCGACCGTAGCATGTATGACGCCTTCGGTACTTCCCCAGCTGACTACCAGTAATTTTCCCTGATTATTACCATATACTGTTTGCGAGGGCAGACTATCGGCAATTTTGATCACTTTATTTCTGCGAAGTTCAACCATTTTTTGATGGTTGATGGGGTCGGTAGTTACTACCCCGGTTACGTCTTCTTTTTCGAGACCGCCAATTCTGTGGCGCATTCCTTCGGTTCCGGGTACAGCCCAGTAGCGAACCAGAGTATCGGGATTTCGTCGATAGGGTTTGTATTCCTCGCCGGCAGGGGCATAGGGTGGGGTAATGGTAGGCATATCGGCCATTCTGGGTATACGGAATAACTGAGAACCATTGCCCAGAAAGCCATCGGTCAGCAGGATCACTGGTGTCATGTGTTCGACGGCAATCTTAGCAGCCGAATATGCATAGTAGAAACAGTTTGAAGGGGAAGAAGCAGCAATTACTGGGATAGGAGCTTCGCCTGTTCGTCCAAACAGGGCATGGTAAAGGTCGCTTTGTTCGGCTTTGGTGGGCATACCTGTCGAAGGGCCAGCGCGTTGTACATCGACTATTACCAATGGTAGTTCGGTCATCACGGCCAGTCCCAGAGCTTCGGTCTTGAGCGATAGTCCGGGACCTGAGGTGGTGGTAACCCCCAGTGCACCTGCAAACGATGCTCCCAAGGCCGATGTAATGGCTGCGATCTCATCTTCAGCTTGAAAAACCTTAACCCCAAGCGACTTGTGTTTTGCCAGTTCAATCAGTATATCGGATGCAGGGGTAATTGGATACGAGCCCAGAAAAAGTTGCAGCCTCGCTTTTTCGGCAGCCGCCATTAGTCCCCAAGCAGTAGCAATATTTCCCGTGATATTCCGGTATTTACCCTTTTCAAGTTGTGCCGGCGGAACATGTATCTTCGATTCCAGCGCTTCGATATTCTCAGCAAAATTATAACCTGCTTCCAGCACCAGCTTGTTTGTCTCGGTTGCCAGAGAATCTTTTCCAAATTTTTTTTCAAAATAGGCAAACGTCAAATCCAGTTTTCTGTTAAGCAGGTAATATATTATCCCGAGGGCAAACATATTTTTCGATCGGTCGGCTACTTTGGGTGAAAGCTGGAACTTTTCAAGGGTTTTTCTGGTAAGTGAAGTTATGGGCGCTCTGATAACGTTAAATGCCTCCAGCGTCCCATCGTTCAGTGGATTGGTCTTGTAGCCGGCTTTGTCGCACGATTCCTCAGTAAAAGCATCTTCGTCGAGGATAATGGTAGAACCTTTTTTGGCCCACTTAAGGTTTGCCTTAAGCGATGCAGGATTCATCACAACCAGAATATCGCAGAAATCACCGAAAGTATATATCCGTTTTTTGCCAATGTGCACCTGAAAACCCGATACCCCTGCCAGTGTGTTGCGGGGTGCACGGATTTCGGCCGGATAGTCGGGAAACGTAGCTATGTCGTTTCCAAAAACAGCAGAATTATCGGAGAAAATGCTCCCGATGAGTTGCATCCCATCCCCCGAATCGCCAGCAAATTTTATGACTACACTCTCTTTTTCCTTAATCATTTTTCGCTATTACTTAATATGTGACAAAAATACATTTTTATGACTATTTTTTTAAGTAAATTAAGCCTTGACTGTTAATTTTTTTCGGCAATCATTGAAAAGTATTTGTATATTTATTAATCTATTTTGCAAAGATTATACAATCTTGTGGCATTTGTATCCATAAGGAAGTGAAAATATTTACCAAGTTCCAACAGTAGCGCAGGAATAATTTATGAAACGACCCTGTTAACGCCGTAAACACAACAAACCAGCTGAAAATTTTAAACATGCGAGTTCCATCCGGCCGAGAGGCTAATAAAAGAAGGCAAGTACAACCAAATGGTAGTCAGTAATTTAAAGATTATTTTGGATAAAAGTAATAAAAAACTATACTTTTATGGGCAAAAATAGATCATTTACCAACGAAGAAAAGTTTCGGATTATTGAAGCGCAGAAGGAGGTATTCATATTACGCTAAGTAAGGCAGTATAATGAAAGGGAATGCAATAACTTAAATACATTTTCGGGATGCAAAAAATTAAAATTGGATTATTATTGGGTATGGTTGCTGGAATTATTGATGTGATTCCAATGTTGATGCAAAACCTGACATGGGACGCCAATCTGTCAGCCTTTGCTATGTGGATAGTTGTTGGATTTCTCATATCAACAAGTGATTTAAAAATTAATTCGATAATCAAAGGAATTCTTACAGCTTTCTTGGTTTTATTACCGACTGCTATTTTGATTGGTTGGAAAGAACCCGTTTCATTGATACCAGTAACTATAATGACAACGATTTTAGGGGGACTGCTTGGATTTTCGATTAACAGAATTTTGGTCCAAAAATGAGATATTTTTCAGCAATAGGTATGGTTATGTAACATTAAGTAATTTTAAAGAAGTATGGCACTGATAAAAAGTGTACGGGGATTTACTCCAATAATTGGGAACAATTGTTATTTGGCCGACAACGCAACGATTGTGGGGGATGTTGTCATGGGTGACGACTGTAGCGTATGGTTTAATGCTGTGCTTCGGGGTGATGTAAATTCCATACGCATCGGTAATAAGGTAAATATTCAGGATAATGCAGTATTACACTGTTTGTATCAGCGATCGGTAATTACCATTGGCGATGAGGTTTCGATCGGGCACAATGCAGTCATTCACGGAGCCACTATCCATAACCATGTATTGATTGGTATAGGCGCTGTGGTACTTGATTTTGCCGAAATAGGCGAAAATTCCATCATAGCAGCTGGGTCGGTGGTGCTTGAGGGTACCAAGGTAGAACCCAACAGTATCTATGCTGGCGTTCCTGCCAAATTTGTAAAACATGTTGATGCCCACCAAACCGAGGAGATGATCCGTAAGATCGCTAATAACTACCTCATGTATGCCAGCTGGTATAGAGAAGAGGAAAGATAATTAAAACAATGCCTTGGCGATTCGTTTTACATTATCGGATATGCCGTAGGTGTAAAAATGAATCGCAGGCACTCCAAATGCCATAAGTTCTTTCCCTTGCTGTATAGCCCATTCTATTCCAACTTCCTTAACCTGTTGGTTGGTCTGACATTTTTCCAGTTCGCGGTAAAAGTCCTGAGGGATATCGCAGCTAAAAATCTGAGGCACCAGCTTAATATCGTTGATCGTTGCTAATGGCTTTATCCCCGGTACAATGGGCACCTGAATACCTATAGCCCGGCATTGTTGAACGAAACTGAAGAACTTCTGATTGTCGAAAAACAATTGGGTGACAATATACTCAGCTCCTGCATCCACTTTTTCCTTGAGGTATCGGAGGTCGGTTTCCATATTTGGTGCTTCGATGTGTTTTTCGGGATATCCGGCTACTCCAACGCTAAAGCAGGTAGGCTGGGGATCTTTCAGGTTGGTATCGAGATACCGGCCAGCGTTCATATCCATTACCTGACGTACCAGATCAACCGTATGGGCATGCCCGTTTTTTTCTGGAACAAAAATTTTCTGCCCTTTCGGAGCATCGCCACGCAACAGTAATAAATTATGTATTTCGAGAAAATGAAAATCGATAAGCAGATCCTCAATGTCGTCTTTGGTATGGCCGCCACAAATCACGTGAGGAACTACTGTAACATTATACCTGAAACGTATGGCCGCCGAAAGTGCAACATTTCCCGGACGTTTACGAACTACACGTTTTTCAAGAGTGCCATCGGGTAAGGGATAATATACCGTTTCGCGCTGATGATAGGTGATGTTGATATTGAGGGGTTCAAACTCAATAAGCGGATCTATGGCCTTGTAAATGTCTTCGATGCTGCGTCCCTTTAATGGGGGTAAGAGTTCAAACGAAAACAAGGTCTTTTTCGTAGTGCGAAGTTTCTCTGCTACCGTCATATCTTTACTTTTAGGCAAAAATATAAAAAGCATTGCAATAAGAATGATTGGACAGAAAAGAATTTTTAAAGTATTGTGTCATCGATCCGTTAGCCTCTGTTGTAAATTTAATCGTAGTGGCTTTAATGGCCTCTGATACAGGTTTACATAACACGCTTTTTTTTTGGTATTTTCATTTGCCTTTTAACAACTCACTGGCGTAGGGATATCTGTCAGGTTATTCAGTGGTTTATGGGAGACGTACCATATGTTGTAGAATTCACTCTGTTTTTAAATATCTTTTGTTAGGATATCTAAAGGGTTTGTTTTTTTACGGAATTTTGTTAACCTTTACCGCTGTATTGAGAAATGCTTTTAACTTACACCACCATGAAACACATTTTTTTATTTCTTCTTCTGTTCTTTTGTACTATTACAGGTACGACACAGGTGCCGTTTATCATGCTCAATTCTGATACGGCGCTGACTAAGCGGGGTTTTTCCTATTGGGTGGGCACTGTTGCTCCTGCCAATGGATGGAAAGAATTGGATTTTGATGATTCACAATGGTTAAAAAGCAACCAGCCTGCTGTCGTTGGGTATGGCTGGCCGCAACTTCCTAAAGATAGTACTGTTGTTGTAGCAAAATGTCCCAGTCTTTTTCTGCGAATAAAATTTAAGGTAGATAATGTTTGGGACTGGGGAGATATGAGTTTTTTGGCCGATTACGACGATGGTTTCATTGCCTACCTGAATGGTCAGGAAATAATCCGGGTAAATCTTGGTGCGAAGGATACCCCAGTGGCTCATGACAGATCAACCGATCGTTCGCATGAGTCGCATATTTACCGGCAATACGAGGCTGCTGTTGATGGCTTTTATATTGATTCTGCCATTGTACGCTCGTTGATCCATCCGGGGGAGAACGTTTTTGCTATCGAAGTTCACAACGACAGCGTAGCCAATGACTTGTCATTTGCTTGCACTGTTTATAATTTGAAGAATAACGGCTGGTACAATATATATAATTCTGTTTTTCGGTATTACAGGCAGGTCCCGCTGGATAGTTCAAAATTCCCTATAGTTGTTATTGAAACGGATGAAATGGGGATCCCCCAGATACATACCAGGGTGCGTGCCAGAATGAAGGTTATTGATAAGCATGGACTAAAGCGACCAACGGATTTGCCGGTGTATGAGGGTTATATTTCCATTGAACGTAAAGGTGAATCATCGGCATGGTTTCCCAAAATGTCGTACAATCTGGAAACACAAAATGCCGACGGATCGAATCAGAATGTATCCCTTATGGGGATGCCAGCTGAAAATGACTGGGTACTTTTCAGTAGTTTTGCCGATAAAAGTCTGATTAAGAACGAATTGGTTTTTATGTTGGGACGTAAAATGGGACATTACGAGCCGCGCACCCAATTCTGTGAATTGATATACAACGGCGAATACATGGGATTATATTATTTTGCCGAAAAAATTAAACGCGATAAGAATCGTGTAAATGTTGGAAAACGCGATACGGTTTTTCCCGAAAATGGCGGTTATGTGTTCAAGTATGACAAACCAACCCGAAAACTTGTTCAATTTATATATCCCGATAAGGATGAAGTTACTGCTGCCGAGAAGAATTATCTTACCGGGTATATCAAGAGTTTCGAAGCAACGCTGAAGTCATCTAAATTTCTGGATCCTATTGAAGGATATCGTCGATATATCAATCCCTATTCCCTGATAGATTACATCATTATCAATGAACTGACAAAGAACTGTGATGCATACCTGTACAGTACCTATTTTCATAAAGACAGTCGTGGAGTAATCAACTACGGTCCATTGTGGGATTACGATCTGGCCTTTGGAGGTGCAAGCTGGCAGGAGGGAACGCTAACGTACAAATGGCAGTTTGAGTTTAATACCGACCTGAATATCAAGCTCATGCTGCGCGATACAGTGCTAAAAAACAGACTTGCTGAACGTTGGTGGAAATTGCGCAGTAATTTTCTGTCGAACGATAGCCTGATGCATTATATTGATTCGCTTTATCAGGCCACTACCGATTCGCGTATCTTAAATTACAAGGTATGGCCGGTTGAAGACAAATATCTTTTTGGTCCCGATCATTATGTGGCTTCTGCTGATGAAGAGGTAGCTTTTATAAAAGATTGGTTGCGGAAAAGGCTTGCATGGATCGATGCAAACATTGACAAAATATATTATCCGCTCGATGTTAATGCGCCTACGTTTGCTTATAGTACTACGGCCATCGAGGTTTTTCCCAATCCGTTTGTTGATCGTATACGGGTACGTTTGCTGGGATCAGAGGGTAACTATACGGTAGCGATATATTCGCTCGAAGGGAAAAGAATGTATCAGCAGACTTTTTATGCCATTGATGGCGAGGTTAATACTTATGAACTTTCGGATATGGCTATTGCTAACCTTCGGCGAGGGATGTATGTGTTGACGGTTAACTACCATGGTACGGTGGTACAGGCTGAAAAAATTATTAAGCAGTAAAATAAGAAAGCCGCAGGATTTACCTTGCGGCCTTCTCACCAAACTAACCAATTATTAACCACTCAAACTATGAAATAGTCATTACACTGCTGCTTCAACTAGCGAAAGTCTTTCTGCCAATAATTTTTTATATTCGGTAGGGGTTTTACCTGTGATGTTCTTGAAAACCCTATGAAAGGTAGCTTTTGAATTAAAGCCGCTTTCGTAAGCCAGGACAACAATATTAAACCGATTGTAGTAAGGCTTCTGTAGTTTCTCAATAACCGCCTCGACACGATATCGGTTAACAAAATTGTAAAAATTGGTTGAAAAATAAATTTTAAGCACATGTGAAAGTTCATAAGGTGGAACCCCGATTTTCCCTGCCAATTCGTTCAGGCTGAGCTGGGGTCTCAGATAGACTTTTTCCTTTTCCATTGCCCAATAAAGTCTTCCTGCTATTTCTCTCACTTTTTCCATACTCTATTATTTTTTTCTTTTATTAATGTCGAAATTTGGGAAAAGGTAATCCTATGACGAACAAATATTTTTCAAAGTTACAGGCAATAAATTATGCCTATATTTTGTAGATGTTAAATTTGAAATAAGTTGCCTGATGATTATTTTTGGGAAAGTAATTCTGCACACAGCAGGAATGTAGAAGATTTCCAACGGGATAAATAGGCCAATCAAAGATTTTTTTTGACAAAAAAAATTACTGCACTACAGGTGAGTGCTGTTAGTGCAGTAATCTATAGGGTGGAATGTGGGAATCAGTGCTGGGGAAGCTTTATTGTTTGTTTTTCTGATATTTGCAGTTGATCGTTATTCCATTGGGTTGATGCCCAGCGATTTAAGGAAGGCATTCTGATTAGGTTCACGGCCAAGGAAATTGCGAATAATTACGTTTTCATCCTCGGTTGAACCCTTACTGAGCACTTCGTTTTTAAAACGAAGGCCTGTCTGAGTGTTCATTACTCCTTCTTTTTCGAATACCGAGAAAAGATCTTCGGCATAGACCTTTGACCACATGTAGCCATAATATCCGGCAGCATAACCCACAAGGTGATCGAACGAGGCTTCGATGTGGGTTCCCGGCGTGTACTTAAATACGCCGATTTGGTTTTGTAGTTTGGCCAGAGCGTCTGTAGTAGTTTCTTTGCCGTCAGGTTCAAATTTATCGTGATAGGTCATATCGAGCATGCCATAAAATATTTGTCGGTTGGCATCGATACCCGAACATACGTTTCGGGCGGCAAACATTTTATCATAGAGTGATGTGGGTAATATTTCACCTGTTTTGTAATGTCGAGCAAAGAGTGAGAGGGCTTCGTAATTCCATGCCCAGTTTTCGAAGAACTGCGACGGCACTTCTACAAATTCGTGAACATTAGAAATACCCGACTGGGATGACAGTTCGGAATGGCTAAAAACAAAGTGCATCATGTGGCCAAACTCGTGGAAGAAGGTAACCACGTCGTCGTGGGTGAGGAGACCGGGGGTTGTATCGGTCGGACGGGGAAAATTGCACACCAGAGCTGCGGTAGGAATCTGATAGCTGTCGCCGACTTTTACACCATTGTACAATCCAAAACAAGCAAAATGTTTGTACTTGTCATCTCTGGGATACAGGTCGAGATATATGCGGGCTAAAACTTCGCCATTGCTTTTCATTTCGTATAGTCTCACGTCGCTGTGCCAAACGGGAGCATTGGGTACCTCGACAAAATTAACGTTGTAAAGCCGCTTGCAAATCTCAAGTATGCCGTTTATTACATTATTTACTTCAAAATATTCACGGATTTTCTGGTTATCGACCTGATATTTTTCCTTAAGCAGCTTATTCATATAAAAACGGTATTCCCATTCATTGATAACGTTGGCCGAAGCATCACCGGTATATTTTCTTTTAATTTCGAGCAGTTCGTTATAGTCGGCTTCAACCTTGGGTTTAATTTTTTCGAGCAAACTGTTTTCGAATTCCCAGACTTTTTGAGGCTTAACGGCCATATTGTCGGCAATAAAATATTCAGCGGCGGTTTTAAATCCAAGAAGGTTAGCCGCTTTTTTTCGTTGCTCGAGGAGGCGGGTGAGAATTTCAAGATTTTTGTCAGCTGCCCTGTTGTTGTAAAGCATAAACAGCTTTTTTCGTGCATTTTCGTTTGTGGCAAGTTGAAAAAAGGGCACGATGGAAGGATATGACAGGTCAATAATATACTTGCCGTTCTCACCACGGTGTTGGTCCTTGTATTCCTGAGGCAGCCCGTCCATTTCGGCTTCATCCAGTTCCAGCACATCCTTAACAGCAGCAATGTTTGAGGAAAATTCTAATCCCAGCGTTGTAATACTGTCGAGGATAGTTTTCAGCTGGTCACGCTTTTCTTTGGGCAGGTTAAAACCATTGAGGGCGTAAAAGCGCATCCGGTCGTCGAGGTATTTCTTTTTAAAACCGGTAAGCTGTTTAGCTTCAGTTGTCTTGGCATATTCGGATGTAGCTTTGTACAAATCCTCGTTCAGGGCTATTTCGTTATCAAATCTACTTAATGCATCTACAGAGGCCTGACATTGATTGCGAATAGCAGAATCGGGATGGGTGTAAGCCATCAGATACAACGTATTGAAAATATTGGAAAACCGATGATAGGCAAGGTCAAACGCCCGCATCGTATTATCGAAGTTGCGCTTTGAGGCAGGAATTTTACTTATGGATTCTATCGCTTCACGGGTTTGCCGGATTATTTCATCGGTGGTAAACCGGATAAACTCAGGATTGAGTTCATTGAATTTGACCAATTCATTCACCTCAAACATCAGCGGATTGCGTGGTACAGCTGTTGCATCGTTTGCTTTCATTGTGCTCATAACTATCAGACCCATCAATAAATATTTATACGTCTTCATATTAAAAATTATTTCAACAAAATTTAATCCAATAAGTTTTGAAAATTGAAAGGCAAAAGTAATCGTATTTTATGAGGAACTAAAGACTGGTTTATCTGTTTTTTAACATTTTTCCGGAAAATGAGACTACCATTGGCAAGTTTCATGGGGAGAATCAGAGGGTAGGTAGCTCCATAATTACCAGAACTTTGGCAGGGTCGATAGGGTTGCATTAAAAGAATGTGTAAACTATTATTCTTATGGACTTTTCTTCAAAGGGGTATTACCACCCTTCTTTCGGACTCCCCTCCAGAGAAGAGGAATGAGGTACCTGATTCCTGAGCAAAGTATATGATAAGCCGGAAAACTCCGTGCCCCAACTCATGGGCTGCTACCCGGGCTACCCCCTCGGCGCTTACGTTGTTCAAAAAGATAAACCCACACTGCCCATTAATGGGCATATAGCCCTGACGGGGGTCGGTGGTGGGGTTGGGGATGAGGAAAAGATAGTAGGTGTTGCCGTCGAGAGGGTTGCCTGCACGCTTGAAGGTGCGTATGACCTTATTCATGTGCGAGGTGTAGCGGCTCAGAAAGGCATTGTCGGCATTGGAGAAGGTTACATTGCCCGATAGATCCTCTACCTCGAGGTTGGGCAGCACCTCTACCCTAAACCCCGCCACCGCCTGCCGGTAGATGGTATTGATCTGCTGCGCCAAATTAGCCGGTACCATAGCCCCGTTGACGGGTACTATCTTCAGGTCGATCTGCTTTCGGTCGTAACTGACCAGCGATAGACTGCCCAGCGTAATGGTTTGTTCCTTGCCCGAGGTATCCCTGAGGGTGTAACGGGC
>Ga0078972_1005652_pt1 | contig 31328 bp, 34 predicted proteins | sample YelNatPaOPGAMG01_FD_67568 | JGI IMG/M metagenome (GOLD analysis project Ga0078972, IMG submission 67568) | Hot spring thermophilic microbial communities from Obsidian Pool, Yellowstone National Park, USA - OP-RAMG-01 (SPADES assembly) (version 2) | ecosystem: Environmental > Aquatic > Thermal...
AGAGTGTTTGGAAAGGATGGTAAGTTACATAAAATTATTGCTAAGTCAGAAAGGCAACTACAGGATTGGGAAACTCTATATGATGTTAAGAGCTTCCATGGCATAAAGATAAGAGCTACTGGACAACACAAAGTCCTTCTTAGTGATGGCACATGGAAGCCTATTGAGGAAGCTGAAGGTATTGCCTTCATTCCTCAGATAGAAGTGCCAAAAGAAGAAGCTCCTACTGAACTTGACTTGGAGTGGCATGGATATAAGAAACATATAGTATGTGATGAGGATTTCTGGAAGCTAATAGGATTCTGGATAGCTGAAGGCTCACTAGGCAATAATAGGAACTCGAAGTATAAGAGAGGAGAGCTAGAACTATCACAGAAGGATAGAAAAATACTAGAAAAATATGCCAAAATTATTGAGACAAAGTTGAACGTTAAGCCTAAAATTTATGACTATGATTGTTCTCATCTGATAGTGTGGGATAAGCCTTTCTGTGACTGGTTAAGTAAGCATTTCCTAGACAAGAATGATGATAAAACCTTACCTTGGTTTATAGCTTCTCTTCCTAGAAGCAAACTTATGGCTTTCCTAGAGGGTTGGAAAGAAGGAGATGGATATCGCAATAGAAAACTTATGATTTCAACTTCTGATAGAGGCTTGGCTGGAAGAGCTTATGCTATCTTAAGGAGCCTTGGTTTTGATGTGGGAATTACCTATCAGAAAATAAGAGGTTATAGAGATAATTTAAAAATTACTATTTCACAAGAACCATTCCATCAAAAGCATGTAATTGTGAAGAAGTTAGTGCCTACTGATGGTAAAGATAAAGTATATAACATACAGGTAGAAGATGTGGAGAGCTTTATGACAGGGAATTTGGTACTTTCTAATTGTAAGATAAAAAACTTGAAGGAAATAGACCTTATGGTATGGAATAGGATACCAAAGGTAACCAAGGAAGGTAAGGAGCTGGACCAATATCAATATGATGTGGTATACCAGATACCCTGCAATAAATTCGATGAGTTCTATGGGGCTGTAAAGTGGAATGGCAAGTGCTATGCTCCCATAGGTAGAACTTATAGTACTACAGATAAATGTGAACGGGGAGACATAATTACAGTATTGGTCATTAGGGTTAGGGAGTATGAGAGAGAAGGAAAGAGGATATTTACCTTCATGTTTCCTTGTATTTCAAAAGATACTCCAGTCATTACTTCTGAAGGCTTACGTCCTGCTGGGGAAGTTAAAGTTGGCGATTACCTCTTGACAGAAAATGGTTTTGAACCAGTTAAAATTGTTGAGGAAGTTATTAAACCCGAGCAATACAATATTAAAATAGAATATTCTCCCTTCTTGATAAAGGTAGATGGTGAGCATCCATTTTTAGTAAATGAAAGAAATGCTGTGCCTCATTATCATAATTATAGCAAGACTTTCAAGCCTATTTGGAAGTTGGCTAAAGACTTAAAACCAAATGATATCGTTTTGATGCCTAAAATAGCTGTAAGAAAGCCCTTTTTGAGTCCTGAATGGGGTAGGCTGATGGGAGCTTACCTAGGCGATGGAACAATTAACAGTAAACGAAAAGGTTTTACTGAGTATGCTATAGTTTTCAACAAAATGGAGCAAGATTTAGTGGCTTTCTATAGACAAATTTTAAATAAACTCTCTATCAAATCTTGGGTTAGCAATAGACATAAGAGCACCACAGAAATTTTATTTGAACTAAAGGAGGAAGAAGATTATATTAAAATGCTTTACAATAATGGAAAGAAATTTGTTCCTAAAGCTATTCTTGAGAGTGATGAGGCATTCATTAAAGAGTTTATAGAAGGCTTAATCGATTCAGATGGAACTAGAGGTAAGCAAGTTCAATTTGTCAATACTAATTTAGATATCTGTCACTCATTAGTTTTACTATTACATAGACTTGGAATTGTTCCATCTTTCTCCATACGAGAAGTTAAGGGGCTTACTGGAAAAATAAAGAAATGCGGTCAAGTTGCTTGGTATCCAAATGCTAAAAGTAAACACTTCTGGGATTATGGGAACTACCTAGGTTTCAGAGTACTTGAAAAGAAGAAAATAGAGCCTGAACCATTAGTCAATTTAGTTACAGACTCCCATACATTTTGTGTTCCATACTGTTTAACTCACAACACCTACAAGGAGAGGAGAACTGATAAGAAAGAACCCGATGGGCTTGAAGTGGTAGAAAGGCTGGCTGAAGTTGGTACAGCACCATTAGGAAGGTTAAGCGAAGCAGAACCCAAGAACAGACCTGAAGAGGACCTTTGGAAGGAAACTACCAAGGAAATGCTCAAATTGAGTGAGTATAAAAGGAAGTTATTAGAAAGAATATTGGGAGTTGATAGTAATGAGTAGCCTATTAGAAATATACGATGATAAAGAGCTGAAGAAAAAGGTAGAAACATTAGACTTAGGAGAGATAGAGGTAGGAACTACAGTTAAAAAGATATATTACATAAAGAACACAACAGGTGGAACAATTACAAGGTTAGAATTTAAAATTGATTCTCCTTACATAAAGGTAGTTAGAGCACCTAAACTACTGAAGCCAGATGAGGTAGGAGAGTTGGAATTGGAAATAAAGCCACCACTTGACATCAGAAAAGGCTTAAATACCAAGGTAGAAATATCATTTAGAGTAATATATAGTTGAAGGAAGTGGATTGAATGACAGCTACATGTGATGTGGTGGAATGTAATGGTGCTTCACCTGGTACATGGACAGTAGTAACTTCAGTCAGATTCTGTACAGCAGACACTTATAACCCAGGGCTGTCATATCCTATACCCATAGTTTCTGGACAGACAAAGAGAAGCTACTGGAAGTCAATATGTCTATCCTTTGGAGGAACTTACACTCAAATTACCAATGTCTGTATATATACTGATGGTTCTGACTTTGGTACAGGAATCACTACTTATATAGGTGATGAAACCTTACCTGCCAACAGCTATCAACAGGCAACAGGAGTTCAAGGAGACACTGGTGATGAGATGGTTGCTACCCACTCAGGCATTACCAGTAAAACGGCATTCTTTACCTATACTTCTACCAATAAGAAGCTGGTGGATGCAGGACCAATTACTGGTACAGCTAAGAGCAAGCACGTAGTCCTTCAGATGGATGTATCAGATACTGCCACACCAGGTGTTAAAGGACCAGAAACCATCACTTGGACTTATGATGAAATATAATTAGAAGGGCATAACTATGGGAATCCAATCCCTAAGATACTTCTGGAAAGCCACATACAAGGATGGCTCTTCCATCTGTCAGTTTGAAGAAGGGAAGGAGAGGCTATTTTCTGAAATAGACCAAAGTAGGTTAGAGAGCTTTGCTTGGGTGCCTTTTAATAGCTCTGACCCTGTTATCATCATTAAACTTGAACCTTGGCAGAGGTTAATAGCAGTTAGACGTAATTTTATAACTACAGGACCAGAGGGAGAGAGCAGAAAGACTATCTATCTCTTAGGATGGCAATCGACTATTAATGGTAGAAACTATAAGAGCATTTGTTATATAGACCCATCAGAGGGAACTATAACCATGGAAGGGAAGTAAAATGAACTTCTGTTTCAGGTGTGGTGAATGCTGTAAGGGAGAAATTAGGCTCACAAGGGAGGAAATAAGCTTAATCAAGGAGAGAACTGGGGTAGAATTAAGAGGAATACAGCTGGAAGGCAATAAAGTGCTGGTGAAAGTCAATCCTTGTCCCTTCTTAGAAGGCAATCTCTGTACTATATATGACATAAGACCATGTGCGTGCAGAATGTATCACTGTGGTAGATTGAGTCCTACTGATAGCCCTAAGAAAACTATAGGAGAAGTCAGGGAGGTAATGAAGAAGAATAATGAATATAGACTCTGGTTAGAGCAAATGCAGGCAGAAGCTGCTGCTTGGGGCAACAGGCATGGATGGAACTGGAGGAAGGTAGGTTAATGGCAACTACTTGGTACTTCAGGAATACTAATGAAACTACTGGTCCTACTTCTAAAGCCTCTCCTGATACTGATGCCTTCCCTTCTGTACCAAGTGACAAGAATACCCCCAAGCAAATGCTTTCTGTCAAAGGAACTGGACAGACTAGTGTTTCTGGAGCTTATGCTACCACAGCCAATTGCTATACTTTAGCAAGAATATTTGTAAGTCCTCCCTTAGCAGCTCAGACACTGACAGGAGGACAGACTGGATATAAGATTGGAATAGCCATTAAGGAAAGCAATACCTCAATGAACTTGTATCATAGAGCATTTGTCTATATATGGAGGAGTGGCTCTGGCAACGTAAAGACAATCATATCACCTACCTCCTGTGGTACGGAGCACGGTACTTCTGAGACTGGATGTGTAATTACAGCTACAGGAGCTTCAGGAGACTTCTTCATCCAAGCGGGAGACAGAATTGTTGTAGAGGAATGGTGGGACATAAGGAATACTAAAAATACCTCTTATACTGCTACCTATTACTGGGATGGAACTACTGATGTAGTGGAAAGCACAGCTACTTCAAATGCAGCTGGTTTCTTCTACTGCCCACAAACTCTAACTCTTTTACCTACCCAGAAGACATTTAGCTTGGATACATACCTCAAGAGAGTAGCCTTTAAGACATATACAATGGATGCTGCTTTGAAGGGAGCTAAGTCCAAAACCGTGTCATTGGATTCGGCTCTTTCTACATCTAAGTCTGTTTCAAGTTCTATAGATACCTTACTTTCATTAAAGAAAATAAAGTCTATGGACATAGACAGTGCTTTATATAGAAGGCAATTAAAAATTGCTCAGTTAGACAGTGCTTTATCGAAGGGTGTTTCTAAGGATATTCCTTTAGATGTAACTCTTTCTGTATCCAGAAGCATTCTTAGCTCCATAGATGCGCTCCTGTCTACGAAGAGAACTAAGGCTATGGATATCGATGCTGCTTTATCCAAGAGTAGCTTGAAAACCACTCAATTTGATGCTTCCTTAGTCAAGACTATACTTAAAAACGTTCTTTCTGATGCAGCTCTTTCTGCTGCTTCTTATAAGACCTTTTCTATTGGTGCTGTTCTGAAGGAAACTTCTTCTAGGGAGTTCCAACTTGATTCTGTCCTTCAAAAGACTTTATTTAAGGCACTAGCATCAGACAGTGTTTTAAAGAAAACAAAGCAAGCAGAATTTGGTTTGGATGCTGTATTGGAAGCAACAATGGGAGTAGAAAAGACCAAATACTTGGAAATTACTTCTGTTTTAAGCAAACTAAATGTTACAGGCTTTGATTTGGATACACTCCTTGTAAAGAGAGTTAAAGCTACCTTCTTATTGGATGCGTATCTATCTGGAGAGGTTAAGCTTCCTTCAGGAGGAGTTTATTTCATCCCTCCAAGAAGGAGAACTGTAATACTGCCTATTTCAATTACTCCCTATTCAATAGCTAAGGAAATTAGGACAATTGAAGGCAGAATTGCTTTAGAGCACTTGTCATTTAGACCATTAATAGGGAGGATTGTTCATTTAGGAAAGGTAGCTGCTCCTGTCATAGGTAGCTTTGCTTCTTCTATTGGCTTGAGCTTAGCCTTGAGAAGTACCTTGCTAAGCACCACAAGTGTGGAGTTACCCATTAAGGGTAAGAAGAGCTATAAGCTGATTATTGATTTACTGACGGAGGATTTATAATAAGAGTAAGAATTATATATTTATGTTACATAAATTGGGTGTGATATTATGTCTGAAGATAGTGAACTGACTTTGATGCCTTGTCCCTTCTGGAATAACTATACTGTATGCCCTCTGAGGAAGAGGATGTATGGACTACCACCACCAGAGAGGTTTAAGCCTGTAGCAGGGCTAAAGTTCCCTATTAGATGTAAGTTTGCTACAATGTATAGATGTGTATGGGTAAAGGACTACTATATGTATTTAGAACCTATAGAGGAGGTGGAAGAATGACTTATATATATGAGGAAGATATAGCCCTAGAAAGCCTAGCTGAAGTAGAGCCAGAGCTAGTAGAGACTCTACAGAAGAAGATAGCAGGTAGGTATAATGTCTATCCACCTAATAATAAACCAGAACCTTTTGTCATACAAAGGCATGAAATTGGTGATTCAAACCACTTTGACTTTAGGTTTAAGGTAAATGGGTATTTGATTGGTTGGTCAGTGGTTGGGTTCAGTAAGGACAATCCAGCTACCATAGAGACCTTGCTGGCTAACATAGGTAAGGGCTTTAGAGCTGAAACTAAAGCTTCGCAACCTTGTATTGCTCCAGACACTCTAGTCTTTACTAGGGATGGACTAAAGGAAGCAGGGAGAATAACTATGAACGACTTGTTGCTAGGGAAAGATGGAGTATTCCATAGAGTTGTTCAAATAGACAGAGGCATTAAGGATAAGGGTTATATAATTAAGACTAGTTATGGAGTAGAACAAAAGGTTACTCAACATCATCCTTACTTGGTAGTTATTAAAGCCTTCTGTCCTTATCATGGCTACTTTGATGTAAAAAGAACCTTAGAAAGCACTAGCCATTGTGAGTATTGTAGATTAGATAAAGTTCTTTACCCAATAATTGAATGGAAGGAGGCTAAAGACTTAGAGGTAAGGGACATAGTGCTATTTCCAAAGGAGATTAGAGAGTATTGGAAGCGTCCAATAAGGCAGGTCTCACCTCAATATGGAAGGTTACTTGGGTTCTTTATAGGAGATGGAACTAGGTGGAATAAGAATGGGGTCAGGCTACTCTTCAATGCTTTGAAAGAGGAATCTAAAGCTGAATATTATAATGCCATAGTCAGGGAACTAAGTGGTAATACAGGTTCCATAAGAAGGGAGAAGAACGTTCTGATACTTTCATTTACTAATGAAACTTCTAGATGCTTGCTGAAGGATGGATATGAAAATGAGACCAAAAGCATTAAATTAGAGTTCCTAGGGTATCCAAAAGGGTTCAGAAAAGAGTTGTTGTTTGGATTGATTGATTCAGATGGCTATTGGATAAGTCAAGACTGTTTCTATTTTGCAACAAGCAATCCTAGGGTAGCTGAAGGTTTCTGGTTACTTTGCTCTTCTTTAGGCATTCCATGCTCTATGAGGTACCGAGAGAATACTTCTAAACTTGTATCAAGAACAAAGAAGAAGTTTGAATTTATGGGTTACTTGAACAAGGAGCATAACGAAATACTTGACCTTGGCTATTACTGGGGCTTTAGAGTTATCGACAAGAAAGACTTGGACTGTCCAGAGTATATAAACATAGTTACTAATGACCATACTATATTAGTACCATTTGCTATTACTCACAATACCATCTGGCTTAATGTTGAGGGTCAGGTCAAGCCTGGTGAGGTAGGGGCTGGAGTGGAAAAGCCTGGCAAGTTCACCATACTAACAGGTACTAAGAAGTACAAGGATGCTAGAGTGATATTTGGGTGTCAAAAACCCTATTTTCATGAGTACTTCCTTAAGGATGGGGTGTACTTTAAGGATTGGACTAGGATAGTGTTCAGACAGATTAAACAGGAGAAGCTAGAACCAGAAACTAAACGTCCTACAGGTAAAACAGAGCTATTCTGGAGGTTTATGATACCCAAGGACCAGAAACCATATGCTCTGGCTAGAGGTATGAAGGAAGGATGGTACCCTCCAGAAGGCATAATTCCATTTCCATATGACTGGGCTAAAAAGAACTATCCAGAGGATGTTGCTAAGTGGGAAGAATATATAAAGCAGGCTACTAAGGAAACTAAGTTAAGCAAGGCTAAGTTCTGTATTGTTGAGTTCAGGTACAAAGGTCCTAAGCATATCAGAGATGTATGGAGGAGGGAATGGCATTTGCTTATAGATGATGGTAAAGAGAAGGTTATGGACTTTGTAACCACCGAACATCCTATCTATATAATGCCTCTGGCTTATGTATATAATGGTAGGATAGATAAGAAATGGTTTGGCTATGAAGGTAACTTGAAGCCACTGGAGCTTTGGAATCCTAACAAGGAGTTAAATGGCATAGTGGAAGTACTGATAGAAGGAGATATGGATATAGATAGCAAGATAGTGAATGATAAGGAAGTATATATTATAGACATAGATAGAGGTGTTATGAAGGGTAAGTATGCTATGGCTCAAGAGGAGGAAGATAGTCCCTTCTATATATTTGATGAACTAACTAAGCTGGCTCTAGCTGCCGATGCTGTATGGGTATATGATAAGCACACTATAGAAGGAGTTCCCCACTGGGACTTAAGGTTCAGGCTTAACATAGAAGGTGAATGGGAATCTGTGTTACATGAATTTAGTGGTATGGATAAGCCACTCCATGAAGCAGGTATTGAGGAACCTGTAGAAGTGATAGCTAAGATATGTAAAGACCTTAGCTGGATAGACCCTAACTTTAAGGAAGGTAGGCGTAAGGTAGGGGGTATATGGACAGAAGTAGAGAGAATAGACCAAGGTAAGGCTATAATATATAATGCTACAGATGATTTCTGGTCATTTAACTTGGATGGAGAAATCCTTAGTGGTTATATAATAGCCAAAAGGACTGATGGAGGTTGGGTAATTATGAAGAGCAGGCTACCTTCACCTAAGCTCTCTAAGGAAGGAACAGGCAATCCAGTTACTGGGGACTACTATAAGGAATTTAAAATTGAACAAAAGAAGGGATGGGACTACTTTATTGTTCACATCTATGACTCCAGAGCCTTTACCAGAGCTGAACCTGCTGAAATGGTAAAGGAATACCTACCTGATTTAAAATTACCAGAGGGTGTTGATGTTAGAATAGGTCTATATCCAGTGGTAGGAGCATTACACCATGTAAGGGTCATGAATGTAAAGTTCCCATCTACATGGACAGTAGCTGAAGCTGTAGCTTGGATTAAGAAGAATAACCTTCATAAGTGGGGTAGAGAACGCATAGTTAAGAGGCAACAGTAAGTCTTAAATGAATTAATGTAACATTAAATTGTGATAGCTATGACTGAAGCCATTAAGGAATTGATAGTTGAGTTAGAAGGTATTAAAGAAGAGAATGAGCTGTTAAAGGCACAGTTACGGTCTATGACATCCACTTTGGCATCTGACTTCATAGTACTGTCAGAAGCACCTAAGGTTATCAAAGGCATTGCTATAGCTGAAGGTACTTGGAATGGTGATTACTACCCAGCAGAGGCACTTAGGGAAATACCCAATGTGGGTTCCATACCAGTGTTAGTGGAGCATGGTGATAGTGAAGAGTTTGGAACTAAGGCTGTTGGGTTAGTTAAAGAATGGGAATACATACCACTGATTAATGCTGTAGCTTACCAAGCAGAAATTACTGATGACAGGGCTTGGCAACTGATTAAAGAGGGTAAGCTTACTGGCATCAGTCTTCAGTCCTTTGTAGCTAAGGGTAATGGAGGACATAGGGTATTATATATGAAACCATTTGAAGCCAGTCTGACCTCCAATCCAGCTGTAAAATATGCCTATGTAGCCTTTAGCAAAATGTATTTAAATGAGAAAGGTTCAATAAAGAGTGATATTATGACCGAAGTAGGTAAGGAAGAAGTTAAGACAGAAGCTGTTAGTGCTACAGCTCCTAATGCTACAGTTGAGGTAAAGGCTGACACTGCTACAGCACCTACATCAGCACCTAAGGAGTATGAGATGGTACAGCTTGAAGTAAAGGACAATGAAGTGATGGTTATAGATGTAATGCCTGAGGAGGAAGCATTGAAGAAGAAGAGACCAGTAGCTAAGGTACCAGCAGGAACGTACTATTACTATGGGTCCTATGGATACCCACCGTACTACTATGGTTATCCATATGGATATGCCTATGGCTATCCATCTGGGTATGGCTATCCTACCCCTAAGAAGAGGAAGCTAACTGATGACTACGAGGATGCTACTGCCATATTTGATGCTATCAAGAAGCTAGAGGACAAGCTTGCTGCTGTGGAGAATAAGATAAGTGAAATGACAGCTAGTCTGACCAAGGCACCTGAGGCTCCTAAGGCACCTGAGGTTGCTGAGGCTCCAAAGGCACCTGAAGCAGCTAAGCCTGACTTGGGTAAGCTCACCCCTGCTGAGTTGATAGTACTAGAACAGAGGAAGAAAGGTTTATGACTGACCTAGATGGTCTTCTAAAGGGCTTAAAGCAGCTTGAAGTAGAGATACAGAGGCTTAAGGAAGAGAATACTAAGCTAAGGAAGATGCTTGGACAGCCTGTATCATCTATATCCTCTTCTGAACCTTCCAGTGAGCCATCAAGAGTAATTAATGGTGCTATTGCTCTAATAGCACTGCTAAAGTCTGGTCAGTGGGATTCATCAGTAAGCCTAAGAGAGCTGATGGAAAGGAAGAGAATTTAAGTTACATAAAATTAACTGTATACCACAAGCTTTTTAAGTAACATAAATTATTGTAATTATGATAAGCATGCAGGAAGAAATAGCTAAGTTAGTAGAGTTACCAGATGTTACAGCCGTAACTCCTAAGGCAATACTTGATGTCATAGAGGCATCCAGAAGGAAGAGAGCTACTGGGTTACAGCTCTTAAGGCACAATGATATCCTTAAGAGGACCAAGGCTAGGTCAGCTAATGTACCCAAGAGAGGCATACTTACTGCTGTAGAGGTCAGTGAAGGAGCTGACATTAGTGAGCAAAGCATTCCTGATGTCACTTATCAGACTACAACGGTTAGTGCTGTAAAGATAGGTACTTACTTCAAGATTACCAAGGAAGCAATTGATGCTACTGAAATTGATGTCATTAATGACTTGCTGGAGGATGCTGGAGCAGCTATAGCTGACAAGGAAGATGACCTTATATATGATGCTATACTGTCAGCACCTACCAGCAATATTCAAGCCAGTGCTAATGCAGGCAAAATTGTCTTTGCTGACATAGTCAAGGCTAAGTCTAAGGTTGAGGCAAGCAATTTTGAGCCTGACACTGTGGTTCTTAGTCCAGCCAGAGCTGATGACTTGCTTGTTGATGCTGCTGCTATTGCTAGGTTTGTCGATAAGTCTGAACTACCTGAAAATGAGCAGCTGGTTAGACAGCTTGGTAGGCTTGCTGGGCTTGATGTCATAGTGTCCAATGCTGTACCAGACACTACAGTGTTGGTGCTTGACAGAAAAGCCCTTGGCTGGTACTTACCAAAGAGAGATGTGGATGTGAAGAGGGATGAATCAATAACAACTGACTCTATAGAGTTTGCCGTGTTCAAGGAGTTTGGAGTAGGAGTTACACAGGCTGATGCAGTATGCTTCCTGACGGTTGCTCCAGCCTAAGCAGGCTGGTAGATGGTCTACCCCTCATCAGTAGGGGTAGACTTACAAACCTTTTGAGGTGGTAGTGTGGCTTGGACTACACCTGCATCCTTAAGGACAGTATTGGGTATTACTTCTACTGAACTATCTGATAGCGATGCTAATGATTATATAGCTAAGGCTCAAGAGGCAGTAAGGAGGGACTTAGCTGAATACATTAAGGATGATGTATTGGTAGGAGCTATTAATGGTACCAATACTAAGTTCCTAGCTAATTATACTCCCATAGGTGATGGGGACTTTGACCTTGATATAGATAAGGACGATGTAGCTGTCTATGGATGGACAGATGTTAAGGATGAAAGTAGCAAAGTCCAGCTGGATGTGGCTAAGCTGTCACCCAACACAGGTCTGATAGAGTTAGTTAGCCCTCCAGATACATCCTATGTTCAGCTTACTGCCACCTATTACAGGTATTGGGCACCATTGAATACTAAGTTATACGAATTGTGTACAAACTATTTAGCTGCTTATTTATATTTGATTAACCAATATGCTTTTGCTCCTCTGGAGATGGCTCTGGGTAGTATGAGGGTTATATACAGAGGAGGTAGGGGTTCTGCATTGGGAGTAGGACTATTCCCATATACTAGGTTCTGGAATGAATATGTCAAGTTAGTGGCTTTACTGAAGAGCCAACATACCACCAGAACAGAAGCTGATGATATGGAAGTTAGGGAGCCTATACTCATACCAAGTGAGGAATGATGCATACCCTTAAGCCTTCCATCATCAAGCAAGAGCTAAAGAAGCTCAAAGGCACACCCCTTAAGCTTCTCAAGCCCAATACTACCATTACTGATGATGTCTATGGCACTAAGTCTGGCTACCTTGAGTATGATATTACAGGCATAGTGTTGCCATCTGTATCTAGGGACTTCTTCTACAGGCTACAGGGCACTCTGGATGATGGCTCTGTTAGGATATTCATACTACCCGAACCTCTGGCTGGAGTAAAGGTAGCACTTGGTGACAAGATAAAGAACTTGGTAACAGATATGACATATGAAGTGCTGGAGGTATTTGAGTATATAATAGAGAATGAACTGGTAGTGATAGAGGCTATATGTAGGTGATGGTATGGTACGTGTATTGCTTAGGGACTATCCCAAGGTAATTAAAAGGTTTGCTCAGGTTATGACTACTGATGTGTCAAGAAAGATACTTGATAAGTACTTGGAGAATGTAGTAGAAAGCATGAAGGATAAGCTACCTACTAGACCAGTTCTACCTCCTGAAGAGGTAATGCACTTCAGTGATTCTCTTTACTATAGGATAGATAAGGTAGAGAATGGTTACGTAGGATATGTAGGTTCCCACTACCCTGGTGAAAGTGGTAGGCAATCTGCCTTGATAGCTAGGGCTATAGATGAAGGTAGGAGAGGCTATAGTGCTAAGCCTCCTAAGCTGGCTATACGTGTGGTGACACGCACTGGACAGGTATTTCTAAGGAAGTATGTAGGACCATCTGAACCAAGGAACTTTATTCTACCTTCCTTCTGGGAGAATAGAGGCATACTTGGTAAGGAATTTGTACGTAGCTGTCATGAAACTTACTATGCTGCTGCTAAGGAGTATTCCTTCTAGGTGGTAAGGAATGAAGATAGAGTCATTGAATAGGTTGATAGTAAACGTGCTAAGGAGCAATGTACCAGACCCTCTTAATAGAGGCATTACTTGGATTACATATGGTTACACACAGGATACAATAAGGTACCCATCAATAGCTGTATTCCAGAGCAGTGCTAGGGGAGATATTCTAGCTATAGGTGATAAGACCAATGTAGTAGAGGCTCTTTACCTGATAGAGATAGTTACCAATAAGGATGCTGAAGCCACTATAGGTGGCAGTAGATATTCTGGCTATAAGCTGACCAGTTACCTTACCGATGCTGTAACTAAGGCAATAATGAACCAGAGGGACTATGCTAGAACACAGGGTATTGAGGACTGGAATATAGTTAGAATAGAAACTATGGGATATGACCCTGATAGGGAAGAGTATAAGCAGAGGGTATGGCTATCCTGTATTGGGGTGCTGGAACCAACATAAGACTTAAATAGTGGGCTGGTTAATTAATTGTTGGTGTTAGGATGCCCACCTATTATCGTGGTAAGGATGCCACCTTGTATGTAGTGGTTGGTGGAACAGAGACTAGGATAGGTTATGCTCAGTCAGCCAGTGTAGAGATTAACCCCAATCCAGAAAGGCTCTTTGAGGTAGGTTCACCCTTGGCAGTAGGCATAGAGATGGGCAATGTGGAAATATCTGGCAGTATCTCTAGGATATGGATGGACAATTTTATGTTACAAAAATTAGGTATGACAACGCCAGCACTGTCTGCCTTTGACTTAGTGTTTAAGATAGGGACTGAGGAAGATGCTCCAGCCATCTCTCTTACTGGATGTGTGGTTAGTACTGGTTCTATAGACATACCTCAGGATGGATGGATAATGGGAGACATAGACTTCATGGCTAAAAGCTATACCCTGTTAGGCAGAACAACTCAACCATAGTGATGGAGAATGACTGATGCACCTCAAGGGTATGTACCTGCCCCATCAGAAGAGGAAGAACTTAGGCTAGTGGCTAAGGAGAAACTAGTGGTAGTACCAAGAGAGACAGAGGTAGTTATACCTAAGCTTAATGGTAAGGTAAGGATTAGGTCTATCAAGCCTACTGAGTATGCTCTTCTACTGGAGAAGGTAGGTATTAAGAAGATAGAGGACTTTACTCTGGGTAAGCTCAGCATACTGATACAGGAGGTATGTAAGTTAGGTCTGGTAGAGCCTAAGATAGGTAGGGATGAGGACTTACCAAGTGATGTAGCTACTGAGGTGTCAAACAAGATACTGGAATGGAGTTACCTCACAGTACCAAAAGGTACTGAGAAGGAGGCAGAACTAAATTTTACAACCTAGTTGATAGTACTATGGCTAAAGCTTATTTTACCCTAATGGAACACTTTGGTTGGACCTTAGAGGATGTGTCTAAGTTAGATTGGTTACAGATTAGGTGGTTGCTAGAGGAAATACACAGAAGGATGCCTAAGCTCCCTAGGAGGCAATTATAATGGTAGGAGACACTGATGTAGAATTAATTGCTAAAATAAAGGTAGAAGCAAAAGGGATGGATGAAGCTAAGAAAGTGATTGATTTCTATAAGGATGTCTACAGACAGATGGGACTGTCAATAGACCAGTATAACAAAATGGTTAGAGTAGCTGATAAATATGCTTCAGTATCTTCAGCTGCTGGTGGTGAGGCTGGCAGACAGATGAGATGGATAGCTAGAGACGTTATCAGGCTTAGCAGTATGATAGATAAGTGGCTCTCTGGAATCAGTCAGGTATGGTCTAACATGGTGAATTACTCTGAGGAACTTACTACCATTACAGAAGATACTGATAGGGAATGGCAGGATGCTTATGCTGCTATGGGTGATGCTACCAGTGGGTTAGAATCAGCATTACAGGGTGTATCAGCTAGTGTTGCTAGGTTCATAGCCACTACACCAGGAGTAGCTGCTGTGGCTGGTGTATTTGTAAAGGTAGGTACATTTGTTAAGGATATAGTTCCTCCTGTGCTATCCTTAACTGGTTTCATACTGCTGCTTAGGCACTCACTTATGGGTATAGCTGAAGAGGCTGGTATCACTTCTAAGAGGTTTGGAGTGTTAGGTACTGCCTTTGAAGTAGTGAAAGGTACTATAATGGGGACTTTGCCAGCACAGAGGGATGCTGCTGTAGCAGAAAGACAGCTGAATAACATCAGAAGGGATGCTGGTGCTTTAATCTACTCGATAGGACAGAAGGAAGAAAAATACAGAGATATTACTGAAAAGTTAGCTGAAGGAGTATTAAGTGGAGGAACCAGCATAGAAACTGCTGCTCAAATTATGGAAAAACAGGAAGGTGTTAGTGAGGATTATATAAAGCAATTATATAACATGGCTGGTGCTGAAAAGGCACAGAGTTATAACTTAGAAAATGTAAAGGGACATTTACAGAGGGTAGAAAAGAACTGGAGTAGGCTGTCTAAGGTAATGAAGTATGCTGTACCAATTGCTATGGGAGTAAATACTGTCTTTACATTGCTTAATCCTAATGTGTCTAAGTTAGGAAAGACCTTGTCAGTAGCTGGTACAGCATCATTTGCTGCTGGAATGGCTCTTCAGGCTCTAGGGATAGCTTCTGGACCTATAGCGCCCATTTTAGAGGTAGTAGGATTGGCATTAAGTGCCATAGCACCCTTTATGCAGGAGGATGTCAAAGTATCACAACCCCTAATAAAGGCACTGGAGGATTTGGGTTATGAAGGTGCTGAACTGTATGAAACAGCTGAACGTATTACTGGAGTATTCCAGTCTACTAAACAGACATTTGGTGACACCTTGGTGACTGATGAAGGTCTTACTAATGCAGGCAAGGCATTACAATATAGATTAGAGGAACTTGGCTTTGTTGGTGAAGATGCAACGAAGATATTTTCTGCCTTGGGAATTAATTTAAATCAAACTGCTCAATTATCTTTAGAGCCATGGGGAAACACTTTCAACTACTTACAATCACAGCTGGACAAGCTGGGACAGACTGCTGAAGGAGCTATGTTACTCTTTAGAATGGCTCTGGAAAATGGAACTATAACTGAGCAAGAATGGCAGGCAATAATCAACACAGATGGCTATTTAAAATTATTGAATTCCTTACCAGACGCAGGGGTTCAGTTCATAGAAGCTATGCGTGTAGCATTGCTGACTGGTGGAATCACTAAAGATGAATGGGATGCATTCTTTAATAGTCCAGCTGCTGATGATACCTTAAAGAAGCTCAATGCTTTAGCAGGCTTCGCTCTATGGCAAACTAAGGCTCTTCTGGACAATAAGATAGAGTATAAGGAATGGGATAGCTTCCTAAATACCAGTGATTTTTCTGCTTTGATGGCTCTATTCCCAAGTCAAATGACTGCTTTTACCAATACCGTTAAGACAGAGTTACTACCAGGACAGGCTATTGGGAAGGACCAGTGGGATAGCTATTTAAAATCATCTAACTTTGATGCAGTACTTAAGGAGTTAAAAGACCCTATACTAATCAATGCTCTGACAGCTATACAGCAAACTATTAATTCCACTCCTATAGACTGGAGTAAGTATGCTAATTTATCAGGATTGACAACTGTCTTATCTACATATACACCTCCTACCATTTCTGTACCTGTGAAACCATACTTTGACTTAAGTGGGTTATTGGGTGGAGTATGGAGCTTCATAGCAGGAGCATTCTCTAATCTTATATCTAACATCCAGAAAATACCTGGTTATCAGACTGGTGGTTATGTGCCTACTACTGGATTGGCATGGTTACATGCTGGTGAATATGTCATACCCAGAGGCGAGTCCAGAACAGCTAACTTAAACGTTACAGTAAATATAGATAGAGCTTACCTAGAGTCAGAACAGGACATAGAGGCACTTAGCAGAAGCATATCAGAAAGGATAGCCGTGGAGGCTAGAAGAGGAGGTATCTTCTCCTAGGTGAGTACATGGTTTTAACTATAATATGTAAGAGGTTGGATACTGGTGGGACATTAGATACTTTTACCTTTAGCATTTACCCTACAGAAATCAAGCGAGCTAGTGCTGCTGAATGGAGGGTTAGATTTCTAGGAAAGACGTTCTTCCCCAGAGGGACTTGGTGGAAGAGAATTACAGACCAGCTAACCTTGACAGGTAGGCTACCTTGGAATGAGGCTGATGGACTTAGGAAGTTCTTTACCTATCCAGCTAGTCAATCTGATACATTTAATATAGCATATTATATAGAAGGAGCCAGTAGCTATGGCATAGCACCCCAAGAGAGGTGGGTACCTATCCAGACTGTAGAAATAGCTAGTGACAGGCTATTCAAATATGTCGAATCTTCGTATATGCCCTATGCTACTTATAGGGTAGTATTACAGAAGGTAGGTGAGGGTTAGATTTATAGGTAATCAGGATTATATAAGGAGGTGAGTAGTATGGTGGAAGATAAAGGTAAGATGAAGACTGAATGGACTATACTGAAGTTCAATGGTGACTATAAGAGCCTAGAGGATGCCTTAAAGAAGAAGGCAGAACCATATGAAGTGATAAAGATAGATGGCAATCTATTGCTGAATGAGGGCATAAACACCTTATGGACCTTAGTATGTGGAGGTAGTGCTACTAACTTCAGTAATGGCAATGCCTACATAGGGGTGGGTGATAGTAATGCAGCTGAAAGTGCTACTCAGACAGGGTTACAGGGTACTAACAAAGCATACAAGGGTATGGATAGTGGCTACCCTACCTATGGCAGTGCTCAAAAGGCTACTTGGCAGGCTACGTTTGGTTCTGATGAAGCTAACTTTACTTGGAATGAAATTACAGTAGCCAATGGTAACTCTGACAGTGCTATGAACCTCAATCGTAAGGTACAGTCTATGGGTACTAAGGCTAGTGGTACTACTTGGGTTGTTCAGGTGTCTATAACCCTTAGTTAGGGATGAGGTATGGCTTGGCTAGAGGGATGGAGCTATAGAAAGCCCATCACGGTTACTGCTGGTAGTAATGGAATGCCTAGTGACTATCAGGTGCTGGTTACCAATCCAATATATAATGAGAGCAATCTTGAAGGAAGCTGGCATTTTAATGAAGGTTCAGGTACAGTTGCTAAAGATAGCTCTGGTAAAGGTAGGGATGGAACCATCAGTGGAGCTACTTGGACTACTGGCAAGTTTGGTAATGGATTACAATTTGATGGAGTAGATGACTATGTCCAGTATCCTAAAGCTGTCTGTGATGCTATTCTATCAGCACAGAAACTGACTATTTCTCTTTGGTTCAAATGGAGTACTTTAGCAACAGGCAAAACATTGGTAATAGGAGCAGACGGAGCAGGTTACTACCTTCATACTAATGCTTCTGATGCTAGTAAGATTGATTTTGAAATTTACTACAGTGGTACTTGGTATAGACTCACTTCAGCTACTTCTGTAAGCACTGGAACTTGGTACCATATAGTAGCTACTTGGGATGGCTCAACTATGAGACTTTACTTCAACGGTGTTCAGGATGCTAATACCTTATCTCGTTCTGCTATGTCTGACAGAGCATCTTCTGGTGATAGAACTTTTAGTAATCTCTCTTCGGCTAATGCTATTGGAGGTATTATGGATGAAGTACGAATATATAGCAGAGCACTTTCTCCTGAGGAGATTAGGGAGCATTATTTAGCCAAAGCCAGACCAGACTATGAAGACATAAGATTCACTAAGTCAGATGGAACCACTACCTTGAGCTATTGGAAAGAGGCTGACGGTAAGTTCTGGGTTAAGGACCCTGATAGCTTGAGTGCTAATACGTCACACACTCTATATGTCTGCTACGGCAACCCGAGTGCGACAAGTACGAGTGATTTTGGGAATGTGTTTCCTGTTTTTAACGACAACGCCGAGAGCGGAGTCCTGACGGACAAATGGACCAAATATGTAGAGGGAGGGACTGATAGTTCTGGTTACTCATCGGAGCAAGCCAGAAGTGGGGCAAAGAGCATAAAGGTGTGGAACACGGGTGGAGCTGGTTGTTGGACGTACGTTTACAAGACTCTTATAGCAACAACCTCAAGACGTTTTGTGGCTTGGTTTTACGATACTGGCGATACGAGCTTGACAGCCAATATAGGTATTTTCAAAGACACAACCCCAACAACCGATGATTTTATTGCCAGAATGGGAATAGTAACATCAGTTAGTAGCTCCTATTACTGCTACGAATTAGAAGGTGGTAGCTGGGTAACTTCAAGCAAGGCGAGAAGTGTCGGGTGGCACAAGTTCCAAATCGACCTTGTTGGAGGAACAGTTAAAGTATATATCGATGACACCTTACTTGGTTCTCAAAGCACTTCTTCAAGTGCTCAAGATTTTGAGCTTCTGACGGGCGGGACTGGCAGTTCAGATGGGTTCTATGCCGATGATGTGTTCTTTGCTGCTTTAGTTTCGCCAGAGCCAACCACGAGTGTGGGCAACGAACAAGTTAACTTAACTGGCTGGCTCTATAGAAGGAAAATCACTATAGACCATACCAAAATAGACAGTGACTTGACAAGCTTTCCAATTACAGTATTTTTAAGCTCATCTAACTTTGACTTTAGTAAAGCAAGGTCTGATGGTTATGACATAAGGTTTGTTGCTAATGATGGAATGACACTGTTAAGCTATGAGAGGGAGAGGCATGACTCTTCTAATCAGGTAGCTGAGTATCACGTTAGAATACCTACTGTTTCTTCCTCTTCTGATACTGAATTATATATTTACTATGGTAATAGTAATGCTCAGGACATATCCAATCCTCCAGCAGTATGGGATAGTAATTATAAGGCAGTATGGCACATGGATGATTGGACATCAAGTACTATCAAAGACTCACTGGCTATCTATCATGGCACTAAAACTGGAGCAAATGAACCTCAACAGGTTGATGGTAAAATTGGTAAGGGTCAGAGTTTTGATGGAAGTAACGATAAGATAACCATTTCAGGAAACCCAATTGGAGTTAATTATACTGACCCATTCACAGTAGAGTTATGGATGAAGACCAATAGTGCTACAACATATCAATGGCTGTTTGGTAAGTATCAGGGAATAAATCCTTCTGGTTATTATGGATGGTTCCTTGCTGTAAGTGATACTGGTAAGTTAGTTTTTGTAACAAACAAGTCACAAATTGCTGATACACAGATTTATTCTGATAACACCATTTCAGCAGCTACATGGTATTATGTGGCAGCAGTGCTTGACTCCTCAAGAACAATGAAAATGTATGTCAATGGTGTTCAACAGACACAAACTGGAACAGGACAAGATGGTTCACCCAACTCTTACAATACTAATATAGGATACAATCAATCAGGCAATAATATTTACTTTAATGGAATCATTGATGAAGTACGAGCTTCATATGGAGCTAGGAGTGCTGCTTGGATTAAAGCTACCTATTACACCACCAGCAATAGCCTTTTGAGCATAGGCAATGAAGAGGTTCTCTTTACTATAGTAAGTGATTCAGGAACTGGTGTAGAATCCATTGTGATTACCACCTCCATATCAATAAGTGAAAGTGGAACTGGTAGTGAAGTATCATTACTTTCTGCTTCATTGACAGTAAGTGAAACTGGTAGTGGTACAGATTCACCCAATATTACAGGTCAGATTTCAGCATCAGATAGTGGTTCAGGTAGTGAAGTAATAGATAGTACGGGTTATGTTATAGTGTCTGAGGCTAGTGCAGGGAGTGATGCCATTACCAGAGCTGAAGCAATAGTACCAGTAGAAGACAGTGGCATGACATCTGATAGCATTAAATATATAAGGAACCCACCAACTAAGGCAGGAGTTCCTTCAGTGAGAGTGGTAAGGAGGAGGTAGTATGGCTGAACTTGAGGTCAATGCCAGTGACATTATGGAAGTGAATGTGCTGTCTGAGTTAGGTAAGATTACAGAATGGGTAGTCAGATTGAGGAATGTCAATGATACCTATACCAATGAATTTACCATAGGAGATGATGTGGAGATACAGTTAGGATGGGAAGTACCAACTACAGTAGTAAGAGGATATGTTTACCATGTAGAGAGACTGGAGAATGATACCATAGAGATTAGAGGGTTTGATTGGAAGGACTACCTAGCTGGACCTATAGTGAGCAAATCATACTATAATGAGGACTGGGGTTATATCCTCAAGGACCTAATACAGAGCTATGCTCCTGCTCTGGATGCTAGTCAGATACAGAACATAGGAGAGACTACAGGTGGCTTACTGGAATACTATAACGTAACCCTGTGGGATGTCATACAGGACATAGAGTCTAAGACTGATAGGGTAGTGAAGGTAGGACCAGATAGGGTGGTATACTTTGAGCCAGAGAGTACTTGGGCTAAGTACACCATTTCAGATGTGGATACTGAACAGGTATCCATTAAGAATAGTGCTACATCTGTTGTTAATAAAGTAATAGTTATAGGAGAAAAGGAACGCATATGGGATTCATTTATGGAAGCTACCATCAGGAGTGAATATTGGTCTATTCAGTCAGGTAATTGGGAAACTACTCCTACTTTGGACCTCAAGCACAGTGGCAGTCAGAATGGACTAATCTTTACTGCCATCAAATCATATGCTTCCACTGTAACTACACCAGTGAAACAATCTATAGAACCATATGAAGTCAGCATCTATGCCAGAACCAATGATAGCCTGTCTGAAGGGTATAGATTAAGGCTATGGAATGATGGAACCAACTACCTTCTATCATTATATAAAGAGCCTAATGATGTACACCTAGCTAGTTATACCCTCAATAGCGATGAGGTAGGTAAGATACAGAATAAGGACTATATAATACTAAAGTTCAGTCTTAATAAGGAAGTAATTAAAGGCTACATAGGAGAGATTGAACGCATCAGTGTATCAGATTGGACTTGGGAGTCTGGTAAGGTAGGATTCCTAGCTCCAGCTAATAGGGACACATACTTTGATTATATAAGGATAGACACTGATACACCACTATACGCTATAGCAGAAGATAGTGAATCCATCAGTAAGTATGGAGAGAAGGCTGTAGTCATAAAGAGACCAGAGATTGGTCTAAAGACACAAATTGAGGCTATAGCTAATGCTGAACTGATTAAGAGGAAGTATTCTGTCACTTCTGGTTCGTTGATAGTGGAAGGAGAGCCATCTATAGAACTTAATGACTTACTCAAATTATATATCACTAGCCCTTATATTGATGGCACAGAGTATAGAGTGATAGGTATTGAGCATCATTATGATGATACTGGATACTATACTACCTGTAAGCTGCAGGAGAGTATTCCAGCCTTGGAAGCAGTATTGAAGTACCTTACTACTGAACAGCTAAAGAAGGTATCAGAATTGACCATACCTAAGTCCGTACAGGTAGAGGACATCCTTCCATTGCTATCAGGCGATAGTATTATAGTATGGACAGAAGACAGTAGAATAGGACATAACAGGTTAGGATATGCCAAGGTGAGCAACTATGGTAGTGCTTGAAGGAGCTAAGGATTATATACTGGCTCTGCTGGCTAGAGAGAAGACAGGCATTAGCCATATAGGCATAGGGACTGGAACTCCTACCAGTAATGGGCTTGGTAATGAGGTAGGAAGGAGGTCTATTAGGGATGTAGTTGTACCAGCTACCAAACAGAGGATATTTGAGGCATTCTTTGAGGATACATATCCAGCTACAGACTATACTATAAGAGAGGTTGGATTAATAGGCAATGCTGGTAGTGAATATGTAGCAGCTACATCCATAGCCAGCGTAGTAAAAAGGAGTGGTATAGATAGCCTTATGATAAAATACAAACTATATTATGAGTAGGTGGTTAGATGGTAGATTATACTACCGACCAATGGCTTCAGGTAGTTGATTGGCAGTCTATGGCTAGAGCTATAGGAGTAAATGGTGTATTGACAGGGCTACAGGTAAGTCCCGTATCTGGTATGAACATTAGTGTAGCTGCTGGTGAGGCTTTAATCAATGGTAAGAAAATAACTAAGTCCAGCTCTACAGAACTTACTGTTCCTGCTGCTAATGCTAACTACCCCAGAAAGGATATAGTGGTGCTAAATGACTCTGGGACTTTGTCAGTAGTTAGTGGTAGTCCAGAAGCTACCTATCCAGACCCAGACAAGGTAGGCATCTATACACCTATACCTAGACCTCCATCATTACCAAGTAATTCCATCATACTAGCTGAAATATGGGTACCAGCTGGGGCTACAAGCATAGGTAGCGATAATATATATGACAAGAGACACATAGTTGTGGACAAGATATTGTCCATAGAGTGTAGGACATCAGACCCAACAGGTAGTGAACTATGGGATGGGAGAATATGGCTTCGACTAGACCTATAGAACCTCAATTCACCATAAAGAAGATTGAAAGTAGTATAGAACATCGTGCAGAGGGTCTGAAGGATAGCAATGGCAAGCCTGTTTCATTCAGGGTTATAGTAGGAGAAAGGAGAGGTGAAGCTACTATATACTACAGTGATGGGGTAGTAGAGAGGGTAAAGTATCCAGAGCAATGGAGTAATAAGGAAGCTGAAGATTATATAAGAAGCTACCATGGTAGGGGTGCAAAATGCCAAAGTTAAAGGTAAAGAAAGGTAATGTAAAGCACGTCAGCAAGTCACTGGTTACACCAGCAGGGTCTATACCATTGAGAGTATATAGTGGAGGTAGTTCCTATGGCATTCCTTTAACCACATCTACAGCTACATCATGGTCTGATGCTTCTAATACTAAGCCATCAGAACCAGAGTTTCGAACTCCTATCAAGATACAGAAAGGTAGTGGCTATTATATAAAGTCTGAAGTGACATATACAGATGCTGGGCATGGTGATGTAGCTCATAATGACGTAGCTCATTCCGACAGTCATAGTAACTGGAGCAACCATTCTAACTGGAGTAATGTTCCTTCTTGGTCAAACAGTGGAACTTCTTGGCATAATGGTGATTGGTATGGTTATCATTATGATTATTTCGAATCACGTAGGACGGAAAATCTGTACGATTATTACTACCATTACGACGGTATAGCGAAGTATGACATAGCTAAAAGTAGTTACTCATGGAGTGCTGGAAGCCATGCCGACTATTGGGACTATGGAAGTGGAACTTTGAAAAGTGGTTCGGCTCATGGAGATTATACGGACCATTCCGATGCTAGTAGCCATAGCGATACCCATAGTGATGTAGCCCATTCTGATGTATTGCATTCCGATTCTGCTCATTCTAACTGGTACAATATCTATACAGAGCCAATCTAATTTATGTAACTCGAATTATGTACTTGTCTTCTGTATAGCCTGTGGTGGTAACACCAAGGAATAGGTTGGTATTTACCTGTAGTATGCCTCTGTAAGCATTCCATTCCAGTGGCATGGATAGAAGTTTAATTAGCCATAGGTAAGCTTTCCTATCTATGCTTCTCATTGTATCTTTCCAATACCAAGCCATATCCTTGGTTCGATTACACTGAAAGCTACAAGGTAAGTGAGAAGTCAGTCTGATGCCAAAGTACCTAAGTAGCTGATTACACTCCACATAAGGCTTGATGGTTATATAATGGACATAACCCTCATCTTCCATAGGTTCTGATACTTCCTTAGTTCCTGTAGCTATAGCTGCTTCCCACATAGGGTCTATCTTACCTCTTTTCCATCTGTCATTAAAAGCTATAGTACAGCACTCTGGATAACCTAACATCCTACCTACTTCTAAATGTACTTTATTGGGGTCATTAGAGGCAATTTTAAATTTCATAGCCGTATCCTTATCTCTAGCCAGAACTCCATATATAAAACGGTCTTGGTTAGGTGCTGGAGCTATATGCCTATGACTGAATCCTTGGTACTTAGCTGAAACAGCTATAGGAAGGAATACCAGTCCATCAACAGCTATTCTAGAGAGAATATCTAGTCCATTATCCATATCTACGTGTATAGTAGCCACATCTCTATAGCCATTCTTGACTGTTAGGTATTCTGCTTGGGTAAACATAGAACTAATCCTATTCAGCCTATCTTGCCATAGGTTCTCTTTTGATTCAGTCTTCCATATTGTCCTAGTGAATGGGACTATATCCAATGCTACTTTCACAGGTATCCATCCATGTGCCTACAGGCACCATCTAGGTGCTCTATGCTACCAGATGGTCTAGGCTGTATGTCATTATATATCAACTCAAATAGAGCCTTCCATACTGGACAGAACTTATCCTTTCTTCTCCAATCAGAATTAATACCGTGATTGGGGCAACCTCCCAAGCATGATTGCCACCATCTACATCCATTACAGTCAGTTTCTAGTAGTAGCTTCTCTCTAATGTCTGGTCTATAGTCCTTTGCTCTAGGAAAGGGAGGCTCATTGTGATAGAGCTTGGTACAATTGGTGTCTACTCCATCATACCTGATGGCATGTATAGAAGGTGTATTGAATGGGTCACATCTACCAAAGATACACACCGCATCCTTACCTCTAAGCCTATCTGCTATGTCTATGAAGGGAGAATAATGAAGGTTATGCTCCTTACAGAAGTAGTAAAGGTCAGTATAGAAGTCGATAGCCTCTTCTACAGTTAATTCCCATTCCCTATTAGGCATGTTGTTAGTAATACAAGCTAAGTTCATCCTACCATGGGTTATTCCTATGGATTTTAAATCAAGTAGCCACTTCTTATATAATTCCCTATATTTTACGGCATTGAGCTTATGGATGACACTAATGATGCTTACTGGTATGCCCTCTTCACGTAGTCTATAAATATTATGTAACACAGATTTACCCATAGCTATACGTTTCTGCTTGCTACCCTTGCCTCTTAAGGCATTGCATACTGGTGGTCCATCTACCGATACAGATACGTGGGTATTATACTTCTTAAATGCCTTTATTTGCCAGTCCTTAATATTGTAAGCACCTGTCTGGATAGATGATTGCCCTCTCATTATATAACCAAGTTCCAGTATCTTGTTGAATACCCTCTTAGGATAGGTAGTAGGCTCACCTCCATGCAATACAATATCATGTGCAGGGCATTCCCTTGCTAGTTTAGCTATAGTGTCTATGATTTTATGTAATTTAAATTTAGGTGGTGTACTATACCATCCAGACTGCTTTATGAAACAATTGTGAAGTATGTAACCTTCAGCAATAAAGGTTTCGATGTCAGTCTGGAGATTATATACCGTTTTAATTCCTCCTTTCTTGATATCGATAATTGCTTCAGATTTTTTAGGTCTTAATCCATCAAATGACATTTTCCTTAATATACTAGGCTGAGTTAAAGCAAAGAATCGTTGTTTTTCTTTCCTATCTCCCTTCAGACGAACGGTTGGACAATGAGCTTTATGTCTTTCTATGACTGATTCAAAGTTAAATAAAGAGAGATAATCGTGTATTCGTTCTAGAATTTCCTCGTTTGAATTGCTTATCCTTAAGATATTGTGGCTAAAACTACCTTCTGCATCAAAAATTCCAGCTAAATACCCTCTTTTCCATTCTCTATCACCTTCATTAGAAACAAGCTCAGAGAGAATCTTAAATGAAGAGTGGTCCTCTCTGTAAATGGCTCTCATATTCTGCTGGAACTGATACTGTTTAACGTTAATGCCTAATTCTTTTAGATAAGAAGTAGCTCGTTCTAGAGCTTGCTCGTCCTTTAGAGCAATTCTGAACCTATAATAAGTGAGGTTATCTTTATAGTTATATTGCCTTAGAAGACCATCTCCATCTATTAAACCTGCTAAATAACCTTTCTTGTAACTCAATGTTTCTTCTTGATTGTCAATAGGAATGAATGGGCGTTTAATTTTATTCAGACTTCTACCTCTCAATTTACATGGTAAAACTCTCTCAATAGTTCTCCACCCTTTAGAAGTAAGATAAGGGTGGTCAGAAGTAAGCTCTATTGAGCCTTGTTCAGTAATTAACTTAAAAGTTAGAGCTTCTCTTGAGCTTAAAGCTATTACCTTTCCTCTAGTGAACTTCCATTTACCATCTATTTTCTTTACACCGATGATTTCTTCTCCCTCCTTCAATCTTTCTATGGGTTTCCATTGGTGATTGAGCATAAGTATTCTTGTGCCTGCTGGAAGACAGTACTTACATTCATAAGGGCATTGTAAGAAGCTTTCTGTAGCTATGGTCATTCTTCCATCTCCAAGGTAAGCACAGGTATAGATGATGGAGCTGGTTTCATCTCCTCTTGCATCAACATCAGTAGAGCGTCTACCATATCATCCCCCTTACCCCTATCTGGATTATAGTAAGCCAGTTCCCTAAGCACTTCATCGTACCCTTCCCATATCTTTATCCTACCTTCTTCTACCACTACTCTTAATGTTTCTATCATTCTGGGCTTATCCTTCCTAAAGGATACTGGCACTACAGGTATGCCCATGTTCTTCAGCCTCTGCCATTCAGAGATATTTTCCGAATCAACAAGCACCTTGATGGGTTTGTACCTTTCTACCAATGCCTGTATCCTATTAAGTTGCTCAGGGTATGGTACTTTCTTCCAGAGTTGGGCATCCAGAATTATATAGCGATTACCTACCTTTTGGGCTACTATTACTGCTGATGGGTGTACTGCCTGTCCCCAGTCTACCAGTATGTATGTAGAGGCATCATCTATAGGCTCTGGTTTTAATGGTGTCTTTAGTCTATGTATGTCCTCTAACCTGAATAGACTGGGGGTGTCATCCATGGCAAATATACCTTCCCACATAATTTTAAATTGGGCATTGGGTAGATGCTGTCTAGCCCACTCTATTTCATCCTTACTTATCCAAGTACACTGGCTGGCATCCCAATGGAACCTCTTCCAGTTAGGATACTTGGTCTCATTGGCATAGTACTCCCAGAATATACTATCATAATACGGTGTGCTGGATAGAATTACCTTGGAGTAGTTCATACCAGCTACTCTGGAAGGAGCATCCAGTATCAGGTTAGGGTCTTTCTTAGCTGCATCTGATGCTTCGTCTACTATAATCATGTTCACATGGGGACCATGGTATGCTGTAGGACTAGCTGCTAGAGCTACTATTTCAGAGCCATCTAGGAAGCTAGTGTAGCTCTTAAGAGGTTCCTTCTTGAGTTTGGAGGTTAGGAACTCATGCTTATATAAGTACTTCGTAAAATATGAATACAATACGTCAGATTGCCTCTGTGAACCAGCTAGTATCATCACTCTATATGGCTCATGTATTATGGTAGGTAGGACTGTAGTAGCCCATAGGGACATTAGAGCTAATGTCAATGTCTTACCTGTGGAACTGGCATTACTAACCAGAATTCGAGTTACATTAAAATCTATTAAGGTATCCAATAACTCCTTCTGAGGTGGTATTGGTTTGTACCCAGTGATGTCTTCAAAGAACTTACTGGGCTTGGTTTGCCACAGTAATAGCCTAGCTGGATTTACTGGCATCCTTATCCCACAGGTCAGCTATCTTTTCTATATACTCCACAGGTACTTCAGCCTTCTTCATTAGCTCAATCAGCTTGGTGTATTGTTCCTCTAAGGTCATAGTCTTGGTAGGCATCTTAGCCTGTATCCTTTCTATAGCCTCTAATGTCTTTCTACCTTCTGATATGGCTAATAATATCTTTGGTAGCTGTTCTGTATCCACACCATTCCTAAGTATGTTGTCCAGAGAGTCATTAATAATAGTCAAGTAGTTTGTAAGGTGGTCTAATGCCTCTGGTACTTCCAGTGTCTGGCTTTGTACCATTCCTTCCACTACTGGCACTGTTTGTTTCCTATCTTTCAGAAGCTTCCAGACAGTCATTTTGGATAGGTCATAACCAGCCTCCTTTAGATAGACCTGTACTTCAGATATGCTCTTGCCTTCAGAATAATACATTTCCAGAGCCTTAGCTTTAACATCAGGTCTGATGCTATCTATCTTACTTGGAGGAGGCATACTACTCTATCCAATATTGATACAATATCCTTATTAAGCTTACTGTTTCTCCAAAGTTATATAGCCAGAACCTGAGCCATATGAATCTATACGGTACTGGTGGAAGAACACTAACGAACTTGACCCATTTAAGGCTTTTGGATTTGAATTTTAACACCCAGGTAATTACTCTTGATAGGTGAGTCACTTATAAAAAGTGATTAGCTAATATTACGCTATATAATAATGGAGAAGGATAGGATGGGGGTTATGGGACTTAGTCATTTTTTCTTTCTAAGTCCACCACTTTAACGAATTTGAATTACATAAAATTGGGTTAACGCTATCTTTATATAGTCTCAAGTCGAATACTTAACCAAACTAAAAGGGGGGTGAAATAGATGGAGAAGAAAACAGAACTTGAAGAGACAGAAGAGACTGAAAGAACAGAAGAGACTGAAAGAACAGAAGTAAAGACTATATACTGGACAGAACCAAGACAAGGTATAAAACATATTGTATCAGGAAGTAATATCGTATCGCAAAAAATCGAGGAACTGGAACAATTAAAACAAGGTATCAGTGTTGAAGAAATCGATGTTAATACTATGGATTGGTTGGATGGTATACTATATACTATGGACTTAACACCGTCGGAAGTTGCTTATTGCCATTGGCGACGAACACAGAGATTAACTCAAGGCAAAACACGGAAAATTGTTAAGGTCGGCGATGTCCAGATGACCGTAGAAGAAAAAATACAGATACGAATGCCTAAGGGTGTGGTGGGTTGGGGTGTGCGGCCGCCAAACACTATAGTAACGGGTGACCCATTTCGGATTAATGCGAAATGGGTGGACGATGTTGCAATGCTATTAACACCCAAAAACAAGATAAAAATTACATGGCAAAAATTTATAATGCACGTCATACGGCCGTACATTGTACACGCAAAAATAAAAAAGAAGAACGGTTATGACTACGGTCTGTACGCATACAGAATATTCAAACCAACCAAACACAACAAACGAGCCTTGATACATTTGTTTAATACAAAATTCGATTGGCTTGAATTTCGTAGTTATAGATACCTGGTGTACATACGCTTGAGAAAGTTCCCAAAACCAAAATTTTAAATTTTAATTCTTTTCTTTTCTTTCTTATTACTCATTAAAGGTGATTAGCTAATATTAGCTCATATATTATTGGATAAAGAAAGGGGGGGAAAGAGATGGAAATGGATTTTGAGATAGTGACAATCGGCGAAGCTAGGCAAAAGTGGGAACTTAAGGATGAAGTAATTAGGGCGCTAGTGGTTGCGACGAAAACATTGACAGACAGACAAGGCATAGTAATAAAGCCAGAATACTATACTAGGCAACCACAAATAAAGGAACCAACCGCATTAGCACAAGCACTTAAAAGGAAGTATCCTAGCTTGGCTTTTGCCGTAAGAGATAAAAACGTGGTGGCAGTAAAGCCTAAAGAAAATAACGGCAGTTAATAGGCTTAACTACATCTTTCTTTTTTTATGTTTACTACACCTTTTTTTATGTTCATTATATGTAAAAGAAGAGAGAAGGAAAGGGGAGAGATGGGGAAATATGGCATTAAGCATGGTTGAGATTGAAGCAGACCGCATAAATCGGCTGTTGGAGAACATAGCATTAAGACTAGCAAGGAGATATGACTATTACGCTATAGATATATATGACAAGCAAGGCAAATGTTTGGATACACTGGTAGCAGGACTTAGCAGAAGAGAGGCAAAGACGGTATTGGAAGCATTGTACTATGTGTTACTTAATGATAGGTGATAATTATGAGCATATACGAAGCAATATTTGAGAGAGCTAAGAAGCAAGGTTATCCAGCATATTATGACCATGACTACATATGTAACGTGTGCGGTGAACTTTGGGATAGTTACGGGATTAGAAACGGCGATATGACCAAGCAAGAAGCAGAAGATTTCTTCAAAGGCAAGGGTTGCCCAAGCTGTAGACATAACAAGGAAGCTACTTGATTGTGTTAAAGCATATGGAGAACGAGAGGTTAAAGATGGATTTTGAAGCACTGAAAGTAAGGCAGACCGTTATGCCGTTTAGTGAGCTGGCACTTCACTATGGTATAGCGGGAAAGGAGCGTCCAATATGACCGAAAAGGCAATATTTGCACTAGTTTACAGCAATGCTAAAACGCTAAAAGACGTTTTTGAGGCATTGTCTTACTATGTAATAAGCAGTGATGTAAACATAAGTGTTAGTGCTACTGGCTTAGAAGTAAAAGCATTAGACCTATCACATATAGCACTAGCTCACCTAACTATGCCGAGCAGTGAGTTTTACATATATGAAGTACAAAAAGAGGGCATTGTAGCAGTAGAAATAGAGAAGTTACTCAAAGCATTGAATAGATGTGAAGCTAATGAGAAAATAGAGCTTGAGACAGCGTTTGACAAGCTGATGATAA
>Ga0078972_1005653_pt1 | contig 31321 bp, 26 predicted proteins | sample YelNatPaOPGAMG01_FD_67568 | JGI IMG/M metagenome (GOLD analysis project Ga0078972, IMG submission 67568) | Hot spring thermophilic microbial communities from Obsidian Pool, Yellowstone National Park, USA - OP-RAMG-01 (SPADES assembly) (version 2) | ecosystem: Environmental > Aquatic > Thermal...
CACCCCCCCGCCCCCCTTCCCGCGGGGGCGGGAGGGGGGAGCCCTTCGATGGGGGTTTGGGGCGGGCGCAAAGCGCCCGCCCCAAACCCCCAAACCCTTGCCCCACGCCTGGGGGCGGGGCTTGGGGGTGGGGGCAGCACGTGAACAGGTACGCCCTTCCGACGCCGTCGCGCCCCTTGGCGTCCTTCGCGTCCTTCGCGGTTCAATATTCCCCATCCGGGAACAACGCCACCGGGCAGCGCCCGCCCACGTCCTCGCGGAAGAGGGCGGGCGGCAGGGTGGGCACCTGCACCCCGGCCGCAATGAGCCGCCGGCAGAGGTGGCAGAGGGGCAGGCCGATGACGTTCTGGTAGCAGCCGCGCAGGCGCGCCACCGGCCGGAAGCCGCTGTGCTGTACGGCGTAGCCGCCCGCCTTGTCGAAGGGGTCGCCCGAGGCGATGTAGGCCTCCATCTCTTCCTCAGAGTAGGCGCGCATGGTGACCTCGGTCGTCACCACGTCGACGGCGGTCTCCTCGCCGCGCGACACGGCAATGGCCGTCAGCACCCGGTGCCCACGGCCCCGCAGCCGTAGGAGCATCGCCCGCGCCTCCTCGGGCGAGGCCGGCTTGCCCAGGATTTCGCCGTCGAGCACCACCGCCGTATCGGCCGCAATGGTCACCTGGCCAGGGCGGTGGAGCGCCCGGCCCTTGGCCTCGGCCACGCGCGCCGTCACCTCTTCGGGCGTAGCGCCCCCAATGGCCCGCTCTTCGATATCGGCCGCGGCAACGCTGAACTCGAGCCCCAGCCGCCGCAGCAACTGCTGGCGCCGCGGCGAGGCCGAGGCCAGCACCACGGCCGTTCTCTCATCGATACGTACGCTCATTCAACCCCGAGTCACTCTTTTTCAACCCCGTCTTGCACCGTCTGCGCAATGGTGGTACAATCTGCCCGCGGCGCGCGGAGGAATCCGCACGCGCACTCCCGCCCGGGGCGCCACGCCCCACAAAGCGTCCGTCTGGGATTATACCACTGCCGAGGGCTGCACCCAACCGCTCTCTGCCCCACTGGCGGGGCTGCCAGGGTCACGCGGGCCCGCAGACGCTCCAAGCAGCGGCGACTGTTCGCTCGCCCGGCCTCCGGCTGCGGATCGCCGGGCCGCAAGCGGAGAGGGGCGTGCCAACGGCGGCCCGGTGCCGGGGTACCGCCCTCTGGCGACAGGAAGCAACGATGGCGAGAAGCGATGGCCGGGCGCCCGACGAGATGCGCCCGGTAGAGATGGTGGTGGGGTACCAGGAGTATGCCGAAGGCTCGGTGCTCATCAGCATGGGCAAGACGCGGGTGCTCTGCGCGGCCACCATTGAGGACTGTGTGCCCGCCTGGATGAGGGGCACCGGCGAGGGCTGGGTGACCGCCGAGTACGCCATGCTGCCCCGTTCTACCATCACCCGTACCCGCCGCGTCGCCTCGGGCCGCGCTACCGAGATCCAACGCCTGATCGGCCGCGCCCTGCGCGCCTCGCTCGACCTGCACGCTCTCGGCGAGCGCACCATCACCATCGACTGCGATGTGCTCCAGGCCGATGGCGGCACCCGCACCGCAGCCATCACCGGCGGCTACGTGGCCCTGGCGCTGGCGGTCGACAGGTTGGTGCAGAAAAAGCTGGTGCACCGGCAGGTGTGGAAGGCGCCCGTGGCGGCCATCAGCGTGGGCCTGGTGGGCGGTGAGCTGCTCTTGGACCTCTGCTACGAGGAAGACGCCCGCGCCGAGGTCGACGCCAACGTGGTCATGAACGCCCGCGGCCACCTGGTGGACGTCGGCGCTACCGCCGAGGGCGCCGCCTTCACTCAGGAGCAGTTCGTCCGCATGCTCGAGCTCGCGGGCGGGGCCATCAAGCAGCTCATCCAGTTGCAACGGCGGGCGTTGGGACAAGTGTCAGGGAACTGACGGAACTGATGGGATGCCCAGCCCGTCAGTTCCCCCAGTTCCCCCAGTTCCTTCAGTTCCTTCTCCCTGGGGGTTGGGTCCATGGCGCGGGAAGAACAGGTCCGTTTCCAGGTCGAGGGCCAGTGGCTCTATGGCATGCTGCACCTGCCAGAGGCAACCCGCCGCGTGCCGGGGATCATCATGGTGCACGGCTTTACCGGCCAGCGCATCGAGGCGCACCGCCTGTTCGTCAGGGCGGCGCGTACCCTGGCGGCGGCCGGCATCGCCGCCCTGCGCTTCGATTGCCGCGGCTCGGGCGAGAGCGAGGGCGATTTCGTCGATATGACCGTCTCGGGTGAGATCGCCGATGCCCGCACGGCGCTCGGCTTCCTGGCCGCGCGGCCCGAAGTGGACCCCGAGCGCCTGGGCGTCTTGGGCCTCAGCCTCGGCGGCGCCGTCGCTGCCTGCCTGGCCGGCAGCGACCCGCGCGTGAAGGCGCTGGCCCTGTGGACCCCCGTGGCCTACCTCATGGGCCTGGCCGGGCCGGGCGTCATCCCGCCCGGCGCCGAGCAGCAGCTCGCCACGCTGGGGTGGGTCGACCTGGGCGGCAACCGGGTGGGGCGGGCCTTTGTCGAGGAGCTGCCGAGCATCCGGCCCCTGGAAGCGGTGCAGGGCTACTGTGGCCCGGCCCTCCTGGTCTATGGCACGTGCGACCAGGCGCTGTCGCCCGAACACACGCAGGGCTACCTGCAGGCCCTGCCCGGCCCCACCGAGTACGTCACCATCGAGGGCGCCGACCACGTCTTCTCGTCGTACCCGTGGGAGACGCAGGCCATCGAGGCCACCGTGCGCTGGCTCACCGCCGCGCTGTAGAACGCCCGAACCGCCAAGAGCGCGAAGGACGCGAGGGTTCTCTTCGCGTTCCCTTGGCGCCCTTCGCGGTTCGAGAGACGCGCTATGGAGGAGAGTGTGTGACTGTGTTGACGCGTGAAGCAGCCTGGGCGCTGCTGAACGAGTTCATGTCGAACGGCAACCTGATCAAGCACGAGCTGGCCGTCGAGGCGGCCATGCGCGCGTATGCCCGCCGCTTTCACGAGGATGAGGAGCTGTGGGGCATCGTGGGCCTGCTGCACGATTTCGACTATGAACGCTACCCGGATATGGCGCAGCATGGCCTGATGGGCGCGCAGATCCTGGCCGAGCGCGGCTACCCCGCGGAGGTGGTCCACGCCATCAAGGCCCACAACCCGGCCCACGGCGAGCCGCGCACCACGCTGCTCGACCGGACGCTCTTTGCGGTGGATGAACTCACGGGGCTGATCGTGGCGGTGGCGCTGGTGCGCCCCAGCAAGAGTGTGCTCGATGTCGACGTGCAGGCCGTGCGCAAAAAGTGGCACGACGGGGCGTTCGCCCGCGGCGTCAACCGCGCCGACATCGAGGCCGGCGCGGCCGAGCTGGGGGTGGACCTCGACGAGCATATCGGCATCACCCTGCAGGCCATGCAGGGGATTGCGGCTGAGCTGGGCCTGGCGGGCAAGGGCCGCACCTGATCGCCAGTGCCCTGATGACCTGACGTTCTGAGCTACGGCGCTGTCGTTTGGCAACCATCGCTGCCCATGGGCATCCTTCGACGCACTCCTCCATCCCGGCGTTTCCCGGCCCATCCCACGCCTCGCCTGCATCCCCGCGCCCCCCAGGGGCCGGGGATGGCCCCCCCGTGCTGCGCCGTAAGCAGCGGTCCACAACGTGTGCTGGATGGGAGGAAAGATGAAATGACCTGCCCAAACTGTGGCTGGTACGTGCGCGGAGGTGCACGCTTTTGCCCCAACTGCGGGGCCGAAATGCCCTCCGCCGAGCCCTCTCGAACCTGCCCCCGCTGCGGTGCCAAGCTCGAGGGGGATGTCAGCCTCTGCCCCAACTGTGGGGCAGCAGTGGGTGGCCGGGTAGGAGAGGCAGCGGCCGGCGAGCCGGTTGGCGCCGCCGCCCCGCCGCCTGCCCCCGAGGCGCCGGCGCCCGCTGCTGAGGCGGCGCCCGAACCCAAGCGCAAGCAGAGCGGCGTGCGCGTCTGCCCGAGCTGCAAGACCGAGCTGAAGGGCAAGGTGGGCATTTGCCCCGTCTGCGGAGAGTGGCTGGCAGGTGAGCCGGCCCCGCGGCCGACCTCCGTGGGCAGCAAGCTCAAGCCGCTTTCGCCGCAATGGCCTTTTGACGCGCCCAGCCCTGCCGAGAAGGAGCGTGCCAAGAAGGAAGAGGCGGCCCGCAGGGCCGAGGCGAAGGCCAAGGCGGCTGCGCCAGCCGAGGCGAAGCCCAAGGCGCCTGCGGCGGGCGCACCGGTCGAACGGGGCGCCCGCGAGGCAGCGGCTGCCCCTGGCAAGGGCGAGCGGGGGGCACGCTCCGCCGTGGCGGCGGCGCGCGAGCGGCCCGCCGCGCCGGCGCCCGAGCGCCCCGCCGAAGCCAAACCGGCCACGCCCCCTCAGCCTGCCCCCGAGCGCCCGCTCGAGAGCCGGCCCTCGGGCTTCAGGGTAGGCCCGCCGACCGACCAGGCGCCGGAGCCCAGGCCCTGGTACGTCCTGCATCCGGCGAAAGAGGAGGAGGCGCCCCGCTCGACCCTCGAGCCGCGGCGGGCGCGGGTGACCCGGCCAGAGACCCTTTCGGGCGTGGCCGAGCGGTCGCCCCTGGTCAAGAGCATCCTCGAACTCTTGCCCTGGCTGGGGCTGCTCCTGGGCATCGTGCTCCTTTCGGTGCTCCTCTACGGGTTGGTCACCGGCGGGCTGAGCCTGCCGCATCTCTCGCTGGCCACGGGCCGGGCTACGGCGACCCTCGCCGCGACGAGCACCGCGCCAGCAGCCACCCTCGTGGCTGAGGCGGCCGACGTCACTCCGACGCCGGCCGCCTCGCCCACCGGCGAGCCCACGCGCACGCCCAGCCCTTCGCCGACGCCCCTTGTCCACGTGGTGCTGGCAGGTGAGTCGCTCGGGGCCATCGCCCAGAAGTACGGCGTGACGCTGGCCGACCTCATGGCGGCCAACGGCATCGAAGATGCCAACAAGGTCTCGGCGGGCCAGGAGCTCAAGATCCCCGGCGCAGGCTCGGCCACGCCTGCGCCCTCGCCGGCTCTGGCTACCACGGCCACGGCCACCCCTGCGGCCTCGCCCACGGCATCGCCGGTGCCCAGCATCACGCCGAGCGCTTTCGAGTTCCCGGCCCCCAACCTGCTCACCCCGGCCGATGGGCAGGTATTCCAAGGCGCCGACGACATCCTGTTGAATTGGTCGTCGGTGGGCCTATTGGGCGACGACACCTGGTACGTGGTCAAGATTTGGAGCGAGGACCCGTCGCAGCCCACGCCTGCCACCGGCTGGACGCGCACCACCGCCTGGCGCATTCCCGCCTCCTCACGCCCGGCGGCCAACGCCAGTTCGCGCAAGATGTTCTGGATGGTCACTGTGATGCGCGCCCGCGAAGGGCAGGAGCCGGTGGCCGTCAGCCCCGCCAGCGCCACGCGCTCGTTCGTGTGGCAGTAGGGGGCCTCGCACCTCGCTACTCGTAGCGCAGGGCCTGCTGGGCGGGCATGTGCGCGGCGGCCAGGGCGGGGCCCAGGCTGGCCCCGGCGGCGAGGGCCAGGGTGAAGGCCAGGCTGGCCACCAGGAGCAGGGGCGGGAAGGCAAAGTCGATCTGGAAGAGAACGCTCTCCATCAGGTGGGTGAACAGGCGCCCCAGCGGGTACCCCACCACGAGCCCCAGCGCCCAGCCCAACACCCCCATGGCCGCCCCTTCGCCCACAAAGACCTGGATGAGCGAGCGGTTGGTGGCCCCGATGGAGCGCAGCACGCCGATTTCACGCCTCCGCTCGACGACGCTGAGCCCCAGCGTGTTGATGATGCCGATGGCCCCGATCAGCCCCACCACCAGCACCATGGCCACCAGACCCAGGGTCAGCAGTTGCGAAGCCCGCCGCGCGCTCTCCACGTCGGTGTAGGCCGGCTGGGTGCTGGGGCGCAGCGGCCTGAACTGGCGCTGCAGCTCGGCCAACGCCGCGTCGACCTGGGCCGGACTCTTGCTCAGCGTGCCGACGGCGAAAAAGTCGGCTACGCCCTGCCGGCCCAGCATGCGGGCCACCACATCGCGGGGTGCAAAGATCTTGCCTGCCAGCGTGCTGCCCAGGAAGATGCTATTGTCGACCGCGATGCCCACCACCTGAAACTGCCGCTGGCCCGTGCTCACCTCCACCTCCAGCCTGTCGCCGAGCCGGAAGCCGCGGGCGGCGGCCAGGTCGGCCGAGATGACGATGGCATCGGGCTCCTCGGCGCCGAACCAGCGCCCTTCCTGCAGGCGCGGCCGGTAGAGCTGGGTGTCGAAAGGCACGCCCCACAAGCGCGCCTGGACCCCCTCCACCCAACAGTTGGTCAACGTCCAGGCCTCGGCCACGCGCACGCCCGGCACCGTTTCGAGCCGCCGGGCGAAATCCTCGCCTACCGGCCGGTCGAACCAGACCCAGGCGTCGGCGTTGTAGGTGGCGAAAGCCTCGGCGATGGCGCGCTCGACCGAGGCGCGGGTGCTCTGGGTGGCCAGGAAGGCCGCCGCGGCCAGAGCGATCACCGCCAGGGTGACCAGGCTGCGGGCACGCCGGCGCGCCAGGTTGCGCACCGCCATGGTCAGGGTGGGTGGGAGGAGCGCCAGCCGGCGCAGCGCGCGCTCGACGGCGCCGCGCCCGAACGCCGCTGAGATGCCATAGCCGTTGAGGGCCGCCCGCACCGGGGTGCGCGCGCCGATCCAGGCCGGGATCAGCGCCGCCACCAGGGTCACGCCCAGCCCCACGCCCGCCCCCAGGGCCACGCCCCTGGGCGCCACCCGGAAGGGCACCTCGACATTGCCCAGCCGGGCCACCACTCTCAGCAGCCAGTAGCCTCCCACCGCTCCCAGGAGCAGGCCCAGCAAGGTGCCGGCCAGGCCATAGAGGATGGCCACGGTCAGGTAGAGCCGCACGATCTGGCCGCGGGTGCCCCCCATGGCCTTGAGGATGCCGACCTCGCGCACCTGCTCGGCCAAGAGGGCCAGCAGGGTGTTGACGACGAGAAAGCTGCTCACGCCCAAGCCCACGCACGAGAAGACGGTGAGCAGCACCAGGAGAGCGTCGAGCTCGCGCTTGCCCGCAAAGTTCTGGGGGTCGCGCACCAGGGGGGCGCCGTAGGGCACGCCCCGGCTCTCCAGCAGGCGGTTGATGCGGCCCACCGTCTCCTGCGCGCGGCCAAGGTCGTAGAGGCGCACCAGGAGCTGGTTGTAGCCATCGCTGCCGAGCTGGCGGCGCACCTCGGCCGCCGGCGCGTAGGCGCGGGTGATGCTGGTGAGCGTGCTCGACAGGTAGGCCGGGCTGCGGCTAAAGCCCGAGATGGTCAGCGTGCGCTCGCGGTAGTCCTGCCCATCGCGGTAGACGATGTCTTCGCCCACTTGCAGAGGCGTGATGTCGCGGGCCGAGGTCTCGACCAGCACCTCGCCGGGGCGCGGCGCCCGCCCCTCGATGATGGAGAACTGGTTGAGGCGCACCGAGTTGAAATCGGGGATGCCGATGATTTCCATGTCGCGCCACGAGGTGCCCACCCGCCACTTGGTGTAAAAGCTGGCCCGCAGCTCGGCCTGCTCCACGTTGGCGACGCCCTCCACGGCGCGCAAGAGCCCTGGCGAGGCATTCCACACCCAGTAGTCGAGGTCGGCCTGAGAGGTGTTGGCATAGATGTCGGCTTGGGCGCGCACCACATTCTCGCCCAGCGACACAATCGCCACCAGGCCCGCCACACCGATGCCGATGCCCAGAATGGTGAGGAGCGAGCGCAAGGGGCGCCGGACCAGATCCCGCAGGGCTTTGCGACCAAGTCCCGACACGTACATGGTGCGACCCTATCCTTCCCGGCTTTCAACGATGCTGGGCGACATTATACCATCCCAGGCCCAAGGGAAGAAAGTGGCAGGCCACGAGGGGGTAGTTCAGTTTGGGGGCAAGCCTGTGCAGAACGCCGTGCCATATCGCAATGAGGCGTCATGGCGCGGCCATGGACCCCCCACCCCTTCGCGTTGCTCAGGGCAGGCTGTCCCCCCGAAGGGGGGATGAGCTTGCTCGTCGATGCGGCCAGGCAGCCTATTCCCCCTGCGGGGGAACGGTAGGGGGTCCGGCCCGGCAAGAACGGCCAAGCGCAGGCAGCGCGGGGAGCCCGGGACCTCAACGGCTCGCGTCTGCAAGAGTGAACTGCACCCGGGCCCTGACGCATGACGCCCCCCCACTTGGCCCGCTCTATGAGGCATGGTATAATCGGCCGAGAGGTTGGGCGGCCCTCACGCGCAGGCAAGGGGCGCGACGGCCCTGCTGGGGCCCCGACGCCGGGCTGCCCCCTTCTCGCGGCGGGGGAAGGCGAGGCTGGGCGGCAGGCGCTCCGCGCGGCCGCGGCCGCGACGGCCTCGCGCTGTATTCCACGACTGGCGCGATACACAGGAGCTACCATCCTGATGGCAGATAGAGGCAAAGCCGCTGCAACTGCCGCATTGCTGGCCGGCCTGGCAGCGGAAGACCCTCAGGTGCGGTGCCGGGCCACCGGCGGGCTGGCCAAGCTTCACACCCTTGAGTCTGCCCAGGCACTGGCGGGGGCACTGTACGATCCGGAGCCTTTTGTGCGTTGGGGAGCGGCCCAGGCCCTGGGCGAGGTGGCGCGGCGGGCCACCGACCGGGCGGTGCCTGTGGCCGTGGGGCAGGCGCTCTTGGCAGCGGCCCGGGCCCCCGACCCCGGCGCACGCGCGGCTGCAGCCGACGCCATCGCCTCTTGGGGCGCCCAGGGGCCGCTGGAGCCGCTCTTGACCCTGGCCCAGGACCCAGAGCCCTGGGTGCGGGCGGCGGCGGTGCGGGCGTTGGGCCTGGCCGGCAGCCACGCTCCCCAGGTGGTGGTGCCGGCCATCCAGCGGGCGCTGGAGGATGCCGACCCCGAGGTGCGCCGCGTGGCCGCTACCGCCATAGCCTGGTGCCGCGATGGCTCGGCGCCGGGCCTCTTGCGCGCCCGCCTGGCCGACCCGGCCGCCACCGTGCGCGCGGCCGCGGTGCGCGCCCTGGCGCGGGTCAGCGCAGGCGAGCACGAGCCAGAGGTCTTGCCGCTCCTGGCGGACCCCGAGGCGGCGGTGCGGGCCGAGGCGGTGCGCTTTTTGCGCCTGTGGGGCAGCCAGCGTGCCCTCGAACCCCTGGCAGCGCTGCGCACCGATGCAGCGGTGGTGGGCGATGTGGCGGTGGGCGCCCTGGCCGACGAAGCCCACCGCTACCTCACCCGGCGCCTGCGGCGCTGGCGGGGCCTGCTCCTGCGCCTCTGGCAGCGCGTACGGTTGGGCAGGGGGTAGGCGATGGAGCGCCAGGCCGGTGAGGCGACATGTGTGGGGCCAGGCCAATCTCCGCTGGGGGCACCGGGCGGCCCTGGTGCGGCCGGCCGGGTGGCCGGGTTCCTGCGCCGCCGCGGGCTCGAGTGGCCTGCGATCTTGCTCGTCGAGGTGGCCTCGCCTTTCCGGCTGCTGATCCAGCAGGCGCTGTGGGTGGCCCAGCCCGCCCTCTCGCCCTGGCTCGGCGACCGCCTGCACCTCTGGGCCGGCCGTCTGGACGATGATCGCGCCCTGGAAGAGGTGCGGCGGCTCTTGGAGTAGCCGCGGCGTCGTGGGCGCGGCCCACGTGGCGAATAGAGGTGTGCATGGGCTGGGTCTCGCAACTCTGGCAAGGCACCTACGTCTCGGCCGAGGGCGCCTGGGCCCTCATCGCCCTCGGCGCCTTTGCGCTCCTGTTCATCGTCCTCACCGCGCGGGCCATCGCCTACGGCCCCTTCGCCACCCGTCCGCTGGCTGCCGCCGACCGCCTCCGCAGCGCCTTTGCCCGCGCCACCGAGACCGGTGAGGAGGTGCAGGTGGCCCTGGGCTCCGGCGCCTTGGGCACGGCCGCCACCCCCGACACCCTGGCGGGGCTGTACCTGGTCTCGTACCTGGCGCGGCGCGCGGCCCTGGCCGATGTGCCGGTGCGCGTGCGCGTGGGCGATGCCACGGCGCTGGCGGGCGCACTGGCTGCCTTGCAGCATGGCGCCGCCGCCACCGGCTACCCCGAGGCCTTCGACCCCGCGCAGGCCGAGTTCGTGGCCCCCCTTCCCTTCGCCTACGGGCTGGGCGTGGCCGAAGCCATGCGGCGCACGCCGCCGGTGGCCAACGCCATGGCGGGCGCTTGGGGTCCCGAGGCGCTCCTGCCCATCGCCACCGGCATTGCCCAGGGTACCCCTCAGATGGGCGGCACCAGCGATCCGGCTGCGCTCTCCCTGTTCTTCGGCACCGTCGAAGCGCCCCTGGTGGGCGAGGAGCTCTATGCCATGGGCGCGGCCCTGGGTGAGGGCCGCCACACTGGCAGCCTGGCCACCCAAGACGTGTTCCGTGCCCTCATCGCGTTGGGCGTGCTGCTCGGCGCCATCCTGGCGCTCATCGGGAGGTTGGCATGAGGCGGGTGGTGCCTGCGCTGATTGCGCTCGTGGCCGGGGCGGCCGTTTTGCTCGACTTTTTCCTGGAGAACCCTCTCCTCGATGCGCTGGGCGCCTCGCTCCTCGATGGGGCGGTAATCCTGGGCGCCTGCGCGCTCTTGCTGGGGCTGGTGAACCTGCTCGTGGTGCACGAACGCCGCATCCGGCGCCGCGAGCGGGGCTGGGGCACGAGTGTGGTGATTCTGGCTGCTGCCCTGGCCAGCCTCATCGTGGGCCTGGTGGCCTGGCAGACCCCTGCCTTCGCCTGGTTCTACCGCTACCTCCTCTTCCCCCTCGAGGCCAGCGCCGGCGCGCTGTTGGCTTTTGCCGTCGCCCAGGCGGCCGTCCATGCCTGGCGCTTTGGGCGCCTGGAGGGCTCGCTGCTCCTGGTGGTGGGGCTGGTGGTGCTGCTGGGCAGCCTGCCCGTGGGCGGCTGGCTGAATGGGCTGGCGGCCGTGCGCGATTGGCTGGTGGCCGTGCCGGTATTGGCGGCGGTGCGGGGGCTGCTACTGGGGGTGGCCCTCGGCGTTGTGGCCACCGGCCTGCGCGTGCTCTTGTGGATGGACCGGCCCTACGAGTGAGCGGTGCCGGCCTGGGCCGCCCATAGAGGGGCGAGAGGTTCCTGGCAGCCGAGGAGCACTGGCGAGATGATCTTCTGTCCTGGTTGTGGCACTGCCAACCGAGAGGGCAGCCGCTTCTGCAATGAGTGTGGGATGCGGCTGGTGCAAGAGGCCTCGCTGCCCTGCCCGCGCTGTGGCACGTTGAACCCTCCCGGCACGGCGCACTGCCAGAAGTGCGGCCTTGGGCTGGCGCGCGCGGGCGACCAGGAGGCTGCCCAGCCGGCCCAACCCGCGCCGGCCGCCTCGCAGCCCGAGGAGGCGAGCGACGCGGCCCTGCGCGACGAGGGCTTGCCCCCCTGGCTCGACGCAGCCGAGAGCGCCGGCGACGAGGAGCTGCGCCGCGAGGCCCTCGAGGACCTGGCGAGCCTGGAGGGGGAGGCCCCCGTCGACCGGCTGCGCACCGGGGGCTGGTCGCCGGAGGCCATCCCCATCGAGCCCATCGTGGGCGTGCCCTACCGGGCCTACGAAAGGTTGCCGCTGCCGCCGACGCCTGAGCAGGAGCAGGCCGCGCAGCTCTTCGCCACCGTGGCGGCCCAGGCCGTACAGGCCGAGCCGCGCCAGGTGCCCGAGCCCAAGCCGCAGGTGGGGCTGGGGGCGGGGCCACGGCGCGTGCTCAACCTGGCTCTGCTCTTGGCACTCTTGGTGCCGATCCTCTGGCCCCTGGCGCCGTTGCAGGTTGCCCCTCCGGTGCCGGCTGCAGTGGTCGATGCGGTGGGGGCCATCGACGCGCTGCCGCCGGGCGTGCCGGTGCTCGTGGCCTTCGACTATGGCCCGGCGCTGGCCGGCGACCTGCAGCCGGTGGCCGAGGCCTACCTGCAGCAGCTCATCGGCCACGGCCTGCGCGTGCTGGCGGTGAGCACCCAGCCCGAAGGCGCGCCCCTGGCCGATATGGCCATCGACCGGGTGTTGGCGGCCCACCCCGAGGCGCGCTACGGCCAGTCGGTGGTCAACCTGGGCTATGTGGCGGGCGATGAGGCGGCGGTGCGTGCCCTGAGCATGAACGTGCCCTCCGCCGCCCCCGCCGATTACCGCACCGGCGCCCCCAGCACCACCGCCCGCGCCCTCGAGGGGGTGGGTGGTGCCCACGAACTGCCGCTGATCGTGGTCGTGGCGCGCGACCTGCCGGCGCTGCGCCGCTGGATCGAGCAGACGGCCACGCCCTACGGCACGCCGCTCGTGGCCGGCCTGCCGGCCGCGGCCGGCCTGGCCGCCGAGCCCTATCGCGCCTCGGGTCAACTGCGCGGCGTGGTGGCGGGGGTGGCCGGCGCTGCCGCCTACCAGGGGGTGCAGAGCGGCCGCAGCCAGGCGCCGCGCGGCCTGGCCGCTCTGCGCCTGGGCGCATGGGTGTTGGCCGCTGCCGTCGTCGCCGCCAACCTGTGGGCGCTGGCAGGCTGGGTGCGGAAGCGGGGCGCGGCGTAGTGCCTGGTGACGTGACGGGAGGCGGTATGTTCGCATGGCCGGCCGTGACGGCGGAAGGAATCGGTACCTGGGTGGCGGCGGCGTTGACGCTCTTGGTGCTCAGCGCAGCCTGGGGCGAGAGCCGGGCCTCTCGGCTGGGTATGGCGCTTCTGGCAGGGGCCGCTGTGGGCTATGCGGCAGCCGTCGCCTGGCACGCCGTCCTCTGGCCGCGCATCCTGTTGGTGCGGGCCGACCCGCTGGGCCACTGGCCGCTCGTGGTCTGGCTCTTCCTGGGCCTGCTGCTCCTGGCGCGTGGGCTCACCTCGGCCTCGTGGCTGAGCAACGCCTCCCTCGGCTACCTGTTTGGCGTGGGCGCGGCGCTGGCCGTGGGCGGGGCACTCATGGGCACCCTGGTGCCGCAGGTGAGGGCCGCCATCGACAGCCAGGTGCCAGGCGGCGGCTGGTGGGTGGCAGCCAACGCCCTGATCCTTGCCCTGGCGACGGGCGGTGTGCTCCTGCGTTTGGCCTACACCGGCTGGAGCGGCGAAGGGGCCGTGGGCAAAGCCTGGGCGCGGCTGGCCGGCGCCTGGGGCAGGCTGGGGTACCTGTTCCTCCTGGTGGCCATGGGCGCCCTCATGGCCGCGGTGGCCCTCATGGCGCTGGCCCTGCTCGCGGCGCGGCTCGAGTTCCTGGCCGTGGATTGGCTGCACCTGGTGCCCCGTTGACGCCTGTTGAGGCGCAGGGGCCAGGCGCGGCCCGCGCCCGGCTGGGGGCGGGGGATGGGGAGCATCCGATGGTCGAAGGCAAAGGCGAGGCGTACCTGCTGATCGATGTGGGCCATGTGTTGACCCACGCCGCCTACATCGCGCGCGTGGAGGGCACGGCCCGCCTGGCAGCGGTGGCCGAGGTGACCACCACCACTGCGGCCGAGGGCGGGCTGCTGGATGGCGTCCGCCGGGCCACGGCGAACCTGGAGCTGCTGGTGGGCCGGCAGATCCTCGACCGGGCCGGCGAAGTGCGCCAGCCCAGGGATGGCGATGGCCACGGGGTCGACGGCGTGGTCGTCACCGCCAGCCTGGCGCCCCTGCTGCGCGTGGCGCTGGTGGGCCTCACCTGCGATTTCAGCCTGGCCAGTGCCGTGCGCGCTGCCACCCTGCCCTACGTGTCGCTCGAACGCACCGTGTCGCTGGAAGGCCCGGGCGATGCATGGGATGCCGAGGACCTGGAGGCCCTGGTGCAGGAGCCGCCCGAGGTGCTGGTCATCGTGGGCGGCGCCGATGGCGGCCCGGTGGCGCCCATCCGCGAGATGGGCGAGACCCTCAGCACGGCCTACTCGCTCCTGGCTGCCTCACAGCGGCCGGCGGTGGTCTTTGCTGGCAACGAGCGCGCCTGTCGCCCGCTCGAGGCCACCTTCGCCGGCGTGGTCGAGGTCTCGGCGGTGGCCAACGTGCGCCCATCGCCCGAGAAGGAGAATCTGGGCGGGTTGCAGGGCGAGCTGGCGCACCTCTTCTACAAGCGGCTGGGCCGCTCGGAGGGTCTGCGCCAACTGGGCACTTGGGCAGGGTCCGCCCTCCGCCACGACCTCGATGCCCTGGCCCGTACCCTGCGCTTCGTCGCCTGCCGCCATAGCCTGGCGCGCGGCGTGCTGGGCGTCGACGCGGGTGGCAACGGCTGCCGCGTGCTGTGGGTGCGCCCCCGGGGGCCGGCCCTGAACTGGGCGGCGCCTTTCGGCCTCGGCAGTGGGCTGGGGGCGCTCCGCCAGCGCCGAGACCCCACCGCCGTGGTGCGCTGGATGTGCCACCCCATCTCGTGGGCCGAGGCGTGGGACCGGCTGAGCAACATCGAGGTGCGGCCAGGCGGCGTGCCCGAGACCGAGGAGGATTGGGACCTGCAGCAGGCGGCCCTGCGTGAGGCGCTGGGCGCCACCTGGCAAGGGGCCGTGCGCGCCTGGGCAGGCTATGCGGAGGGCCAGGCGGTGGGCGAGGCCGATATGATCGTGGCCAGGGGCACCTCCTTCACCCATGCCCGCACGCCGGGGCAGGCCGCGCTGATGCTCCTCGACGCCCTGCAGCCCACCGGCCTGGTGCGCCTGGCGCTCGACTGGGCCAACCTGCTGCCCGGCCTGAGCGGCCTGGCCGAGCGCGATGCGCAGGCGGCCGTGCAGGTGTACGACAACGACGCTCTGCTCGAGCTGGGCACCCTGGTGGCGCCGAGAGGCGTGCTGCGCCCCGGCAGCCGCGCCCTGCGCGTTCGGCTGACGGTGGCCGGCGAAGAGCGCGCCGAGCTCGACGTGCCGGCCGGCAGCATCCGCCGCCTGCCCCTGGGGGTCAACGAGCGCGGGCGGCTGGAGCTGTACCCCGCTCGCGGCCTCGACGTAGGCCTGGGCCGGCGGGGGCGCGGGGGCGTGGTGGAGGTGCGCGGGGGCGCCCTGGGCATCATCATCGACGCGCGCGGGCGACCGCTGGGCCTGCCCAAGGACGAGGAGGCCCGCAGGGCCGCCCTCGAGGCCTGGCAGCGGGAGATCGAGCAGGCATGAGAGCAGAGCCAATCGCCAGCCGGCTGTACGCCCAGACGGTGGTGGAGCACGAGCGGCGCCTGCCCGTGCCCGGCGAAGTGCTGGTCGGCGCCGGCGACCATGTGGAGAGCGGCGATGTGATTGCCCGCGGCCAGGAGCGCGGGCCTCTGCACGTCGTCGACGCCGCTCAGGCCCTCGGCGTGGCCCGCGATGCCCTGCCCCATTGCCTGCGCGTGCAGGTGGGGCAAGAGGTGAGGGAAGGCCAGGTGCTGGCCGCAGGCGGCTTCATGGGCTGGCGTACTGCCCTGGCCCCGGTGGCCGGGAGGGTGGCAGGGGTGGCCGCCGGCCGCGTCTTCCTCGAGGAGACGCCCCGCCCCATCGAGCTGCGCGCCAACCTGCCGGGCCAGGTGGTGCGCGTCTTGCCGGGCCACGGCGCCGTGATCCGGGCCGTGGTGGCGCGCCTGGTGGGCATCTGGGGCGCCGGCGGCGAGAGCTATGGGCCGCTGGTGCTGCGCAGCAGCACCCCGGCCGACAGCCTGCATTGGATTAGCGTTGACCTGGCCTGCCGTGGTAAAATAGTGGTCGCCGGCTGCTGCCTCGATAAGCGGGCGCTCCTGCGGGCGGCACGCCTGCGGGCGCTGGGCCTGGTGGTGGGCGGCCTGGCCGAGGAGCTGCGGGCCGTTGCGCTGGAACTGGGGCTGGTGGTGGTGGTGACCGACGGCCTGGGTGCCGTGCCCATGGCCGGGCCGGTGTTCGAGCTCCTGGCTGCCCACGAGGGCGATGATGCGCTGGCTACCGGCGGGCGCGACGGGCCCGCCGCCCGCTTGCCGGAGCTCGACATCCCCCTGGGTGGGGTACGCGGCCCGGTGCACGTGGCGCCAGACCGGCCCCTGGCCGTGGGCGACCGCGTGCGCGTGACCCGCGCCCCCTACCTGGGCGCCACCGGCCACGTGCAGGCCATCGTCGAGGCCGAGGGCGAGGTCTGGGCGCGCGTCACCCTCGACGGCGACGAGCAGACGGTGGCCGTGGCCTACCGGAACCTGGAGCGGCTGGGGTAGGGAACGTACTACGTAATGCGTGCTGCGTGATGCGTAAGGTGTGCCGGGTGGGGCATGCCGCGCATTCCGCGAGGACGCTTACGCATTACGCACTACGCAACACGCAACACGTAGAGGCATCTGCATGGCGCTTACCCGCCAAGAAGTTGAGCATATCGCCGAGCTGGCCAAGATCGGCTTGAGCGACGAGGAAATCGAGCGTTTCCGCGAGCAACTGTCGGCCATCCTCGAGTACGCGGCCATGCTGCAGCGCCTCGACACCGAGGCGATCCCGCCGACGGCACGCGTGTCGGAGGCGGTGAACGTCATGCGCCCCGACGAGGCGCGGCCGTCGCTGCCGGTCGACGATGTGCTGGCCAACGCGCCCGCGCGCCGCGACGATTCCTTCTGCGTGCCGCCCGTCTTGGAAGAGCCGTACGACGTCTGAGTGCATGGTGGGTGATTCGGCGGTGTGACCACCGGGGTCGACCCGAAGCGCCCACAAGCAAGGTCCTGGCGGTCAGGGCGCTGAAGCGCCGACTACCAACCTCGTAGAAGGTCGATACGCATGCAACTGCACGAACTGACGATCCGCGAGGCCGCGCAGCTCCTGCGGAGCGGCGAGATCTCCTCGGCCGAGCTGACCGAGGCCCTGATCGACCGGATCGTCGCCGTCGACAATGACGTCCGGGCATACCTGACCCTCACCCCCGAGCTGGCCATGGAGCAGGCCCGCGCGGCCGACCGGCGCCTCGCCGAGGCACGCCGGTCGGGCGACGACGGGCTGCCGCCACTCCTTGGCATCCCCCTGGCCATCAAGGATGTGCTGTGTACGGCCGGCGTGCCCACCACCTGTGGCTCGCGCATCCTCGAGAACTTTGTGCCCCCCTACGATGCGACCGTGGTCGCGCGCCTGAAGGACGCCGGCTTTGTCATGCTCGGCAAGACCAACACCGACGAGTTCGCCATGGGGTCCTCCACCGAGAACTCGGCCTTTTTCACCACCCACAACCCGTGGGATCTGGGCCGCGTGCCCGGCGGGTCGAGCGGTGGCAGCGCTGCAGCGGTGGCTGCCGGCGAGGCGCTGGGCGCCCTGGGCACCGACACCGGGGGCAGCGTGCGGCAGCCGGCCGCCCTCTGCGGCGTGGTGGGCCTCAAGCCCACCTACGGGCGCGTCTCGCGCTATGGTCTGGTGGCCTTCGCCTCCTCGCTCGACCAGGCGGGCCCCATCGCCCGCACCGTGGCCGATGCGGCCCTCCTCCTTGGCACGATCGCCGGGCATGACCCGCAGGACTCGACTTCGGCGCCGCGGCCGGTCCCCGACTATACGGCGGCCCTCGGCGGCGACATCCGCGGCCTGCGCGTGGGCGTGCCCAACGAGTACTTTGTGCCGGGCATGGAGCCGGGGGTGGAGGCGGCCGTGCGCCAGGCCCTGGCCGACCTGGAAGCCCTGGGCGCCGTGGTCGAGCAGGTCTCGCTGCCCCACACCGAATACGCCCTGCCGGTCTACTACCTGATCGCCCCTGCCGAGGCCTCGGCCAACCTGGCGCGCTACGACGGCGTCAAGTATGGCTACTCGGCCCCGGCCGGCGAGCTGTGGGAGATGTACAAGCGCACCCGCGGCCAGGGTTTCGGCGCCGAGGTGAAACGGCGCATCATGCTGGGCACCTACGCCCTCTCGGCCGGCTACTATGACGCCTACTACCTCAAGGCCCAGAAGGTGCGCACGCTGATCCGGCAGGATTTCGAGCGCGCCTTCGAGCGGGTGGACGTGGTGGTGGCGCCCACCAGCCCCACCGTGGCCTTTCCCATCGGCGCCAAGGTCGATGACCCGCTGCAGATGTACCTGTCGGACGTGTTGACCCTGTCGCTGAACCTGGCGGGCCTCTGCGGCATCTCGGTGCCTTGCGGGTTCTCGGGCGGGCTGCCGGTGGGCATGCAGGTCCTCGGCCGGCCCTACGATGAGGAGACCATCCTGCGGGTGGCCCATGCCTATGAACAGGCCACGCCGTGGCATACGTACAGGCCTGGCCTGGGCTAGCATCCTGTCGGGGGCAGCCCGCCGCTCTCGGCATCCGGGTGACTGCCGGGCATTTCGCGTCGCAAGCGCCCGGCCCACCCGCCCAACCCCCGCCCCAAAGGGTCCGCACCGGGCTCGTGCGTGGCACCAAACCCGGTTACCACCCGCGGTTGGCGCACTGCGGCGAGTGGTGGGCGGGGCCGGTGAGCCTGGCAGGGAAGCGGCTCCCGCCACCGATGACATGAATGAGAATAGAGGAGATGGCCGATGAAGGTGATCATCCCCCTGGCCGGGTTCGGGACGCGCCTGCGCCCCCATACCTACACCAAACCTAAGCCACTGGTCAACGTGGCAGGCAAACCGGTGCTGGGCCACATCCTCGACAAACTGGTGGACCTGGATATCGAAGAGATTGTGTTCGTCACAGGGTACCTGGGTGACCAGATCGAAGCCTACGTCAGCGCCAACTACCAGTTTCCGGCCCGCTATGTGGAGCAGAAAGAGCTCAAGGGCCAGGCCCATGCGCTGTACCTGACGCGCGAACACGTGCAGGGGCCGGTCCTGATCATCTTTGTCGACACCATCTTTGAAACCGACCTGACCCAGCTCAGCCAGGTCGACGCCGATGGCGTCCTCTACGTCAAGCGCGTGGAGGACCCGCGGCGCTTTGGCGTGGCCGTGCTCGAGGACGGCTACGTCACCCGGCTCATCGAGAAGCCGAGCACCTTTGAGCACAACCTGGCGGTCATCGGGGTCTACTACATCCGCGACTCGCAGTGGCTGATGCGCGCCATCGAGGAGCTGATCCGGCGCGACATCAAAACCCAGGGCGAGTACTTTTTGGCCGATGCCCTGCAGTTGATGATCGACCAGGGTGCGCGCATAGTGGCCAACGAGCTGGAGGTGTGGGAGGATTGCGGCAAGCCCGAAACGGTGCTCCACACCAACCGCTACCTGCTCGACAAGGGGCATAGCCAGGTGGTCCCCACCGAAAACTCGATCATCATTCCCCCCGTGTACATTGCCGAGTCGGCAACGGTGGTCAACTCGATCATTGGCCCCTACGTGACCATTGCCAATGAGGGGGTGATCAAGAACAGCATCGTGCGCGATTCGATCATCGACGAGCGGGCGCACATCGAAGGCGCCATGCTCTCGGGCTCGCTCATCGGGCGCGATGCCAAAGTCTCGGGCAGCTTTGAACGCCTCAACGTGGGAGATTCGTCGCAGGTGGATTTCGCCGGCCGTGAGGCCAACTAGACGGGGCTGAGGGAACCAACCGAGCCAGGGAACTGAGGGGGCCGCGCCTCCCCGGTTCCCCGGTTCCCGCAGTCCCGCCGGTCCTTGGGAGGGTCAGCGATGATCGTCGGGGTGCCAAAGGAGATCAAAGACAACGAATACCGGGTAGCGATGACGCCGGGCGGCGTGGAGCATCTGGTGCAGGCGGGCCATCAGGTGCTGGTCGAGCAGGGGGCAGGCGCGGGCAGCGGCTTTACGGACCAGGAGTACGCCCGTGCCGGCGCGCGCATCGTGCCTCGGGCTGCCGACGTGTGGGGCCAGGCCGAGATGGTGGTCAAGGTCAAGGAGCCACTCCCGCAGGAGTACCCATACCTGCGAGAGGGGCTCTTGCTCTTCACCTACCTGCACCTGGCTGCGGACCGCGAGCTGACCGAAGCCCTGCTGGCCCGCAAGGTGACGGCGGTGGGTTACGAGACGGTGCAACGCGCCGATGGCTCGCTGCCCCTGCTCACCCCCATGAGCCAGATCGCCGGCCGCATGGCGGCCCAGATTGCAGCGCACTATATGGAGCGCACGGCGGGGGGCCTGGGCAAGCTGATGGGCGGCGTGCCCGGCGTGCGCCCGGCCAACGTGGTGGTGATCGGCGGCGGCACGGTGGGCACCAATGCGGCGCAGATTGCGCTGGGCATGGGTGCCCTGGTGACGGTGATCGACATCAGCGCCGACCGGCTGCGCTACCTGAGCGAGGTGCTCCATGGCAACCTGGTGACGCTGGCATCGCACCCGCGCAACATCGCCGATGCCGTGGCCGAGGCCGATGTGGTGATCGGCGCCGTGCTCAGGCCAGGCGCCAAGGCGCCCCACCTGGTGACCCGCGCCATGGTCGAGGCTATGAAGCCGCGCTCGGTGATCGTCGATGTGGCGGTCGACCAGGGAGGCTGCGTCGAGACGGGCCGCCCCACCTCGCACAGCGAGCCGACCTTTGTGTACCACGACGTGATCCACTACTGCGTGCCGAACATCCCGGGTGTGGTGCCGTGGACCTCGACCTACGCCCTGTCGAACGCGACGCTGCCCTACGCGCAGCGGCTGGCCAGCCTCGGCTTTGCGGAGGCCGTGCGCAGCGACCCGGCCCTGGCCCTGGGCGTCAATACCTACCAGGGCTGCCTTACCTGCCAGCCTGTGGCCGAGGCCTTTGGCATCGACTACGCCCCGCTGGCCACGCTCCTGTGAAAGCAGCCGCCGGGCTGGTGCGATAATGGCATACGCGCGGCCCCGCGCCTGCGCTGCCTCGCCGCCCCACCGGGTGGCGGTGGCCACGGAGCGCGTGGGCCGCGCATCGGCGAAGGGAGCGCGGAGCGACCGCCATTGGTAGAGGAGCGGTATGCCCAAGCTGTTCGAGTGTGCGCTGAATTTCAGTGAGGGGCGGCGCGCCGACGTCATCGAGGCCCTGGCCGAGGCTGCGCGCCGGGCCGGCGCCGAGGTGCTCGACGTGGCGCCCAACGCCGACCACAACCGCACGGTGCTGAGCCTGGCAGGCGGCGCCGAGGCGGTGGAAAGGGCCGTTGTGGCGGTGACGGCCGAGGCACTGCAGCGCATCGACATGCGCAGCCACCGCGGCGCGCACCCGCGTATGGGCGCCGTCGACGTGGTGCCCATCGTGCCCCTCGCCGAGGCCACTATGGACGACGCGGTGGCCCTGGCCAGGCGCATCGGCGAGCGCCTGGCCAGGGCTTTCGAGCTGCCGGTCTTTCTCTACGAGGAGGCGGCCACGCGGCCCGAGCGGCGCAACCTGGCCGATGTGCGACGGGGCGAGTTCGAGGGGTTGGCGGCGCGCCTGACCCAGGCCGAGGGGCAGCCCGATTTCGGGCCGGCCCGGCCCCACCCCACCGGCGGGGCGGTGGCGGTGGGCGCGCGCACCTTCCTGGTGGCGTTTAACGTCAACCTCGGCACGGCCGACGTCGAGGTGGCTCGCAAGGTGGCCCGGGCGGTGCGGGCGCGCAGCGGCGGCCTGGCCTCCGTCAAGGCCATCGGCCTCGAGCTGGCCGAGCGCCACCAGGTGCAGGTGTCGATGAACATCGTCGACCCCTTCGCCACCCCCCTCTACCGGGCTTTTGAGCTGGTGCGCATCGAGGCGGCGCGCTACGGCGCCAGCATCGTGGGCAGCGAGATTGTGGGGCTCGTTCCCCTGGCCGCCCTCACCGAAGTGGCGCGCTACTACCTGCGCCTGGAGGGCTTTGCCGATTCCCAGGTGCTCGAAAGCCGCCTGCGGGGGCTGTAGCGCCCGCCCAAACCCCTTTCACTGCTTCTCCTCGCCCATCCCTGGCATCGGTTTTGCACATTCAAACGGCCCGCGTACAATGGGGGCGGCAAGTGCGCTGCGGAAGGAGGCACAGTCGACATGCGCGGAGGAAACCGATCCGCGCTCAGGTGGTTGATGGTGTTGGCCGTGGGGCTGGCAGGCGCCCTGCTCGTTGCCTGCATAATCCCCTTTCTCTCTTCCAGCACGCCCACTCCCATCCCTACCCCCACGCCTCCGCTCCTGGCCTCCCCCACGCCCACCCAGGCACCCACGCCGGCGGGCGGTACGCCAGTGGCCGGGCCAGGGGCAAAGGAGACCCGCATCACTGAACAGGAGCTGAACCGTTGGCTCGAGGGCGCGCAGACACACCTGGGCGAGGGGATCGACTTGAGCGACAGCAGCGTCGCCATCCACAGCACGGGCATCACAGTGACGGGCAGAGTACAGGTAGCCCAACTGCAGGGCGCGCAGATCCCGGTGCAGATCGTGCTGCGCCCGGTGGTGCACGACGAACGGGTGAGCCTGGAGGTGCTCGACGTGCAATTGGGCGGTGCCTACTCGTCGTTCAGTGGGCTGGTCAAGCCTCTCATCAGCCAGGGCCTTGCCCAGGGAGCCGATGCCAACGCCCTCTTGGCCGAGAGCGGCATGCACATTTCGGCCCTGGAATTGCACGAAGGGTACATGGTTGCCACCACCGTGCCGGCAGGCCGCTAGCACGCGGGCGCTTCGGCTTCAGTTCGCCTGCTCCGGGCGCGCCGGGTTGCCCAGGCGGCTGAAGCGGTAGCCCATGCCGCGCTCGGTGAGGATGTAGCGCGGGTTGGCCGGGTCGGGCTCGATCTTTTGGCGCAGGCGCCAGATGAAGAGCTTGGTATAGTCGGTCTCGTCGACGTACTCTGAGCCCCACACCTGCTCCAGCAGTTGCTGGTGGCTCACCACGCGCCCCGCATTCTCGGCCAGGATGAGCAACAGGCGCAGCTCGGTGGGCGTGAGGTCGACCAGCTCGCCGTTGCGCCGCACCTCCCAACGGTCGGCATCGATGGTGAGGTACTCGTCGCAGTAGAGGAGGCGCCCGCGCACGGGGGTCGGCAACTGGGTGCGGCGCAGCACGGCCTCCAGGCGCGCCTCCAGCTCCTTGAGGCTGAAGGGCTTGGCGATATAGTCATCGGCGCCCATCTTCAGCCCCATGACGCGGTCGTTCTCCTGGTCGCGGGCCGTCAGCATGATGATGGGGACGTCTGACATCTCGCGGATGCGCCTGCAGACCTCCCAGCCATCGAGCTTGGGCATCATGATGTCGAGAAGGACGATGTCGGGGCGCTCGTTGTAGAGCGTCTGCAGTCCCTCCAGACCGTTGGCCGCTGTGAGCACTTGGTAGCCCTCTTTGGAAAGGTAGAGCTTGAGGGCATTGACCAATGTCTGGTCATCGTCGATGATCAGCAGCTTGGTGCCATCTGGCATGGGTACGTACCTCCTGTCGAAAGGCCCGCGGCCGCCGCAACCCGAAGGCGCGGGCGCCATCGGCATGTTTCCCCTCTACTCCAATGGCAGGCGCACGGTGAACGTGGTGCCCACTCCCAACTGGCTCTCGACGCCGATCGTGCCGCCGTGGGCCTCTACCGCCTGCTTGACCAGCACCAGCCCCAGGCCGGTGCCCTCGATGCCCGCCTCTGCAGCCACCGGCGCGCGATAGAACTTTTGGAAGAGGTGAGGGATGGCTTCGCTGGGAATGCCGATCCCGTGGTCGATGACCTGTAACGCCAGCCACCCGTCTTCGGCGCGCAGCGAGAGGGTGACCTCGCCGCCGCGTCGGCTGAATTTGATGGCGTTGCCCGCCAGGTTCTTGACGATCATGGCGGCCATCTCGCGGTCGGCCTTGAGCTTGGGCAGGTCGGCCGGCGCATCGATGCGGATGGTCACCTGCTGGCTGCGGCGCTGCACCTCCAGCGACATCAGCACATCGCTCAACAGGGTGCCCATGTCGATGGGCACTTTGCGCACCTCGAAACGGCCCGCCTCCAGCCGCGAGAGGTTCAAAAGGTCGCTGATGAGCTGCGACAGCCGGTCGGCCTCGATATCGATGATCTCCAGGAACTGGTCGCGCAGTTCCCGGTCGTCTCCTTCGACGTTGTGGAGCAACAGCTCGGCGTAGGCCTTGATGGAGGCCAGCGGCGTGCGCAGCTCGTGCGACACGTTGGCCACGATGTCAGACTTGAGCCGGTCCACTTCCTTCAGGCGCGTAATATCGGCCAGACTCAGCAGGTACCCGAAGGGTGTGCCGTCGCCATCGCGCAGCGCTACCGAACCCTGGAGCACGTCGCGCATGCCATTGGCCGTCGGCACTACCGTCTCCTGCGGCGAAACCCGTTGGCCGCTGACCATGGCCTGGCCGAGCGGGCTGTCGGGGCTGGCGATGTGGGGGCCCAACACGTCGGGCAGGTACTTGCCCAGCACGTCGGCCGCCTTGTAGCCGGTGATGGCCTCGGCGCCGGCGTTGAAGCTCACCACCCTCAGGTCCACATCGGTGACCACGATGCCGCTAAAGGTCTCGCGCAGGATCGTCTCCGTCTTGCGTTTCTCTTCGATGGTCTCCTGGTACAGCCGGGCATTCTCGATGGCGATGGCAGCCTGGTTGGCAAAGGCCAGGGCGTTCTGCACGTCGTCGGCGGTGTAGTAAGCGGGCTCGGCGCTGCCCATGGTCAGGATGCCGCGCGGCTCGTCGCGGACCACCAGGGGCACGGCGATGACGGAGCGGGCCCGGAAGCCCTCCAGCTCGCCGAACCCCGGGTTGTGCACCGTGATGTCGTCGATGACGACTGGCTCGCGCTTGGTGAGCAGGCCGTCAAAGAAGGCATAGAGGCCCACCGGGAAGGTGGCGCCAAGGATGCGCGCCCGGGGCACCACCCCGCGCGCGTTGCTCACCTGAAGGCGGTCGTCGGTAAGGAGCAGAATGATCGCACTATCATAGTGTACCACATTTTTCAACTGCTCCAAGACCAGCTCCAGCACCAGATCCAGGTCGAGGGTCGAGCCGATGACGCGCGACATCTCGCGCAGCGTGTCGGCGAGCTGGCGCCTTGCCTGCTCCGATTGCAGCAGCCTGGCGTTCTCGATGGCCAGGCTGGCATGGTCAGCGAGCATGCTGAGCAGCCGGGTTTCCTCTTCCGAAAGCGTCCTGGGCTCGTAGTAGAGCACAGCCAACGCGCCGATGGTCGCGTCGCCGCGGCGCAGCGGCTGGATGCAGCAGCCGCGGACGCGGCTCTCGCGCACCTCCTGTGGCTGCAACATGGGCGCCAGGCGCAGGTCTTCCACAAGGGTCGGCCTGGTGCTGCGTTGGGCGGCGCGGATGGCCAGCCCTTCGGGCGAATCCCAGGCCAGGGCCCGCTCCTGCCCATCGGCGGTGGCGCCATGGGTCAACCAGTAGCCGCGGTCGGCTTGGTAGACGGTCACATAGGCCTCATGGGCCGAGAGGAGGCGGATGGCACTCTCGGCCACGGCGCGGAGCACGCCCGGCAGGTCGTGCGAGGAGACCAGGCGCACCCCGGCCTCCTGCAGGGCCGTGAGCTCGGCCACCCTCGCCCGGGTGGCCGCGAACAGACGGGCGTTCTCCACCGCCACTGCCGTCTGGTTGGCCACCGTCACCAGTGTAACCTCGTCCTCGCTCGAGAGGGAGCCTCGGCCCAGGCGCCCGCCCACCGCCAGGATGCCCACCAGGCCATCCTTCGACAGCAGGGGCACGAAGAGCTCCGCATCGAGCTGCCGCAGGGCCTCCTTCTCCTCGTGCCACAGGCTGCGGAACTGGGGCAAAAGCTCGAGGTCCCGGCTGCGCAGAGGCTGCTCCCAAAGCCGGAGCCACTGCACCACGGGGTGGTCGGGACCCAGGCGCGGGCAGGAGGCCGCAGCGAGGCCCTGCTCGGTGGCCACGTAATAATCGCCCGTGCCGTCGCGGCGCAGGAAGAGGGCCGCATGCCGCAGGCGCATGGCGCGGCAGATCTCGCTGAGCAGGATGTCGCCCAGCGTCTGCAGGTCGATCACCGCCGCGGTGCGCCGGCTCAGCTCGCGCAGCATGAGCATCGAGCTGTACTTCTCGCGGAACAGGTAGCGGTCGATCCAGGCCAGGGCCCGCTCGCGCAGCGGCCGCAGGAGGATGGTGGCCAGGACGGCCAGCACGACGGGGATGAAAAAGGCCCACGAGCCGATCACGCTGCGCGAGAGAAACTCGAACAGGAGGATGCCCAGCAGGTAGCTGAGGGCGATGGCCGTGATGAGCAAGGTGTAGGCCAGCCCACGGCGCATGACCACGGTGATATCCAGCAACCGGTAGCGCAGGATGGCGTACGACAGGAGCGAAGCACCGATGATGTTGGTGACCACGTCGATGGGGTAGCCGACCAGCCCGGGCACCACGTTGGCTGCCGTACCGAGCAGGATGATCACCACTGCCAGCAACAGGTAGCGCAGCCGGTTGCGCTCGAGCTCAAGGGTGGCCCGCTGGTAACCCTGGGCCAGGCTGATGATGCCGTACGCCAGGAAGGCCACGTTGATCGTGGCGATGAGGAACAGGAGCGGCCCCCACTCGGGCACGAAGATGGAGGTCGCCTGGTTGAAGCGGAGGGCGGTGATCAGGTGCGCCTGGTCGACCAGCCCCGCGACCACGCTGATCAGCCAGACCACGCCGCCCAGCAGCACCGCGCCGGGCCGGATGCGCAGGCGGAGCAGGGCGCGCACAAAGAAGCTGAAGAGGATGAACTGGCCGGTGGCCGAGGCGATGACCAGGCGGTAGCCCAGGAAGGCGCCAGAGGCCCTCTGGCTCACGCTGACGATGATGTAGGCGCACTGCCACACCAGCATCAACATGAGGTAGAGTGCAAACAGCAGATTGACACGCAGACGCAGCCCTCGCCGCATGACCAGCGTAAAGAGGGCTGCGTAGCTCATCATGGCCACAATGGAGAGGGGCAGAGCAAGGTTCATCGTCCGCTGCCATTCCCCTGGCCGATCCCCGTGCCCCGGCCCACCGCGGGCCGCCGGTTGCGTGGTGCCGGGCTGGCCCTGGCCTGGCCGCGATGTGGGCGAGGTTGCGCCATCAGCGGCTGCCCCGAGGCTTGTCGGCACGGATGATCAGCATCGACGGGTACCACTGTGATGTTGGGTGCCGGAACTCTTGTACCTCCACCGGGTCGAGGCCTGCGTCGCGCAGCATGGCCTCCCATTCTTCCTTCAGAAAGAACTGGTGGTAGGCCGCCATCTCGGCCCGCATCATGGCGATGGAGCGCTTGGTCACCAGGTAATACACCGCCATGAGCGGCAGGATCAGGAGGCCCAGCCCGCTCTCCCACCGCACGTTGCGCGACATATCGGCCACCGCCAACCGCCCGCCGGGTTTGAGCACGCGCACCATCTCGGGCACCGCCTTGCGCACGGTGGTGTGGTGCAGGGCGATGGAGCTGACGATGGCATCGAACGACGCATCGGCGAAGGGCAGGGCCTCGACCGAGGCCGCGCGGAACTCGATGCGGCCCGCCAGGCCGGCCTGGCGGGCATGCTCCCGCGCGCGGTTGAGCATCGCCTCGGTAGGGTCGATCCCCACCACGCGCCCTTCCGTCAGGCGTTCGGCAATGGCCAGGGCCAGGGTGCCGGTGCCGGTGCCCACATCGAGCACCTGGGCATTGGGCGCCACGTTGGCCGCTTCGACCACGCGCCGCAACATCTCGGTGTAGGGCATGCCCGAGTACTGCTCCACTTCCTTCGCAACCGTCCGATCATAGGTCGCGGCCCAGGCGCTGAATCCCGTGACCGCCTTGCTGGGTGTCTGGTCTGCCATGGCATCCTAACTCCGGCTCGCTTGCAGCAGCTTGGCCAATACGGCGTCGGAGATGTTCATATGGGCAGGCTTGAGCTGGGCCAAGTCGGTGCCTTCGGCCTGGCGGGCCTGCATGTAGCGGTTGAAGGTGCCCGGTGTGAGCAGGGTTACCCGCAGGGGGTCCATGCCCAGCATGCCCTGCAGGTCGGCATAGTCGTGGTCGAGCCTGGAGAGCGCCTGGTGCACCCGATCGCGGATCTGGGCGGCGTCGGGCGCGCCGTCCTTCGGCTCGAGGTAGAGGTGCAGGAACACCTGCTGCCCCTCGTACTCTTTGCGGGCCGACCAATCGGTGTAGGGCACGCCCGCGCTCTCCAGCGCCCTCCAGATGATGGTCTCGGTGAGGCGGGCGAAGGCGGCCAGGTCGATGATGTCATCGGCGCGCGAGTAAAAGACCCACTGGGGCAAAGCCACGTTGACCTCATCGTCGCGCAGGGCCGTGATCTCGATGATGTCACCGATGCGGTAGCGGGTGTACACGCCGCCGGAAAAGTTGGTGAGCACCAGCTCGTAGCGCTTGCCCGCCTCGACCTCCGCCAGGGTGAGGGTGCGTGGCGTAAAGCTGGCGTCGGCCCGGTTGCGCATCGAGTCGGCCTCGGGGATGAACTCGTAAAAGTCGCAGTCGGGGAAGAAGACCATACCTTTGGCGTTCCAGAGCTGGACGCCGAGGATGCCCCCCTCGGTGCAGGCAAAGCCCTCAAGGGCGGTGTGGCCCCAGTACTCCTCGATCTGCTTGCGGAAGAGGCGCACGTCGGTGCCGCCGGTGAGCAGGCACTTGACCGTCCACAGGTCGCGCGGCAGGAGGTAGTTGCGGCCGGCCAGCCGGCTGCGCACCAGGCCCGACAGCATGCGAAAGAGCACCTGGGGATGCAGGAAAAAGGTCGAAAGCTTCATGCTGCCCGCGCCCTGGCGGAACTGCTCGCCGATCTTGAGCAGCACGCTGGCTGCGCCGTAGAAGCAATCGATGCCGTCGCGCAGGGCCAGGCGGAACCCTTCCTGAATGCGCTCGGCAAACTCCATCTTCTCTGCCTCCTCGACCGGCGGCAGGAAGGTAAAGTTGAACTGCGACTCGCAGGCCCTCGACACCGCCCCCGAGGTGTAGGGGAAAGGCGCCAGGGCGAAGAGCATGGTGTCGCCCTCCTCGAAGACGAACTCACCGCGGCGCGAGCAGGAGCCGATGAGCAGGGCGGCCATCACGCTCTCCGAGAACCGCTCGGCCATCTGGGGGGTGTAGGGCGCCCATTTGTACTCGTATTCCCCCGAACGGCCCGAGGTGTGCAGCCACCACTGGGGCTTGACCGGCAAGACGTCCTCTCGCTTCTGCGAGAGACAGTCGGCATAGTCGGCGTAGGTGGTCAGCGGCACGCTCTCGCGGAACTCGTGCACGGTCGTGGGCACACGCCCGCCCAAGAGGCGCCGACCCAGCTCGCTCGTGCCCAGGAGGTGCAGTTGCTCCAACAGCAGGCGCTCCTGGATCTGCATAAACTCGTTGAGCGAGAGGTCGAGGAAGCCGCAGTACTTTTGCCAGATCTCGTGACGTCTGCCCTGGCGGAACAGGTCGAGTGCGGTAGCCACGTCGTTTTCCCTCCTTGAGTCTGCGTTGACAGGCATGGGCTCAGTTCGCCTGTTCACAATACCGCATGGATTACTCCTGCTGCGCCGCCGGCGGGTTCACGCGGCGCAGCGGCAGGCTGTGCAGACAGCGGGCCAGGCTCTGGGCTGTGGGCACCAGCATGGGCGTGGTGCGCTGGTACTCCTCATAGCCCGGGAACATTCTGCGGAAGAGAAAGGCTTCCTGGAGCCACACGTAGACGATGTCGCAGAGCAGCCAGATGGCTCCTGCCACGAGCATCAAGCGCCCGCGGCTCACGAGGGCCAGGCCCGCGAGCAAGAGGCCCAGCCAGAGCACGCCTGGGTGGCGCACCAGGGCATAGGTGCCGGTGGTCACCAGCACATCGCCGCTGCCGGGGCGGGCATAGGTGGCAGCAAAGGGGATTTCGAAGAAGAGGGAGTAGGCCAGGAGGGCCGCGCCTGCGGCCACGAGGGGCCAGCCCACCACCGCAACCCAGGCCGGCCAGCCCCAACGGCCCGGCGTCGCCAGGGTCCAGAGCAGGGCAGCGAGAAAGCAGGCCACCGTGGCCAACTCGAGCACGGGCTTGAGCACGGCGCTCCGCCGCCACGAGGCCCAGTCGAAGCCAAAGCCCAGCGCGAACGCCGCTGCGCCCAGGAGGATCTGCGCCATGGGTCGTATCCCTTGCCGCCGCCGGACCTTCCGCCGCCGTAACCAGATTATATCACGACCATGGCGCAGGTGCAATAGGGGTTAACGCATCGCTTACAAGTTAGGCTGATCCTCTTACAGTCAAGTGGACCGATTTCGTTGCTTATGGTAAAATTACGCCATGAGCAAGAAGGTTAGGCAACGCGAGCGAAGTACGGTTCGACACAACCGAGCGATCCAACTGGATCGCAGCAAGCGGCCAAGTGCCGCGCCGCCTGATCAGGCGATACAAGACCAGTTGACAGAGTTGATCAAGCCAGCGACTTTCACGCTGGTCGATGCGTTCCGGGCCATGGGGCTGCGCCATCGCGTGCTGACACTGCCTGTCATGGTCGCGTTTGTACTGAGCCTGATCTGGCGCCAGATTGGATCGGTGACTGATGCGGTCAGGGCACTCAACGAGGCTGGCGTGCTGTGGGTTGAACCGTTGCAGGTCACGCAACAAGCCGTTTCGGAGCGTCTGCGCATCTTCCCAGCTGAGCTGTTCTATCGTGTTCTCACGGACATCCTGCCGCGTATGCGACAACGTTGGCAGGAGCGGAAGCGGCCCTTGGCACCAGTCCTGGCCTGGGCACAGCAGCAGTTTGGCGCCGTGTACGCCTTGGATGGTTCGACTCTGGACGTTCTCTTGCGCAAGGTCGATCTGCTGCGGGATGCCCAAGAGGCCCCTTTGGCCGGGCGCATGGCTGCTTTGCTCGACGTGATTACCAACCTGCCGGAACAGATCTGGTACGAAGAGGACAGCACGGCTCATGACCACAGCTTCTGGGAGCGGGTCTTGGGCACCCTGAAGCGTGGCACGTTGCTCATTTTCGATCTCGGTTTCATTGACTATGGACTCTTCGACCGCCTGACGCAGATGGGCATCTGGTTCCTGACGCGGGCCAAGCAGAACGCGGCCTACGAAGTCATCACCACCCTGCACAGTTCGACCGAACTGCGCGACCGCATCGTGTGGCTCGGCGCGGGTAACCGGCGCTGCCCACGCCCGCTGCGCCTGGTGGAGTGGCTGCACAAGGGGCGCTGGTACCGGTACGTGACGAACGTGGTCGATCCTGAGCAACTGCCCGCCCAGTACGCCGTTGCTCTGTACTGGCAACGCTGGCGCATCGAAGATGCTTTCAAGCTGGCGAAGCGCCTGCTGGGCCTGGCCTACTTCTGGGTGGGCTCCATCAATGGGGTCCAGCTTCAGTTGTGGGCCACCTGGCTGCTCTATGCCGTGCTGGTCGACTTGACCGACGCGGTGGCTGAAGAGCTCAACCGCCCGTTCCAGGCGCTGTCCATGGAAATGGTCTTTCGTGCACTGCCTCATTTCACTCACGCCTATGACAGGGGCCGTGCGACCGACCCGGTGCACTATCTCGCAGAAAAAGCTAAGCTCATGGGCATCATCAAGCAGAAACGGAAGCCATCACCTGGCGAATTGATCTTCGCTTTGGTCCCGTCAGGCCCTTAACTTGTAACCAATGGCGTAAGACGTAAGGCGCAAAACGTGATGCGTGATATCGCCACGTATTGCGTGTTGCGTACTGCGTGTCACGCATCACGCATTACGTCTTACGTTTTCCGTTTCACTGCACCAGCGGCGACCGGAACGGCCAGGGGAACAGCTCCCCCAGGGTCAGGGTCTGATAGTC
>Ga0078972_1005655_pt1 | contig 31316 bp, 41 predicted proteins | sample YelNatPaOPGAMG01_FD_67568 | JGI IMG/M metagenome (GOLD analysis project Ga0078972, IMG submission 67568) | Hot spring thermophilic microbial communities from Obsidian Pool, Yellowstone National Park, USA - OP-RAMG-01 (SPADES assembly) (version 2) | ecosystem: Environmental > Aquatic > Thermal...
TAAGGCAAGCGATAACAAGAGCAATTGCTGATCAGGCAAGAACTATCAGAATACCGGTCCATATGGTTGAAACCATTAATAAAATTTATCGTGTTTCAAGAAAACTGATGCAAGAGTTGGGCCGTGATCCTACTCCTGAGGAAATAGGAGAGGAGCTTGATATGCCGCCCGAGCGGGTAAGGGAAATTTTTAAGATTGCCCAGGATACGACTTCTCTTGAGGCGCCGGTCGGAGAGGACAAAGATAGTATTTTGGGGGATTTTATTCCCGACGAGCAATCTTTATCACCTGTTGACCAGGCTTCAAAGCAGCTTTTGAAAGATCATCTTGATGAGGTTCTTTCCACCCTCTCTGATCGCGAGGCAAAAGTTTTGAAATTAAGATTTGGACTTGAGGGAACAAAACCGTTGACGCTTGAAGAAGTTGGTAAGGTTTTTGGGGTTACTCGCGAAAGAATTAGACAAATTGAGGCAAAAGCTTTGCGCAAGCTAAAACATCCCAGCCGCAGAAAGAAGCTTCAAGATTATCTTGATTAGTTTCAAGATTCGCAACAGTGACTATTGGTTGGTATTAAATTGGGCTGGGTTAAATTTATTTAGGTCAATGAAATTAATATCAGCCGGTGGTTCAAATTTATCGTCTGAGACAGCTGCTGGTAAACAAGTGTATTTAATGTCAGGACTATCAACTCCGCTTTCTTCCCAGGCATCTTTAGTCTTTCCTGTTTGGTCCTTTTCTTCGTAGCAAATTTTGGCCCCTTGTTTTAATTTGTCAGCTGAATTCCAACTCCAGACACAATTATCTTTAACAATCACTTCGGCCGTATCGCCGTTTGCCGATGACATTTTGCCCCGCCACATCTTGCCTTTTAAGTATCCTTCAAACCCATTTTCGCCGATTTTGTAGGTACATTTCATCGGTATTCCTTTTTCAATAGCGAGTTTTAAACTTCCTGTGGCTGCTTCTTCGGCTTTTTGGCTGACATTTTCAGCCACTTTTTCAACGGGGCTAGTGATATTTTTATTAATTCCTTTTTGTTTTGAAATTAGAAAGGCAAAGATAAGAAGAACAACTATTATAGTTGCAATAGGTAAAAATTTCTTTTTAATTTTACTCACCCCCTTTTGATGAGTTAATAATAACAGATTGCGATTTCGTTTTTCTAGGGGAAGTTAGCCTGATTTTTTGAGATTCACAAAAGTTCCAAGAGATCCGCCTAGGGAATAGGAGATAAGAACAGGCAGGTTACTTTCAAGATGATTTATGAGCTGATAGAGAATAAAGAAGTAGAGAATGTTTTCTATAAAGACGACTATTGAGGCACTAAAATTCCTCCCCTTTGCTATAAAAGAGGTTCTTGCTGTTGCCAAAAACATTTCGATGAATCCAACAAAAAGATAAATTACAGCTTGTATGATTGTATCTAACATAGCATTTCTTTTCCCCCAAAGGATCAAAATCAGAATCGTTGAAATCTTTTTTCATAGGCTTTGAAAACGGAACGAAAGACTTGTTCCGCTAGCTTATTTTATCTTAAAGACGCTCTTCTATCAAGTCTAAAAAATGATATAATAAGAAATTAGTATTTAGGAATTAGAGCTTAGAAATTAGAACTTTAAAATGAGATAATCCTCGGTAGCTCAGCGGTAGAGCGGGTCGCTGTTAACGACAAGGTCGTAGGTTCGAATCCTACCCGAGGAGCCAAGCTTGACGAGAAGCTAAACTGGCTATCTTGTCAAATGGATTTATCCAGTCAAATTGGACTTTTTTGCCATCCAGTCTTAAGTTCTGAAGTGTTATCTTCAAAAGTAGCCGTTTTTCGTAAACTTCAGAACTCTCAAATAATTTGCCTGCGTTTGAAGCCAGTTTTAACAGGTATTCTGAGGTCAAATAATACTCTTCGTCGGCAAAATGGAGTTTATTCATTTTATCTTTAATTTCTCTTTGTTTTGCCCGATACTCTTTTCGTTTTTCTTCATATTTGTCCTTAGTAATACTACCGAGAAGGTAATCGTCATAAGCTCTCTCTATCCCAGTTTCGTATTGCTGATACTCAGTCTGATAGCGTTTCAACAAACCCCTATAAAAGTCTGATTTTTGTCTGTGGTTAGTTTTTAGCGTCTCAACAATATCTTCTACTACTTCTTGAGGCATTTTTAGTTGATTAAAAGCATCTGCAAATTGTTTTGTTAACTCTTCTTCTGTTAACCATTCAGCTCCGTGTTTGCCGTTGTATTGGGTGCAGTGGTAGTAGTGATAAGTTTTGCCGCTTTTCTTAATTTTTCTTTCGGGGGTAATTAAACAACCACAATCGGCACACCTGATTAAACCCCTGTATAAGAAAGGTAAACCAGCATATTTGAAGTGTTTTTTATGGTGTCCTGCTTTAATCTCTTGTACTTTATCAAAAATCTCTTGGGTAATTATTCTATCGTAGTAGTGAGGGTATTCTTTTTCGTTGTAAGTCATCATTCCGCAGTAAAAGGGGTTCTTAAGGATAAAGTCAATTTTTCCCTTTGAAAATTTAAGGCCAAAAACTTCTTTTATTTTATCTCTAATTTCGATCATTGAGTAACTGCCTGTTGAATACCACTCATACATTTTTTCAACTACTTGGGCTTCCATTGATTCAACTACAATCCACTTATTGCCGTCCTCTTTGTCTATATTGCGGTAGCCGTAAGGAGCTTTTCCAGGCCATATACCGCTTCTAAGCATTTGTTCTTGGGCTCTTTTGACATTATCGCTAATAGCGTCTGAAAAATATTTGGCTAGTCCTAGATTAATACCAAACTGAAACTTTTCAACTGCCGAGATTTTGCTGTTTATAACCTGTCCGTCAGAGGGAAAATGTAGCTCAATTTCGTCTTTGAGTGCTTTCTCGTAAAGAGTGGCAACCCGCACATCAAAAACATTTCTTGATAATCTATCAACTTTATCAAAACAAACCACAATTTTTTCCTTTTGGTTTATTATAAAGTCAAGTATTTTATCAAATTCTTCTCTTTGGTTTTTATAGGCACTCTCATCAAAACTGAATTTTTTGATAATTGTAAAACCCTTTCTTTCACAATAGCTTTCAAGACGAGCTATTTGAGCAGGCAGGGAATTTCCTGCGTCTTTTTGTTCTTCTGTTGAGACTCTGGCTATTATGATTGCTTTCATTTTTTTAACACTTTTCTCAACAAATAATATGGAACAGGAAGTAAAACTATCACTACTACCAGTAATATATACCACTCAAAATCGCTTCTGCTTAGTAGTTCTACCCCCATTTTTACCACGGCACCTCCAAATAGAAAACCAAATAAAAATGCCAGATAATGGAGCCAGAAACCAAATCTCTTTTCGAAATCTAAATTTTGTTGTAGTTTGAACTCTAGCCTTTCACAGTAATCAACAATTTCTTGTCTTTTAGTGTCTTTGTTGTATAAGTCTGGTTTGTTTTCCATGGTTTGGTAGTTTTATCTAACTTTTTTCATCGCTTTTTGATTTCATCGATTTTAATAATCTCTGAAATTCCTCTTCGTTTTTCTTATCCTCAATTCTCCATTCTTCATCAATTGCACGAGTGGTTGTTTTTAAACCTTCTTGATTCAGAAAATCCTTTAGGTTTTCTTTCTTTTTCAAATTCTCTTTTCCAATAAAAGCACCTATGTTAAGCAATACCCATATTCCTATACTTTTTGTTAACCATTGAGTAGAAGTTCCAAATTCACAACTATCAGGACAACTCCCATATAACGGGTCGGGGTCGCAAAAGGGGTCTGGTGTGCAATTTGATTGGTTTAAGAAAAAACCAAGAATGATGGCCAAAATGATAAATAATTGTTGGTTTGAAAAGAATTTTTTCATTTTTTAACTTTTACCACTTCTGAAATTTGTAAATTCCAGATGCCATCATCATCTTTCTCTGGATAACAAGTATATTTTTTATCAAAAAAATCGCAGTCCTTGAAATAAATAAATTCCCCATTTTTAAAGTTAATCCTTTCAACATACCATCTTTCAAATCCGTCATCATTTACCGATGCCATATCAGCTCTTACTTTGTAACATTTACTACTTTTAGTGTCTTGAGGACAAGCATAAACATAAACCACTTCCTTATAAAAATAATTTTCTATTCTTTGGATCAATAATTTAGCCATTTCTAGTATTATTGCCAGAATAAAAATTCCAACTATAATTTCAGTTAAGTGGTCTAATACTTGTTTCAATAAGTTTCTCATTTTCGTTTAGTAAGTTCCATAAACCTATCTAATTCTGATTTTTCAATACGATATTGTTTTCCAGCCTTCTTTGAATGTAACTTCCCCAACTGGATCCAGCGATAGACGGTTAAGTAGGCTACCTTCAACATTTTTGCCACTTCTTCTATGGTGTAGTATTGCTCGTTCATAGTTATTGTTGTGGGTATTTTCTAAAACACTCGTCTCTTTGTTTTTGGAAAAGATCAAATATGATTTTGACTCCTTCATAAGAAATATTTTCTGTGTCTTTCATGTTGTTTATAGCGTTCCCAAACCTGTTGCTTACCTCATCTAGACAATTTTGTAACTGTGCTTGTCTTACTATGGCTGATCTTTTTTCCCTTTCTTCTTTAATTTCTCTTTCTAATTTTTCTTGCTCATCACTTACTATTTTTTGTTCAAGCGCCTCTTTTTTGTATTTGTAATCTATATAACCATAACCTAGAATTGACGCCCCAAGAATTATGCTTATGATTATTGCAACTATATATTTAACTTCAAGTTTTTTCATTTTACCTCCTTTACTATTTGTATTTATCATTATTTAACATCTGGTCTTGAATTGCAAGTAGTCTTAATGGCTCAAATTCTGTAATCTGCTTTCTAAGCAGTGAGAATACGCTAACCTCGTCGGTCTTGCCCAGCCCTTTCATTTCCTTATTCAGGCTATACCATGCAGAATTGCCGTATCGCTTGGTAATTTCTCTAAACTCTCTTATGCCAATTTCCTCAAGTAAAGCTCTTAATCCCAACATTTTTAAGGCTTGTGTTAGTTTGATTTTAGGGTTTGCGATTAAGAAGCTAGTAAAAAACTTTCGAGGGCTGTCGTATTGGCAGGTCAGTAAAGGCGGGTAGGCTTCCTCAATCTCGCTTATGTAGTGAAGTAATACCCTTTTAGCCGTGTCTTGATTAAAGATGTTTGAAAAAGTTGGCTCTACTTCTTTGCCTATCTTTTTGAGAATTTGGCTGATTTTTTGCCTCTTGTTTAGCCGTATTTCAACCCGCAACACCTCAAGCGGTTTTCTTTGGGTCAACATATCAAATAAGTTAAGCTGAAGGGCGTTGTCCTTTTCCTCAGCTCGTTTCTCGCTTACTTTGGCTTGCTGTAGGTCTTTGATTTTGTCGTAAAAGACTATCTCAAAGGAGTTTGCCCGATACTTAAAACTATGCCCCTCGTTTCTAAAGTCTGTTCTATTGGTGTCCAGCCGTTTATTGATATTGAGCTTGGTTAGCTGGGTAAGATAGGTGTAGGGTGTCGTGTAGTCGGTTAGGGCTATGTTTTTGGAATAGTGGACTGATGAGACGGGAGCGTTTATTAGGTTTTGCTCAAGAACGTAAACACCCATATCTCTTAGTTTAGTTTTTAGTTTTTGAATAATTGTTGGAAAATCAGCATCCGTTAGCTCGTCAAAGTTGTTACCATAGACCAGTTTTGGGATCGAAAACTCGATTTTAAGAGGTATCTCAAAATTGCCCTCTCGGTTTATCCGTTTAGTTACGGTTAGTCTTGGTTTATATATACCTCTTTTAAGTTCACTGGGTATCGGGTTTTGCTTGCAAGTGATGTTAGACCTGCCACCCAAGCGGTAATAGCCAATCGTAGGGTCAGTAAGCCCTCTAGTCGACGGACTGAAATTGTCGGGTTCAAGTATAGTGTACATACCTGTTTTAAGAGTTAAAACAATTGTGTCTATCATATTTTTTCATTACCTCTTCAAACTTCTTTACAATTTCGCTTTCTACTGCTAACGCAAAATCTCTATTGATTGGGTAAAAAATGTTGAGATTTCTATTAGCTACCTTCTTGGTGGGGTAAACGAGCCTGTAACCGCCTTGAGGTCGGGTTACAATGCCAATTGAGCCAAGATAAAGGCTTTCATCCAATACAAAACTCGCAAAGGCAACAAGTCCGTTTTGCGGTTTTATGGGTATGATTTGAATTTCACTTAATCGGTTTGTCATAGGTTTTCATTACATTTTCCCTGCGGTCAATTTCTATAAGCACGGCAAAGAAATCTACCAGCCGTTTCTTTTCTTCGGGCGTCAAGACTAAACCCTGTGGTTGGGGTTTGGCTTCTTCAAGCTGAATTACTTTGCCGTTTTCCATTAAGCAAAGTCTATGAAAGGAGGCTTTAGAATTATATAGAATGAACTGTACTACACTAATTTAGAGAACTTTCTTTTTCTGAGGTGGTACAAAATTGAATTGACGTCTGCATAAGTCAGATTTTCATTTTTGAATTTTTTATTAACCTTTTCAGCAATCTCTTTGGCAGGCAAATTTCTGTGTTTCCATATAAACCTGTCCCTCTTTGCTTTTGGTTTTCTTCTTATAATTTCAATTTCTCCATACATATCAAGCGAGTATCTTATATAATCCCACTTTTTATTTATGAAATCTAAAACGTCTCTTTTTGTAGCTCTTGGACTTATGGCAATATGAATTGGGTAAAGTTCTAGTTGTAGTTTTTTGTCTGGAAGAGGTTTGTATATAGGATGTCCATCTTCTGGGTTAAGCAGTTCTTCTGCTTCATCGATAATCTTGCATATATCCAAAAAGTATGGATCTGGTGTGTTCTCGTTTGGTAGTTTGTTTTCTGTTAAGTAATCTAGAAAAGGACTCCCAAACTCTAGTTCTAAGCCATATTTCTGAGCGAAACTAAAAAGCAGCTTACTCTTTTTGGGTTTAGATAATATTGATGTTAATTCTTTAATGAAGACCTCATTTTCAAATAATTCTCTAAGTTTTTGTATTGTCTTTCTTTGCCCTTGTGTGAGTATTGGTTTCTTAGTTGTCGATTTCATTACATTTTTAACCCTACTTATCATATTTTATCAATTTTTGCTAAAATTTATAATCGGATTAAATTATGTTGAAAAAAATATCCTTAAAGTTAGACAAGGGCAAATTCCTTAGCAGAGTTACTAAAATCTCGGTTTTTGTTTGGTTGGCTTGTATTCTTGGAGTCTTTGTAATTATTGGTTATGTTGTTGGTGTTAGGAAGGAATTATTTGACAAGGCACCTGATGTTTTTATTTTTTCACTTCTCGGTTTAGTCCTATTAGGATGTTTAGCTTTCTTGGTGGGAGCGGTAAGTTTTACTGCACAACTTATAGCCAAGAGGTCTCAAAAGAAGCAAAATATCTTCATTTTTCTCATTAAGTTATTCCTAATTCTTGCTATTCTCCCTCTTTACCTACTAATTTATATTCTTAAGCCCATCGAGGTTATAAAAAAACTTAAACGTTCAGGTATCAAAAGTATAATAAGAGCATTTAGCATTAAATCTTTCCTAGCAAAGATAGCTACATTTACCCTAGTCAGTACAATCATGTTGCCAATGTGGGTTGGGGGGTACACTGTAGTTGGAGCAATTATCAAAGAAGAGTTGGGTTATGGCAAAGAACCTATTGCTATTTCAGGCACTGGTTCAATGTACCCCACTTTTCCAAAGGGAGAAGGTGAAGACCCTAAAGAACTAGCCAAGCAAATTGTTGGCACCCCAGGGATGATCCGCTATCCAAATGGTATCCTGATTGCTGGGAAAAGGTTTTTAAACTATGAAATTAGTAGGGGCGATATTGTTGTAGTTGAAAATGAAAAGATTAGAGAGATGACTAAAAATATATATGGTGATCCATCTGGTTGGGTTAAAAGAGTCGTAGGACTTCCAGGAGATAGCATTGAACTCAGAGAGGGTATTGTTTATCTCAACGGAGAGCCGTTAGAAGAACCCTATACAGCCAAACCTCGTTCAACATTTGGAGAATCTTTCTTGAGCGAATGTAAAAAAGTTATCGTTCCTGAAAATCACATCTTTGTTATGGGTGATAATCGTAAGGGAAGTGGAGATTCAAGAGAGATAGGATTTATTGAACTTAGTGCAGTGAGGTATGTTTTACCTCTTAAGGATCAAAAGGAAGGGTTGGCAAAACAATGGAGAGATACATCAAAAGATTTTGATGAAACCTCAAAAATAAAATTGGACAAAGAAAAATACCTCCGACTTCTTAACGAAAAACGAAAAGAAGCGGGGGCAAAAGAATTAAAGTACCAACCCAAACTGGAATTATCAGCTCGCAAAAGAGGCGAAATAATTCTAAGGTTCAATGATTTTTCTTTTGAGGCAACTCAAAGTGGTTACACGATGGCAAGAGCGATGAAAGATGCTAACTATTCAAATATTGTTTATGGTGAGGCCCCAACACAAGGTTACTACGAGGCAGAAGAGCTGATTGAAAACCAATTTCAGTTTCCAGAAACAAAAAAGTTTTTAACTGACAAAAGCTATCAAGAGATAGGAATTGCCGAAGTTGAGGGAGAAATTAACGGTTGTCCTACTCAAGTTATAGTCCAACATTTTGCAGGTTATGTACCCCCTAATTATCCTAAAGAGGTTATAGAGAGCTGGAAAAATATATTAGCAAGACTTAAAGAGATTCAGCCAGGATGGGCAAAACTGAAAGAATACAAAGAATTTTACGAAAAAAATAAACAAGATGTTGACAGAATTAACGAAATAATTGCTATCAGAATTGCCAACATTTCTACGATCGTGGCTAAAATGGAAGCAAACCAGTGGTTAAGCACTGCCGAACAAAAAATGATAGACCAAGATAAGCCTTTGTATGATGAGCAGGAAGCAATAGCGACAAGGTTAAATAGTCGCTAAGGCTGGTTTAGGTTGGTTTAATCCCAAATTCTCAAAAGCAATTTTGAGGTCATTCAGGCTTATACCAAATTCTATTTTATGGTTGCAGAACAAGTCTTTTAGGGGGAGCCATCCTTCGCCAAGGCTACGGAGTGACATGCTCTAGTGTTACGAAGCTTTAGCGCAGTACACCTACCCGAGGAGCCAGATGGGAACGTATGAGGTAACTAGATATGCGACACTAGGTATTCTTCAGGTGTCAAATAATTCAGACTAAAGTGTAATCTTTTAGTGTTGTAATATTCAAGCCAGAGCTTGAGCTTGTTGTTTATATCTTCCAAATCTGAGTAGTCTATCTCAGTTTCTTGGTAGAATTCCTCTTCATCGGTTCTATGGCTTCTTTCAACAACTCCATTTTGATCAGGTGTGTGAATCCAGGTATGTTGAATACTAATGTTTGATGATTTTAAATATTCTTCAAATTTAGTCTGAAATTCATGGTCGTTATCAGATTGGATTAACTTAATTGTTATACCTTTCTTCTTAGCTTCAATTAAAAGATCCTTTACAAAATTAATTGTATTTTCCTGAGTTAGTTTTGGATACACTTTTAAATATCTCCACTTAGAAACAACATCAATTGCAGTATATTGAAACTTTTTCTTGGGCAGGAATTTAGTGTCAATCTGAATCAGTTCTCCAGGCACAGAAGCTCTGTTAAATAGCTTTGATTTAGATCTTTTTCTTCTGTGCCTAGTAACTATCGAATTTCTTCTTTTCCACCAGTTGTAGATGGTTTTAGGTGAGCAGGGAGGAACCCTCCCAGATTTTATCCATTCATTGTACAAATAATATTGGCTTTTTCTTGGATTACCCCTCTTCCACTCACAAATCTCAGTTACAAGTTTCCAATTAATAGTTGCCAGTCTTTTGGGTTTTCTGGATTTATATTTAATTGAGGCTAGATTCTTTCTATCATATTGTTTTCTCAATCTGTAGAAAGTTGAATGATGTATTCCAAAAAGTTTACACAAATATCTGACATTTTTGGGTTCCATGGCCTCGTATGCGTCCAAAAGTTTAAGCCTCAAGGCCTCTTTATCATTTAGTTTGACAATATGCATATTTCTCACCTCCAGACTAACCCGTTATCTTACCTGAAAGTGTCGCATATGTCTTTACACTAAACGGGAGATTGACAACACTCCTTTTCCTTACCTTAACTTTTCTTGTTAAGGAGGTGATAAAGAAGTGAGTATAGAGAAATATTCTGGAGTCTTTCCTAGTCCAGAGAATTTACAAATCTGTGTACCGAAAGCAGAACTAATCAGAAAAGAGCCAACTGCCGAGGTTGTTATAACGTCTCCTGAAGCAATGCAAAAAAGAGTATCCTATGAAAACAGAAGATATGCGAGGATTTAACTATTTGCTGTTTTGTTTCTTTAAGTGTTATGATGGGCAAAAAATTGTATATTAACGACCGTGCTTGCTTCTTTGATCAAGGAATGGATAGGTTTAACAATTACTGGTCAGTGGTTTTCAATCCAGTTAAGGAGAGGTATATAAAGATTAATCCTTCTGGTTATAAAATACTCAAAGTTATCGAGGAAAATCCATCAATAAGTTTCTCTGAGTTATTGTCTAGATTACAGGTGGAAGAGAACAGCCTTAAGAGGTTTTTGGAAAATATGGTCCAGGAAAAAATTGTATTGGTCTCATGACAAAAGGTCATTTATTAATTAGTTTTAATTTCCAGGATTTTGGGAGAGATGATCTGCAAAAAGAAATCTTGGGTAAAATCTATATTCCGGATAATAAATTCCCGCCAAGGTTCTTCTCAAACGACGAAAATTTTCTTATTGGCGGTTATTTTGTTTCCTACTATCCTAAAATAACAATCAAAGAGTTAATATCTTTGTGTAAAAAGAGGGATTGGAAGAAAATAGCAGAGTTGAATGCTGATTTCATAATTGTAGTTTTTGATTATAGAGACAGGAAAATTCAAATCTTGACTGATCAGAGCGGTAAATTTCCCTGTTATTATCATCTGTCTTCTAAAGGATTTTTCCTTTCGACCTCCTTTTTTGAAGTTATGAAGAAATTAACATCTCCGACTTTAGATGTTGAGAGAGCGTTGGAATTTATTTACAGAGACACTTCTATTTCAACTAGGACTTTTATCAGAGAAATTTCTTTTCTGCCCCCCGCCACCTTGTTGGAGATAAAAGATGGGAGATCTTTGATCCAGACACAATTAAACCCCAATAAATTCTTAGATGAGCCCTTTGAGAAATTTGATTCCCTACAATCGTTTTCGAATGAATTCCTTCGGGTTCTAGATGAATCTGTTAAAGACAGAATTGCTGCAGTAGAAGAATTTAATTTTGGCGCCGACCTGTCTTCTGGATTTGATAGCCCGCTGATTAACTTTTTGCTAAAGAAAAATTCTAAAAGAAATTTTATTTCTTATTGTGAGATAGCAAAAGATGGCACAAGTGATACCGACCCCGATATAGTGGCTGATTTTGCACGCAAGCACAATCTGAATGTAAAGTTTATAAAATATGATAGTTTTTTCCCTTTCTCAACAAAAGTTGATTTGGGATTTATAGAGAAAGGACCCAGTCACATTCAAAAGTCACAATTGGATTTTTATCTTAAACAGATCAGAAAAGACAATAATTTGTTTCATTTTACTGGTGAAGGCGGCGATGAAATTTATTGGTCGAGTAATGACATCTTGGATTTGGAAGTTAGATTCCCCAAACAGATACAATATTTTCAGTACAATTCGTTAAGAAAATACGGTATAGATAAAATTCTTACCGATAAAGGAACTTCTTTTTTGCTGGATAAAGACAGATTTAGAGCAAAGAAATTTTTACCAATTTTTATTCCTTCTTCTGTTGCACATCTTTTTATAATATCTTTTGAGTTGCATTGGGAAGATTGTGTTTGGCCATTAACACCCTTTGCAGATACTAGATTAGTTCAGTTAGCCAGAGGAATACCTAGTAAAGGAATCAATAAGTTGGTCTTGAAACAGAGAGTTTGGAAATCAAGGAAAGACATTTTTGTAGAGGGTAATTTTAGAGAAAAAGGTGGGACAGAAAAACATTATGGTCGTTTTTTATTGGAGAAAAGGGATTTTGTTTTATCCCTACTTAGAAACTCACAGCTTGGGGCTAAGGGATGGGTAAGATCGTCAGAAATAATCAAGGATATTTTGGAAGGGAAGCAAAATCTTTATTATGAAGGAGACATAATAGCTTATTTGACCAATCTATTAGAAATTGAATATTTTATTCAGAAAAATAGGATTAGTGTCCTCTAAATAATTCTTTCAAGAATTTGCTAATCTCTTTGTTCGTAAATTCTGGATATTCTAGTTCGCTTGCCCAATCTATTCGTCGATAATCATACCATCGTTCGAGCAAGTTGTGACTTAATATTTGGCCTCATTTAGAGCTTGAAGCGTCAGTCAAAGCTTAATTGGTGAATTTAAATGTGGAGAGGATTTGGTCAACAAATACTTTTTGAGTTTTGGCTTCGTCAATGTTTTGATATTTGTTAATAACAAATTGAAAATCCAACACCTTTCCATTATTGTTTATAAAGTATTCGTAAGTTAGATTGCTTGGGATAACTGTTCCGCCTTCATTGATTCCCGGGTCCCAATACTCAATTCCGTTAGCCATTTTTCCAGCAATTGTTGTGGATATTTGATTAAATAGGGCTTTTGAGCCAGCACTTTGTGCTCCTCTGTAACTCGTCATCAAGTTGGTTAAACACTGGTTTTCGGAGGAGCATTGGGCAGGAACATTGATATAAATATCCAATAATCCAGCCGGTGGTGTAGTGGTTGAACTGAAAGTGAAATGGAGGTTGTTAGGGCAACCTCGTTCATCAATAAAAAATTGCGAAGGCAACTTGATAGTATAGTCAAGGTCTTTGTTCGTATATGTTTTCCAATTGGCGGTTGGGTCTGCCGTAGTTGATGGAATTGGAGATTGATATATGGCTGGAGTAGGTGAAACTGTCGACTGTGTCTGGTAGCTAGCAAGCATATTTTTGAGTTGTATGTTTTGGTAATAAAGAAAACCCGTGGAGGCCAAAAGTAAAAGAATAAACAAAGATAAAACCAAGTATATGACAGGGAATTTATCTTTTGGTTCAGAAACTTGAACTGGAGTTAAAATTGGTTCTGGAGTTGGATTTTGAATAGCTTTATTTTCCATATATTTTATATTATCACAATTTTCTCAATCATTTTTACTCTCTCTGTCTCCTCTCTGATTTGAGCTACAAGCCTAAAGTCAGAGAGGGCCTTGAAAACACGGGATAACTGGGTTATATTAGAGTTACGATTCTCGAGCAAAATTACCCACATTGTTACACCATGGGGTGCTAAAATTAAAAAAATGCCGGAAACAGTAGAATATGGCCTTCCTCCAGAAGATAAATTGAGGCAGCGTAAGGTGCAAGAACTATTCAAAAACACCTGGGACAGACTGAACAGGATTCATGGTGATAGCCCTCCAGACAGAAACAAAATCGAAAAAGAAGTCCAATTATTGATGGAACATCTTGCTTGTTTACACATTGAACTTCCTTGCCAGGGGGTAGAATATCGAGGGGTAGTTGTTGACAGAGATTCAGAGATTCCTCAAGATATTCCACCCGCTCCATTTATTAAATGGGGAAAGGCACTAGGGGTTCCTTCGGACTTATTTGAAAACAAAAGATCTTGAAAAATCTTGATGATACGATGATTATATTAGTATTACAATTTACGAGCCAGGTGGGACGGGAGGCATAAAAAGCTATCTTGTCAGACGGATTTGTCCATTCAAATCATCTTTTGTTCCTTAGATTTAGTCTTCTTTGCTTTCCTTTCTCTCTTGTAAACAAAAAGCGAGACGCAATAAATCCCGATTTTATAAATGGCTGTGGTAAGAGAGGTTCGTCTATACTTTTTGAATATTACGCTCTTTTCTTGTTATTTTTGCGTTTTTTCCCCGGATTTTGGCAGGCTTTCGCAGGCGATGCCGTCTTTATCACCATCAAGTCGGTTGATGTCTTTTTTGGTTCCTCCGACTTTTTCAAAAAAAGCTTGGGCTTCCTCTTGAGTTGCAAAATCGTCGCAGTTGTACTCGTCTAATTTTTTGCCAATCGATTTGTCATTTGTTACATTACCTGATTTATCAAATAGCAAGTTTCCTGATTCATCTGTTTTCATCCTTGACTCTTCAAGCGATGAGCCTCCAAAGAGTTTGCCTAAATCAAAATCAGTGTTGAATGTCGTTAGCCCAAAAGCTCCAAGAAGAATGGCTATTATAGCAATCAAAATCGGCTTGACCTTTTTCTTTGTCTCCTCACTTGCGTTCTCAAGAGCTTTGATTTTTGGGATAGGCATTTTACCAGATAGAATAAAGCATCCAAGCAGCAATTAATATCAGAATACCAATTATAAATAGACGGAAGAGCTTATTGCCTCTTAATTTTTCCACTAAAATTAGTCTAGAATAGTCTATTACTGCTGTCAAGTTTTATGCGTAAAAAAGAAGGTTCTCAAAGATTCTTGTGGCAAATAGCTAAGGGCAGTTCTTTGCTTTTCTAAAGCCTGCAAGTATTGCTTCTTCTTCGCTGCAAAACCACTTCTCGCCTTTTGATTCATTGATGACAGTTTTATCGTAAGAGCCGCATTCGGGGAGGTGATAAATCTTTTCGCCTGAGACTGAAATATTGCCTTTAATTAAGCACCCTTTTTCTGTTTGGCTGGATAACACTTTCTGACCAAAATATTGGCAGCTATTCCAAAGACCTTTATTTTCCTCTCTTGCTTTCCTTTGGGCTTCGAGAAATCTTTCCTGGTATTTTACATCGGGAGGATAGGTGCTTACTTGTGCGTAGCCTTCTTGAACTAAGACTTCATTAACTAAAACATCATTCACCCAAACATATCTTAGAAGTCTGCCGTATTTGTCGGTTTCTGAAATATCCTTTTCGAGCCATACTTCTTTTCCCAAAACCAATTCTTTGTTTTTCTCTTGCGCTTCTTTGGCAAAACATTCAACAGGTTTTGAAGGGTGAACCAGTTCTGGCGTGTCTATTCCGATATAGCGAACTTTTTGTCCGTTTTCAAGCTCAATCGTATCCCCGTCAATCACTTTTACCACCTTTATTTTTGACTCTTGGGTTTTTGTTTCCTCTTTAATTTCAGGAATATTTGTTTTGAAATCTTTTACTATTTTGATATTTGTGGTTTTTTGAGGCCTAAAAGTTGCAAGAAGAAATGCGAGAAAAGCTGCTAAGACAAAAAAGCTTGTGCTTTTTATTAGTTTAATCTTTTGGTTATCAGGATCTATTTTTCTCTCGTCCACTTTTTGAGTGTTTCGGGAACAAAATCTGACAGATCGTCGGCGTTATAGTTAAACCCAACCCTTTTATAAAGTTCATCAGCTGCCTTTTTGACGATAAAAGAAGCAACAGAGGCAGCAAGAAGAGGATCATTTTTGGCAAGAAGAGCAGTGGCAAGGCCTGCCAAGATATCTCCTGTTCCTCCTTTGGTTAATCCTGCATTGCCGCCTTTAACAACAATTACTTCATTGGGTGATGAGACTATGGTTTCAGCTCCCTTTAGGACTATATAAATTTTGTATTTTTGGGAAAGGGATTTTAAAAGTTCTGCTTTTTCTATGCCTGGCATTGTGTCAATGCCTTTTGATTCATCTTTAAAAACAAGCTTAAATTCGCGCTTATTGGGGGTGATGATTGCATTTTGAGGAATGTCTTTTGCTTCTATTGTCTGCAGGCTTCCGGCGTCAATTACCCATTTTTTCTGTGGAAATTTTTTGATTAGATTCTTGGTTATTTTCTTTGTTTTTTCTGCTTCTATGCCGCATTTTTCATCTTCTAAGCACTCTTTCCTTTGCTTTTCATTTCTATAGCGCATAAAACCCGGCCCGATTAAAATAGCGTCTGATTTTTTAATGTATTCTTCTACTTCTTCCCAAGGTACCCAGATAAAAGATGAAAGTTGAGCTTTGATGATAGACGCCACTTCTCTTAATGATTTTTCAGGAGAGGAAAAGAAAACCATATCAACAATTCTTGAAGCAGTCTTCAAGGCCAAAATAGGAGCGCCATGAAAAAGGGAAGAACCGCCAATGATAGTTATTTGGCCATTATCCTCTTTTGATGAATTGCTTTTTGGTTTGTAAAGTTTTTTTAAATCTTTCAAGTCAAATGCTCTCATTTTCTTTTAGGAGGTAAGGGAATAATTAAACTTGTATTCTTTTTATATTTTAAATATTTAGGGTTTTTGCCAAATTTTTGATCATAAGCTTTTTCAAGCATAGGTACACCCGATACTTTTAAAAGAAGGAAGGTAATATATAAAGGCCCGATAATTGATAAGAATTGGAATCCTTTTATGAGAGGAATTGAGCTTATGAAAATGCCCCACCAGACAAGTATCTCACCAAAGTAGTTAGGATGCCTTGAATATTTCCAAATTCCAGTTTCAATCCATTTGTCTTTGTTTTCGGGTTTTTCTTTAAATTTGAATTTTTGCCAATCAGCAACAGTCTCAATCAAAAGACCGCAAATACTGACTATTAGTCCAGCAAGTGTTACAAGAAGATTATTTACTTCTATCTTGCTTGAGAGCGAGAAAATGAAAGTCAGACTGATTATCCAGATTGATATAGCTTGAAAAAACCAGAATTGGGCAAATTTCAAAGAGCTGTTTCTTATATTGTCAAAGCGTTTGTCCTTTTTAGTCTTTAAGATTCTCATAAAAAGATATATCGCGAGCCTTAATCCCCAGAAGAAAACCATAGTAAAGATCAAAAATTGGAAACTGTTGGGTGATGAATTCATAAAGATAAGTGATGCAGCAAGAATTACAAAAGTTAGCCCATATGAGAGGTCGGTTAATTTATCTGACTTGAGACTTATGGCAAAAGCTGCAAAGACGGATTGAATGACAAAGACGGTAACAAAGCTAGTTATAAGAGAGTTTATCATCTTTTTAAATTATAGCTCCTTTTCCATTTCTTTTCTTATAAAGTTTTGAGTGTCTTGCCAATTGCCAAAACCCGACTTTGGTAAAAGTATGTATTGACCCTGAGGGCCTTTAGATTCAGTAAGGACATTTTCTGTTGATAAATTAATCTCCTTTATCTTATATTCTTCAGGCTTGCCAAGAAAGCTGACTAAATCTTTGACGGTGGGGAGATTAAGGTCTGTCGTAACAAGACTGGCAAGCTCTGGAAAAAGCTCGTCTATTTTAGAAAAAGCATCAAGCGAGATTAATTTTTCTTTAATAGCCTTAAGAACTGCCATTTGCCTTTGTGATCTTGAAAAATCTCCACCATAAGTGGCCGAATGCCTTGAGCGCATAAATTTAAGAGCAGTCGTGCCGTCCATTTCAACAGTTCCTTTTTCAAAGCTTATTGTTTCATAGCGACATTTATATTGTTTTTCAAGTTCAAAACCTGAATATTTTTGTTTTAAGGCCTCCATTTCTTCAGGTGTTTTTCCACAGGTTTCGTTCTCCAAGCCCTTGACGGGATAGTATTCATCAGTGAAGGAAACAGGAACATCAACTTTGATTTTTCCCAAAGTGTCTATTATCTTGACTATCTGGTCAAAGGAGACAGAAACAAAATAATCAACCGAAAGGCCTGTAACTTGATTGGTCGCGTATTTAGCCATATTTCCTCCACCGGTTTTTCCTCTAAATTCCGGCTTTTTGTTTGGATATTTAATGTCGTCTATTCCAATAGCATAGGCTTCATTTATTTTTGCGGCTTTTAAGTTTTCCCAATCAAGAGGAAGATTAATCCAAATGTCGCGGGGAATGGAAATAAGATAAGCTGTTTTCTTTTCTTTATTAAGTGATAAAAGGATGATTGTATCAGACAAAAATCCACCACTGTGGTCTTTTCCTCCATAGCCCAGAAGAAGGATGTTTTTTGTTTTTTCCTCTTTTTGAGTCTCGCCAAAATAGGGTGTAGGGGTTTGTGGCAATTCTATTTCTTTTGTTGTTTCTTTTTTACTCTCCCTAAAAATTAGTTTGCCCAAGAAAAGATAGGAGATGGCAAAAGAGATAATGAGGATAAAAAGAAAGCTGATCGCAATTAGAATGTGAGTTTTGGACAATTTAAAATTGAACACAGATTTATTATAAGCTTGAATTTATTTTTTATAAACTACTTATTGACAATATATTAGCATATGCTAATATATCCTTGTGGAAGATTTTTCTTTGCACGCTTTTTCCTCTTTGCCAAGGTTAAAGCTGATGATTTGTCTTGGCAGGGGAGAAAAGAGCGTTAGCGAATTGATAGAAGTGTGTAATCTTTCTCAATCTGCAGTATCGCAGCATTTGAGAAAACTAAAGATCTGGAATTTGGTTGAAAGTCATAAAGAGGGCAGAATTGTTTTTTATAAACTTAAAAACAAAAAAGCGGCAGAGCTATCGCGAAAAATTTTAGATTTTTTAAAAAAATGAACCTAGCTTATTTTCGAAAAAGCAAATTTGATTTCAACAAAACTTTAGAAAACCTCAAAGATAAGGCTAAAGATCTTGGCCTTGATCTTTTGGGAGAAGTTGAAATTTCAAGCGGGAAAATCGTTCAGCTTTGTGCCAAGGACTGGCTTTCAAATTTGGTTTCAAGCCAAAAAGAGCTTTTTGCCATACTTCCTTGTTCTTTTTTGGTTTTTAAGAAAGATGATGAGGTTTTTGTGGGTGTTAGTGACCCATCTCTTTTGGGCAAGTTGTCTTACGACCCTTCAGTTCAGGAAATCTCAACCAAAGCTGATTCAACTTTAAAAAAGCTAGTCGATGACGCATGCGGCGTTGAGCCTTTAAAAGTTAAGAAAGTTAGGCTTTATGTAACCACAAGTTGCCCTTATTGCAAGATGGAAGCTTCTTTTCTTGATCAAAATAAGGTTGATTATGATTATGTCTTGGTGGATCTTGATAGGAATGCGGCTCAAGAGATGGTCCAAAAGACTGGCCAGATGGGAGTTCCTGTTACTGAAATAGTCTATGAAAATGGTGATGAAGAGTATATAATTGGTTTTGATAAATCTAAGTTGTCTCAAATCCTTTTAATTAAAAACTAATGAAAATAGTTAAAAATGTAGGTCCTAAAGATAAAAAGATAAGATTGTTTCTGGCGTTTTTGTTTTTTGTTTTGTCTTTTTTGATTCCCGGCTTAAAAGTGTTGTTTTTGATTCTTGCTTTAGTTCTTGTTATAACTTCAATTTTGGGTTTTTGTGGGCTTTACGCCATTTTTGGAATTAATACTTCCAAAAAATCCTAACAAGTATAGTCGGCACTTCGGCCGCAGGCTGGACAGTGAATTTTTCCTCCTTCTATTTTGGCTCTGACTTTGTTGTGGCAGAATGGGCAGGTGCATTCAAGATATCTTGCTTGTGGTTCTACAATACCGCTTTTGGGTATTGTTGCCATTCCTATTGTGGGACAACTTAAAGGATATTTTCCAAGCACTTTTTGTAGTTCTAAGCTGGCGCCGGTTATTTTTCCCTCATTGATTTTTTGACTTATTTCTAGCGCCTTTTTTATTCTTTCTTTCTGTTTCTTCCAGCCATCGGGAAAGAATTGCTCAGTAAGCTCTACCGCCTCTTTTCTTGAAAGAATTATGAGATTATATCTTGCCTCCTCTTTTGACATTTGTTTTTCTGGTGAAGCCGAACAGGATAAAAGGTAGCTGATTAAAGCCTCAGTTTCTTCTTGATTAAGATTAACCGGTGCTGATTTATTTTCAATCATTTTTACGTTCCCTGGAATTATTCTCATAAGAGTAATTTTTGTTGCCACCTCTCCTTTTTCTTGCGGTGGGCTTATCCAGACAGCAAGTCCTTCTTGGTTATGAGTTGCCCAGTTTTCAATTTGTTTTATTAATTCTCTGTCTTTTGGTGAATATGCTGATTCAACAACAGGAATATTGTGAGTGGACGAATAGAGTATTCCGTCTCTTAGTCGGTAAAAATAGATGTCTGTCTGTCTATTTGATTCAGCTATGGTAGAAGTAGCTTCGGCAATAAAAGCATTTCTACTTGAGTATAGAGAGGAGAAAAATATGTCTTGTGTTATTTGTCTTTCAATCATATTCCTGCTCGGGATAAAGGTTGCTAGTTTTCTGGCTTCCGTCCTTTGCTTTCGCCTTCGGATCGGTTACAGTTGCGGCACAGCTGCGGATTTTCACCGCCTTCCTTCCGGACACAAGTTTATATCCGGCCAGATACCGTATGGTATCTGGAACACAACCAACTTCATCTTAGTTAATTTATAAAAGATGTCAACAAGATTTTTGTGTTAAGATAAGAAAAGGGGGTGAGAAAAATGAAAAAGAAAGATAAAAAACTTTTATCTGATGTTTTAATGGTTGGAGCGGCTATCTCGGTTGTCTTTTCGGCCATTGGTTACTTGGGAACTGACATCTGGCTTGCTTCAACTCAATGGCTTTTGGTAGCCTCGGTTTTGGCGCTTTTTGGAGTTTATTTTAAGCCAGAGGAATAATATCCCAAACCTTGCGGAAAAACTGCGTTAAATATGCGGTAATTTGTTTGGTTTATGCTTTTGTTCTTCTTTTGTCTCTTGTATTTTTCTGATTTATTTGACATATAGTAATTTGTCTGCTATTCTACGGATAATGAACAAGCGTGATATAGTAATTGGGCTTGTTATCTTGGCTCTTGTTGCTGGTATAATTTTTTGGTCTAAAAAACCTCGTATTACTCCTGTTGAAACTCCAACTCCTACTCCTGAAGCAAAGATTGAGGAGAAGTTTAACTACGAAATTCCTGAAGATGTAAACAAAATAGATTTGGTTGATGTCTCAGGTGGCGGGAGTCGAGGCATTGCTACGCGGGTTTATAAAGATGGTCGCTTTGAGCATGTGATTCTCGCTGATTTACCCGATCCTGAAAAAGGATACTTTTATCAGGGTTGGCTAGCAACCAAAGGTAAAGAAGGGGAGGTTGGTTTTTCTTATGTCAAAACAGGAAAATTGAGGATGGCAAAGGGTGGTTATTTGCTTGAGTTTGAGTCAAAAAACGATTACACCTCTTTTAATCAGGTTTGGGTAACGCTTGAGAAGGTGGATGACACGAAGCCTGAAAAACATATTTTGGAAGGGTCGTTTTAACTTCTCTTCTTTATTTTTATCCTCAAAATTGCTAAATTGTATTTGATGATAAAAAAACTTTTGTTTTTTTCTCTTTCTTTCATACTTCTTTTTTATCCAAAAGAAAGTCTTGCTTCCTCTCTTGTCAAAATAGACAAAGATGGGAATCTTGTGGTTAATGTCCTTTCAGCTGAGGATTCTTTAGCTCTTGGATTGCCTCAGAAAAATTATCTTGAAGTAAAAGAAATAGCAGGCAGAAGCCCTGAGAACAATGATGTTATTCTTAAAAGGGAAGATGATAAATATAATCTTTATCTTGGAGAAAGTAGAGCTTTAGATATCACCCACTGGCGCGACTCGGTGGTTGAGATAGAAGAAAAGGAAGACGCAAAGAAAGTTGATGTTTTGCTTTCTTCTGGCAAATTTGTAATTAAGCAGTCAGGTCTTTTAGCCAGTGTTGATTATCCTTTAAGGTTTAAGCCCAAGGAGAAAGAACTCTTGGTTGAAACTCCGCTTGGAGAAAAGCTTGTTTTTGTTATGCCTTACGAGGCGGCCTTAACTGCTCTGCGTTCAAGAGTTGTAAGTAAAGTCAGTAAAGACAGTCCTTTTGAATTGGTCGAGGAAAATAAAGATTTGATTTACAGAATAAAAGGCGCTAAGACCTTGAACTTTTTTGGCTTTTATCAAGCCGACTTTCCGGTTGATGTTAAAATTTCTGCTTCAACAGGAGAGGTAGTTTTTGTTGACGAACCATGGTGGCTAAAATTGGCTGGTTTTTTCTTGGTTTAAAGGGGGTGTAAAAAATGAAAATAACTATTTATTCAACAACAACTTGTCCTTATTGTAAGATGGCAAAGGACTACTTGTCTTCTTTTAATTTTTCTTTTGAGGAAAAATTGGTTGATCAGGATGAGGCGGCGCGTGAGGAAATGTCTTCTATTTCTGGAGGATTTTTGGGCGTGCCTTTTATCGTGATTGAAAAAGATACAGGGGAAAAGGTACAGATTGTTGGTTTTGACAAGGAAAAAATTAAAAGTACTCTTGATATTAAGGATTTAGCTTAAGCTATGATTTTTGTTAATTTTAAAACTTATAAAGAGGCAAGTGGCGAAAACGCTGTTTCTTTGGCGAAAATAATAGAAGAGGTGCAACACACAACTTCAGTCAAAATTTTTCCAGTGGTTCAATCCACAGATATCAGGGAAATTAAGGAGAAAACTAATCTTGAGGTGTGGGTTCAGAAAATAGATCCTGTCTCTTTTGGAGCTCATACTGGTGCAATTTTGCCTGAGGCAACGGTTGAAGATGGTGCCAGTGGCACTTTCCTTAATCATTCGGAGTCAAAGTTTTCTTCTTTTGATGAACTTGAGAAAGCAGAGAAAAGAGCAAAGGAAGCGGGTTTAAAAACCTTGATTTTTGCTTCTAATTTGGAAGAACTTGAAAGAGTCTGCCAATTTAAGCCTGATTTTGTGGCTTATGAGCCGCCTGAGCTTATTGGTAGCGCCACCGTCTCGGTAGCCGAAGCAAAACCCGAGATTATCTCTCAGGCACTAGGAATAGCAAGAAAATTTGATTTGCCTTTAATAGTAGGGGCCGGAATTCACTCAAAAGAAGATGTGGCAAGAAGCCTTGAGCTTGGTGCTTTGGGGATTGCAGTCTCAAGCGCAGTAGTTCTAGCACCTGATCCAAAAGAAAAACTGCTAGAATTAGCCAGTGGATTTGGGTTGGGGAATAGAAGATAGCTGATAGAAGTTAGAATGACTAAGAGTTATAAAGATTTGTTTGTTTGGCAGAAAGCTTATAAACTATCTCTTTTGGTTTACGAAAAGACTGTCAAGTTTCCTAGGTCTGAGACATATTCTTTGACACAACAGGTCAGGAGGTCAGCTATTTCTATCCCTTCCAATATTGCAGAAGGTTATTATAGGGGTAGTAAGAAGGAGTATATTAACTTTTTACATATTGCTTATGGTTCGGGAGCCGAGCTTGAGACACAGGTTCTCATAGCAAGGGATTTAAGATATTTGGAGGCAGATGATTTTGATGCTATTACAAGTTTATTATCGGAAGTTATGAAGATGTTAAATACACTAATTGCTAAAATAAAATCTGGTAGCTAACAGCTAATGGCTATCAGCTAACAACTCTTTTATGAAAATTTACTTAGGAGCAGATCACAGGGGTTATTTACTTAAAGAAAAAATAGCCAGGTTTCTTTTTGAAAAAGGTTATTCATTTGAGGATATGGGTGCTTTGTCTTTAGATCCTGATGATGACTATCCTCTTTATGCCGAAAAGGTCGCCTCAATGATTGCCTCAAGCCCTAAAGATAGGGGAATTTTGGTTTGCGGCTCAGGAGTTGGGGTTTTGATAGTTGCCAATAAATTTGATAGTGTGAGAGCGGGACTGGGAATAAATAAAGAACAAGTGGTTGCGGCTCGAAATGATGATGATATCAATGTTCTTGCTTTAGCAAGTGACTTTACGGATGAAAAGCAGGCTCTTGAGATGGTTTTAGCTTTTCTTGAAACTCCTTTTTCAGGTAAGGCAAAGCATAAAAAAAGAATAGAGGATATATCTCGTATTGAGGCTAATAATTAAGATGAACCCCCCCAAAAAATTAGAAGATCTTGACGTTTTAAATAAAACAGGAATTGTCCGAGTTGATCTTGATGCAGTATTGGATGATGAAGTAGAACCCAGGAAAAATCTTCGGCTCTTGGTTATTAAGCCGACAGTTGATTATTTGTTTCAAAAAGGAGCTTCTTCTTTAATTCTTATTGCCCACTATGGTCGACCAGAAGGAAAAGTTGTTCCTGAATTGTCACTTAAGAGTTTAGTTCAACCTTTAAAGGATGTTTTGGAAAGGAATATTTTCTTTATTGATAGTTTGAATTTTGATGAAATTATGCGCCTGAAAGAGGAGAAAAAGGGTAATCAATCAGTTTTCCTTTTGGAAAATTTGCGTTTTTGGCCGGGCGAGGAGTCAAACGATATTAATTTTGCCAAAAATTTAGCCTCTCTTTCCGATTTTTATGTTAATGAGGCTTTTGCCAGTTCTCATCGTGAGCATGCTTCAATAGTTTCTTTGCCCAAGCTTTTGCCATCAACTCTTGGACTTCGCTTTGAAAAAGAAGTGGAAAATCTTTCCCGCCTTTTTGATTCGCAAGAAAGGCCTGTTCTTATTATTGTAAGCGGCACTAAGAAGGATAAGCTTTCTTATTTAGACGGTCTTTCTAAAATTGCTGATATGGTTTTAATAGGAGGTCGTTTTCCTGACTATCTTCCTGATGATTCCATTTACAGGCGTGACAACCGTTTTTTGGTGGCAAGACTTAATCCTGATAAAGAAGATATTACCATTCATTCAATTGAAGATTTTGAACGGGAGATAAAAAGGGCAAAGACGATAGCCTTGATTGGCCCTATAGGTAAGTATGAAGAAGAAGGACATCGTTTGGGGACAAGGCGGGTTTTTGAGGCGGTGGCTGACTCTTTTGCTTTTAAAATAGCAGGAGGTGGGGACACTATTAAAGCAATTGAAATGTTTGGCATAACCAGTAAATTTGATTGGATTTCGGTGGGTGGCGGCGCGGTGCTCGAGTTTTTAACTAAGAGGAGTTTACCCGGTATCGAGTCTTTGTCTAATTAGTTTTTTAGTTTTGTTTTTGTAAACTTTTGTTATTTTTTTCCTTATCTTCAAGAGTATATTTTTAGAATCCAGTTTGTTATTTCGGTCTGAAAGGTAGTAAGAGCCACCATTCATTGGGTACAAGATTTTTGTCGTTTTCCCCGATGAGCTTTTATTGTAAACCTTATTGATTTCTAACAAGATGAGTTTGACTAGTATCTTGAATGTTCCCTCTTTGTGTATCCGACGGAAAGAAGTTTTATAGCTTGGTTTTTTAAGGAAGACGAATTTCATTTTATTTTTGACTGCCCTTTCCATCATCTCTGAACCCTCAGCCCATTTTATCTTTTCATTAAATCCTTTTAATTTATTAAAGGAATCTTTTTTTATACACAAAAAAGCTTCTAAGATTGATGGTCTTTTTGTTTTCTTTTGAAATTCGATGAACAGATTTATTAGATTAGCTATTAATTTGTCTTTGTTTCGTTTTGTGTCAGGTTTCATCCATGTTGAAAGAATATCTGGGTTGTATTTGTCTAACTGGGTTTTTATTTCCTTTAGGAAATTTTTTGATATTCTGTTATCAGCGTCCATGAAGACAATCCATTTGGCTTTAGCCTTTTTTGCCCCCAAATTTCTTTGAAAACCGACATTTCTTTTTTGGCTAATTATTATTTTTGAATCTTTGAGTCTTTTTTGAAGTTCTCTTACTTTATCTAATGTTTTGTCTTTGGATTTTGCGTCAACAACTATAATTTCAAAGTCTTTAAGAGATTGCTCCTCTAAATCCTTGAGAATGAGGGGCAGTCTTTTTTCTTCGTTTAGAGTAGGAATTATTACACTAAAGAATGGTTCTGGTATTTTGCCGATCATAATTTTAGATCTTGAGTTGTCTTGCTGCATTAGATTATACTAGAAGAGGATTTGAATTAAAAATGATTAAAGTAGGAATAAATGGATTTGGCAGAATAGGAAGAATAGCTTTCAGAATAGCTCTTCTTAAGCACTTGGATGAGTTGAAAGTCGCAGCTATTAATACTTCAGGCAGTATGGGCGTTTCTGGCTGGGCGCATCTTGTAAACTACGATACTATGTATCGCAAATTTGAGATAGAGATTTTGTCTGAGGAGGTTAAAAAACCAGAAGAGGTGACAGATGAGGACCCTCTAATAGGCTATCTTCTTGTTCCAAGTTGCGATCTTAAGATTCCTGTTTTGGCGCAGAAAGATCCTGCCAAAATCCCTTGGGGAAGATATGGCGTTGAGGTTGTAATTGAATCAACTGGCAAATTTACTTCTGAGGAGGATGCCAAAAAACATGCTTTGGGAGGCGCAAAAAGGGTAGTCATTTCGGCTCCTTCTAAAGGTGGCAATGTTGGCACTTATGTTCTTGGAGTTAATGAATATAAAGGCGATGCTGTTGTTTTAAACAACGCTTCTTGCACCACAAATTGTGTGGCGCCAGTTGCAGCCGTGATTCAGGCAAAATTTGGAATAGAAAAAGCGACAATGACTACAATTCACAGCTATACTGATGATCAGAATTTGCAAGACAATTCTCATAAAGATTTAAGAAGGGCAAGAGCGGCAGCGGAAAACATAATTCCAACCACAACTGGTGCTGCTATTGCAACCACCGAGACAATTCCTGAATTAAAAGGAATCTTTGATGGTATGGCTTTAAGAGTGCCTACTGCCACAGGTTCGATTACAGATTTCACTTTTTTGGTCAAAAAAGAAGTTACCAAGGAAGAGGTAAATCAGGCTTTCAAAGAAGCAGCGGAGAACGTTTTGTATAAAGGGATTTTAGCGGTTTCTGATTTGCCTCTTGTTTCATCTGATATTATTGGCAGAAGCGAATCGGCAATAGTTGATTTGTCTTTAACTTCAGTGATTGATAAAAATTTGGTCAAGGTTTTTGCCTGGTATGATAATGAATGGGGTTATGCCAATCGTTTGGTAGAGCAGGTGGTAAGAGTTGGTAGAACTATTACCTCAAATGAAGCGCCGACGGATAATATTACCTTGAGTTTTGGAACAAAAAATGGCCAGAGCTAGTAGAAGCCAGTCGGAGTTGGTCGAAGTTAGCTCCCGCATAAAGCGGGGTTAGTCGAAGCTAGTCAAAAGCTAGTAATTAGTAGAAAGTAGAATGTAGTAAGTAGTAAGTAGAAAGCAAAAATTCCTAAATCATAAATCAAAATTCTATAATCTAATTTTTGACTTTTGAGTTTTAAGTTTTAAGTTATCTCTATGCTTATCATTCCTGCCATCTTAACTGATAATCCAAGTGAATTAAGAGATCTTTTGTCAAAGGCAGCACAAGTTGTGAGGCGTGTTCAGATAGACATTAATGATGGTAGTTTTTTGGGGGAGAAGACTATTTACCCTGAGGCTTTAATAGGTCTTGAAACTGATCTTCTTCTTGATTTTCATCTGATGGTTAAGGAACCTTCAAATTGGGTAGAAAAAAGCGCAATGGGTGGGGCTGAGCGAATAATAGGCCAAGTGGAGCTGATGAGTGATCAAGAGGATTTTGTGAGCAAAGTTCAGGAAGCAGGTCCTAAAGTCGGACTTGCTCTTGATATAAAAACTCCGGTTTCTGCTCTTGACAAATCTATTCTTGAAGACGTAGATCTTGTTTTATTAATGGGATACCAAGCAGGCAGAGGAGGCCAGCATTTTGATAATTCCGTTTTACCAAAAATTTCTGAATTGATAGAAATTAGAAAGCATGATGCTACACCTTTTGCTATTTGTGTTGATGGAGGTGTTTGGACTGATAATATTTTGGAGCTTGATCAATTGGGGGTTGATGAGGTGGCAGTTGGCAGACGCTTGTTTAAAGGAGATATTAAAGATAATATTAATTTACTTGAAGAAAAATTAAGGCTATGAATCCGGTTGGGCACATCGTTTTTAAGAATATTGCTTTTTTTGGCGACGCAGAAGTTCCTCCTGAAAGCCAAGAATATAAGCAAGCTTTTGAGGTGGCAAAACTTTTGGCATCGCGTGGCTTTACTATAGTTAACGGTGGGGGGCCGGGGGTGATGGATGCTTCAACCAAAGGAGCTCAGGCAGCGGGTGGTGAGACTCTTTCTGTAACCTTTAACCCCAAGGATGCGCCTGGTTTTGAGGGTAGATACATTGGCAATATCACAGATCATGAGATAAAGACTACAAATTATATTGATCGCATGTTCAAACTGATAGAACATGCTGATCTTTTTATTATCTTTCGCGGAGGAACGGGCACAATTTCTGAATTTGGGACTGCTTGGGTTTTGGCTAAACTTTATTACGGACACCACAAACCATTTATTCTTTTTGGCAAAAACTGGCCGGAAATTATTGATACCCTGCGTCGTAATATGAATCTTGATAAAAATGAACTTTCTGTCTTTGAGATATGCCAGAGTATAGATGAAGTTTTGCCCGCAATTAATAGGCTTCACAGAAAGCTTGAGTCTTTTGACCATTCAAAGTGCTTAATTTGCGACGGTGAGGAGTGCGCTTTTCGCAAATAGTTATGTCTTCTTATCAAGATCTAGAAATTAAGGCAAGAGAGATTAGGAAATTGGTTATTAAGTCTATTTATGAGGCGGGGTCGGGTCATCCGGCCGGTTCACTTGGGGCTTCAGATTTAATTGCTGCTTTTTATTTTAAGATTTTGAATCACAAACCAACAGAACCTAACTGGCCTGAACGTGACCGTTTTATTCTTTCAAATGGTCACATTTGTCCTGCTTTATATGCTGCTCTTTCTTTATCTGGTTATTTTCCAGTTTCAGAAATGAATAATCTGAGAAAATTTGGGAGTGGCCTTCAGGGGCATCCTCATCGAGGCAAACTTCCTGGGGTTGAGACTACATCAGGCCCTTTAGGTTCGGGTTTAGCGCAAGCTATTGGTATTGCCCTTGCCGCTAGAATTGACAAGAAAGACTTTAGAGTTTATTGCCTGACAAGTGATGGTGAGCATGATAGCGGCAATCATTGGGAAGCGGTGATGGTTGCTGCCAAATACAAGCTTAATAACCTGACACTACTTGTTGATAGAAATAAGATTCAGTTAAGCGGAAATACTGAGGAGATAATGCCGCTTGAGCCTCTTTCTTTAAAGTACAAGTCTTTCAACTTTAATGTCCTTGAGATAGACGGGCATAATTTTGATGAAATTATTGATTCAGTTTATAAGGCTAAAAATTATAAAGATGGTCCAACTGTGATTATTGCTAGTACTATTCCCGGGAAGGGAGTTTCTTTTATGGAAGGCAAATGGGAATGGCACGGCAAAGCGCCAAGTAAAGATGAGTTTGAGGCGGCAATGGCCGAGCTTGAAGGAGGTAATTGATATGCCAGAAGAAATCGCCAATTCAAATCAGATTACAAAATCTATTCGTGACGGCTTTGGCGAAGGTTTAGTTGAAGCGGCAGAAAATAATAAGGAGATAGTGGTTTTGACAGCTGATCTTGAAGAGTCAACTAGAGTTAGTGGGTTTGCTAAAGAGTTTCCTGAGCGCTTTTTTGAGGTGGGGGTGGCAGAGCAGGCTTTGGTGACTATTGCCTCAGGAATAGCCAATTATGGCAAAATAGCGGTTGCTACTTCTTTTTCAGTTTTTGTTCCCGGCCGCTGCCTTGAGCAGATCAGAACCACAATTGCGATCAACAACTTACCTGTGGTTTTAGTTGGCTCACATGGTGGTTTTTCAGCCGGGGCGGATGGCGCAACACATCAGTCTCTTGAAGATATTGCCATTACAAGATCGCTTCCCAATATGACGGTTGTTGCGCCAGCTGACTTTTACGAAGCTAAAAAAGCTATAATTTCTCTTTTGAATCTCAAAGCGCCTTCTTATTTAAGACTTGAAAGAGACGCTTCGCCATTTTTGACCGAGGAATCTTCTTCTTTTGAGGTGGGTAAGGCAAGGGTTTTAAAGGAAGCAAGAGATCCCCAGATTACCTTTTTCGGTTATGGCTCTATTCTTTCTGAGGTTATGAAAGCGGCTTTAGAGCTTGGAAATTCAGGTATTGAAACAAGAGTTGTTAATGTTAGCACCATTAAGCCTCTTGATGAAGAAGAAATTATTCACTCGGCAAGAGTTTCAAAGTGCTTAGTTAGTGTTGAAGTTCATCAAAAAGCGGGCGGCTTGGGTTCTGCTATTGCTGAGGTTTTGGCTTCGAATTTTGCTGTTCCGCTTGAAATTGTTGCGGTTGATGATTCTTTTGGAGAGTCTGGGAAAAGAGATGAGCTTTTGAAAAAACACCATCTTACCTCGAGTGATATTAAAGAGAGGGCGATGCTTGCTCTTCAGAGGAAAAGTGAGCATATTTTGGTTCAATAATTATATTTCTGTCCGTTTTTATGACCTTTATTCTCTTCTGGTAAAATACTTTTGATGAGACTAAAAAGAAGCTTTTTTGCTCGCGACTCGATCGTTGTTGCTCGTGATCTTTTGGGTTGTTTTTTAGTGCGAGATTTTGGTAATGGGAAAGTTGAAAGAAAGAAAATTACCGAAGTTGAAGCTTATGGCGGAGAAGAAGATAAGGCAAGTCATGCCCGTTTTGGCAGAACCAAAAGAAATCAAGTTATGTGGGAAACTCCAGGCTTGGTTTATGTTTATTTTGTTTATGGTATGTATTGGATGTTTAATATTGTGACTGCTAAAAAAGGAAAGGCACAGGCTGTTTTGATTCGCTCTCTTGAAGGAATAAAAGGACCGGGAAGAGTAGGTAGATGGCTTTTAATTGACAAAAGTTTTTACGGTGAGGATCTAATTTCAAGTAAAAGAATTTGGATTGAAAAAGGCAGTATTCCAAAAAGCGCAAAAATTACGAAGACTGCAAGAATCGGAGTCTCCTACGCCAAAGAGTGGGCAAAGAAGAAATGGAGATTTGTTTTGGAGCAGTCTTTGTGATAGGTCAGGAGGTTTCTGCCACATTCATTGCTAAAGGGCTTATGTTCTGTTGGGGAAGCGATTTATTGTTTGCTGTAAGGAGTTAAAGTTTATGTTAGGAGGTTGTTTGATATGAGCTCTTTTTTAATTTTCCTAAAGATTATATCGTAACCATTTGCATTTGGGTGAAGCCCGTCGCTAAGCAATTTTTTGTAATTATTTGCTATCAAATAGTTAAAGAGATCGATAAAGACAACTTTTTCTTGGTTGCAGACCTTCTTCAAGATTTCATTGTATATTCCTATCCTTTTGTTTAAGAAGAAATTTCCATCTACTGGATTTATAGATTCATCTACTGGAGTGGAACCAACGAAGAATATCTCATTTGTATATTTCCTTGATTTTCTAATGAGCAGCTTTATATTTTTTTCAAATTTATCCTCTTTTACTTGGGGCTTTGTTTTACCACCTAAAGTTTTTGCATCATTGACACCTGTTGCAATTATAATTGCAAATCTATCGTCAGGATATGAATTTGATCTCCTTGCTAAACATTCTAGGTCAATTCTGGCCAAGATATCGTTAGAGTTGTTGCCTGGGATACCTAGATTGTATAGCGCATTGTATTTTGTCTTTGGCTCAAAATATTCTCTTAGACGGCCAACCCAGCCTCTTTTGTTCTCTGTGTCGCCTATTCCAAATGTAATACTATCTCCAAATACAGCG
>Ga0078972_1005656_pt1 | contig 31313 bp, 23 predicted proteins | sample YelNatPaOPGAMG01_FD_67568 | JGI IMG/M metagenome (GOLD analysis project Ga0078972, IMG submission 67568) | Hot spring thermophilic microbial communities from Obsidian Pool, Yellowstone National Park, USA - OP-RAMG-01 (SPADES assembly) (version 2) | ecosystem: Environmental > Aquatic > Thermal...
GCCTGTCTCTGTTCCGAGTTCAGTTCAACCGCGGCTGCCATTCGCATACCGTGTATCGTCCTCCACAGTATGGACGCATCCCAAACATAAACGTTATCACTTACGACGCACTACACTAGCGATTGACTCCTGTCTGTTCTAATCCATGCCAATATCCACACTGTGATGACAGGCTGACAGGTCAGGTGCTCAGTTGGCGCACAGGCCTACATTTCTTCCTCCGGGATGAAGAAGACTCATTTGAATATCTCTGACTATCGATGCCTAGAAAGAGAATCTGAGACGATGCTGTGATTTCACGCGTGCGCACAGGTGGTTTTGAGATCAACCTCTGTACTGAAGGTGTATGCAAAAACCGGGAATTTTTTACACGGTATTGACTGAATGCCGCAGAATTTTTTTACTCTAAGTGTGGAATTCTTTCACAGTGATTTTATTCACGAAAAGGGTTGCCTGAGCGCACAAAAATGTGTAGCGTGTGATTTATCGAACGACTCTGAATTCTGCCTGAAGGCTTGAGCAGAGGCACTTGATCCGGATAACTTCCGGGTCACAGGGAAAGCAAGTTATCCCTTCCTAGTGGGTGCGGATGCTTAAGCCATAAAAGCTGTGCGGTGCGATGAAGATGCACTGGAGCAGCTTTAACACAGAGGTTGCAAGGTAAGCTCCGCTGGCGGGTTTTCCTGAATTGACCCAATTCACAGCAAGATCAAGTCAAATATGTTGCGCTGTCTGCGGTGAGCAGCAGTGATCTGACGTGAACCAAGCCTCCGAGTGAGGCCACAGTCAATTACCGTGAAGGTAGCATGAAGAAACTCGCTCATATTGCTTTGCTTTTCCTGATGGTTACAGCCCCGGCTTTCGCAACGGTGGTGATCAACAGCCCTTCGAACGGCTCCGCCTCTGGAAGCCCCGTCCATTTTGTGGCGACGGCGTCGACAACGTGTTCGGCAGGTGTTGCGTCGATGGGCGTTTATGTGAACAACGTTCTGAAGTATGTTGGAAATGGCGCCAGTCTTAACACTGATGTGGGCCTCAGCCCTGGTGTGTATAACGCAGTGGTTCAGGACTGGGACTATTGCGGTGGTGTCACCAAAGCTTCTACCACTGTTACAGTGGGCAGTCAGAGCGGCGTGTCGGTAAGTTTACCCGCAAACAACAGCACCGTTTCCGATCCAGTGAACTTTGTGGCGAGTGCCAGCACAAGCTGCTCAAGAGGTGTTGCGTCGATGGGGATCTACGTAAATAATCAGCGGGTCTACCTTGTCAATGGCAGCCAGTTGAATACCCAACTGAACCTTGGCACAGGCACTCAACGTGCCATCGTGCAGGAGTGGGACAACTGTGGTGGCAGCACGACAACGCCGGTGACGGTGAATGTGACTTCCAGTGGCAAAACTCTTTCAAATTTGCAAGCTAGCGGGGGATGGAATCAGTGGGGTGAATTGCCCCCGGTCTATGGCATCTGCACCACGGATCCTTGTGGCAATAACAGTGTCTGGTGGTCGATGTATCAGCATGTTCAAGCCAACTCCAAGAGCGGCAATATGACTCAGTTCAATATCGGCGGGTCTCAGCCTTATTCCGATGTGCTATGGTCCAATCCCATCATGGGTCAGGGATCTACACAGGGACTGCCCGATACAGGCCGCACTATCATCCCCAATATTCACAATTTCACCTATAACGCTGATGTATACGTGACAAATATGGCGGTCACGCAGGACCTTGAGTTCGACGTTAATATGTACCTGAATGGTGTAGGGATGGAGTGGGGCACCGAGTGCAATCACTTGGCAGATGGGGTATGGGACATCTGGAACAATGTGAATGCAAAGTGGGTGGCAACCGGCATCCCCTGCACTCTGCAAAATGGATGGAATCATGTGACGCTGAATGTTCAAAGAGAATCCAACAACGATCTGCTTTATAAAACGATCACTGTCAACGGAACGACGTATACCGTCAACCAAACGATGGCGCCCTTCACCGTTCCATCAGGCTGGTATGGAGTCACTGTGAATTATCAGATGGACGGCGATTACAAGGAGTCTTCCAACACGACTGATCTGGACAACATGTCAGTCACATACTGGTAAGAAGCGGGCGCTAAACTGGATTGCAAGCGATTTAAGGTGACCCCAAGAACGAGCAGTCAGGTGAAAGAAGGCAGTGATTTGTCTTCCGGAGTCTGGCTGTTCCTTTTTTTGAAATCGGCGAATCGTTTGCTTCTCCCCTGCAATTCTGCGGCATCCACGACGTGCAACATCCGTCTCCAGACCGTGGCCTGCACCTCATCTACTGAGCCGGGTTGGGTCACATAGAAGTGCTCTCCGAGTCTTGAGACCCGCAGATAAGCATTGCGATTCTCGATCAAAAAGTCCAAGGGATACTCAGGCTTGCGGGCGCGTGCTGCCTCAGGCTCTGCGTCGATCACGAAAGATACCAGGGGCCTGGGAACGACGGGAAGCAACCAGTGCACGTATCGGTCGATGAGCCGGCTCTGCAGGTTAAGATTTGCGAATTCATCGTAGATATAGCGATCAAAAATGACGACATCCACATCTTTCTTTGCGAGGCCTTTGATCCTGGCTCTGAGGGATACGGCATCGAGTAGATAAGTTCCCAGTCTGACCAGTGTCATGAGGGGCGATCGAACATTCTTATCCTGCCGATTGACGGGGACCGCTGGCGTTCCAACGCCCTTTTCTCCCTTGAATATCCGATGCCCGGCTGACTCCCGCAAGGATTTGAGTGTAGCCGCATCGTCCCAAAAGCGTAGAAGGCGCACGTGAAGGCCAGCTTCGAGAAGGCGAGCCCGGAGCATCTCAAGCTGGGTGCTCTTGCCGGCGCCGTCGATGCCAGAAAAGCTAATCAAGACAGGTGGAGAAGAGCGCGGTGCCTTGGTATTCATGCTTGTCATCAATTATTGGAGCTTAAACTTTTCGATACTAATTGGCCCGGCTAGGGCTGCTCTCAGAAAGAGCCACCACAGTGCCGATCGCGATTGCTGCGCCCACCAGCAGACCAATGCGGACCGCGAAGAGCCGTCTCCGCCTCTGCTTGGCAGGGGCGATCGCCGCCCCCGCGGGTTGAGAGCCAGAGATGCCCTCAGGATTGATGTAAGGAGCAGCTGCCACTCCCGACGTCTGGCTCAGAGCGGGCGTCGTGGTTGTCTGCTGCTGTTGAGCCGACGGCAGCTGAGAAGGCGGAGTGGAAGTAGTCTGAGCCTGCGAGGGCGTGGAATCAGTCTGCGTCTGCTGTTGTGAAGCATTTGCATGCTGAATCACTACGGCCGAGGCGCCAGTCGGGGAGGGAGCATCCGGCAAATTAAGACTTTCTGCCGTGCAATACGGCAGATATAACAAAACCAAAAGCAGACCGAGAATCTTCGGTAAGCGGGTGCGCCAGCGAGACGCACCGCTCGCATCTCTCGTGGATTTATTCATAGCGTGCTCTTTCATTTTGTTAAGCAGGCAGCAATTCGGCTTGTCCCATTGCCAGGCCTGCAGTACTTGCGACCGCCCGGGAATGCTTGTCCAGATTCCTTGCGGAGTGTTGCTGGTAGTACTGCTCTGCGGCAGAAATAGTTGGGAAAATTTCAAAGATGCGCTGGAGTCCGGCATACCGCACGACTGCCTCCGCCACTGGCCGCAGTTCACACAGTGTGACATCCCCATTGCACTTCATCGCCTCTTCCAGGCAGGTGAGCAACAGGTCAATCATTCCTTTGTCCATCCTTCGAATCTTTGAGCAATCCAGCACGATACGGGGGCGCCTGCCATTCAGGTGGGCCATCAACTCATTCATGAATTGAGCCTTTCCCTGGGGAGCAAGGTGCGTTGGGATCTGAAGGACGGTCACTGGGCGAATTCCAACAATCATTGCAATTAACTCCTATTGGTCTAATCTGCCGTTCGTGAATTCAGCGGTTTCTTTGATCTTTTTTCGCGTGCGAGGCATGGAGGCGACCATGGTCGACTTGTGCCGTTTACTCAGATGCAATTTCTGACCCTTGGAATAGCTCCGCCAGCTCATTGTTTGGCCGATTTATGACGTTCCGCGCCAAATTCTTGGCGTACTTTCCAAGCGTAACGATATTGGTTCTATACCAGCAGCAGCGAACCATTTTGGGCGTCAATCCACAAAGAAATTTCAACTGATGGGTTCTGCCCTCGAGAGCCGCAGCCACAAAGCGGTGGTTGCCATCCAAGACCGTCAAGGGAGAGGCTTCATCGGTGCCAATGAGCAGTACTGTTCCCGACAGAGCTCCAGGCTTTCTCATCCGATAGCGGATGGCCGCAATTTTTTCAAAGAACATGGAATTCCGCTCATAGAGGCTATCTCGCGTTCTCTCCATTACCTTGGAGAACTCAAAACTGCCATTCGTGATTTTTCTCCAGTGGGCTCTCGGAAACACCCGGATATGGCTAAAGTCAGACTCTTTTATGCTCACTTCATACCAATGTGTATCGGCGGGCAACTCACGCCATAAGCTGCCGTGACGCATGAAGAGAAGTGCCCGGCGCCTCATATTCTCGGCTTGGTTGTAATAATCGGCGGAGAAGACCAGAGCTTCGGCGCGAGCGTGGTACTCAGCATAGGCAGAATGCTCGAAATCCCCTTTCAGAAATTCGCCGATGACTTCATCCTCTGAGACTCTTCGAATGAAACGGAGGTTGCTTGATGGAGACGCCGCAGGCAAATGTGAGTGCCTGAGCGTAGCCCACACGAAAGGAAGCGCCACTGCTACTAAAAGGGCCAGCATTAGCACGACTTGAACCATAATGACTTCGGTCAGGGAAGCGTGAAACCGTGAAATGCCGGCGATCACCAGGCCGCTGAAGAGGAGCTGGACCCAATTGGCTCCAGAGATTTTGTATGACATTTCATAGGCAATTACGACTGCGCTCAGAGAGTAGATAACCGTGGAGGCCGCGTAGAGAGAGAGCAGATAGGGCAGTGTATGCACCCCGGGCAGCCGGAAGCCTGCCCCAAACAATACTGCCCAGAGCGATGCAGGAATCAGCCTGAGTGTAATTATCATGGCTACCCCGATGGCTAATACCAGCAGCAGGGAAGTCGAGATAAGAGCGAGGCTCTTGCGGTCCTGCTCTCGGGAGCCGGCAACAATCGGGAACATGCTGTTCACGACCGCATTAGAGAAGGAAAAGATCACCCGGCCTACCATGGCCACTGCGGCGTAAATGCCCGCGGTTTTAGAGGGAAAGAAGTGTTTGACCAGGACAATGTCGCTATTGTTGATCAGCACCTGACCCGCGAAGAAGACCATGGCTTGCGTTAACTCGGGAATGGTCTCCTGCAGGCGAAGCGGGCTCGCCACCCGCTCTGCTCGTCCTGGACTGATGCTGAACCAGGCCGCCACCATGGCAGCGGCATTGGCGGCGACCACTCCCTCTACACCGAAGCCCAGGCCAATTGCCAGCAGCGAACCGCCGAGCCGGGTGCCTCCTTCCAGCACCTGGTTGGTCGCGAGCCGCCGGAAGCCATAGGCGCCCTGCACATAGCCGCGACGGCAGCCCAAGGGGATGTAGAACGCGGCTCCTACGGCCAGCAGGATAACGAGGGTTGAACCCGGCAATCGGAGGTAACTGGTGATGTTTTGCCGGAAGGCGAAAAGCAGGCAGCCTGCAAAAATACTCCAGATCCAAGATGCGCGGTGCAGGTAGTGATATACAGCGATTTTCTCTTCAAGCGATCCTTGCTTCGCAACCGTTTTTGCAGAAAGGATCTGAAAGGACAGAGTGATGGCTGAGATCAGGGTCAGAATCGTGTAGACAACAGTTGCCTGCCCGAATGACTGAGGTCCGAGAAACTTGGCCACGGAAATGTTATAGCCAAGGTTAATGACTGTGACTAAAGCAGAGCCCGAAAGCAGAGTAACGCTGCCCGATACAATTTTTTGTCGCAGGGTATTTGAAGTGGGGTGGGGACTACTGCTCACCGTGGTCAGCCTCCGGGCTAGTTCAACAAACGCTCTAAATGATTACCTGCTGTGATGTTTTCTTTGTGTCACCGTTGCACAGTGCTCAAATTCGTCTGGAAGCCTCATGAAGCGTCGTTTGGGGCAGAGGCTGTGGGCGCGCTTGAGCATATATGGATGCGGACGGAACGGCTTCTGGCTGCTTCGAGTTTTCACACCTGTCTGACAACCCGGCAGCAAGTCCCCGAATCCAAAGGTATTCTGCTATGTTCAATCGCTTTTGGCTTGGCTCTTTCTCCTTTCTCCTGCTGCTCTTTCACGGTTGCGTCGGCACACCTCAACCGGTAAAGCTGAAGTACAAGGCTGTCGGAAAATCTCCCCAGATTCTGGCTGTGTATGAGGCGTGGTTTGGGGAACCTAATCACATTTCGGTGGGGTATTCCTCCAGCGATGGGCAAAAGATTGCCCAGCAAATGAAGACCGCGAAGCGAGAGGGGATTGATGCATTTGTTGTTGACTGGTATGGGGATCGCGATCCCTATATCAATCAGAACTACGCGCTGATGCAGCAGATTGCCGCGAAGCATCACTTTCACATTGCCATGATGTACGACCAGGCCGCCCGGCAGGTGGGGGCGACCGATGAAGTCATCTCTGACTTACAACAGTTTCACGATGCCTACCTGGCCTCGAACTCTGCGGGCAGCAATCCTTACCTGACTTACGAAGGAAGGCCTGTTATTTTCATTTTTCCACATGGTCATTATGCCGACTGGGATGAAGTTCGGGCGGCCGTGAACAAATGGAATCCGGCTCCTTTTCTGATCGACGAGAATTTGCCGGGCGAATACGCCAAAGATTTTGACGGATTCTATCCTTGGATCAATCCGGGACCGAAGGGCTGGGCGGCTGACGGAAGCCATTGGGGTAAGGAATATCTGGCAGATTTTTACAAGACCATGGCGAGCAGTTACGCAGACAAAGTGATCGTTGGCGGCGCCTGGCCACAGTTTAACGACAGCAAGGCTTCATGGGGATTGAATCGCCACATCGCTCCCCGATGTGGGCAAACCTTCCTCGATACGCTCAACTTCTGGAAGCTCTATTTCCCTCCCAAGCAGGTCATTCCCTTCGTTCTGATTGAGACATGGAATGACTACGAGGAGGGATCTGAGATCGAGCCTGGTATTTCCGTTTGCGGAAGCCAGCAGCCCATCACTTCGATCAAAAAAGCGCTTCGTCAAGCACCGCCCAAACAATAGGTCTCTTCACAGGCGTGGAGACTCCTGCTTTTCTCCCTGTCTTACTTGCATGGGGAGCGAGCTGTATCCGTCGGCCAGGCATCGGTCTTCCAGTGGTGTGAATCAGCGCACAGCTCGTTGAGAGCTCCGCATAGTCGTGCGTTCTTTGGAATTGGGAAAGCAAGGCGCGTGAGCTGCACCCCTCCGATTAGTCCACAGGCTGTGAGAGTTCTCCGATAAATTGGGTCCAGAGGATCCGGAGCGGAGAAGATCGGATGCGCAAGAGCCGTTATACGGAAGAGCAGATCGTAGGGATTCTGAAGGAGTCCGAGGCGGGGTTGGCGACCGCGGAGCTGTGCCGCAAGCACGGCATCAGCGAACAGACCTTTTATCGGTGGAAGGCCAAGTACGGTGGCCTGGAGGTGAGCGAGGCGCAGCGGTTGCGGCAGCTTGAGGACGAGAACCGCAAGCTGAAGCAGTTGGTCGCCGAGCAGGCGCTGGATATCGCCGGGTTCAAGGCGGTGCTCGCAAAAAAATGGTAGGCCCGCAGGCACGGCGCGAAGCTGTGCCGTTGTTTCGCGCCGCTGCGGAGTGCTCGGAGCGGCATGCCTGTGGGCAGTTGGAAGTGTGCCGGGCCATGGTGCGGTATAGTCGGCGAGCAACGCGCTTCGTCTCGGCCAATGAGCAGTTGCGCATGCGTCTGCGCGAGTTAGCCGATCAGCGTGGCCGCTGGGGTTACCGGCGGCTGCATGTTCTGCTTCGTCGTGAAGGATGGGTCGTGAACGCCAAGCGTGTGTACCGGATCTACGTTGAGGAGCGGCTAGTGGTGCGCCGGCGCAAGCGGAGGCGGCGCATCTGTGCCCAGGCACGCGTTCTTCTCTCTGCTCCTACCCGGTTGAACGAGAGCTGGACGATGGACTTCCTGCAGGATGCACTGGCAAATGGGCGCAAGTTCCGCACCCTGTCGATCGAGGATGCCTTCAGCCGCGAGATGCTGGCCATCGAGGTGGACACGTCGTTGCCGGCGCTGCGCGTCGTGCGCGTGCTCGAGAAGCTGCGGATCCGGAGAGGTCTTCCGGAGCGGATCATCATCGACAACGCACTGAGTTCACATCGAAAGCACTCGACCAGTGGGCTTACGACAATAAGGTCAAGCTGCACTTCATCACGCCTGGAAGGCCGATGGAGAACGGCTACATCGAAAGCTTCCACGGCAAGTTCCGCGAGGAATGCCTGAACCTGCACTGGTTCCTGACGCTGGACGATGCCAGGGAAACCATCGAAGAGTGGCGAATCGATTACAACCAAGTGCGTCCACACAGCGCGCTGGCCTATCGAACGCCAGAAGAGTTCGCAATGGACTATGCAAAGGTGGAAAGCATACCGCGCTTCCCACATTTGCACAGCCCCGACGGCGGCTGCGGAATGAATCTGCAGCTAAACTCAAACCCGGGAGCTCTCACTTACGTGGACTAACTGAAGGGTGCAGCTCACGCGCTGTTCCAGCGAGAGATATCGATCCATCATCATCCGCGGCAGCGCCGGCGCATGCGGCAATCGAGACACTTATCCTGCTCGACTGCTTGTAACAGAATGGGAGGTTCAGGTGTCCGGCACTACTGTCCAGCGAGAGATATCGATCCATCATCATCCGCGGCAGCGCCGGCGCATGCGGCAATCGAGACACTTATCCTGCTCGACTGCTTGTAACAGAATGGGAGGTTCAGGTGTCCGGCACTACTGTGCTGAATCACCCTGAAGAACTCTGACCATCCATCGTGTCGCACCAGGCGTCAGCACGGCTGTGTAGCGTACCTGCACTTCTTTGGAGCCGATCGACTTGCCATCCTGGAGCACTTCTTCCCGGTAGCTGATGGTGTCAACCAGTTGAATAGATAATCCGTTGGGAGAATAGAAGATGATCTGAATGTGATGTGAGGGGTTGGAATAAACGGTACGGAGCCCCAATTTTTGCTGATCCTGCACGGTGTGAGTGAAGGTTGTCAGCGCAGTTCCCACGAAATCCCTGCTGAGTAGCTGGGCATCATTGTGGCTTAATGCTGACTGCAGGGCTTCCCACGATTGCAAATAGTCTCGTATGACAGCACTCTCTGTGGAGGGTTCCACCGGCCGGGAACCATGCACATTAGGTGGTGTGACCTGCATAGAACCCGCTGATGCTCCGAATGCTAATGGAGCTGATAAGAGAAGGGCGATACTCCATAGGTGTTTCATCAGCGCCCTCCCCAGCGGATTTCATTGCCGATCATGGTTCCACTAGCGACCGAGAAGGTCGCTCCATTTACCGCCGGCATGTCAATACTTGCAATTCCTTTTTTTACCGGGACATCTACGGTCGAAATACTATCGCCAGCCTTTTCGGTGAAGGTGACAATCGTTCCGTCAGGAACGGGGTTGCCGGTGCAATCTACGACCGGAGCGGTTTGAAGATGAAGAACCTTCCCAGCAGGATGAGCGGAAATGGAAAGCGAGCAGGGCTCACCAGGTACCTCATCGATGACCCTGCGGATGGACACGCTCCCTGCTGAGGCGACAAAGGTTGCGTTGCCTTCTTTACCCGAGGAATTCATGCTCGTCCACGCGACACCATTGGATGAAGTTACTGTCTGCTGCTTTGAGCCGGAACCATCCGTCAGTTGAAAGGAGATCGGCAGGGGAGCTGTGATCAGGTTGCGATACACGTCAAAGACATAGACCGTTCCGCTGATTCCCTGCTGTTGATCGACAGGGAGGCGAGAGGGAGCGGCCAGGAACGCCAGCTTATCCGGCTGATTCTGCGCCACGACCTGGAGAGTGCTTGTTCGCCTGGAAGAACCCTTCACCAGCACCACGACGTATTCTCCCGCGGCATAAAGAACGCCGCTCGGGATCGAGACTGGCGTGCCAAGACTAACCTCGCGTTTGATGGCCTGCCCCGGACCAACCACGTAGAGCGTGGCACTTCCCGAACCGGAAGTCGGAATAGAAAAGGCCTTCCCGGCCTCTACCTTTTGAGGGAGCTGTATATTCTGTGCTCTTGAAATGCCCGAAGCGACGATCAATGTTCCCATTAAAACAATGGCGGAGCCCAATCTCATAGCGGGCTCCCTGTGCTGTAGGTGCTGACGATGGTTCGTTCGCTGTTGATTTGTTTCGCCAGATCCTCAGGTACCGGAATATTGAAGTCAATCGGCGTTCCGGGAAGAAGTGCCCGAGAGACATATTCACCGGCGACCCAGACTACCTGGCCGTTCTTATCGTAAAACGTGCTCAGGACGTGAGTAAAATTCACGATCTCACCGCTCTGATTCATGAGCTGACCCGTTAGATTGGCGTTGGCTCCTGGGTGGAATTGTTGATTGACAATTTCGACAACCGGAGAGGCAGATGCCTGCACCAGGACTGCCAGAGGCTTCATCTGCACGCTGGTTACCTGCGATAGGTCAACGTGCGGAAAACGGATCATGAATGGGGTGACCTGCTTCGGCAGCAGCTTATGCGAAATCATGTCAAAGCTTCCGGCGCTGGCGATGACAGAGTTGTTTTTCCCCATCAAGGTGGCGCGGACCGAAACCCAGGCGGGAACGACATCCTGGTTGATCATCTCCCCCAGAATCACCACTCCGCTGGCCCGGCTGACGGGACGCATGTCCACAATCCTGACTTGAGGCGGGGCGACATTCTGGGCACCCCAATCATCGCCGGAGTCCGGTTGTATGACGGTCCACCGGAGGTAGGTCATGGGGATCACTTGTGGCGGCACATGTGGCTCCTGGAAAAGGGGCCAATCTACCTTCCAGGAATTTCCATCCTTAATCAAATGTACGTCTCGGGTGCTATTGAATGTGCCTACGACGGTCGACCAATGCAGATGTAACAGGACTTCGGCATTGTTGGCGGACTCGTGCAACGGAGTCACGTCAAACTTATTGAGGGTCGCAAAGCTTCTTAGGCTCAAATAGCGCCCAGTGACGTCACGCACAAATGCACCTTCGCTGAACTGTGCTTTGTTCGCGAGCCGATTGTAGGCGTCCTCCCACCGATGGACCTTGATGAGGTACGCAATGTTGCCAGCCGCAGCTTCAGGAGTGGACGGTGTTTGGAGAAGGTTTTTCCCTCCGGCAAAGTAGACGGCGGACGGAATCGGCGAGACATAACCAATGACGAGGAATATGGCCGTCAGGACAAATAGAATGATGGCAAGCAGAGTACCTTTCATTATTCTGTCAGTCTCCCTGGCGTCGCAGATTCATTGCCCAAGCCATCCTGCGGGTATTCCTCTTCCTTGTGTTCCTCGGGAATAAAGAGCACGAGAATCGCAAGAAGACTGCTTCCGAAAGGCAACGTCCCCCACAAAATACCCTGCCAGTGAGGAGGAATCTGATTCAGATCCATTGGATGAGCAGGTGGTATGCCATCCTTGCTCCAGATTTTGATGGTGCCGTTGTCCACTTCATCCACGGGCCGCCAGCCGGCGAACGAGAGAAGAGGATCGTAATAGGAATCACGCACCAGGACCCATTTCAAGCCGTAACGATTTGCATGTCTGAGCATCGCGCGGAGAGACTCCAGGCCGCCAGGCTGAAAATACTTGGCGCTTGTGAGCTCGCCACCGCCATACTTTGTAAGTTCGGGCAAAGTACGGGATGAGTTTGAAGCGCCGTCCACGCTGGAGGCATCGGTAAGGACTGCCAGGCGCGATAGCTTGTTGCCGAACCCAAGCGTGACGTAGCGGTACTTGTCATGCCCGTCGCGATTGAGCCAGGAGGCAATCGGCTGAACCTCGAAGTGAAGGTTGTCTGGTGGATGAAAATGGGTCCACGAGACTGCCAGTCCGCAGGTGAATACTGCCAGAACGGTCACCGGAATCGCGGCTCTCAATCGGAAACGCTGGACCATCCATGCAATGAGGTAGCCCACGATCGGCAATGCCAGCAGGCTGGCCCAATAGCTGAAGCGCTCAAAGGTGAGCACGTCGAAGGCACGGCGCAATATCCAGGAAGCTACCGGAGTTGTTCCTCCCAGACCGATCAAAAATACCAGCCAGAATGAGATCATTAAGGGCCGCAGCCGTGGGATGCGCGCACCGCCAATGATTATGAAAGGCAGCGCCAGAATCATAGCGCCGTAGGGGACGATAAAGTAGGTCAGCCCCGTGCTTGGCGTCAGTAAGTAATTGGCGCGGCTCGCATGCGGAATTGGCGTCTGCGTAATAGGGTTGTGTAGCAACTGAATCCAGAAAGGTAGCAGCACCAGCGTGATGGCGGCGGCGCTTACCAGGATGACGCTGACTGTCCGCATTGGCCGCCCGGGAGCCGGTGCCCGGCCTTCCCCCTCAGGCCTGTCCAGGAAGGCTAATATGATGACCGGCACGGCGAAGAACAATGATCCGAAAATCAAAGTGGCATGGTGGATTGCCGCAGCGGCGCAAAAGAACACAACCGTCTTCAAAAGCGACGTTGCTTTGCCGTATCGAATCCACTCATAGAGGAACGGCAAGGCAATCAGGTAGATTGGCGCGGCAGCGGTAGTAGAGAGCTGGCCAGCGTTGTAGACCAGAAAGCTCTCGGCTCCCAGAAATACGCTCACTAGCGCCGCATAAGAGGCTGCGGTACGGCTCACCCAGAGTCTGGAGAAGCGATAAACACCGACCACCAGAAGCAGAATCGCAGCGAACTGAACTGCCATGTAGGCCATATTCAGTCCGAGCACCCAGGAGACAACGGCCACCCACTGTTGCGCCAACGGAGGATAGGTGGTTTGCGAAAAGCCTGCGTACCACTTCAAATTCCATGGATCAAACCAGTGGTGGACATAGTGGGAGGCGAAAAAAATGTGGAATGTCGCGTCATACGACTTCAGTGGAAGCTGCATCATCATCAGGGGCAGATGGATAGCTACCGCCACCAGAAGAATGAAGCCCAAGGGAATCGGACGCACGAATGACAAGACAGATTCAGTTTTGCGCAAGGTTTCCTCTTCGCCAGTCTTTGATTCGGTTGGGCTTTGACTGGTTGTCTTCCTCGGGTCCTGACTTAATTCGGGAGGACTTCTGCAATCCCGATGTTCCGCCTTAAAAAAAGTTCAATCATTCGTCAAAACACAGCCAACGCAAAGAGGCCGGTTGTGAATCGAAGCGATCAACGGTTGAGCACTTTGGTTAAGCATTTTTTTGCGGTGGGCCTTTGATCCCCAAAAGATACAAATTAGCAATTTCGTTAGTTTTCCTGTTCGCTGTCACGACCCTGCCCTTGGTTGCACAAACTTACCGGATTGGCCCTAACGGCTCGGTGGGTCAAAGCTCCCAGAATGGCAAGCAGGCCGCGGGAGTTGGACAGCTCGGCTGGGGATCGAATATTCAGAGCGCCCGTCTTGCGAGGGCGACGGATCTGGCTCTGAAGCAGAGCCATTACGCTGTTGCCCTCAACTATGCAGAACGGGCGGCCCAATCGGCGCCGACCAATCCTCAGCTTTGGTTCCTCTGCGGTTATGCGGCGCGTCTGGCGCGTAGTTATGGGGCTTCTGTGAATGCTTATCGCCGGGGCCTTGCTCTCGACTCCTCCTCTGTCGAAGGACAGGCCGGCCTTGCCCAGACCTACAGTTTGATGGGTCGGGAAAAAGATGCCGAGGCATTGCTGAAAAAAGTGGTGGCTGAGAGCCCAAGGCAGCCGGAAAATCTCATACTTCTTGGAAACACCTACATCGAGATGAACGATTATCAAGATGCGGTGGGACCGCTCCGGCGCGCAGAAAGTCTCAAGCCCGCCCCCAGGACAGAACTGCTTCTGGCACTCGCATACGAACACCTCAACCAGAGGGATGAAGCCAGCCGCTACCTGCACATGGCCGAGAGCCGCGCCCCGAACAATCCGGATATTCAGCGTTCCCTGGCAAACTTTTACACGAGCAGCGGGGATTACGCGAAAGCAATCTCTCAACTACGGGCCATCAAGCATCCAGCACCGGATGTAGTGGCACAGCTGGGATATACCTACAAACTGGCCGGAGATATGAAGCAGTCAACTGAGCTTTATGCGCAGGCTGCCGATGCGATGCCTCGGGATCTCGGCGTTCAAATAGCCGCAGCTCGTGCAGAGATTGCTGCCAACCAGCTGGACAAGGCTAATCCTTTTCTGCAACGGGCGACGGCGATTAATCCAAATGATTATCGAATTCATGCGATTCGCGCGGAACTGGCCAGCATGAACGGGCAGGAGCCGAAGGCCGTTGAAGAATATCAGGCGGCCCTGGCCGACCTTCCGGCGTCTCCGGCAGAGGGTCCGCTTTATCGCGTTCAGATTCACCTGGATCTGCGTCAATTGTATGAGGATCTTGATAATTCAAAGGCTGCCGACCAGCAACTCGCGCAAGCCCGCGACGAGATTGATGTGCTGCACATCCATGGTCCGGAACGCGCGGATTTTCTGCGTACACGTGCGCTCGTCGAGATGGAAGGGCAGAACTACCAAAGCGCTTCCCGGGATATTGACGCCTCCCTGCAGCTCAACCCGCGTGATCCCAACAGCTTATTGCTGGACGGTCAGATCCTTACCAGGCTAAACCGGCTTCATGATGCCTTTGCCGCCTACCAGAAAGCATTGGCGATTGAGCCGAAAAACCCGTTTGCGCTAACTTCTCTGGGGTATATTTCCCGCGCGAACGGTAACAATGGCCAGGCGGAGAAGTATTTCAAGGAGCTGGCCAAAGACCATCCTTCTTATGACGTTCCTTACCTTGCTCTTGGAGATCTCTATACGGATCTGCATCACTATTCCAAGGCAGAGGCCGAATACAAGCGCGCGTACCAGCTTGCTCCTGCTAACCCTTTGATTGTTGCGGGCGGGGTAAATGCCGCAATCGAAGAGCATAATATGCAGCTTGCCACGCTTTGGTACAAGAGAATTCGGCCATCCATGCAGTCGGCTCCGCGAGTCATGGCACAGCAAGAGCGTTATCTCAATTTGACCGGGAAGTATGAGGAATCCGCGTCCTATGGCCGCAAGGCAATCCAGCACCTGCCTGACGACCGTGACGTAGTGGTCTACCTCGGTTATGACTATCTGCATCTGGGCGACTATGCACAGTTGCAATCGCTCACCGATAAATATATGTCCGTCTTGTCTCATGAGCCGGATATTCCGCTTCTGGCCGGGTATGTATACGAGCACGACAAGAACTATCCGCAAGCGGTCAATGAGTTCACCGAGACGATTCACCGGGATCCCACCGTCGTTACAGCATACGTAAATCGCGGATTTCTCTTGAGCAGGCTCAAGCAGCCCGCGGAATCTGCGAGCAGCTTCACGACCGCGATACACCTTGCGCCGAAGGATGGCAGGGCGCATCTTGGCCTTGCATTTGCCGAGTTGTCGCTGAATCGCAACAATGCCGCGATTCGGCAATCGAGAGATGCGGAGAAGTATTCAGGAGATTCTCAGCCCATTCATGTGATCCGCGCGACAGCCTATGGCCGGGAAGGGCTGCTGGCGAAAGCGGCCGACGAATACAAGGCCGCTTTAAGGTTCACCCCCAAAGATGGCGCTCTTCATCTCGGTCTGGCAAATGTCTACTTTAACCAGCACCATTACCGCGGCGCGGTCGAGCAGGCGCGAGTCGCGAACCAGTTTCTGCCTGAAGATCCGGACGTCTATGCGCTCATGGCGCGGAGCTATGCCTATCTCAATAATCGTCAGCAAGCCGTGGCGGCTATCCGGATGGCGGAGCACTACGCGGCCGAACCATCGAAGAAGATGACCGGCAAAGAGGTGGCAGCCATCTATGTTTCGACAGGCGAGGCCTTCTCCACTCTCGGGGACCACCGAGCCGCGATGGATCGATTTAGCCGGGCATTGAGTGAGCCAAACAGTGACCGAGTTGACGTACGGCTTGCCATCGCCCGTCTCATGGCCAACCTGGGACAAACGCAAAATGCGGAACGCCAAATCGCCCTGGCACAAATGGAGTCTGAGGCAGGGGTCACACGAAAGATAACAGGTCCCCAATACCTGCAGGCCGCCAGCGTATTCCAGCAGTTGCACGAGTTCGACCTGGCAGAGGCCTATCTTTCACGGGCGCAGGCCGCAGGTGCCCCCGATCTGGAGCTGCACGTCGCTATGGCCAATAACGATTTGGCTCTGGGAGAAACGCATCGAGCCTCGGATGATCTGGCAGCGATCAAACAATCAGACCGCGATCCATCGGATTATTCCTTTCTGCTTGCGAAAGCGAATCTTTATGAGCAGGAGCAGCGCGGCGCCGCCGCTGTATCTGCTTTTGCGCAGGCCGCGTACTTATCCGGCGGAGACTCTTCCATCGAACAGGCCCTGCTGAATGCGGGAGGTAATGAAGGTTACAGCCTTAACCGTAGGGTGAGCGTTTTTATGCAGGGATATGTACAGCCGATCTTTGAAGACGGAACGGTATACGTTCTGGATTCCAAGCTCGATAGCCCCAGCGGGCCGGTCCCGGAATCGGACGCGGCAAAGCTGCCTCCTCCGAGATCTTCAGTGGAATCAGCGGCTACATTCGCCTACCACCTCCACCTTGGTTCCTTTCCCAATGCAGGCGGGTTTGTGCAGGAAAGGGATACCCGGGGAACAATCTCTGTGCCCGCAACAGGTTCGATTGTTCATAGAAATACTGTCGATACGGTTCTGAATTTCGGGGTCGCCCCCGCTCTTCACCTGGGATCGAAGGTCATTACCCTGGATGGAGGAATACAGGCAACCATTCGCAGAGACACACTCTCCCCGGTGCAGATGAACCAGAATATATTCCGGGAATTTGTGTATTTATCCACGTCGTCGTTCTTCAATGCAGTCTCCGCGACCGGATACGTTATCCACGATGCGGGTCCCTTCACCGATTCGCCGATCAACGAGAACTCCCTCTCCAGTGCGCTGGACTTCCGCGTCGGCGCTCCCTGGAGTAAAACGGCGCTCGTTGCCGGATGGGGGGCAACGGACCAGAACTTCGATTCAAACCAGCTGGGTAATGGGGAAAATTATTTTACTTCTTCGTATATCGGGCTATCGCGAGGCTTCGGCAAGCATCTGAATCTTCAGGCCATCGTAGAGGACGTTAGATCGTGGCGAGTGGAGCCTTATTCACCCATCCATTCCGCCTTATCGCAGGGATTGCGGCCGGCAGGGACGATTGATCTGATTCCAGCCCGTCACTGGCGAATCCACTTCTCTACCGCCTACGAAAGTACCCGCGGGTTTCATGTCTACGACATGAATCAAAATGCATTTGCTCTGACCTACATTCGGCCGTTAGGAAGAGCTTACAACAATAGGTCAGGGAAATTGGAATTGAAGTACTCATTTCGCATTTCAGCAGGTTTGGAAGAACAGAGTTTTCCGAACTTCTCCCAAGGCCAAAGCATGCAGTTCCGTCCCTATATCAGCATCCAGCTCTTTTAAGGTGAGGCTATGAAAATCTGTTTAGTTTCCGCGTTCCCCCCCAGCAAGCGACAATTGAATGAGTACTCTTATCATCTGGCGAAAGAGCTAAAGGAATATCCAGAGGTCGAGCTGACAGTTCTGGCCGACGAACTGGAGAATTATGATTTCGCTCCGGATCCGACCAGCAGCTCCGGGAAGAGCACGGCCGAAATCATCGATGCGGAATATAACGTCGTGCGCTGCTGGAAGTTTGGCAGCCTGAGCACGCCACTCCGTATTCTTAACCAGATTCGACGCATCAAGCCCGATGTGGTCTGGTTTAACCTTGCTTTCTCTACGTTTGGAGCGCCGAAGAATCCGATTCCTGCATTTGCCGGCCTGTCGATTCCGGCTATGGTTCATGCTGCCGGTTTCTACACACACATCACGCTCCATCACATTATCGAGCATGTTGATTTCGCGACTTCAGGGATTCGTCTGGAAAGGCTTTACCGGCTCGGAGCAGACATGGCAACTCAGGCTCTGCTCAAGGTGGACTCTGTCTCCGTCCTGCTCTCGGATTACCGCAATACCCTGATACAAAAGTATGACGCAGAAAATGTAATGATCGGGACTCATGGAACATTTTCCACCGTTCCTGTTCCCCCTGATTTCTCCAGGCGTGGCAATCCCGATTTGCGGATTCTTGCTTTTGGGAACTGGGGGACCTACAAGCGGCTTGAACCGCTGATGGAAGCCTTCCCACATGTGCTTGCAAAAGTTCCGAATGCCAGGCTGATCGTGGCAGGAGGAAACCATCCTGCGGCAGCCGGATACTGGGAGTCAATTCGTGCCGCGCAGCCATCTCATCTTCCGATCGAATTCCTGGGCTACGTTCCGCAGGAAGACATTGCGGATCTCTTCGGATCCAGTTCGGTTCTGGTAATGCCCTATGATTCCTCGACCGGGTCAAGTGGGCCCGCGCATCAGGCCTGCGAGTTTGGTCTTCCCATCGTCTGCGCAGACATTAAGGATTTTCGTTGCATGGCGCAGGATGACGAAATGGCCATCAGCTTTTACAGGAAGAACAATTCTCTCGATCTAGCAGACAAACTTGTTGATCTACTCAGCTCTCCTGAACTGATGCGGAAGATGTCTCTGCAGAATTACGAAGCAGGCGTGCAAATGTGCATGTCTAACGTCGTGCATAACTATCTGCGCTGGTTCGAGTTGCAGTTGTGCAAGTCCAGACTCGCCAAGGCCGTACCGGACATTGAATTTGTGAGCCGCTTGCCCTGGTCGGAAGAAGTACGAGTCCGTAAGACTTCAAATGCCCGGCTCCTGGCCTTCACCTCGAAGCGTATAGCCAGTTAATTCGATCAGCGCAGTTCTTACGGAGTGCCGGATATTTTCGCCCGTCACTCCTTTGAGCGCATCAGACTTTCTGATAGCTCGGGTTACATCGTGATTCTTCAGAACAACCCGTTTCTCTTTTCCAGAACACTCCATTCGTGCGAGGTAAAAGGGCCTGTGTGCATAGAGCCCTGTCATCTTGCAACCCGTTACGTATCAACTCTCCCCTTACCGTTGCCTTAGGGCAAGGAGACATTCCCATGCGATATGGTGGTCAGCACATAAGTAAAGTTGTGCGGCGGTTGAATGCTCCCGCAAAGATAGCGTTTTGTGCTCTCATTGTATCTTTGCTTGCTGGCTGCGGAGTCAAGTCGCAGGTCCATAGTTTCCCTAAACCTACGGTCTCCATCTCTGCCAGTCCCACGTCGATTGCATCGGGTAGTTCCTCTACTTTGACGGTGAGCAGCATAAACGCAACCTCCGTGACAATTTCCGGATCGGATGGCAGCAGTTACACCCTTTCCTCTACGGGTGGCACGCAGACCGTAAGCCCTACCGCGACCACCACTTATACCGCGACTGCAACGGGAGCGGGCGGTACGGATACCAATACGGCGACTGTAACAGTCACAGGAACGACGACGCCCGGACCTACAGTCACGATCGCAGCCGATCCTGCCTCTATTCAGTCAGGGAGTTCCTCGACGCTAACTGTGACAGCTACGAATGCAACTTCCGTTACCGTCTCCGGATCGGATGGCAGCAGTTACACGCTCTCCTCTACGGGCGGCACGCAGACCGTAAGCCCCACTGCGACTACAACCTACACGGCGACCGCCACCGGCTCGGGCGGGACGGCAACAAGTAAGGCGACCGTGACGGTGACCGGTCCCACGTCAGCTGCACCTACAGTCACGATTTCTGCCAATCCCGCCTCCATCCAATCGGGGAGCTCCTCGACGCTGACGGTGACGGCCACAAACGCAACTTCAGTCGCCATCTCCGGCTCCGACGGCAGCAGCTACACGCTCTCCTCCACGGGGGGCACGCAGATCGTCAGCCCCACTGCGACTACAACCTACACGGCGACCGCCACCGGCTCGGGAGGGACTGCGACAAATGCGGCGACTGTCACAGTGACCGGCTCCACGTCCTCCGCGCCGACGGTTTCGATCACTGCCAATCCAACGTCAATTCAGTCGGGCAGTTCTTCGACATTGACAGTTGCGGCTAGCAATGCAACTTCCGTTACCGTTTCAGGCTCCGATGGCAGCAGCTATACGTTCTCGCCGAGTGGCGGCGCCCAGGCAGTCAGCCCCGCCGCGACGACCACGTATACCGCCACTGCAACCGGCGCGGGCGGTACTGCTACCGATAAAGCAACCGTGACGGTGACGAGTTCTCCCAAGCCAACGGTGTCGATTTCAGCGAATCCTTCGTCGATTCCGTCGGGGAGTTCTTCGACGTTGACGGTGGCCGCGACGAATGCGACCTCCGTTACGATTTCGGGCTCCGATGGCAGCAGCTATACACTTTCGCCGAGCGGTGGCACTCAGAGTGTCAGCCCCACCGCCACAACGACCTATACAGCGACCGCAACCGGGGGAGGAGGTTCGGCGACTGCGTCAACCCGGGTGACGTTAACGAGTTCTCCCAAGCCAACAGTGTCGATTTCCGCGAATCCTTCGTCGATTCCGTCGGGGAGTTCTTCGACGTTGACGGTGGCTGCGACGAATGCGACCTCCGTTACGATTTCGGGTTCCGATGGCAGCAGCTATACACTTTCGCCGAGCGGTGGAACTCAGAGTGTCAGCCCCACCGCCACGACGACCTATACAGCGACCGCAACCGGGGGAGGAGGTTCGGCGACTGCGTCAACCCAGGTGACGGTAACGCCCGCTAATTCCAAACCGACGGTTACTATCACTGCTAATCCACCGTCGATTCAGGGGGGGAGCGCTTCAACGTTGACGGTGACGGCAACCCATGCAACTTCTGTCACTGTGGCGGGTTCAGATGGAACTACCTACAATCTTCCAACTAATGGGGGTACCGAAGTAGTTCATCCAACTTCGTCAACTACCTATACGGCGACTGCAACCGGGGCCGGCGGCTCGGCCACGGCCACCGCGTCAGTAAGTGTCACGGCTCCGACGCCTGTAGTGACCATAGGGGCGTCCCCGGCTACGATCAACTCCGGTGACTCTTCCAATCTTCTCATCACTGCTCAATATGCAACCAGTGTCACTGTAACAGGATCGGACGGTAGTCACTACACATTGCCTTATGATGGGAACTCTCTCTCGGTCTCGCCGACTTCGACCACCACCTACGCAGCAATAGCTTCAGGCAATGGCGGAACTGACAGCGCGACCACAACTGTAACCGTCACTGCAACGAATGCTCCTGCCGTAACAATTTATGCGAATCCTTCCACGATCGTGTCTGGCAATTCCTCCATTTTGGATGTGACCGCTACCAATGCCTCGACCGTGACAATTTCGGGCACAGACGGCAGCAGTTACACGCTCACGTCTACCGGTGGCACCCAGACCGTCAGCCCTACAAGCACGACTGTGTACACCGTAACGGCCAGCGGTTCTGACGGCAGCGCGACGGCCCAGACGACGGTGACCGTTAATACGCAGCCCGGCCTCGACTCGATAGACCATGTGGTATTCATGCTCCAGGAAAATCACACCTTTGATAACTACTTCGGGATGTTAAACCCCTATCGAGAAAGCAATGGATTTGACACCGGGAGCGATGGCAAGACATACGCAGTAGATGGAATCGACGACAAGCTGAATACCATTAGCAATGAAGACGACGAAGGCGATGTTTTCCAGCCGTTCAAATTTACAAGCACCTGCGTTGATGACATGACTTCTTCTTGGCTGGAGAGCTATGGAGACGTAAGTCGCTATGACTTCAGTACAAGCCGCCAAATTCTCATGGATGGCTTTGTACACACGGCAGAAGGCTACGCCAAGAATTGTACGAGCTCGCCATCGAGTGTTTGTGCCGGCAGCTTCAGTGATTTTACCGGCCAGCGAGCCATGGGCTATTACGATCAGACTTTCCTGAACTACTACTACTACATGGCCTCTCAATTCGCGCTCTCTGACCGGTGGTTCTCGCCGGTATCGAGCAAGAGCATTCCAAATCGAATTGCGACTTTTACAGGCGGCACGACACAAGGCCTCGTCTTCGATCCAGGGAATGACGATCACCTGCCCCAGTTGGAAATTCCGACGATCTTCGAGGAACTGGATCAGGCACATGTCTCCTGGAAGATTTATTACACCGTCACTCAAGGTGGATGCCTTCAGGAGGACGATTGTGGAACGGCCTCCAGCTCTTTGTATCCTGCTACGGACTTTTCTTATCTGAGCTATTCCCAGTACTATTTATATGAAAACCCCAGCGGTGCGCCCTGTGTGGCTCCCACTCAGCCATCGAGTGTAGTTGGAGATTCCAGCAACTCCTTCTGTATTGATCCGAATCATATTGCTCCGCTGTCGCAGTACTACACAGATGTGCAGAACGGAACGCTGCCCAGCTTTGCATTCATCGAGGCCGGCTATGGCCAGAACGATGAACATCCGGGCTCGGGTCAGTCGATCCTGCTGGGTCAGGCAGAAGTGGCGAAAATTATTAATTCATTGATGAACAGCCCTTCGTGGAAAGATTCTGTCTTCTTCTTTTCTTACGATGAAGGAGGAGGTCCGTATGATCATGTGCCTCCGGTGCCTGGTCATTCAAATGACAATACCGATGCCATGGTTGGCAGTGAACCCGTATCTGATATTCCTGATATTTCGACGATTGCTGTGAATCCAGACAGCTTCAATCCTTGTGTCCCACGCAGTGGAACCCCTACGCTGCATTGCGACCTGGTTTCGAATGATCCCGGCGCCACTTCCACCGACGCTGCGGCCGTGCAGGGATTTGCAGCTCAACTTGGATTTCGGCTGCCCAACATGGTTGTCTCCCCGTTTACGCGGGAGCATTACGTTTCGCATATTCCGATGGATCACACTGCCGTCATCAAATTTGTAGAGAACCGCTTCATCGGTCCAGATGCACATCTGACTGCACGGGACAACGCTCAGCCAGACTTACTGAACTTCTTCAATTTCACGAGTCCACCATGGGAGACGCCGCCAACGCCACCTACCCCGGCATCGGCTTCTTCCCTGGGGTATAACCCGTGTACTCCTCAGAGCTTTGCTCCGTAGGTGCTGTCTAATGCCCATTGACCTGATGAATGAAAAAGGCTGCTCTTGAGGAGCCAGCCTCTTTCAATTGTTCGAAGAAAGAGCGCAAATTGAGCTGATAGACGGAATCAACAAGCGGTTCACTGAAAGGTGAGGCTCTATCTCACCTGATGCATGCACGAGGTATCGTGGGCAGCCTTCAGGCCTGTATAGTTTTCAAGGGTAGTTGGTTAGGAAAGCTCACGATTGGAAGCAGCGCCAAACATAGTTTGAAAGCTGGCTTACCCTTGGTGAAGACACGCTCTGAAGTCTCCAAACTCGTACGAGGAAAGGTGGATCCATGAGTGTTCATCTTGTAAATCCCAGCGACAATTCTTTCGGCACAGCCGTCATTACGCCCAGATGGCTATTCGTTCTTGCGGCCGCCACCCCTGAGTCTGCCGGCGATCCCATCCTTGTAGATGAGTCTCTGGAGCAGATAGTGCCGGACACTATCCAGCCCGGAGACATCGTTGGCATCAGCGTGCATACCGGCAATGCCCTGCGTGGATATGAGGTGGGCAGGATGGCGCGCGAGCGCGGTGCCTGGGTGGTGTATGGGGGCATTCATGCGACCCTCTTTCCTGAAGAAGCGCTGGGTCGTGGCCATGCTCACGCGGTGGTAAAAGGCGATGGCGATTTTGCCTGGGCCCAGGTCGTCTCCGATTGCCTTGCCGGTGCTCCAGATAAGGTCTATGAAGGTGGACGAATCGAAGGCAGCCAGTTTCTGGCGGCGCGATGGGACCTGATGCCGCGCGATAAATATATGTGGGCTTCGGTGCAGACTATTCGCGGATGCCCGAAGCATTGCTCCTTTTGCAGCGTCTGGCGAACGGATGGGCAGAAGCCTCGTCAACGCCGGTTCCAGAATGTGATTGACGAGATCGTGAATTTGCGGCGAATCGGGTTCAAGTTTATTGCCCTGGCCGACGACAACTTTTATCCCGTGACATTGACTGATCTGCGGCTTGCCAAAGAGCAGAACAACCTGGCTAAGCTGGAAGAGTTGACCGCAATACGGTCTGAACGCTTCCAACTCATGGAAGAGTTAGCCAAGCTCCCCGACGATATGGTCTTCTTTACACAAATCACAATGGAGGCAGCCGAAGATGGAGAGTATCTGGATGCAATGCGAAGGGCCAATATCAAAGGCGCTCTGGTTGGGGTCGAGGCTGTAACGCCGGAAGGTCTCAAAGCGGTCTTTAAGGATTTCAATTACTCGGGCGAGGCGCTAGCGAGGCAGTTGCAGACATTCCGGCAGCATGGCATCCATGTGCTTGGGTCGTTTATCTTCGGACTTCCCACTGATAATCCCGATACGTTTACAGCCACAGTTGAAATGGCGCTGAAGGCCGGGATTACTTTTGCCCAGTTCGTCATGATGACGCCCTTTCCTGGGACGGTGGACTTCACCCGTTGGGAAAAAGAGCAAGCCAAAGATCCCACTCTAGTGGGCGATGTACCGATCACCCGGTACTGGCTGATTCCTTCGAGCATTCGGCCCAAAATGTTTACGCCCCATCCGTCGATGAGCTCTGATGAGATCAGAGATCGCACCCAAAGGGTATGGGACCGGTTCTATAGTTGGAACGCGATCTGGGAGCGATCCGCCTGCACTCCCTCGCTCAAGGCGAGAATAGCTTTTGTATTTCTCTCTAAGCTTTACCGGCAGATGTATGCGGGAACCGGAATTTCAACGGACAGCGCCCGCCGGAAGAAGTCAAAGACGTGGGCTCGCTGGACAGCCCGGCAGTGCCGGAAGCTCTTTCAGGCAACGCCCATGCCCGAATTGACTGCGCCGGAGTGGGGACCCTCATCGAGTCTTGTTCAGCATCGTCCGGCCTTTCTGAGAGCTGCGAACGAGAATGAATCAGGTCCCCTTGTGGTCATTTCAAAGGATTAATGGTGATCGCAAAAAGAAACAGGAGGCATATGCCTCCTGTTTCTTTTTGGAGAGTGCAGCAGGTATCTATACCCGCCTCTATTTTCTAGAAGACGTGGAAGTTCACGTCCACCACCATGCGTACCGCTACCGGGTGACCCTGGTATGTAGCGGGCTTGAACTTGTACTGCTGTACAGCTTCAATAGCCTTCTGGTCCAGACCCATCCCGAGATGATGAATGATGTGGATGTCCTCCGGGTTGCCGTTGGCGTCGACAATCAACTGGATGGCTACGACGCCCGCGTACCGTGCCTGGCGCGCCTGATCCGTAATCTGAGGCTGGACGGAGTGAACCAGGATAGGAGCCGAGACGCCCCCGCCTACGCTCATGATGCCGCCGCCAACTCCGCCACCGCTACCGGCGCCAATGCCGCCTCCAATGCCTTGCCCCATCCCCACACCTGTCCCAGAAGACTGCGAGGCCATGGCGACCTGGGGAGAATCGGAGGAGCCCGTGGTTGCGAAAATACTGCTGGGTATACTGCTATTTGCCGTAATCTGCTGAAAGGAGGGCGGAGGAGTATGTACGGGATGTGGCTGGTGCAATACTTCCGGCGAACTCACGTTCAGCTTCTCGACATGCTGAGGCAGTGGAACAGACTTCTGCGGCACCACCACATGCGGAGCACCGCCGCCGCCGTGTTCTATCGTTGGCGCAGGCTTCGCAATAGGGGGCAGATAGATTGGTTGAACAGTCGGCTTCGACAGGGCGCTCAAAGGCAACACTCGCACGCGATGCATCTGCAGCGTGAACCAGAGAATGAACGCAATTACCAAGGCGTGAATCGCAAAAGATACCGCGCTCGACTTCGGGTCCCGGTGCACAGCCATGGGATCAGCTACTGCAACAGGCGTGGAAGTCAAATGCAGTGGCGGCTGACGTCTTGGGAAAAACGTATCCTTGAGATTGCTAAGGAGGCTACTTGGGAGGGACTCGCGTTCGAGTCCTCGATACAGGTTCAGCGGCCTGGGGCATAGATCAAGACGCGGACCCGGCTTCATCGCAACGTCTGTCGCGTCTAACTCGAGGATTTCGGCTTTTAACATCGTTTGGGCCATAGGTAGTTCCGGAAGGCAGAAAGTCCGGTTCCTCCATTCAGTTGAAGTCCACAGGTTCTACGCAGAAGATCCTTTTCTTCACTACGTAGATGCAGTTTCGGTCGCGCTCGTTAGTCGTTTACCAGATACCTTTATCGCTGCCAGTCAATTTGTATCCGACAGCAGCAGCTGTTGCGAGCCAGGGAAGCATGCCCAGGCGTGCACTGCTGCGTAGTTCGCGTCTGCGAATCAGTCCCGCGAGCTGGGAGCGATACAGATCTATGGATTGCGGCATGACGGGAACGCGGAGGAAATCTCCCCGCACAAAAACTCCTTCACCGCCAAAACGTGCATCAGCTCTCACGAAATCAGGAATGTCCAGACGCGAACCGCTGAATGTTTCTACATAATCCGAGACAATCCTCAAATAGCTTGCAACACCTTCCCAAATACCGGCTTCTTTTGCAAAAGATCGGAGCTGCAAGTAATCAATTGCTTTCTGAGATACCAGGGACGCGGAGTCGATGATATCGCAGAGGCGGAAATAAAAATGCCGGTACATGCGCTGCAGCGTTGAAATCATGATGCGGTCTGCAATGTTTGCCACCTGGTAGGAATGATCGTTTATCTCTACCATTCGGGAACGGATTAATAATTTGGATGCAAGTTTTTGCTGTTCGCCCGTCTGCCCCATGCGCCGAATGTGAATTTCTACCGGCTCTTCGAGTCGTGGTAGATTAAAGTTCCATTTGCAGGCCATTCGGTCGCCCCAGCTACGCTCCGCAATCTCAGCCTGAAATGAATTTGTCATCAGGGAACAGACTTTTTCGGGAAAAGCGTCGGTGTAGAGATCAATGTCGCTTCCAAAGTCGGGCCAGTGGTCCAGGGACTTGATCACCATGACGCCCAGGCCTTGATCCCGGAATGTTCTGCAGATTGTGCAGATATTATCCAGGGCACGCGAGATGCGCAAATGCTCTTCCGCTAAGGGAGTCGCCGTCCACTCTGCCCGCTCTTGGTCACCGATCTGCAGCATTAGGCCGTTGAAAGCCTGCAGTCCACGGATGATCACATGGTTGCTCTGGGCTATCCTGATGAACTGTGAAAATTCCGCCTCGTCCATTGAAAGGAGGGTCGCTGACTCTGTTGAGGACAATACCTCTTCTCTATCCTGCGCAAGCAATAAGCGGGACAGAGCAGCGAAATGGCGGCTTTTGGTGTTGGAAGCGGTTGAATTTGGCATGAATGTACTGGCTCCTACTGAATCTGGGGAGATGGAGGAAGATTGGGGGATTGATTGCTGGCAGGAGGTTGCGACTGGCCTGGAGCAGACTGCGGTTGCAGCCCGTTCTTCCGGGGAATCAGAACAATTGGTCCGCCCATCTCTCTGCGCCTTCTGCTGTAGTCGGCAAGCGCCTCATTCACGTCATCGTTATTGGCCCTCGCTACAAATTTGATTTCCGGCTTCACCGGCGTCACCGCTGAGGTTGTCCAGCCGACCTTGGCGCTTGCATCGTAGGCCTTTCGCGCCATCGAAAAATAAAACTGTGCGCTCTCCAATTGGCCCTCTCGTCCGGCCACATAGCCCCGGTTGTTGAGGGAGAATGCGTCGGTGGGAGAGAGATAATAGGCGCGCAAAAAGTCTCGGCGAGCGGCGGCCCACTGGTTCTGATTGACTGCGGAGACACCGTTAATGGAAAGCATCATCGCTTCAATCGAGTCAGAAGACATGCCTTTCATGCGCTTTTGAAGCCTGCGGGAATTCCTTGCCGCCAGTTCATGCACCGGCCTTCCAATCCATCTGCGATTGAGAGAGATGAGAACTTTGGCGCCGCTCCGCGAATCGGCAGCGCGCTCAAATGATCGCAGGGCAGAAGGGAAGTCTCCGGTCGCTTCCAGAGCAACTCCCATGTTATTCAGCGTAAAAGCGTTATCAGGTTCAACCGCCAGCGCGTCCTGCAGTATCTTGACGGCTTCAAAGGGGTGATTCTGCGAAAGCAGCTCGATCGCTTGAATATTCAGGCGATTCACCTTCATTGGCTGGTCGTTGATTGCCCTGACGGCATCGAGCATCGGCTGTCCTTTAAGCCTTTTTTCACTGCTAAAGGCGATCATTGCATCGCTGCTCTGTTCGTCTGCGAGCCGATAAAACTGCTCCGCGCGAGAAAGTTGACCCTCGATTTCAGCGACATATCCAAGGTTATTCAGCGTAAATGGATCGGCTGGATCATAAAGATAGGCTTTATAAAAAAGGCTTTCCGCTTTCTTGTAGTGGTGCTTTTGGATCTCATGCACGCCTTCGCGATTCAATCGCTGGACGGGCGTTTCCAATCCCCGGCGGGGGATAACAATTCGCAGATCACGGGCCCCGGCCAAAGGGGTTAAAGTCAAAGCGACGAGGACCGGCAGGAAGGATCTGTTCGGTAAGCGGAATAGCTTCTTATCCATACTTTTGCTCACTGGCTCAATAAGGGCATGTGCGGCAGAAAGCACTGGCGCAAATGACTATGTTTGATGCTGCGCACAGAAATGAGTTGGCCCATCTCGCAGGTTGAAATCATTTTCCAACCATGCCCGGCCAATCGAGCCATGGGAAACGGAGAAACTGTTTTCCAGGCACCGACTGAAGCTACCTAAATGCATGATTTGTCATCACACTTTTCGAATAACGATGCGATTGCGGAAGACCAAGAAGATTTTTGTCTATTTCGTTGTCTCTGTGCTTGGCAGTACAGTGGCAGCGTTCGCTTATGAGCCGGCCTTGGCTCAGACCTCCATGACAAGTTCGCACGCCTCCAACGTGCAGCAAAGGGTTGTCAGCAGCTTGCCCCGATTGCCGCAGGGCAGACGAACGGTGTTGGGAGGCCGAATCTATGAGGTTGACCCAGTGAACGATCAATTCAAGCTCAAGATTCCCGGCGGACAGAAAGTCACTATCTTTTATGACGCACGGACGCACTTTTTTCAGGATGGCGCAAAACGGTCTGTGTTAGCTTTGCATCCGGCCTCTCATGCATCCATTGAGACCACGCTGGATGGTTCCAGGATCTTTGCAGTCAGTGTGCATTTGCTTTCACAGGCCCCTGAAGGCGAAGTGCATGGCCAGGTAATCAGCTACAACCCAGCCAGTGGCACGCTCAAGATGCGTTCCAATCTAACGGACAGTACGATCACCCTTCAGGTGCCGCAACACGTCTTTATCGCGGCGATGGGGCAATTAAAATCGCAGTCCGCGACGACTGAGTTGGCGCCCGGCTCTCTGGTTGAGGTTGCTTTCCAGCCGGGAAGCCATGGCCATGGGATCGTCACTCGCATTGATCTCTTGGCATATCCAGGAGCTCGCTTTGTTTTCCAGGGGAAAGTGTCATTCATCAATACGAATTCGGGCAGACTAACCGTGGTGGATGCGGCTGACCAGAATAGTTATCAGATAACCTTCACACCTCAGCAGTTCCCCGCAGCAGGGAGTCTTCATGAAGGATCGAACGTAAAGGTAGTTGCTGTTTTTAACGGCAGCAGCTATGTGGCCCAGAGCGTGAGCACCTGGTAAGGCTTTGAAACCCTTCTCGGCGTTTCTTGCAACACGTCAAAAAATCTGTCCGGCCTGCTTCCAGCGTTCACAGATTTCTGCGGTGTGCAGCAGCGTATGGCCGAAGCGGGGGAAGACTTGGCATCGTGACGCCCCTGTAGTGAAAAGCCGCAGAAATCGCATGGAACGGACTCGACTGGGCACCGGCCTCTCATGCCGACAGAGAAAATCTCACTACTGCAGCAGGCTTGAGGCATGGTCCGTCCGCGAAGCTGAAGTGGAAATCGTTGCAGGAGAGAATCTTTGCGAAAGGCATTTTGGGCAGTTCTTTTATGGCAAGCGGTGGCTTTGAGTGCCATGGCCGGCGCAAAGAACTTTGTCACAACCGATACTGGTAAGCTGCGTGGCTCCACTCAGAGCGGTATCACCTCCTTGAAGGGATTCTTTTCGCAGGACTGCCCGTCGGTAAGCTTTGCTGGCATCCTACGCAGCCGGTGCAAGCCTTGAAGGGCATCCGCGCGGCGGATCATTTCAGCGACAGCTGCATGCAGCAAATGCCCAACCAGTTTCTGCCTTGGACGCGGCCTTCATGAGTCGCCGGCAGGTGAGTGAGGATTGCCTTTATCTCAATGTCTGGACCCCGCACGCTTCCGCTAACGCCAAGCCTCCCGTCATTGTCTTCATTCATGGCGGAGCTTTCATATCGGGCACCGGCAGCATCGCCCTCTATACCGGCACTCATCTGGTACAAGCTGGCCTTGTCATCGTCACCATCAGCTACCGGATAGGTAAAGGCCTACCTGATGCGATGTACTCTGTAGGCGTATGTCTCAGCCGTCGTGAAGGAGTTCGCCGCGACAAAAAGGCAGCACTGGAATGGTTCTTGAAGGCGGCTATAAAGGGTCATGGCGAAGCCTGCTACAACGTGGCTTACTTCTACGAGAACGGAATCGGAACTGACCGCGATCTCAAGAGCGCGAAGATGGGTACCAGCGCGCAGTAACGCATGGCGACAAGGATGCTGTCGTTGCTCTCCGTCGGCTGGGAAGGCCTCCTGAGATCGCGGCCTAACAATCCGCCCCACTAGCCAGCCTGTGCTGCGTTCGTGGTTCCTTCTACCCGCCCGCCCGCCGGTTATCAATCCTCCGTAATCTCTCCCTCGTCTACTCCTTCGTCAAAGCCATTCCTCTCCACTTGGCAATCAATCGGCACAACCTCCCGACGATTGATCTCGATATACATGCGCAACAAGGCTTCGCATTCGTCGGCAAAGTGTCTTGCAAGCCACGCCGATTCCATCGCTAAATCCGTGATCTGCTTTTCGTCCGGCGCACGTCGCCGTTCCGCATCTGCAGCATGCGCGTGTTGGTCTGAAAGTCGATGAAGGCGACTGCATGAACGTACTGGTTTCTCGTGGCGGCGATGGCCTCTGCCCGATCGAGGAGCTTGAGAATACCGGTGGCGTAGGTGGCGGCGGTCTCGTTGTCGGCAGATGCGAGTCCTAACAGCCCGTGGTGTAAGTGGCGATTTTCCGGCACGGCGTCGGCCGGGTGCGGAGCAACGTTTTTGTCGGCCGGACTTGGCGACAGCGGACATTCGGTCTTTCTGAACGCCGATGGCG
>Ga0078972_1005658_pt1 | contig 31308 bp, 28 predicted proteins | sample YelNatPaOPGAMG01_FD_67568 | JGI IMG/M metagenome (GOLD analysis project Ga0078972, IMG submission 67568) | Hot spring thermophilic microbial communities from Obsidian Pool, Yellowstone National Park, USA - OP-RAMG-01 (SPADES assembly) (version 2) | ecosystem: Environmental > Aquatic > Thermal...
ATGCATATTGGCCGAATCCATGCAAACCATTACATCGAGGTTCGATATTATTTTTAGCTCATTAATTATACTATACTTGCGGGCAATAGAAATGGTATTTGGATATTTTTTCTCCCAGGCCTCAAGTATTTGTTGCTCCTGTCCCCCGCCACCTATAAGAATGATTTTGTTAGTTTTTGAACCTGCAAGGATTTCAACCACACGCTCCATTTTTTCGAGAGGGTAAATTTTCCCTTTATGCTTGGCAAAAGGAGCTATTCCAATCCAACGTTTATCTTTGTATCCTAAATGAATTGTAATGTTTTCAGGTAAGCGAGCCTCCCGGAAAAGGTAATCAAACTCATCGTCAATGGTATAACCAAGACTCCGGAGAGTATCCATGTAACGCTCGGGTGTGGTTTTAAGCTGAACGAGCTGCTTCTTGTTCAATCGAACCAGCTTTCGTTTTTCAATGCGCCCCTTATCGATTACTGCAATCTTTTTTATACCTGAAAGGTAAAACAGATTGCGAAGAACCTTGCTGCGTATTACATCGTGCAAATCGGCTAGAGCATCGAAATGGTCAATTTTTCGAAGATCGGAAAACAGTCGCCAAATGCCAATTAATCCCTTGTGTCGGCCTTTTGTGTTTGCCTCAACAAAAAGTACTCCGGGAAGTTGATTAACAATATCGCGGGCAAAGCCCTGCGATACGAATGTAACCTGAACATCAGGGTGGTTCTTTACAAGCGACCAAATGGCAGGAATGGTCATGGCCACATCGCCAATGGCGCTTAACCTGACCACCAGTAGTTTTTTGGAGTAGCTGTTAACTTTTTTGTTTTGCTCCATAAAGAACAGGATTAAGCGATGGGTCGTTGTACATTTTCATCTGTTTGTAAACCTTCATGTACTTGCGCCCGTGCTCAATATCGTCGAGTAGCTGATCGATTGCGGTTGATAAATCGACCCTTTGCTCAAGCAGAATGTTAAGTTTCTTTTGGCAGTTATCGATATGCTCTTTTGAAACATCGGTTCGTTTAACCTCTTGTTCCATGTGATAAATTTTGAGAGCCAGTATCGACAGGCGGTCAATGGCCCATGCTGGGCTTTCGGTGTTAATTGTAGCATTGGGTTGCGGCTTGATATCCTTGTATTTTTCCAGGAAATAGCTATCAATCATTTCAACCAAATCGGTACGATCCTGGTTCGACTTATCGATACGGCGTTTTATTTTTAGCGCTTCTACCGGGTCAATTTTGGGATCGCGGATGATATCCTCAAGGTGCCACTGCACGGCATCAATCCAGTTCTTAGTAAATAGGGAGAATTCAATGGTTCCCGGCTTGTAGGGAATTGTAGGTTGGGCATCAACATTATCCATGGTATGGTAGTGCAATGTGCAATCCCAAAAAATTTTGTTGCAAAGTTGGCTGAAACTCATATCAATTTACTTTAAAATTAAACATCTAATTTACAATTATTTTACTGTTCGGAATGCATTTTTACAATTCGATAAAGCTTGTCGGCCCTACGAACCTTTTCAGGGACAGGGATAGAGCATTTAATTCCTTTTGGCGAAAACCCGGCAGGCTTTTCATCTACCTGAAGCTCTTTTACCTCGTATTCAATAACACCGGTAGTTGGGCCGATAATTAAAATTTTGTCGTTCAGGTAGAGTTCCGATGCCTCCACTGTAATTTCGGCAACACCAAGCTTTGAGAAATAGTTGGTGATTTTTCCCACATACTGTTTACGCTCGGTGGCAATATTGCCGTAAGCTTTACTCCATTCTCCCAGTCGGCGACCAAGGTAGTAACCATCCCAAAAGCCTCTGTTAAACACAGTGGAAAGGCGCTGCATCCAGTTATCAACCTTATCGGGTGTGTAGGTTCCGTTGCAAATCGATGTAACAGCCTCGTTATAGCATTGGGTAACAGTTTTCACATATTCGGGTCCACGTGCCCGGCCTTCGATTTTAAGAACTCTAACACCCGCATCTAAGATTTTATCAAGGAAGTTAATGGTGCATAAATCCTTAGGCGACATGATATACTCATTGTCAATCTCCAGCTGTGCACCCGTTTCGTTATCGGTAACCGTGTAAGAGCGGCGACAGATTTGAAGGCAAGCGCCCCGGTTGGCCGACGAGTTAGCCTCGTGCAGACTTAAGTAACATTTACCCGATATGGCCATGCAGAGCGCCCCATGTGCAAAAAGTTCAATTTTGATGGGCTTACCATTTGGTCCGGTAATATTAAGGGAATGAATGTTTTGATAAATGGTTTTAACCTGATCGAGATTAAGTTCACGGGCAAGCACAACAACATCGGCCCATTGTGAGTAGAAACGAAGAGCCTCGGTATTGCTTATATTTAGTTGTGTTGAAATATGAACCTCCATTCCCTTCTGTCGAGCGTAAAGCATGGCTGCCTGGTCGGAAACAATAAGTGCACTTACCCCAACATTTGCCGCAGTATCAATAATTTCGCGCATGTAGGGAATATCGGTATCGTAAATTACGGTATTTACGGTAAGATAGGTTTTTACATTATGCTTTTTGCAAAGGCGAACTACCTCTGGCAAATCGTCAACAGTAAAATTGATTGACGATTTAGCGCGCATGTTAAGGTTCCCAACCCCAAAGTAAACCGAATTTGCCCCTCCCTGTATGGCTGCCATGAGCGACTCAAAATTGCCTGCCGGAGCCATTACCTCAATTTCCTCGCGTTTTAGCATTTGCAATTTTTTTGCAAAAATAGGAAAATAAGTTAGTGTTTGATGTATAGATTATTGATGTTTATGAGCTGGCGGTTTTAGCCAATTACTTTGCTTCAATAAGATATCCCTTGGGATCGACAGGGATCCCCTTTATGCGCACCTCGTAGTGAAGGTGAGGTCCTGTGCTTCGTCCGGTACTGCCAGTATATCCAATTACCTCGCCCTTTCTTACAGGGCTACCCTTGGTAGTTGTAATTCTCTCCAAATGAGCATAAACCGAACTGGTTCCATCGTTGTGCTCAATAATGATGTAGTTCCCGTAGGTTCCATTATACTGAGCCAAAGCCACCCTTCCGCTAGATGCGGCAAAAACCTCTGCCCCGCGACCCGAGCCAAAATCAACACCGTTATGTTTAATGGGCCGTCCTAAGGTAGGATGAATTCTTACCCCAAAGGGCGAAGTTATTTTAGCCAATCTTTTGGGTACAGGAGTTAGTACTGGAATGCCATCGCGGGTACCGACATCTGCTTTTAGCGTTAAAGTAGGGGTTTCGGGTTCTTTTTTTTCTTCAATATTTTCTTTGGCATCTTTTATGTCCTCGTTAGTGGAAATTGGGTTTTCGGTTGTTGTTTCATCCTTTGCTTTCTCCTTAATTCTTTCGGGTATTTTATAGCCCAGGGTTTTGGCTATGGTGTTTTCGTAGTCAATAATTTCCTGAACAGCTTGAGCTTTTTCGGGTTCCTTCTTCTCCTCATAGTGTTTTTTAAGGCCTGTCATCTCGTTGTAGTAGTCCAGGTAGTCCTGTTCCATCTTTTTGAGTTCGGCCTCACGTTTTTGTTTAAAGTCCTGGAAGTCCTGTTCTCGCTCCCTTTTGAATTTCTCAAAATCGGCTTCCTGTTGGCTTTTCCTTTTCTCCTGAGCAAATGAGCTTGTACCCAAAAGATTAAGAAGTACGAAAAAAAAGATAAACCTATTCATGGCTCATATAATTTTAATTTCTAAATCCAATCAATAACTTTGCCATAATTACAAGTAAATATGCTAAAGTTGACTTAGATGAAGGGTAAGTACAATTTATGAACAAGTTAAGCCGTATGTTTCACAAAAGTCAACCTTATGAATAAAATCTTGCTGTAAGCAGGAACTTGTAAAAAGACCTATTTTACTAATCAGCAACAATGTTAAGTCAAAATTAGTAACTTACAATAGTTTAACAACATAAAAATTTAATTCAGATGAAACCTACACTTGTTGTTTTGGCTGCCGGAATGGGTAGTAGATATGGTGGTTTGAAGCAAGTTGATGCTTTGGGTCCCAATGGCGAAACCATAATCGACTACTCGGTTTACGATGCCATTCGGGCTGGTTTTGGGAAAGTGGTTTTTGTTATCCGCAAAAGCATTGAAAAAGATTTTTTGGAGGTTTTTGGGAAGCGTTTCGATTCCAATATCAAGGTTGAAATTGCTTTTCAGGAGCTCGACATGCTTCCACAGGGTTTCAAAGTACCCGAAGGTCGCGAGAAGCCATGGGGAACTGCTCATGCCGTTTGGGTAACACGTCAATTGATTAACGAACCCTTTGCTGTAATCAATGCCGATGATTTTTACGGTTTCGATACTTTTAGGGTGCTTGCCCAGGAACTATCGCAACCCAAACTGGATAAGGGTAGCTATTTCATGGTGGGATACAAGCTTGGCAATACTCTTTCTGAGCAAGGAGCAGTTTCGCGTGGCATTTGCTCAACCGATGTGAACGGTTACCTGCTCGATGTGGTTGAGCGCACTCATATTGAGCGCATCGATGGTGAAGTAAAGTATAAGGACGAGAACGGTAAACTGGTTAAGGTTGATGAGAACGTTCCGGTATCGATGAACTTTTGGGGTTTTACACCCGACTTTTTTGGCTATACCGAGAAGTTAATGAGCGACTTTTTCAGCAATCAGATTGGAAACGTTAAGGCCGAGTTTTATATTCCCACGGTTGTTAACCGTGCCATTAAGGAGGGTGTTGCCCGCTGTAAGGTGTTAGAAACCAAGGCTGAATGGTTTGGTGTAACCTATCCGGGCGATAGACCCATGGTGGTGAACCGACTTAAAGAATTGACTGAAAAAGGAATGTATCCAACGCCTTTATGGAGTAGGTAAAAATATGGTTTGTGATACTATTGATGTAGCTCTTTTAAGTTAGATATATTGCTGTTAGTTTTACTTTTGCCTATAACCTTAAACCAAATCCTAATAAATATGTCATTTGCAACAATCGATTACATTGTGTTTGCAGCCTATGCATTACTGATTGTAAGTTTAGGCTTATGGGTTTCGTTTCGTAAACGCGACTCGGAAACAAACTCAGGCGATTACTTTTTGGCCGGCAGGGCGTTGCCCTGGTGGGCTATTGGGGCATCGCTCATTGCATCTAATATTTCTGCTGAGCAATTTATTGGTATGTCGGGCTCTGGCTATGCCATTGGACTGGGAATTGCGTCGTATGAGTGGATGGCGGCATTGACGCTTATTCTTGTAGCACTTTTCTTTCTACCAATATTTTTGGAGAAGAAGATTTTTACCATGCCCCAATTCCTTGAGGTTCGTTACGATAAACGCGTAAAAACCGTTATGGCAGGATTTTGGCTGTTGGTTTTCGTTTTCGTAAATCTTACTTCAATTATTTATCTTGGTGCATTGGCCATGCAACGTATCATGGGAATTAACATGACCTATGCCATAATTGGGTTAGCGTTTTTTGCTGCATTATACTCAATTTACGGTGGATTAAAAGCCGTGGCATGGACCGATGTGGTTCAGGTGGTTTTCCTGGTAGGTGGGGGCTTGGTTACAACCTACTTTGCGCTTGATTACTTAAGCGATGGACATGGCTTTATTGCTGGTTTTAAAGCCCTTCTTCAAAAAGCTCCCGAAAAATTCGATATGATTCTGGAAAAAGGCAAGTTGATGATACCCGATGGTAAGGGAGGACAAAAGGATGCCTATATCGATTTGCCCGGTATTAGCGTTTTAATTGGTGGCATGTGGGTTGCAAACCTATACTACTGGGGCTGTAACCAGTATATAATTCAGCGTGCGCTGGCAGCCAAAAGCGTTAAGGAAGCTCAGAACGGTTTAGTTTTTGCAGCTTATCTAAAGCTTTTGCTTCCTCTCATTGTGGTTATTCCCGGCATAGTTGCTTTTGCCTTGCATGCCGATATTGCTAAATCGGACGAGGCTTATCCATGGCTGCTTCACAACTTTGTGCCAACCGGTGTTAAGGGTTTGGCTTTTGCTGCCTTGGTTGCTGCAATTGTAAGTTCGTTGGCATCGATGATGAATAGTGTAGCTACCATTTTTACTATGGATATCTACAAGGAATTCATAAACAAATCGGCGTCGGAGCATCGCCTGGTAAGCGTTGGACGCTTAGCAAGTTTTATTGCTTTGCTAATTGCGGTATTTATTGCTCCGCAACTTTCCAATCTGGACCAAGCCTTCCAGTACATTCAGGAGTTTACCGGTTTTGTTAGTCCAGGAGCACTTGCCATTTTCCTTGCAGGTTTCTTCTACAAAAAGGCAACTGCCAATGGTGCGTTAGCAGCAGCAATAGGAACATTTGTTTTCTCGCTTCTGTTTAAGGTGTTTATGCCCATGCTTCCATTTATGGACCGTATGGGTATAGTATTCCTCCTCAGCCTATTCTTAATTTGGATTTTTGCCCGCATCGAAGGGAATAAAGACCATGAAAAAGCCATTACCATTTCATTTGAAATGTTTAAAACAAGTAAGGCTTTTGTAATTGGTTCAATTGGCGTAATAGCTATTCTAATTCTGTTTTACAGTCTTTGGTGGTAAAACACAATGTCATAATATAACTAAGGGTGCCAAACTGGGCACCCTTAATTTTTTATTGTGTTTTCAATTTTTTAATACTTAGCGGCTGTTGATGAGCTGAAATACTTTACTTCTTTTCCTAAAATATCGCTTAATAAAACATCGGCAAGGCGGCTAGTTCCAAACCGGAAAAGTCCAGGATAAAGCCACTCCTGACCTAGAACCTGCTCAACAATGGTGTAGAAAAGTGCAGCATCGTAGGAGTTTGAAACTCCTCCAGCAGGCTTCATGCCTACCTTACGACCGGTTTTTTCGTAAAACTCCTTAATGGCAAGGCACATAACGTAAACCGCCTCGGGGGTAGCCGCGGGCTCAAGTTTACCGGTTGAGGTTTTAATGAAGTCGGCACCGGCCTCCATGGCCAGGAACGATGCAAGTTTTATTTCGTTTAGTGAAGGTAGTGCCCCTGTTTCAAGAATTACCTTAACCTTGGCATCTTCGGCAACCTCCTTAATCTGTTGCAGCTCGCTAAATACGGTAAAGTAATCGCCCTCAAGAAATGAGCCTACCGATATAACCACATCGAGCTCATCGGCACCTTGCTCAAGGGCCATTTCGCATTCTGAAAGTTTTATTTCAAGGAATGTTTGTGATGCTGGAAAGCCTGCAGCCACTGAAGCGATTTTAACATTTGATGCTGATAGATTTTCTTTTACAGCAGCTACAAGCGATGGGTAAACACAAATTGCAGCAACGTTTGGCATCCCGGGGAAATGTTCAGGGAATTGGCTTACCTTATCGGCAAATAGCTTACCGCGTTCATAGCCATCGGTGGTGTTCAGGGTTGTAAGGTCAATCATGCTAAAGCATTTCTTCAAAACTTCAATATCGCTTTTTCGTGATTGGGCAATATCCTTGAATTTGTTTATTGCTCTTTCAACTTCTGTAACATCAACCTCGATGTTAAACTTGTCCTCGAACGATAAGTCCATAGCTTTCATTGTTTGATAGTGATTGTGTTTACAAAGTTACAACAATTTAGAATTGCGATGGTGTCGTTCGCTATCGCGTTGAGTTTTTTTGTTGATACTTTGTAGCAGTGCTTCCGTTAAATTGACACCAGTTTGGTTGGCTAGGCAAATCAACACAAAAAGAATATCGGCCATTTCGGGGGCAGGGTCATGATCGGTTTCGCCTTCCTTAAACGATTGTTCGCCGTATTTACGGGCAATTATTCGTGCCAGCTCACCAACCTCTTCAACCAGGAGGGTCATATTGGTAAGCTCATTGAAGTATCGAACTCCTTTGGTTTTAATCCAGTCGTCAACCAGTTTTTGGGCTTCGTCGAGTGTAAGCGGTGTCATAAATCCTTATTTTTTGAATCGATAATAATGGTTACTGGCCCAGAATTGATAAGGTTCACATCCATCATTGCGCCAAAAATCCCGCGCTCAACCCTTTTGCCGGTAATATCTTCCAACATCGACATAAATTTTTCGTAAAGCGGAATGGCAATATCGGGTGGCGCAGCTTGAACATAGGAGGGCCTGTTTCCCTTCTTTGTCTTTGCATGAAGGGTAAATTGGCTCACAACTAGTATTTGTCCGTCAACATCCATCACGCTCAGGTTCATTACACCTTCGGTATCGTTAAAAATTCGTAGGCGGGTTATTTTACCAACCATCCATTCCAGGTCTTCGTCGGTATCGGTATGCTCAAAACCAACGAGTATTAAAAGGCCAACGCCAATTGAGCCGGTTATGCTTCCGTTTACCGCTACACTGGCTTGGCTTACACGCTGAATAACTACTCTCATCGAAAAGTAAAATAATGAACGAGGCTAAGTTACTAAAAAACAAATTTATCTCTGGTTTGTTAGTTAAGGGTAACTCTAAAATTGTATGAATATGAAGTATTTATCATTACTAATTGCACTCCTGATAAGCACCACGGTTTGGTCGCAGGAGTTTATTGCCGATGCGAGTAGTTCCACCTTGAAGTGGAATGCCAAAAAGGTAACCGGTGAACATTACGGACAGGTAAAACTAAAGGAAGGCAAACTGGTTGTGCGTGATAACCAGATAGCCGGTGGCAATTTTGTTATTAACATGGAAACGATTACCTGTGAGGATTTACAAAGCCCCGAATGGAACAAAAAGTTAATAGATCACCTTAAATCCGACGACTTTTTTAGTGTAGGAAACTATAAGGTTGCTTTACTCAGCAATATTCGCTCCGATAAGTTTGTTGGCGATAAGGCTAAAGTAACAGCCGATTTAACAATAAAGGGCATAACTAATCCTATAACCTTTGAGGTTACCCGAAAGGGCAATATTTATACCTCCAAAATAACGGTTGACCGAACGCTTTACAATGTTCGTTACGGATCGGGTAAGTTTTTTCAGGGTTTAGGTGATAATATGATTTACGACGATTTTACCCTTGATGTAACGCTTGTTGTAAAGTAGATTTACCCCAGCAGGTAATTCAGGTAAAAGAAAATAGCAGGTAATGTAGCAATGCTCAGAATGGTGGAAACAAATAAATTTCCAGCAGCCAGCTGGTAGTTTCCGCCATAGCGCCTGCTCATTACCACTATAATTGTTTGGCAGGGCATAGCCATTTGCATTACCAGAACTACAAAGGCTTCGCGTGAAACATGAAGGTTAAAAGCTTTAAATATCCACAGGTAACCAAACCCTAATAGTATTGGCAGCAATATCAGTTTATTGAAGCTAAGGATATAAATGCTTTTGTGTTTCACCGATTGACGAATGCCAATACCCATGAGTAAGGCACCAATGTAAACCATCGATAGGGGGCTGGTTGCCTTCCCTAGGCCGCTAAGAGCATCGATAAGAAATGTTGGAATTTTAATCCCAAAGGCAGTAATGGAAAAGCCAATCAAAAGCGCAAATGTGTTGATGTTCAAAAGGCTTTTAAGTCCCGATTTTTTTTGACCTGAACTAAGCCTGTAAATTCCGTAGGTGAAAGTAATAGAATTGGATGCAAGTTGGTATGCAGCAGCATAAAAAATTCCCACACCACCTGGGAAAAGCGCATCAAAAAGCGGATAACCTAAAAACACAATATTCCCAAACATGGTGTGAAGGGAGTGAACGGTTGTACTTGCCGGGTTTAAACCATGTAATTTCGACGAAATGGTTCCGGTTGCTAATGCTACTGCCAGATTAATAAAGGTGAACCCAAATACAATAGCACCATTGATAAGCAACGACGAGTTGCCTTCAATTTTGGCAAATGTTGAAAAAATTAAACAGGGTAGGGTGATGTCGATTATGAAACGCGATAGGAAATCTTTGGCCTCGTCCTTAATGATTTCAAAGTAGGAACCCAAAGCGCCTACCACCATTAGTACACCAAAAATCAGCAGCTGATGAATAATTATTGCCGAACCCATAAGTTGGTTTAAAACCTCACAAATTTAAACAAATATGCATCTGTTAAAAAATTGATTTTCGTGGTAAATCTATTGACTTTTACTTATCCATACAGTAATTTGGTAAAATAAAACGACTGGCCGACAAAAATTTTAACCATACAGTAAGCCAACATCTTGCAGCAACAAAAAAAATAATTAAAATTGCAGTTGTTAATATATTGTTAAACCCTAAAAAGTTCAAAAAACAAAAGAAACATCTTAATTTGTCTTGTGATGAAGTCAAAGAAAGATTTTCGGAAACCCGTAAAGAACGATTCTTTCGATTCCGACGAGTTGAAGAGAGCCAAAAAGTTGAAACCCGTAAAAAAGGAGAAGAATTTGAAGCGCTCTTTCTATGAAGAGATTGACGAGTTTGAAGATCTGGATGATTATGATTTGAAAGACTCTTTGGAAGAATACTATGATGAAGATGCCTATGATGAAGAAGACGAAGACTACTAAATAGTAAGCAATAAAACTAAGGCTGAACCTAGGGTTCAGCCTTTTTTATTGGAATATGCTGATGATTAACCTTTAATCACACTTTTATCCTTAACGTAAACCGGGCGCTCAATGGCCTGGTCAAGAGAAATGAAGGTTTCGGTTCTTGAAATGCCCGGAATGTTCTGAATGGTATTAACCAAAACATCCATGAGATGCTCGTTATCGCGGCAGAAAATTTTTAGTAAAAGGGCATACTCACCGGTTATAAAGTGGCATTCAACCACCTCGGGCATCAGTTTAAGTGCCTCAATTACTCCGGCATATAGATTGGTTGAAACAAGCTGAACCCCAACAAATGCGCAAACATCAAAGCCAAGAGCTTTTGGCTTTACAACCATCCGTGAACCGGCAATAATACCGGCATCTTCCATTTTCTTAACCCTTTGATGAATAGCTGCACCCGATATTCCGCATTCGCGGGCAATTTCCAAAAATGGCATTCGAGCATTCTTAACCAGATACGATAGTATCTTTTGGTCAATTGCGTCTACCTTGTATGATTCCGCCATAAAAGTTACAATGTGTAATTAAATTCGTTATAAAAATAATGCAATGATATAAAAAATACAAGAAATGTTACAAATTTTTACAAGATTTCCTTTGATACAATGGTGATAAAATAAAAAAGGGGGAATCTCTCCCCCTTTGTGGCCTTACCAGGACTCGAACCTGGATTTAAAGTTTAGGAAACTTCCGTTCTATCCCTTGAACTATAAGGCCAATTTGCCCCGCAAAGATATTACATAATTTACTTTTTTGCAACAGGTTTGAATTTGTTAGTTAACCAAATCAGGGGAATTTAAAAGGGCGATTTTTTCGCCCTTTTTTGAAGGTTTTACGGATTTTACCTAAATCCTTTTAAAACTGAGCGGCGTGCACTATCTAACTGTGCTGGTTGCATACCGCGATGCGGGTAGATATTCTTTTCCCAATCGCCATACATTGGGTTGGGTAAAATGATGTACCTATTCCCAAACTCTTTCTTGAATTGTTCCACGGTGGGCGTTCCCCAGTTATTGCTTCGGTCTTCAAATATCTCGGAAAAATCGTTGAGGTTATCGCCAATAAGAAGGACAATCTCGTACTTTTCCGATATTTTATCTCGACGAGCTTTTTTACTGCTTTCATTTTCTTTGAGAATAAGATACTCCGGTTTAGCATAGGCGAAGCCCAGCGAATCGAGGTTGCGGATGGTAGCATCTAATTCATTGTGTTTCCGGTTACTGATGTAAAATAGTGCTATACCCAACGAATCGCAAAGCTTGCTGAACTCAACAGCACCCGGTGTTGCTTCGGCCCTGGCAAGTTGACTCCACTCATTCCAGAAATCTCCTGAGAACTCTTTGTTATCAATTATTTCCTGTGCTTGGAATTGTGAATTGTTTAGCATGGTCTCATCAATATCAACCACTACGGCTTTGGGTTTTGCTGTTTTAGTTTTAGAAAACTGTTTTAACCGTTCCCCTGCAATATTGAAACCCTGATAGTATAGGGCTTTCATTTCGGGTGAGTTTTGATACCAAATGGTGGCGTAAATCAGGTGATCCTGATTAAAATTTTCCTTTTCGGTGTTCCCAGTGCACGAAATCAATAGGGATATGCACACAGCAGCAAATAAAAAATTTCTGATCTTCATGGTTTTATGGTTTAAAATGATAGGATAAATGTCACGATAAATGGCACTAAAATGGTTAGTATTATCCCGTGAATTAATGATGGTATGGCATACTCTTTTCCCGATGACCTTGTTATGATGGGCAATGTAGTATCCATGCTTGTAGCCCCACCCGAACAGATTGGTGCAATTTTCCCAAAATAGATTGCCATAAGCGGAGCCAGCAGCAGGGTAATAATTTCGCGAATTACATTCGATAGCAAAGCAACAACGCCAAGTGCATCGCTATGATTATTCTTAATAATTATACTCGAAAGGCTGTAATAGCCATACCCTGCACCAACAGCCATAAGTTCCTTAATTGAGTATCGTGTAACGAAAATTGATATGAACCAAACCCCAATAGCTGTACCGATAATTGTTGCTAAGGGTATAAGCAGGATTTTTAGATTCATACTTTTGAGGGCTTGAAGCGACCTGTTATCGGAGCCAATACTAATACCTACCAAAAACATCAACAGGTAAAGCGAAAGCGAGCTGTAATCGATGCCGATAAGCCAGTTGTTTATTGGTGTATAGCGACCAACCACCAGCCCAAGAGTAAAAAATGAAAGTATGATTACACTTCCTTTCAACTTCAATCTTTTTTAAAGAAAAGCCTAAAAACTACAAAACCCGTAAGGATGCTTCCGGCTACTGCACCAAAAGATATGATTAACGCCAAAAAACCCAGCGAACTCAGCGAATTGATTATTTGATCATTCGATCCGATGCTAACCCCCATCATAAAAAGCAGTAGATAAATAGCGTAGGTTATAAGCTTTTCGTTAGCCGAAACCACACGCTGCTTTGCTTTCACAAGAAAACCAAGCAACATTCCGCCAACCATTATGCTAACCACTGCAATCAAATCATCAAAAATTTTGGCAATAATAGCAATAAAAGTGATAAATTTGATATGAACCCATTGATGATGTATTTTGTTTAGATATTAAAATCAATTTGAGATGTATCCCGACTACCACATGCACACCAACTTGTCCGATGGACATCATACCCACGATGAAATGGTTTATGCTGCCGAGGCATCGGGACTTACCGAAATTGGCTTTAGCGATCACATCTCTCTAAAACCTGTTGGTTGGGCAATGGACTTAAAAAGAGTACCAGAGATGATCGATTTAATTGCCCATATTCAGAAAAAGTCAAATTCCGTTACAGTTCGTTTTGGTGCCGAGGTCGATTATATTCCCGATTTGGTTGACCAAACCCGTAGTCTAATTAAATCGCTACCCCTGGATTATGTTATTGGATCGGTTCATTTTATCGACGACTGGAATTTTGATACCGACATCAACGGGTATAATGGAACTGATATTGATGTGTTTTACCGTGCCTATTTTAGGCTGATTGGTGAGGCTGCCCAAACAGGAATGTTCGATGTTATTGGGCATGCCGATTTGGCAAAGAAGTTCGCAGTTTACCCAACCTTTAAGCTGCAAAAAACTTACGAGCAGTGTGCACGAATTTTTAACGAAAGCGGGGTGGTGGTTGAACTTAACACCAGCGGGAAAAATAAACCTTGTGCTGAGTTTTACCCGTCGGTCGATTTTCTTGAAATCCTTCATCACTACCGTGTTCCCATTACTCTGGGTAGCGACGCTCATGTTGAGCAAAATATTGGGCAGTATTTCGACGAGGCAGTAAATCTACTTAAATCACTAGGCTATAAGGAGATTATTGGTTTTAACCAGCGAAAACGAATTACAATCGGTATTTAGTTTTGATAACATCTTACTAATTCATAGCTTTGCTCAAACATTTCACGGCAATATTTGCTGTTTACCTTTAAGTCGATGAGCAAGATTGAAACCGATTTCCTAGTAATTGGGTCTGGTATTGGGGGCCTTAGTTTTGCCCTAAAAGTAGCCGATTACGCCAAAGTTATAATAGTAACTAAGGATAGGCTTGACGAAGCCAACACGGCTTACGCCCAGGGGGGCATAGCCGCTGTTACCTACGATCCCGACACGCCCGAAAAACACATACACGATACCCTTGTTTGTGGCGATGGACTTTGCAACGAGGAGGTTGTTCGAATGGTGGTTAACGAAGCACCCTCCCAAATAAAACAGCTTATAGGTTGGGGCGTAAAATTCGACCGTAAACCCAATGGGCAATACGATTTAGCTCGGGAGGGTGGACATTCTGAACATCGAATTCTGCACCATAAGGATAACACCGGTGCCGAGATACAGAGGGTTTTGAGTAATCGTGTTAGGCAACACCCGAATATTACCATTTACGAGAATTACTTTGCTGTTGAAATAATCACCCAACACCACCTTGGGCAAGAGGTAAAACGGGGTAATCCCAATATTACATGTTTTGGTGCGTATGTGCTTAACCTTAAAACGCAGGAGGTTCATACTTTTTTGAGCCGAGTAACCGTTTTGGCAACCGGCGGTACAGGTAATATTTACAACACAACTACAAACCCACCTGTTGCCACCGGCGATGGTATTGCAATGGTTTACCGGGCAAAGGGACAGGTTGAGAACATGGCTTTTGTGCAGTTTCACCCCACATCGCTTTACAATCCGGGCGAACGCCCCTCGTTCCTAATAACTGAGGCTATGCGAGGGTTTGGCGGTGTGCTTAAAACCATCGACGGTAAGGAATTCATGCAAAAGTACGACCCACGGGGCTCGCTTGCACCGCGCGACATTGTTGCCCGAGCCATAGATAACGAGATGAAGGTGAGGGGCGATGATTTTGTTTACCTCGACGTTACTTTTAAAGAACCCAAAGAGATAATAGATCATTTCCCTAATATCTACCAGAAATGCCTCTCGCTGGGTATCGATATCACTAAGGATATGATACCAGTTGTTCCGGCCGCTCATTACATGTGTGGGGGTATTAAGGTTGATATTAATGCCCAATCAACAATTAAGCGGCTATATGCCGTAGGCGAGTGCTCATCAACCGGTTTGCATGGAGCTAATAGGCTTGCATCCAACTCACTAATTGAGGCTATTGTTTATGCAAACCGAGGGGCACAGCATTCATTGGAGTGCTATAAGAATTTTGAAATCAACTGGTCGGTTCCTGAGTGGGATTACGAGGGAACCTTTCACAACGAGGAAATGGTGCTTATAACCCAAAGCTACCGCGAGATGCAGCAAATAATGAGCAGCTACGTTGGTATTGTTAGGTCAAACCTACGCTTGCAGCGCGCATTAACCCGACTGGAAATTCTATACCGCGAAACCGAGGAGCTATACAAGAAATCAATTCTTACCCAAAAGCTTTGCGAGCTTCGCAATATGATCAATGTTGGCTACCTGATAATTAAATCGGCACAGGAAATGCACGAGAGTAGGGGGCTGCATTACTCCATCGATTACCCAAAGCAAAGGGGGCAGGAGTTTTAGATGTATTGGATAAAAGGGAAAGAATTGAGTAGTCAATTTTCAGAAGATAATCTTTTTTAACAAAATCTTATATTCATCTGATTAGCAAGCATTTATGATGCTTGTATTTTAATACGTCCTGCTTAGATAACGGAATAGTGTATCACTGGGTTTATATCATTAGTTCTATTGATGTTTAAGCAGCAAAGCACACTAAGTTTACGTAGCGTTTTCAATTGTATGTTTGAACCAACCTCCCTGCAAAGCTGTTTAAACTAAAAATAGAATGCCATGAAGAGAATTATTGTAATACTTTTAGTTACTGCGACAGCATCATTTTCGCAGGCACAACAGAACCTTTTATCGCAAAAGGTATCCAATTTGAATTTTTATCAATTGCCATATGAGTACACAGCATTGGAGCCGGTTATTGATGCCCTTACGGTTGAAATTCATTACAGCCGCCACCATAAAGCGTATTTTGATAATTTTATGAAGTTGGCTGCCGATCTGAAATTATCGGAGATGACTGTGGGCGAGATTTTTTCCAAAACCAGCGCTTACCCAGCAGGGGTACGCAATAATGGCGGAGGATATTACAACCATATACTTTACTGGGAGATTCTTAAACCCGGAAACCGAAAGGAAATAAGTCCTGCACTTAACAGTGCCATTACTCGTGATTTTGGGACTATCGATAATATGATAGCCCAGCTCAACGATGCTGCCCTTAAACGTTTTGGTAGCGGTTGGGCTTGGCTTGTTGTTGATACCAATGGTAAGCTTGTTATAGGTTCCACGCCAAATCAGGATAATCCGTTAATGGATGTTTCCGATTTTAAAGGGATACCCATCATTGCCATTGATGTTTGGGAACATGCCTACTACCTCAAGTACCAGAACAAAAGGGGTGAGTACGTAAAAAACTTTTGGGAGTTGGTTAATTGGAGTGTGGTATCGCAGCTATACGATGTAGCAGTTAAAAAATAAAAGCTAAAACAATATGCAAGAAAAAGGCAACCCGTTGAGGTTGCCTTTTTCTATTTATTTGTAATAGGTAATTTGAGCCAAGTTTCAAGGGTTTTATAAATACTATCGCGCAAAGGTTTTGGAAAATCCTTTATTCGGGTTGTATGGCTTCCGGCTGGGCATACCATTTTAACGGCGTTGGTCTTATTACCTGGGTCAACGGCGGTAGAACTCCATGCATCGGTTTCGCCGTAAAGGTATAACATGTAGTTACCCGAATCCCTTACCCACCGGTAAACGTCGAGCATGGCAGTTGAATCGAAACTAACGGTGTGACCCTTGGGCAGGGTAAATTCAAAGGTGATATTTTTCTTGTCGGGAAGATAATTCCTGAATGGCTCTATGCTATAGCCGTACATTCCAATTTGTGTCATGGCCTGATAGAAGAATGGCCTTACCTTTTCTATCTCTTTTTCCTCGAAAAAGGTAAATGGGTTTACCTCGGTCCAATGTTCGAAAAGCTTTGCTGGATTCGAATTTGCCACGGGTATATCGTTGCAGCTAAAGCCCCATTGCCAAAAGGAAAACTCGTACTCAAGTACGCTTAGGTCGTAAGCACGGCTAATTCCCATGGTAAATTGCCAGTTATTCTTTTTGGCGAGGCCCTCGAGCATTGGCAGTAATGTTTTTTTATTCCTAAAGAGTGCAATTTGAAATTCTCTAATTTTTTTTCGGCATTCGGCAGTGCCAACTTTGCTCAGGAATTCATATACCCGTTTATCCTCACTGGAAAAGTTAAGTGGGGCCACGTAAGGAACGCTAACATCAACATCTCCGGGGTAGAACCGGCGGTGGAAAATGGTGGCCTGCCCACTCTTACTTATTCCAGTCGAAACCCACTTATTTTGGTAATGGGGCTTAAAGGCCGATATTACGGCGTGAGCATCGGCTGCCGCTTGTTTGATGTTCAAATAGTTCCATGGTATTGAATCCTTTGGTCGGCTTTTGGAAAAGAACCGATGCTCAATGGTTAACTGGTTGGCCTCCAAAATGCGTGTTAACTCATTTGGACTCGATGTGTACATGGTGTAACCATCAATAACCACAACCATTGGGCGGGTAAAACTCCGATGCGAATAGTATGCCCTTAGTGGGAATTTAGCCCCATTCGGATTGGTGTGGTCAAGTGGAACTCTAAACCACACCTCATAGGTTGACTGAAATAATGGGTCGTTGTTTATAGCCTTAAAGCTATCCACCATGGGTATCGATTTCAAAATTTGCTCCGCTATTGGGCTTTGGGGCTGAAAAGCCGGCAGCAATAAGTAGAAAAGCAAAGCAACAAAGGAAATAATAACAAAACGTTTCATAGCCAAAAAAATATTACATCTAATTTACATAAAATTTACATTGATTCGTGCTCGGTTCTACGAATAATTTCGTTTTGTAAGGCTTCGCCCAAATCGTTAAAGTAATCGGAATATCCGGCCACACGCACAATTAGGTCGCGGTACTTTTCGGGATGAAGTTGCGCCTCGCGCAGGGTTTTTGCGCTAACCACATTGAACTGAATGTGATGGCCATCGAGCTTAAAGTAGCTACGGATAAGTGAGACCAGCTTATCTAAACTCTCATCGCTGCTGAAGAACGATGGCGAAAATTTTTGATTTAGCAAAGTACCTCCCGTTTTAATATGGTCAATTTTGGCGCACGATAGTATTACACCAGTTGGCCCTTTGCGGTCGGCACCCTGAACGGGGCTAATTCCTTCGCTTAGCGGTTCAAATGCCTTACGTCCATCGGGCAAAGCACCAATTTTACTTCCAAAGTAAACGTGGCTGGTGGTGGGCAACATGTTAATGCGGAATACACCACCCCTGTATGTGGGACGACCATTTACAGCTTTATAAAAACTATTAAAAACCATAACGGCATGCCTATCGGCATAGTCGTCGTTGTTACCCCACTTGGGGGTTTCGTATATCAATCTATAACGTAAGTTGTCGTATCCATCAAAGTTTGATGATAGAGCAAACATTAGCTCCTTAATGGTAATAGTGCGTTCTTCGTAAACATGTTTTCGAATTGCGGTTAGATTATCGGTAATGCTACCCAAGCCAACGCCCTGAACGTAGCTGGTGTTATAGCGTGCGCCTCCTGCGTTATAGTCGGTTGCGTTTGCTATGCAATCGTCAATAAGTAGCGATAGGAATGGAACCGGCATATTCATTGCCCAAAGTTTTTCAACTACTAGGTTGCCTTCAATCTTGATGTCGATAAAGTAGTTAAGTTGGCGCTCAAAAGCCTCGTAGAGTTCTTCAAATGATTTGAAAGTTTCAGGATTTCCGGTTTCCAAACCAATTTTATTATTGGTTAATGGATCAATACCATTATTCAGTGTGATTTCGAGCACTTTGTTTAGGTTAAAGTAGCCAGTAAGGAAGTATGCCTCGGTTCCAAAGGCTCCGGTTTCAACGCAACCGCTTGCGCCGCCATTGCGCGCATCGGTAATGGATTTGCCTTGGCTGAGAAGCTGCTGAACAATGGCATCGGTATTGAAGAACGAGGGCTGGCCAAACCCAGTCTTGGCAATTCTAACGGCTCGCTTTACAAACCTATTGGGATTCTTTTTACTTACCTGAACCATGCTGCTGGGCTGAAGTAAGCGCATCTCCTCAATCACATCGAGTATGATGTACGTAAGCTCGTTCACTGCATCGGAACCATCCTCTTTAACCCCACCAAGGTTTATAAGCGCAAAGTCGGTGTAGGTATTACTTTCCTGAGCAGTAACGCCCATTTTGGGTGGCGAAGGATGGTTGTTAAACTTTACCCAAAAAGCCTGCAGCAGCTCAATGGCCTCGTCCTGTGTTATGATACCTTTATCAATATCATTCCTGAAAAATGGGTAAAGATGTTGGTCAAGTCTGCCCGGATTGAACGAATCCCATGGATTTAGTTCGGTAATAACCCCAACATGGATAAACCAGTAATGTTGAAGGGCTTCGTGAAAGCTTTTGGGCGCATGCGCAGGAACCCTTCGGCAAATGGATTCCATTTTAAGCAATTCGTTTTTCCGTTTGATATCAGACTCGTTTTCGGCCAGAGCGTGTAGAGCATCGGCATAGCGGTTAGCAAAACCAATTATGGCATTGGCCACAATAAGCATGGCTTCCAGCTCGTCAATTTTTTCCTGTGCCCTGTTATCGGAGTATTGCTTGATGCGCTTTAGCGATAAGTCAATGTCGTTAATGAGGTCGAGCATACCTTTTTGGAAAACCTTTTTACCCGACACGGTATGACCGGGTGCCCTTTGCTCCTGAAACTCAGTAAACACACCAGCACTATAGGCCTGATGCCATTCATTGCTTAGCGAAGAAAAAATTTTTTCACGTAAGGTTTTACCTGTCCAGTAGGGTATAATGATATTGCGATAAGCTTCACGTGTTTCTTCATCAACCCTAAACGAAACTTTAGGGCGGGAATTGATAATTTCTAAATCATTTAGACTATGAAGGCAAACCTCCGGGTAGGTAGGTGCAGCCTTGGGTGCGGGTCCACGCTCGCCAACTATCAGTTCACCCGGGTTAATACAAATCTTCTTGTTAAGCATTATATGCTCAAAGGCTCTTGCCCTTAGAATGGGAATGGGCAAAGTATTGTCGGCATTTTTGTAGTATTCGGTAACCAGTAAGGCCCGCTCAGCCGAGAGTGTATTAATGGCATCGAGACTTTGCTTACGTAATTGTTGTATTCGTTCGGTCATCATGGCATTATCTCTTTAATTTTATCCTCCAATTGAAACTGGTATCTCCAAATCATTAAAAATCGATTTTATTTCAGCAAGCCTTTCATCGGTATATGGTTCAATATGCTCTAAACCATAGGGTATGTTCATTCGTCGGTATTTATCCTTAGCCAGGTGATGGTATGGCAACAAATCTATGCGTTTTACGCACCCTAACGGCTTAATGATAGCCTTTATGGCGGCCAGATTGGCTTCATCATCGGTTATTCCCGGAATAAGAGGAATCCTAACCAAAACATTGGCATTGTTTTGTTCCAGGTAGAAAAGATTTTTTAGTATTACATGGTTGGTTTGTCCGGTGAACATTTCGTGTTTGGCAGGCGAAACCAATTTAAGGTCAAAAAGGAATAGGTTTGTGTAGGGTAAAACCAAACTAATAGTTTCTTGCGAGGCAAAGCCACATGTATCAATTGCGGTATGGATTTCGTTGGCGTGGCAACGCTTCAAAAGTTGTAAAACGAAGTGGGGCTGCATTAGTGGCTCGCCACCAGAAAAGGTTACTCCGCCTGTCGATTCATCGAAAATTGGAATATGGTTTTTTAATTCGTCAAACACCTCATCGACAGTCATATAACGACCGATGGTTTCAGTGGCAGCGTATTCATTCCCATCGAGCTTATTTGTTCGCTGGATCGTTTCTGGTTCACTTTTTTGGCTCTCGGGGTTATGGCACCAGGTGCAGCGCAAGGGGCATCCCTTCAGAAAAACCGTGGTTCTTATACCGGGGCCATCGTGCACTGAAAAATGTCGTATGTCAAATACCAATCCCTTTTCCATACATAAATACAAGTTTGAACCAAATGAGTTTAATTTCCCTGAGGAGCGAATGGAAAACCCTCGGAAGCTATAATTGGAAAAGGGAATATCAGCAAATCCAGCAGGCAAAGAGGCCTTTGCCGTTATTGTGGTAAAGTGTGGATAGCGGTTTGCCGATCATTTTGAAAAATTCTAACCTATACAAAGATAGAGTGTTTGTTACCCAAAAGCAATGAGAAAAATCAATAATTAGTTTAACATTTAGAAAACCTATGACTTAACTGGTTAAGTTAGTGAATTTAAAATGATTTTTTGATGATCTAAAAAATGAATGTTTCGATTGCAAAAAAAAATTATATTTAACTGATCTTTTTTGGGTTAACAATGTTAAATAAATTAACAACGTTAACTATCTTTGTATAAGATTTTGAATATCGATGCGAAACAAACTCCTCAAAGAGAAGCGTATGCGGGGCTACTTTATTGAAGCAGCCAAAGAGATCCTTAAGGGTGAGGGCATCGATAGTATAAGCGTTCGCAATATTGCCGATCAGGCAGGCTATTCCTATGCTACCCTTTATAACTACTTTAAGGATGTTACCGATGTAATAAACGAATGCATTACCGACTTTGCCGAAGAGTGTCAGGAGTATGTTGACGATAAAACACGCAACTTACCCGATGGCCCTGAGAAGCTTAAAGCCATAGTTAGAAGCTACGTGGGATACTTTTTGGAGTACCCAAGTATTTTTGATGTGTTTTTCCTTGAAAAAATCAACAAGATTGAAAAGAAAAGGGAAACATCTCTGCTAATTGTTACCCTGCTTGAAAAGCTTTGCCAATCCCAATGGCGATACCTGGTTGATCATGCTTACATTTCGGAGCACAATGCCGAAAAAGCCATTTCGGTTCTACGCTATCAAATACCTGGGTTACTGCTCTTTTACCTTAACCGGAGCAACCCCGATAATTCCAAGGAGTTTTATTCGCTACTTGATAATCAGCTCGATAAACTGATACGTATTGAAGCTCCTGCTCGTGTAGCACAAACCTTTGAGGAGGCAGTGCTGAAATTTATTTTCGATGGCACATACCCCGGCAATCGGTACTACTACTTTATTCATTACACACGCGAGAAACAGGTTGTCGATTCAATACTCAAAACCGGATTTAAGTATATTGAATCGTTTCATAACTCAGCCGAGCAGGTAATTGATGACAAACTTGATTTTCTTTATAAACATAATATATACAAACCCTACGGTAATTTTATAGTGGTTATTGGAATCTCGAGGTATATATTCGATAAGTATGCAGATCTAATCCGTAGCAAAGGGGTTAATATCTATATTGAAAATGTTTTATGTAATACCCCGCCTGAGTTTGACGACGAAGCCGAGGAATACCGCTATACTCTTCCCATTCAGTTTGTAAAGGGTTATGTGAATTATGTTACCGGAGAAACGGAAAAGAACCCCAATTTCAACCCCGATTACGACTCCCCTATGTTTGAGAAAAATATCGACTCTTACTAAGCCTACTTGAGTTTACTGAAAAACATGGTGATGGCTAGCCAGTAATCGCCGCTGGATGGGTTCGATTTCCACAGCGCACTTGAACCATGCTTCCCATTTTGTGTAGGACAAAACTGAGTAACCAAATTTTGTCGTTTTATTGAACCTATCAACTCCTTAACAGAAGGACACTCTGCTTTTGATGAAAGCACAATAACGGGAACGGCGATATCTTTGATTTTTGATGATACAAATTCGGGATTATCGAAATACTCCCCGGGCGAAAACGCAACAACCGCTTTGGTGCGTAAATCCTTAGCGGTTTGTATCAGAGCCAACGAAGCTGAATAGGAACTACCCCAAAGCACAAAGGGTTTATCGGTTTGTGCTTTAACGTAGGCAATGGCAGCCTCAACATCGGGAATGGCATCGGTGTAGTTTTGGGGTAAGCTCTTTTCCTTAGCTCTTTTTGCAGTTTCGTTAATCACCCCGTTTACCTCGTTGCCCGAGCGTAAATCGACGGCTATGCAGTTATAGCCGAGGTTTACAATTTTTGGAGCAATTTCCAGATATTCACCCCGGCTATAACGTGCCTGATGCAGGAGGATTACATAGGGTTTATCTGACGAAAGAAAGTATAAATCGGCAGTTACCTCTAATCCATCCTTTGACGGAAAAGATATTTTTTGTTGCGACACGGCCACCTCATTAATTATCAAAGTTAAGAATATGGCTAACCATGCAGGCTTTTTCATGGCCTAAAAGGTTTGGTTAATCTCTTCCGAAACAATTGAAATCACGTCATTTTCAACCCCAACAAAACCGCCAGCAGGAATGGCAAAGAAAAGCTCAGTACCATCGCCACGCACAATTTTAACCACCCCTGGCTCCAACGATGAAATTATTGGTTCATGCTTTTTCAGTATTCCAAACGAACCCTTTGTGCCGGGCACCTGAACGTAGTAAACATCTTCAATCTGGAAGAACTTTTCAACCGAGTAGAGTTCGCAAATCATAGTTTACTATTTTTTAGCCTCAGCCAACATACGTTCGCCCTTCTCAATGGCCTCTTCAATGGTACCTACAAGGTTAAATGCGGCTTCGGGGTATTGGTCAACCTCGCCATCCATTATCATGTTGAACCCTTTAATGGTATCCTTGATATCAACCATCACCCCTTTAATGCCGGTGAAAGCCTCGGCAACGTGGAAAGGCTGTGAAAGGAATCGCTGAACACGACGGGCACGGTGAACCACTAATTTATCATCTTCCGAGAGTTCGTCCATACCCAGAATTGCAATGATATCCTGCAGTTCCTTGTAGCGTTGAAGCAGGTTTTTAACCCGTTGTGCGGTATTGTAGTGCTCATCACCCACCACTTCGGGCGTTAGGATACGCGATGTGGAATCGAGAGGGTTAACGGCGGGGTAAATACCTAACTCTGCTATTTTACGGTCAAGTACAGTGGTTGCGTCAAGGTGGCTGAAAGTGGTGGCAGGTGCGGGGTCAGTAAGGTCGTCGGCGGGAACGTAAATGGCCTGAACCGAAGTAATAGACCCTTTCTTGGTTGAGGTGATACGCTCCTGCATTAAGCCCATTTCGGTAGCCAGGGTAGGTTGGTAACCCACTGCCGAAGGCATTCGGCCAAGCAATGCCGAAACCTCTGAACCTGCCTGTGTGAATCGGAAAATGTTATCGATAAAGAAAAGAATATCGCGTCCCTGACCATCTTCGCCGCCATCGCGGAACGATTCGGCAACCGTTAAACCCGAAAGGGCAACAGTAGCACGCGCCCCGGGGGGTTCGTTCATCTGACCAAATATTAATGTGGCTTGTGATTTCTCAAGCTCATCAAGGTCAACAAGGCTTAAATCCCAACCGCCTTTAAGCATCGATTCCTTAAACTCTTTCCCGTATTTAATTACATCGGATTCAATCATTTCCCTGAGCAGGTCGTTCCCTTCGCGGGTACGCTCACCAACTCCAGCAAAAACCGACATACCGCTGTAACCCTTAGCAATATTGTTGATGAGCTCCATGATGATGACCGTTTTGCCAACACCGGCTCCACCAAACAAACCAATTTTACCACCTTTAGAGTAGGGTTCAAGTAGGTCGATAACTTTGATACCGGTAAAAAGAATTTCCTTTTGGGTGCTTAGTTGGTCGAACTTAGGCGGTTTGCTGTGAACCTGATACTTGCTCTGACGGTCAACCTGTGCTAATCCATCAATGGCTTCGCCAATAACATTTAACAACCGGCCTTTTATTTTAGTACCCACAGGCATAGTAATTGACTTACCGGTGGCGCGCACTTTCATGCCGCGCGAAAGGCCATCGGTTGAGTCCATGGCAATAGCTCGTACGGTGCTTTCGCCAATGTGCTGCTGACATTCAAGAACCAGCAAGGTGTTATCGGGTCGGGTTAATTCAAGAGCCTCGTAAATTGACGGCAGACTTTCTTTACTCGAAAATGCCACGTCAACAACCGGACCGATAATCTGAACAACTTCACCAAAATTGTCTGACATAATTTTGTTTTTTGCTAACTTCAAATTTACTAAAATCCTACTGCAAAATCTATCAAATTCGATTATAAAATCACTTAATAGTTAATGAGGCTTGTAGCCTTTTGTTAATATCAATTGCAACCTCATTCTGTCCGTAGGTTTCGGCAATTGATGCTAACTCCTGTAAGGTTTGGGCGGTTAGGCCAATATCGTCCTGGTAGTATTGCTTCATCCTATCGTCGAGTGATACGTAATAACGAAGTTTTTGTTCGCTAATCTTGGCATAATCTAAAGCCAGTTTATTGGCTTTTTGAACCTCGTTCAGCTTGTAGTAGTCTTCAATTATGCCAAACATAAAGAAATCGTATGGAAACTTGGGATGGGGAAGAAGTTCTACTACCTTATCAAGAACCTTTAGTGCGGAATCCTTTTTACCCTCCTCAATCAATTTCTTTGCTAAACGCGAGAAACTATTTCGAATTTTAAGAACGATAGCGGTGCGCTGAACGTTATGGTCGATAAATACATCGGGTTCATTTATTCTACCCCAGCGGAAACGGTTCATAAGCCTATCGTAAAGAATATCGCTATCAATCCTTGAAACGTTAAGGTAGTCCGATGAGTTGGATTTAATTGGAACCAGCCTGTAGGCAAAACCCTCATGTTGCAGATAATCGGCAATGCCAAGATCGCCATCGCCATAGGGTGAAACAAAGTAGATGGGGCGATCCCAGTTATTGTGTGCAATGATATCGAGTATGGCCAAAGAACTTTTTGTAATGTATTGCCCTTTGAGCGTCCATACCATGGTATCGACAATTAAACTGGCATCCTTTTGTTTTACGGTTCCGTTCGAAAGCACTTTCGCTTTATCAACAGTAAGTTTAATCTTGTTTGTGGGTAAGTAGTCAATTGGCTTCTCTCCAGGAACTCTGAGTTTCTTGGCAGGGTCGTCGCTTAAAACAAAATCCATGAGCTGTTTAAGCTCAATAGGTTCGTTTAAACGATTAACAATGTAAACCACATCGCGGGTTCCCATTACGTATTGGTCGTGGTTCATTGAAACGGGAACGGGTGCCGATTGGTTGCAACGCATTTTCATCTGGTCGATATACCAGTCGGTCCCCAAAAGGCTAAGGTTAACAATCCTTACATCGGGGCGGATACCCTCAACCTCTTGGGCATACCATAGCGGGAAGGTATCGTTATCGCCATTGGTGAAAAGTATAGCATTGGGTTCGCAGGAGTTCAAGTAGTTATAGGCAAAATCGCGAGCAATGTAGCGTCCTGAGCGGTCGTGGTCATCCCAGTTCTCCGAACCCATAATTATGGGAACAACCATGCAAATTGCTGTTGCGGCAACTGCCGATGGTGTTTCGGAAAGTTTTTTACGGAACCACTCGTAAACTGCAAGTGCCCCAAGTCCAATCCAGATGGTAAATGCATAAAACGAACCGGCGTAGGCGTAATCGCGTTCACGGGGTTGAAGTGGGTACTGGTTCAAATACATTACAATGGCTATGCCAGTAAAGAAGAATAGCATGAAAACTACCCAAAAGTTTTTCTTGTCCTTTTTTACCCGCAGTTGGAAGTAAATACCCAGCAAACCAAGAATTAGTGGAAGGAAGTAGTACTTGTTGCGCGAGGGGTGATTTTTCATGTCGTCGGTTAGGTTGTCCTGATTACCAAGGAAAATGGCATCGATGGGTTTAATACCGCTTATCCAGTTCCCATTCTCAACCCCACCATGGCTTTGAACATCATCTTGACGGCCTACGAAGTTCCACATGAAATAACGGATATACATGTGTCCAAGTTGGTAACGGAAAAAGAAAAGCAGATTTTCGCCAAAGGTTGGCACATATCGGGTTTCGGTTCCCCCATCTCTGGTATTTACCTGAACTGGTTTTCCCTGAATATTTGCCCACTTCTTGTATTCAGCCACATGGTCGGGCTGGTTACTATACATTCGTGGGAAAATGGTTTTAAACCTATCATCAAAATCATATTCCGTTTTCAGGTATCCCCTTACATATTTACCATCCTTGGGAATCCATGTTTCTAAGTCCTTGCTGTCAGTAACCGGGGCATTGTAGTATTGGCCGTAGAACAAGGGTCTATCGCCATACTGCTCACGGTTTAGGTAGCTTATAAGTGAAAAGGCATTCGATGGGTTATTCTCATTAATTGGTGTATCGGCATATGCCCTAATAACTATCATCATATACGAAGAGTAACCAATGAGTATGACGGTTACGCCAACCAGAACAGTGTTAAGAATAACCTTACCTTTCTTGTGGCTACTATATATGCCATAGGCAAGTGCACTAAAAAGTAAGACGAAGTAAAAAAGTAAGCCCGAGTTGTAGGGTAATCCGAATGAGTTTACAAAAAGGAGGTCGAACCAGGAGCCTACCTTAAATGTTCCGGGAATGATGATGTATAAAATGCTACCCAAAATTAAGGCTGAAACTCCCAGTGTTGCCAAAATGCCGTTTCGGGTGGTTTTAAACTTCTTGAAATAATAAATAAAGGCAATGGCAGGTATGGTAAGCAGGTTCAGTAGGTGAACCCCAATGGATAAACCCATGATGTAGGCTATAAAAATTAGCCAACGGGTTGAGTGTGCCTCGTCGGCTTGCTCCTCCCACTTTAATATTGCCCAGAACACAAAGGCTGTAAATAGTGATGACATGGCATAAACCTCTGCTTCTACAGCCGAGAACCAAAAAGTATCGGAAAAAGCATAGGCAAGTGCACCAACAGCTCCGCTTCCGAGGATTGCAATAAGTTGACCGGTGCTTACTTGGTAACCATTCCCTACAATTAGTTTGCGGGCAAGGTGTGTTATGGTCCAGAACAGGAAGAGTATGGTGAAACCACTCGCCAAAGCCGACATTGTGTTAATCATGGCGGCAACCTTGGTTACATCGGGTGCAAAAAGGGCAAAAAGGCGGGCAATCATCATAAAAAGCGGTGCCCCTGGGGGATGTCCCACTTCGAGTTTAAAAGCCGTTGCTATAAACTCGCCGCAATCCCAAAAACTTGCCGTGGGCTCAATGGTTAGCAGGTAAACTATTGCCGATATTGCAAAAACAATCCATCCGGCAATATTGTTAGCTTTACGAAAATTACTCATGATAAAGTTTTTTATTTTTATAGATAATCGTTTTAGCAACTTACAAGTTAGCAAATGTAGAATATTTTGTTTTATGCTGATTCACAATTAACAGCTTTTAAGCCAATCCCCAAAAGTTTGTCTCTGTATATCTTTCATTAATTTTGAAACTTATGCGAGTTAAATCAAAAATTGGTTTAGATTAAAAAAACTGACAGGCAACATCGATATGTTAATAATCGTAAAATGGACTATGTTTGTAAGTCATAAAATATTCAAGATATGGACTGGAAAGATAAACTAAATTTTGCCTATTCAACCAACCCCGACTTTAAGCCCAGTGATGAAGATGAAAACCAGAAGCAGGAAGTTATTCCTCCGTCAAAACAAAGGCTTATAGTTGGTATTGAACGCAAAAATAGGGGAGGGAAGTGCGTTACCATTGTGAAAGGTTTTATTGGCTCAGATGATGACATCGAAGAGTTAGGCATAACGCTTAAAAAACGTTGCGGTGTTGGCGGAACAGTTAAAGAGGGCGAGATAATTATTCAAGGCGAAATAAAACAGAAAGTGGCCTCAATTTTGCAAGAAATGGGCTATAAGGTATCTATTTCAGGATAGAATTATGTTCAAAAGAGTTGTTGCTTTAGCCATTTTAGTTTTTAGCTATCGGATTTTATTTGCCGATACGCTTACGATCATGCAGTATAACCTGATGTATTACGATAAGGTTTACAGCGACTGTAACGCCACAAATAATAATGTAGATGCCAAAGATGGCTATTTGAGAACAATTCTGAACTATGTAAAGCCCGATATTCTTACCGTTAACGAGGTTAACGATGCCATAGCCAGCGTGGAGCGTATAAAAACAAATACCCTTAACTACGGTAGCGAAACCCGCTACAAGCGGGCAAATTTTAGTGGCAGTTTTCTGGTTAACATGATTTATTATAATTCCGAAAAGCTTGAGTTAAAATCGCAGGAAGCTATTCCCACATCGCCGCGCGAAACCAACGTTTATAAGCTTTACCTTAAAACGCCAGGGCTGGTAAATGGCGATACTGTTTTCCTTTACCATTTTGTTACCCATCTCAAAGCCGGAAGTTACGATTCCGATGCCCAACAACGTGCTGCGGCTGCAAGTAGTATTATGAATTACATTGCATCAAAGAATATTAAGGGGAACATCATTCTTTCGGGCGATATGAATTTATATAGCGCCTCAGAGGGGGCATTTGTTGCTTTTACCACTCCAACAGGCTCGAGCAGTTTCCGTTTTTACGACCCTCTTAATGCAATAGGTCCCTGGCATTCTGAATATAGTTACCGGTTTGTCCATACCCAATCTACACGAACGGTTGCAAATGAGGGCTGTTTCTCTACCGGTGGTTTAGACGACAGGTTCGATTTTATTCTTGCCTCCAGCGACATTCTTAGTGGTAGCAAGGGAATCAAATTTTATAGCTATAAAACCTTGGGTCAGGATGGGAACCGCTTTAACGGTTCAATTACTTCGCCCACCAATACAAGCATTCCGTCCGAGGTGGCCAATGCCCTTTACAATATGTCCGACCATCTTCCCGTAATCATGAAGGTTACATACAACTCAGGTTCCACTTCGGTTAAAACCGAGAGAAACCCAATCAATATTCTTTTTAACAATCCCATTAGCAATTCACTCGACATTCAAATTTTAGAAAACGCAGCCATAGTTTCAGTAAGCATTTTCAATATTCTTGGGAATTACATTTTATCGGTAAACCCCCAGACCCTTGAGCAGAAAGTTAATATCGATCTTTCCGGAATTCCATCGGGCGTATTGCTGGTTGAAGTCAAACTTAACGACGGGCGTCAAAAGACTCTAAAAATTATTAAGAATTAAAAATATTGACAATGAGAAAAATAATATATTTTACTTCATTTACTACATTAATAACAATATTTTCAACAATCAATTTAAATGCACAATACTATTATACAGGTGTAGAATCATATAAAACAAACTGGAAAAAGAAAGAGTATAGAAATTTCAGGTTGATTTTTCCCTCCGAGGCCGATAGCTTAGCCAACCTTTACCTTTGGTCGTTAGTAAAGTCCGATAGTTTAAACGACATTGATTATCGCCTTGGTCAAAAACGAATAGATGTTGTGCTTCACCCAAACACAGTTCTATCCAACGGATTTGTTGCCTGGGCTCCAAGGCGAATGGAACTGGTTACCCAGCCCGACGAGGAAAGCGATGCGCTGCTTTGGCACAAAACGTTATCCATTCATGAGATGCGTCATGTTAAGCAGATGTATGCGCTGAACAGCGGGACAATTAAGGTGTTTTCATGGCTGTTTGGTCAGCAAGCGGTTGGACTTGCCACATCGTTTGTTCACCCTTGGGTTTTTGAAGGCGATGCGGTTTGGGCTGAAACAAACTATACTTTTGCCGGACGGGGGCGCTCGGCGCCATTCTTTAGCCATTACTACACACATTCGGTTACCAGACAAAAGAGCTATGGCTACGATAAATGGCTATTAGGATCATACAAGGATTACATTCCAAACCATTACCAGTTTGGCTATCAGCTGGTAAGTTACATAAACAGCCAATGGGGAACTCATGCCATTCCTTATACTTACCGATATGTAGGACGAAATCCGTTTACTTTTTTCCCAACCTACTTTGGCCTAAAAAAGGCCACCGGGTTATCGAGGAAGAATATTTTCCTTAAAACCTTTGCCCATAATGATTCCCTTTGGCGAGCCGATTTTAATAATCAAGGCTTTACCCAAAAAGTTTCAAACAGTAACGACGACTTTAGGAATTTGATTTACCCATTTCCGTTGAACGATTCCACTTCAATAGTCTATGTGTCGTCGCTATCCAATACACCATTTTTTGGTTTGGTGAACAAAAATGGTAAAATCAAAAAAATAGTTAGCACCGGTTTAATGATTGGTCCACCATCGTATAACGATAGCCTGATAATATGGGCGGAATACAATCCACATCCCCGATGGGAATGGATGAGCAACACTACCATCAAAACGTACAACTTCAAAACAAAAAAGCTTAAAAACATTGCAAGTGGCCGATACCATTCGCCAATTTTTGACAGTAATCGGATTATTTGCGTAGAATA